>Ga0137403_10005469_pt1 | contig 14733 bp, 14 predicted proteins | sample CZOMad2_1_16fung_FD_122057 | JGI IMG/M metagenome (GOLD analysis project Ga0137403, IMG submission 122057) | Vadose zone soil fungal communities from Angelo Coast Range Reserve, California, USA - CZOMad2_1_16fungal (Hybrid Assembly) | ecosystem: Environmental > Terrestrial > Soil > Vadose zone... | reverse complement strand
TCACGACGAGCGCCTCGGCGATCGTGTCGCGGACCCGGAGCCTCGGGTTCAGGGAGGACCAGGGATCCTGGAACACGGCCTGGACCCGCGTGTGGTACTGGCTGAGGTCGGCGCCCGTGAGCGCGTGGACGTCCCGGCCCTCGAGGAGCACGCGCCCCGCGGTGGGCCGCTCGAGCCGGAGCAGAAGCCGCGAGGTCGTCGTCTTGCCGCAGCCGGACTCGCCGACCAGACCGAGCGTCTCCTGCCGTCCGATCGTGAAGCTGACTCCGTCGACGGCCTTCACCTGACCCGTGGTCCGCGCGATGAGCAGGCCGCGAGTGACGGGGAAGTGCTTCGTGAGATTCTCGACGCGGATCAGCGGCTCGGCGGCGATGGCTCGACTCTCCAGCATGCGGCCTCGTGCGCGGCCCCGACCGGCAAGGTCGGCGGGTATTCGTGCCGGCAGCGGTCGTCCGCATAGCGGCATCGCGGCGCGAAGCGGCAGCCGATCGGCAGGTCGTGAAGGGACGGCGGCTGGCCCTCGATGGACGGCAGCCGCTCCACGCTCGCCTCCATCCGCGGCACCGAGGCCATCAGGGCCTCGGTGTACGGGTGACGCGGAGCGCGGAAGAGGGCGCGCGTCGGCCCGCTCTCCACGATCCGCCCGGCGTACATCACCGCGACCCGGTCGCACATCCGCGCGACGATCCCGAAGTCGTGGGTGATGAAGAGCATCGCGAGCCGGGTCCGCGCCTGCATCTCCTTGAGGAGCGCCAGGTACTGGAGCTGGATCGTCACGTCGAGGGCGGTCGTGGGCTCGTCGGCGATGAGCACCCGCGGCTCCCCGGCAACGGCGATGGCGCCCACGACCCGCTGCTTCATGCCGCCGCTCATCTGATGCGGGTAGGCGCGCATCCGTTGTTCCGGTGCGGCGACCTTCACGCGGCGCAGGGCCTCCTCGGCTCGGTGCGCGAGCGCCGGCTTCCCGTCGACGTGAAGCATCCTGAGCGCCTCGACGAGCTGGTCGCCGATGGTGAACACCGGGTTCAGCGAGGTCTGGGGATCCTGCAGGATCATCGAGATCCGACGTCCGCGGACGCGCCGCATCTCGGCTTCACTCTTCGTGACGAGGTCCTCGCCCTCGAGCAGCACCTGCCCCTGGACGATGCGGCCGGCCGGCTCCGGCAGCAGACGAAGCACCGAGAGCCCGGTCATCGTCTTGCCGCAACCCGATTCGCCTACGAGGCCCAGGGTCTCCCCCTCGCGAAGGACGAAGCTCACGCCGTCCACCGCCCGCACGACGCCCCAGCGCGTGTAGAGGTACGCGTGGAGGTCTTTGACCTCCAGCACGATCGGCGCGGCGATATCCAACGCGCGCGACTCCTCAGACCTGTCTCAGGCGCGGGTCCAGCCAGTCGCGGAGCCAGTCGCCGAACAGGTTGAACGCGAGCACGACCAGCATGATGGCCGCGCCGGGCACGACCGCGAGCCACCAGGCGCTCGCGATGTGACTGCGGCCGTCCGCCACCATCTGCCCCCAGGACGGCGTCGGCGGCGGGATCCCGGCGCCGAGGAAGGAGAGCGAGGCCTCCACGATGATGACGAACCCGATGTGCAGGGTCAGCAGCACCATGAACGTGTTCAGGACGTTCGGCACGATGTGGACGGCCATGATGCGCACGTGCGAGCATCCGTGGACCCGGGCCAGCGCGACGAAATCACGGGCCTTCACGGCCAGGACTTCGCCCCGGACCACCCGGGCGAAGCGAGCCCAGATCAGCACGGTGATGGCGATGGCGATGGTCTGGAGGCCCTGCCCCAGGCTCACCGCCAGCAGCAGGGCGATGAGGATCGTCGGAAACGTCAGCGTCGCGTCGACCACCCGCATGAGGAAGCTGTCCACCCGACCCCCGAGGTAGCCGGACACGATGCCGACCATGAGCCCGACGCCGCCGCCCGCCAGGAGCGCCGCCGCCGCCACGACCAGGCTCACGCGCGCGCCGTAGATGAGCCGGCTCAGGACGTCGCGGCCGAGCACGTCGGTCCCGAGCAGGTGCTTCGTGCTCCCGCCCTCCAGCCAGGCGGGCGGGCGGAGCTTGTCGGGCAGCGACTGTTCCGTGGGCGAGTGGGGCGCGACGAGCGGCGCCAGCACGGCAACGAGGACCATGACGACGATGATGAAGAACGAGACCCACGGCAGTCGGGCCAGGTCCCCGCGCGATCGAGGGCGAGCCGATACCTCGGCCGCCGGCGAGGGCCCCATCCCGACCTCGATCCGCTCCTCGACCCGCGCCATCTAGGCGTACCGGACCCGGGGGTCCAGATAGGCGTAGAGAATGTCCACGCCGAGGTTGACGCCGAGCACGATGATCGCCTTCAACAAGATCACCGCCTGGAGCAGCGGGTAGTCGCGGAAGATGACCGCCTCGTAGGTGAGCCGTCCCACACCCGGCCACGCGAAGACGGTCTCCGTCACGATCGCGCCCGTGATGAGCAACGCGAAATAGACGCCGAACAGCGTGGTGACGGGGATCAGCGCGTTCCGCAGGCAGTGCTTCCAGATCACGACGGTCTGCGAGAGTCCCTTGAGCCGTGCGAGCTTGACGAACTCGCTCCCCATCACCTCCAGGAGGCTCGAGCGCACGAGCCGCATCATCCCGGCCACCAGGAACACGCCGAGGGTGATGGCAGGCAGCACGTAGTGGCTCGGCCCTCCCATCCGCGACGAGGGAAGCACTCCGAGCTTGATGCTGAAGACGTAGATGAGCACGATGCCGAGCCAGAACGACGGGGTGGCGAACCCCAGGACGGCGACGGCGCCCGAGACCCGATCGATGATCGTCCCCCGGTAGACCGCCGCCAGCACGCCGAGGGGGATCGCGATGGCGAGCGCCCCGACCATGGCGAGCGGCAAGAGCCGGAGCGTATTGGGAAGGCGCTCGAAGAAGACCTCGGTGGCCGGCTTGCGATAGCGGATGGAATCTCCGAGGTCGCCCCGCAGCGCCCCGGCGAGAAAGAGATAGAGCTGCTCGTGGACGGGCCGGTCGAGTCCAAGGGCGCGCATGAGATGCGCGCGGTCCTCCTGGGTGGCGTCCTCGCGCAGGAGGAGATCCGCGGGGTTCCCACTCACCCGCGCCAGGCCGAAGATGACCAGGGCGAGGACGAAGAGGAGCAGCACGCTCTGGAGGAAGCGCCGCAGGATGAACCGTTGCACGGGTCGCGCTCGCCCGGTCTCAGGGCCAGGGGCGCTGTTCCGGGCGCGGCATCCGCTCGGCCACGTCGCCGAATTCATGCCGGCCCGGGATCGGTTTGAAGTACCCGACGCCCTTGGGGTTCACGGCCCAGGTGCCCATTCCCTCGATGATCGGCACGGCGATCCAGCTCTTGGCCACGAGCTCGATCATCCGGTTCGTGGCCGCGGTACGCTTGCCGTCATCCCTCTCGGCGACCACCGCCTCGTACGCCTTGTCCCCGTCCTGGCAGAGGGCCGGGCAGTTCTGAGGATCGCCGAGGAGGTGCTGGACGCCCTTGGAGACGAAGGCCGTGGCGTAGCGCGGAATCGGCTCCGGCCGTCCGGCGGTGCGGTACATCGAGGCCGTTCCGACCAGCGCCTTCTGCTCGCCCCGCGCCATGGGATCGAACGCGCCCCACTCCACGGTCTTCATCTCCACCTTGATCCCGATCTTCTCCCAGAAGCCGGCGACCGCCTCGCCGATCTGGACCATGAAGGGCGTGCCGGGGAGCGCCGTGTTCCAGAACGTCAACCGGAAGCCGCCGCCGTGTCCCGCCTCGGCGAGGAGCTGCTTGGCCCGAGCCGGATCGTAGCGCAGCGCCGTCCGGGACCAGTCCTCCCAGCGGGGGACGGTCATGTCGCTCGAATACTTGAACGCCGCGAACGGCATCGGCCACCGCGCCTCCTTGCCCATGACGTGGTCGATGATCTGCTGCCGGTCGATGGCGAGGGAGAGCGCCTCGCGAACGCGGACGTCGTTGACCGGCGACGCCTGGGCCTCCGGCCGGTAGAGGCCCCAGAACTGATAGACGGCCTGCATCGTGCCCGGCACGCTCACGATCTTCATCCCGCCGGCCCGCGCCTCCTTGACCGCGTCGGGACCGATGCTCACGATGGCGGCCTCGCCGGTCCGGACCATGGCCAGGCGCGTGCTCTGCTCGGGTACCAGAAGGAGCGTCAGGCGCTTGAACTGCGGCGTGCCGCGCCAGTGCGGGTAAGTGACGGCCTCGTACTCGATGCGGTCGCCGGGGACGCTCCGGACGAACTTCCAGGGGCCGCTGCCGACGGGCTTGTCGCGGAAGCCCTTGGCGCCCACCGTCTCGATGTACTTCTTCGGCATGACCGAGCCTTCCATGAAAACTGCCCGGGAGAGGCTCGCCGCGAACTGCGGGATGACGCCCTTGGTGTGGACCCGAACCGTCAGGTCGTCGACGACCTCGATCCGGTCGACCGCCCGCCTGAGCGCGGCGGCGCCGGAGGAGATCGACTCGGGCGACATGACCCGCTCGAGGCTGAACTTCACGTCGTGCGCGGTGACCGGATCGCCGTTGTGAAAGCGCTGGCCCTTACGGAGGTAGAAGGTCCAGCTCCGGCCGTCCGCCGCGAGCTCCCAGCGCTCGGCGGCGCCGGGGCCGATCCCGCCGTTCTCGAGGTCGAAGCCGACCAGCGAGTCCCAGATCGGCGCGTGGTAGTGCGCGTGCGGGGCACGCGTGTCCATGATCGGATCCATGACCTGAGCGCCCAGCGTGTCCAGGGCGATGACGAGCGTGTCCTTGTCGGCGGCGGCCGCCGCGCAAGGCCCGCCCGCAACCAGAAGACCGCTCAGCGCCAGGGCCAGCAGGCTCCATGTGCGCATGCTCTTTCTCCTTCGGGGGATGGGCTCGACGAGCGTCGAGCCGGTGCCGCATTCTTCAGGACGGGGCCTACCGGTGTCAAGTCGCCACCTTGCGCCCTCCAGCGCTGCCATGCTACGCTCCCCGCCTCCGGACCCGAACTCCCGCGACGACGAGGTCGACAATGCCATTCGCGAACATCCGCATCGACGAGGGCGGGGGCGCCGGGAAGCCCGGCGAGCGCATGGAGCGGTGAACCTCGAGATCCGGGACCGGCGGCTCGGAACCGTCGTCGGTCCCGACGTGACGTTCGAGAAGATCGCGGGCGGGTGTCTCTTCACCGAGGGGCCGCTCTGGCACCCGCGTGATCGCTACCTCCTCTGGAGCGACATGCCGGGCGATCATCTCCGGCGGTGGTCGGCGACGGAGGGCGTCACAACGTTCCGCCGGCCCTGCAATAAGTCCAACGGGCTCGCCTGGGACGGCCAGGGACGGCTCCTCGCCTGCGAGCACGCCTCGAGCCAGGTGACGCTCACGCTCGCCGACGGATCCATGGCACCGCTCGCCACTCACTGGAACGGCAAGCAACTGAACAGCCCGAACGACATCGTGTGCGCCGCGGACGGAGGCATCTATTTCTCCGACCCGCCGTACGGCCGCGCCGAGTTCTACGGCGTGCCCCGCTCGCAAGAATTGCCGTTCCAGGGCGTGTTCCGTGTGGGCGAGAACCCCAGGTCTCCGACCTTGCTCGCGGACGACTTCGACCGCCCGAACGGGCTCTGCTTCTCACTCGACGGCCGGCGGCTCTTCGTCAACGACACGGCCCGTCAGCACATCCGGGTCTTCGACGTGAAGGGGGATGGCACGCTCGCCGGCGGTCGCGTCTGGGCGGAGACGAAGGGCGAGGGCCCTGGCGCGCCCGACGGGATGAAGCTCGACTCGCAGGGCAACGTGTATTGTTGCGGACCGGGCGGTATCCACGTCTTCACCTCAGACGCCGTCGACCTCGGCGTCATCCGGGTGCCGGAGCACACCGCCAACATGGCCTTCGGCGACGACGACTTCCGCTCTCTGTACATCACGGCATCCACCTCGGTGTACCGTATTCGCGTGCGCATGCCGGGGCTGCCGGCGCTCTGAGCGCGGCGATCGCCAGGCCGAGACGACTCACGCAAGGAGGCTGACCCATGCTGCACGTTCTCACCATGCTCCTGATCGCGCTGCTGGCGTTGCCGCTCGTCGCCGAAGCGCAGAAGCCCATCAAGATCGGCATGCCGATGCCGCTCTCCGGCCCGCCGGCCCTCTTCGGCGAGCCCGCCACGAAGGGCGCGCAGATGATGGTGGACGAGCTCAACGCCAAGGGCGGCGTCCTCGGTCGCAAGGTGGAGCTCCTGCTGCGCGACTCCAAGGCCGACGCGAACGAGGCCGTGCGGGTCGCCCGCGAGCTCATCTTGAAGGAGAACGTCGACTTCCTGGTCGGCACGCTGACGTCGGCCGAGGGGCCCGCCGTCTCCGTAGTCGCCAAGGAGAGCAAGATTGTCTTCATCGCGCCGATCCCCAAGACCGATCAGCTGACCGCCGCCGACAAGCTGCACCCCTACGTGTTCCGCGTGGCCGCGACCACGACGATGGAGGGACGCAGCGCGGCCGAGATCGTGGCCAAGTGGCCGGTGACCCACGTCGCCACGATGAGCTTCGACTACGCCTACGGCCAGGACGTCACGAAGGCGTTCGTCGAGCACCTCAAGAAGCTCAAGCCGAGCGTCCAGATCGTCGACCAGCAGTGGCCGAAGCTCGGCGAGCAGGACTACAACCCGTTCATCAACGCGCAGATGGCCAAGAAGCCCGAGGCGATCTTCTCGTCGATCTGGGGTGGCTTCTTCGTCACGTACTCCAAGCAGGCCAAGGCGCTCGGGGTCTTCGACGCCATCAAGTACAACTTCATCGGCGTCGGCGAGGCGGCCACGCCCGAGACGACCAAGTCGATGGGCGCGGATTATCCAGTCGGGATCTGGGGGAACTCCTACGACGCGTTCTACTGGGGCGAGACGCCGGCACACCGGGACTACACGGCGCGGCTCGCGAAGTACCTCAAGGACGAGTACCCGTCGTCGTGGGCGATCCAGGGCTACATCGGCGTGCAGTTTCTCGTCGAGGCGATCAAGAAGGCCGGGAGCACGGACTCGGACAAGGTCGCCAAGGCACTGCTGGGGCTCACCGTTGAGACGCCGGTCGGCCCGCTGACGATCCGCGAGAAGGACCATCAGGCCAACCGCGGCCAGCTCTACGGCAAGACGGTGAAGGATCCGAAGTACCCCTTCGCCATCATGAAACCGGTGACGTACGTCGACCCGTCGAGGTTCATGGACTAGGTGCCCGACCCGTCGTTTGTTTTCGCGCAGAGCCTGAGCGGCCTGACGGCCGCGATGTTCCTGTTTCTGATCGCCTCGGGCCTGTCGCTGATCTTCGGGGTGCTGCGGGTCCTCAATTTCGCCCACGGCACCTTCTACATGCTCGGCGCCTACCTGGCCTACCAGCTGATGCTGTGGCTCGGGGCTGGTCCGGGCAGGTTCTGGCTCGCCGCCCTCGGCGCGGCGCTCGCGGTCGCGCTGCTGGGCGGCATCGTCGAGCGCCTTCTCTTCCGTCACCTCTACGGGAAAGACGAGCTCTACCAGCTCCTCTTCACCTACGCGCTCGGGCTGATCCTCAGCGACGCGGCCAAGATCGTCTGGGGCACTCAGCAGAAGTCCGTGAGCCGACCTCCGGAGCTCGCCGGCTCCTTCTCGCTCTTCGGAGCCACGATCCCCCAGTACAACCTCTTCGTCATCTTGCTGGGGCCGACCATCGCGCTCGCGTTCTGGTTCGTGCTGCAGCGCACGCGCGTCGGCCGCTTCATCCGGGCGGCGGCGCTCGACCGCGAGACGCTCGGCGCGCTCGGCGCCAACGTCGACGCGCTGTACACACGCGTGTTCATGCTGGCCTCCTTCCTGGGCGGGCTCGGCGGGGCGCTCATCAGTCCCATGCGGGCCACCGTCCCGGGCATGGACACGGAGGTCATCGTGGAGGCGTTCGTGGTCGTCGTCATCGGAGGTCTCGGCTCGCTGTGGGGGACCTTTCTCGGCGCCGTGATCTACGGGCAAGTGCTCTCCTTCGGCATTCTCTTCTTCCCACGCTTTTCGATCTTCGCGGTGTTCGCCCTCATGGCGGCGGTCCTCATCATCCGCCCGTGGGGCTTGCTCGGACGCCCGCTCCGGTGAGCGCGCGCGTGCCCTGGGGGCTCGTCGCGTTCGTGGCGGCGCTCTTCGTACCCGCCCTGGGCTCGCGGTTCTACACCTTCCTCGCCACCGATATCGTCATCTGGGCGCTCTTCGCCACCAGCCTGAACCTGCTGGTCGGCTACACCGGTCTCGTGTCGTTTGGCCACGCCGCCTACTTCGGCGTCGGCGCCTACGCGACCGGCATTCTCATGAAGAAGCTCGGCGTGTCGTTCCTGCTGGCCTGGCCGGCCGCTGGAGTCTTCGCCGGGGCGTGCGCCGTCGTCTTCGGCTTCTTCTGCGTGAGGCTCTCGCGTATCTATTTCGCGATGCTGACGCTGGCGTTCGCGCAGATCGTGTGGGCCATCTGCTTCAAGTGGAACGAGCTGACGGGCGGCGAGCAGGGCATGCCCGAGATTCCCTATCCGGACTTCGGCTGGATCGAGAGACTCGGCGGGCGCCTGCCGCTCCTCGGCGGCTGGCGGACGGCGGAATACTACTACTTCCTTACGCTCGTGCTGGTGGCGGCGTGCGTCTGGGCGCTCCACCGCATCGTGACCTCGCCCTTCGGCCGCATGCTGACGACGATCCGTGAGAACGCCGAGCGCGCCGAGTTCATCGGCGTCAACGTGCGGCGATCCGAGCTCGTCGCGTTCGTGCTGGCCGGGACCTTCGCGGGGCTCGCCGGCGGGCTCTTCGGCATCTTCAACCGCGGGGTGTTCCCCGACTTCGCGTACTGGACGAAGTCCTCCGAGGTGCTGATCATGACCCTCCTCGGGGGCATGGGGACCTTCTACGGCCCGAGCATCGGCGCGCTCGTGTTGATCCTCCTCAACCAGCAGATCGTCTCGTACACCGAGTACTGGCCGCTCGTGCTGGGCACCATCCTGGTGGCGCTCCTGTTCGGCTTTCCCGGCGGGATCGCCGGGGCCGTCGGCGCGTTCTCGGGGCGCCTCCTCCGCAAGGTGCGGAGTGCTTGAGGTCCGGGACCTCGCGAAGAGCTTCGACGGGTTCCAGGCCGTCGCCGGCGTGAGCCTCGACGCGCCCCGTGGCAGCATCGGCGCCATCATCGGGCCCAACGGCGCCGGCAAGACGACGCTCTTCAACCTGATCACGGGCCACCTGCGGCCCGACCGCGGGCGCGTGACGCTCAACGGACGCGACGTCACCGGCGTCGCCCCGCACGACCTCTGCCGTCTCGGCGTCGGGCGCTCGTTCCAGCGGACCAACATCTTCCCGCGCCTCACGGTATTCGAGAACGTCCAGGCGGCGTTCCTCTCCCACCGCGGGCGCGGCTGGAACCTGGTGACGCCGGTCGAGCGCCTCTACCGCGCAGAGGCGCTGGCACTGCTCGAGTCGATCGGCCTCGCGGACCGGACGGACGAGGTCGCCGGCGCCCTCTCGCACGGCGGCCAGAAGCAGCTCGAGCTGGGCCTCGCCCTGGCGCTCGAGCCGGAAATCCTCCTCCTCGACGAGCCGACGGCGGGCATGTCGGCGACGGAGACGCGCGAGGCCATCCGGCTCATCGAGCGCATCGCGCGCGAGCGCGGGCTCACGCTCCTCTTCACCGAGCACGACATGGAGGTCGTCTTCTCGATCGCTCAGCGCATCACGGTGCTTCACCAGGGCCGCGTGATCGCCGCCGGCGCGCCGGACGAGGTCCGGCGTGACGAGGCCGTCCGCCGGGTGTACCTCGGAGAGCGCCACTGATGACCGCCCGTCCCGAGCCCATCCTCGCGGTCGAGGAGATCCACACGGCGTACGGCCTCTCCCGCGTGCTGTTCGGCGTTTCGCTCCGAATCGGGGCGGGCGAGTGTGTGTGCCTCCTCGGCCGCAACGGTGTCGGCAAGACCACGACGATGCGGTCGATCATGGGACTCAACCCGCCCGCGAGCGGCCGGATCGTGTGGAAGGGGCGGAACATCACCCGCGAGGCGCCCTTTCGCGTCGCCGGGCTCGGCATCGGCTTCGTCCCGGAGGACCGCCGGATCTTCGCCGACCTCACCGTCTGGGAGAATCTGGACGTGGCGACGCGGCGCTCGCGCCCCGACGGCTTCACGGTGGAGCGCGTCTTCGACCTCTTCCCCCAGCTCCACGAGTTGCGGGATCGACAGGGCGGCTTCCTCTCGGGCGGCGAGCAGCAGATGCTCACGATCGCGCGCACCCTGATGGGCAACCCTGAGCTCTTGCTGCTCGACGAGCCCTCGGAGGGGCTGGCGCCGCTCGTGGTGGATCACCTGCGGGCGCAGATCGCCCGGCTCAAGGCCGACGGGCTCACGATCCTGCTCGCCGAGCAGAACGTGGAGTTCTCGCTGAGGCTCGCGGACCGCGTGTACGTGCTGGAGAAGGGCCACATCCGCTACGAGGGCTCCGCGCGCGAGTTTCGCGAGGACGAGTCGATCCGCCACCGGTACCTGGCGCTCTGAGGGTCCCGCTCGAAGCGGAGAATGAGTCGGGCGCGCGCGCCGTCGTCGATCAGCTCGAAGAAGTTGTCGAACTCGATCCCGTGGCCTCGACGGTACACGAGTCCCGCATCGGCGTCAGCATCCAGAGGAGGCTCGCAAGGTCAGCCTTCTCGACGCAAACGCCGGCCCGGAGCTCAAAACCCAAGATCGGTCAGTCCGGGGTGGCCATCCGGACGGCGACCAAGCGGCCAGCGATATCTGCGGTCTGACTGCTCGATGGGAAGATCAGACCATCCTCATTGAACTCCCAGTTCTCGTTGCCGTACGACCGATACCAATTCCCTGAATCATCGTGCCACTCGTAGGCGAAGCGCACGGCGATGCGGTTTCCCCCGAAGGCCCAAAGCTCCTTGATCAGGCGATAGTCCAGCTCCCGCGCCCACTTGCGCCTGAGAAACGCGACGATCTCCTGCCGTCCGTTCACAAATTCCGAGCGGTTTCTCCAGCGGGAATCGAGCGCGTAGGCCGGAGCCACCGTTTCCGCCCCGACCTCTGGGTCAGTCACGGTTCGTTGCGTCGTCTTGACGAGGCGCATTCGTCGACTCAGCGTCTCCACCGCTGCGATATACACTCGGCGTGATGCCGGTCACGCGCCGAAATGTCGTCGTAAAGTGACTCGGCGTGCGAAATCCGACTGACCGTGCGATCTCGGCGATCGGTAGGGTCTGGGCCGCCAGCAACGCCCTCGCCTGCTCGATCCGCCGCTGAACCAGGAATCGGTGGGGGGACACTCCGGTGCTTCGCTTGAAGAGCCGCGCAAAATGGTACGGGCTCATGTGCACCAGGCCGCTGAGCTCTGCGAGCCTGAGCTCCCGATGCAGATTGTCCTGGACGTACTGCGCCACACGCCGGAGCCTGCGCTCGGGCAGGCCCCCGGCGGCCTGATCGGCGACGACCGTCATCGCGCGCCGTTCCACGCCGGCCTCGCCGTTACCCTGCGTCGATTGCACGTCGGGCTGCATCACCTTCGCCGAGTCGCTTCGCGTCAGTCATGCCTGGCCGGCCGACATGTTGATGGCGCTCCCCGAGCGGTGGTCGTCGCGTCCCAGGCCGACATGGAGGTCGGCCAGCCGCTTCCGGAGAAACAACCGGGCGCGGTGAACGCGGGATTTCACGTTGGAGATGCCGAGGCCCAGGGTCTCCGCCACTTCGACATTCGACAGACCTTCGACATCGTGAAGGATGAGGGCGGTGCGGTAGTCCAGCGGCAACTCCTCGATCGCGTCGGTCAGCGCCATGCGCAGCTCGGTCTGGCGGGATGGGTCATCCACGCTCGGAGACCAGTCGGCGAGCGGCGCGGCGTGCTGGCCGTTCTCGTGGAACAGCGGCAGCACCTCGTCGAGCGAGATTTCGCTCCGCTGACCTGGCCGGCGGCGAAGCTTCTGGTAGGCGGCATTGGCGACGATCCGGTAGAACCAGGAGCCGAAGGCCGACTCACCCCTGAACGTGTCGATCTTCCGGACCACGGTCCAGAACGCGTCCTGCACGACTTCCTCGGCGTCCCGCGGATTTCCCGCGATGCCGCTCGCGAGGCGATACGCTCGGTCGCCGTAGGTGGCGATGAGACGCTCCGCCGCGGCCGGCTCGCGGCGGCGCAGCGCCCCTACGAGCTGGCGGTCGCGGTCGACCCTCGCCGGAAGAGCCGCCTGATCGCTCGTTTGCGGCCGGACGCACGAAGCCGTTGCCTGCTGTCCCGGAACTGCACAGCCCATCTCCACGCCCTCCCATCGAGACCTCGCCAAGTTCTCAATTGCTATCGCGAGGCCTGGCATAGGAGAGAGCAACGATCGTGCCGCGGCCAATGTCACCAACGGCCGAGTCCAGATGTGTGTTTTTCCACGCGAGAAGGCACTTCGGGACCGATGATGGGAACGCTCAGGCGTGCGATATTCGCACGCCGACCGAAATTCGAACGCCAGCTCAGATCAAGAGACGATCCGGTCGACTCGGCCCGACCTATCGGCCGTGCAGCCTGGCCTCGAGGAGGGTTTTGTCGAGCCCGTGCTTCCGTACTTTCACGTAGAGGGTACTCTTCGAGATGCGCAGTTCCTTGGCGGCCAGGGTGAGGTTGCCGTGACAGCTCGCGATCGCCGTGCTGATGGCGTCGCGCTCGACCGCTTCCAGATTGGCAACCGTCGCTGGATGTGTCGGGACAAGGAGCTGGGGGGTCGCTTGGGTGATCGAGGAGGATGCGATCTCCGGTGGAAGGTCCGCGAGAGTCACGGCGTCGCCCGTGGCCAGCGTCACCATGCCTTCCACCACGTTGTGCAGTTCCCTGACGTTTCCGGGCCAGGCGTGCTGCTCGAATGCGTCGAGGACCTCCGGCTCGAATCGTTTCATCGGTGCACCGTAGCGCCGCGCCACCTCGCCGCTGAAATGCTCGACGAGCGCAGCGATGTCCTCCTTGCGCTCGCGCAGCGAGGGGATGCGCAGCGCCGTCACCGACACACGGTAGAACAGGTCCTCGCGGAAACGGCCGGCGGTCACTTCAGCCCGGAGATCCTTGTTGGTCGCGGCCACCAGCCTGAACCGGACCTTTCGCGGCTTGCTATCGCCGAGGGGATACAACTCCCCTCCGTCGAGAACGCGGAGGAAGTAGGGTTGGAGATCGAGCGGCATTTCCCCGATCTCGTCCAGGAACAAGGTTCCCCCGGCGGCCGCCTCGATCTTGCCGATCATGCCGGAGCGCCTGGCCCCCGTGAAAGCGCCCTCGACATAGCCAAAGAGCTCGCTCGCGAGAATGTCGCGCGGCAGACCGCCACAGTTCAGCGCCACGAAGCGGCCATTCTTGCGGTGGCCACCCTCGTGGATCGCCCGGGCGAACATTTCCTTGCCGACCCCGGTCTCTCCCTGCAAGAGCACGCTGACATCGAGGTTCGCCAGCTGCCTCGCCTTCTCGACGGCCTGTCGCAAGGTCCCGCTGCCTCCGATGATCTGGTCGAGGCCGCCGTTCGGCTCGTCGCCAGTCTCCCGCGCGGCACCTTGGGAATGGGCGGGGCGTCGGCCGGTTCCCCGTTGGAACGGGTCCGCGAGCACGACGATCGTTCCCACCCGCTCTCCACCGCGGATCACCGGCTCCACCCATTCTGGGCGCAGCCATTCCGGCAGCGTCGCCTTGCCCGCTCGGGTCGCGGCGTCCGCGTCGAACGCGTCAACTCTCTTGTCGTCCCTCGAGTCGAGCTTGATGCCCAAGGCCGCCAGGGACCGATCGCCGGCCGCGTCGATCTTGACGAGACGGCCCTTACGGTCGAAGAAGATCAAGCCGCCCGGCGACGTCTTCGAAAGACGTCGCAGGCCCGCCTCCAGTAGGTGGTGCTGCAGTCCCATCTCCCGCGCAGCCAGGCTCGCCTCGATGCGGCCTGCCGCCACCACGGCCAGGGCCAGCCACTGGCGGTGAAACGTGGCGCTCAGCCCCGACACGTCCAACGCGCCCAGAACCTCGCCGGATGCGGGATCTCGCACGACAGTCGCGGAGCAGGTCCATGGCTTGATTCCAGCGCAGAAGTGCTCCGCCGCGTGGACTTGCACCGGCTGCCCGACGGATAGGGCAGTGCCGATGGCGTTCGTGCCGCAGGCAAGCTCGTTCCAGTTCGCCCCGCTCACCAGGCGGACGTCCTGGGCTGCGTCCAGGGTGACCTGGTCGCCCTCTGTTTCGAGGATCATCCCGGTCGGATCGGTGAGGATCATCATGGTCCCCGACTCCGACAGGAAATCGCGGGCCTGTTGCATGATCGGGACGCTGGCATCGACCAGATCGCGATGGCGGTGTTGAAGCCTCCTGAGATCCTCTTTCGCAGCCGGCGATTGAGCTCGCGAGCGCTCCGGGTCGACGCGGGCGGAACGACAGCGCGACCATGAGGTCTCGATCACGCTCCGGACGGCATTGGGCGGCAGCTCGGCTCCCCGCAGGAACCGATCCCATGCCGCCATCACCTGTTTTTCCTGGTCCGGATACGGGGAACCCGAGAAGGAAGTCACGAGCTGCGCCACCCGCGTCACAGAGCTCGCAGAAACGCCACGAGGTCCCTCTTTTCGTCCGGCGTGAGCTGCGAGCCGACGATCAGGTTGAAGAATTCCACCGTGTCGTCGAGGGTCAACAGACGGCCGTCGTGCAGATAGGGCGGCGTGTCCTTGATGCCGCGGAGCGGGAAGGTCTTGATGGGTCCGTCGGCGGAGGCCATCATGCCGTT
>Ga0137403_10005468_pt1 | contig 14734 bp, 12 predicted proteins | sample CZOMad2_1_16fung_FD_122057 | JGI IMG/M metagenome (GOLD analysis project Ga0137403, IMG submission 122057) | Vadose zone soil fungal communities from Angelo Coast Range Reserve, California, USA - CZOMad2_1_16fungal (Hybrid Assembly) | ecosystem: Environmental > Terrestrial > Soil > Vadose zone... | reverse complement strand
GAAAATTGGGGGCGGAGACTGGCCGACGATTCTAATGTATAATTCGGCCCATGCGGTCGTGGCGGAACTGGCAGACGCACTAGCTTGAGGTGCTAGCGCCGCAAGGCATGGAGGTTCGAGTCCTCTCGACCGCACCATTTTCTTAAATATTGCGTTCGCTCATCGCGCGTTCCCCGTCTAGTTTGTAAAATCAAGACTGATTTTTAATTTTGGCCGCCCTGACAAGCGTACGCCGCTGACCGTAAATCGCCCCGCGACGATCCGCGGCCGCTACAACTACCTAGTCTGCTTTCAAATTGAAGTTACGGTTCGGGGTCGAATCAGGGTTTTTTAGGTTGAGGCGTGGGTGTGTTTGCCGGAGGCTGCTGGGTTGGCGCGGTCTGTGGCGCGGTGGATTGCGGCTGCGATGGAGGCAGGGTTACTGGCGCGGGCTTCGCCGGCGCGGCGGCCGGTTTGGAAAACTTTTCGAGGATGGAGTTCCCTTGACCTGTGGCTTTGTCTGTGCGCAGGACTAAGGCCATGGCGCAGATCATGAACATGACCGCGCACCAAGTGGTGGCTTGGGAGAGCAGCGTGGCTGCGCCGCGGGGGCCGAACGCGGTCTGGCTGCCGGCGCCGCCAAATGCTCCGGCAAGGTCGGCTGCTTTGCCGCTTTGCAGCAGCACTACGATGATCAGGACCAGGCAGTTCATTACGAAGAAGGCGGTCAGGAGCCAGCCTGCGAAACGAAAGCCTAGAATGATGATCGCGACGCCGATCAACAGAGAGATGGTCCACTTCATCCAGCCTGGCATTCCTTGCATTTCGAATCCTCGCTAAGTCCTAAGATGACCGTGCTGCGTCGTCCGGCTCGACGGTTACTCCAAACTATTCCTCAGCGGCTAAAGCCCATCGAGAGGAGCGATTTGTGTCGGAGCCGAAGCTCCGACCCCCTTCAACATCACTGGAAGTTCACGATCGACGCGAATGATTTCGGGTCGAGGCTTGCTCCCCCTACCAAGGCACCGTCGATTTCTTGCTGGGCCATCAAACCCTTTACGTTGTCGGGCTTTACGCTGCCACCGTACAAAATACGAAGGGCGGAGGCGAGGGCGGTTGAGAACCGTTCGGCTGCGAACTCGCGAATAAACTTATGAGCCGCGGCAGCAATTTCCGGCGTCGCCACCTTGCCCGTCCCAATCGCCCAGACTGGCTCGTATGCAATCAGGATACGGGAGAACTCCTCAGGGGTCAACGCTCCGGGGCCGCCTGCGAACTGGCGTTTTAAGACTTCCTGTTCGAGCCCGGCGGTACGCTCTTCGTCGGTTTCGCCTACGCACACGATGGGGATTAGCCCAGCGCTCAACGCCATGAGGGATTTCCTGGCGACATTGTCGTCGGTTTCGCGGAAGAGTTGGCGGCGCTCGGAGTGGCCGACGATTACGTAGCGGCAGCCGGCTTCTGCGAGCATGGCGGCGGAGACTTCACCAGTGAAAGCGCCTTCTTTGCTCCAAGAAACGTTCTGGCCTGCGATGGCGATGTTGGTGGACTTGACGGCTTCGACAGCGGTGGAGATGGCGGTGTACGGAGGTGCGACTACGATGCCGCAGTGATGGGAGTTCGCGACTAGTGGCTGGAAGGTGGAAAAGAATGCGCCGGTCTCGGCGATAGTCTTGTACATCTTCCAGTTGCCGGCGATTACGCGGCGGCGACTCATGATTTCCTCCGAGAGGCGCGGACCAGAGAGAGCCAATGCGAAGAGAAGAGCAAAAGATAACTCGGAGACCCTGAGGACACAGAGATTTCGCGGAGAAGAGGGGAGGTCATTTGTTGGTTAGGGCTTCCACGCCTGGGAGCTTGGCGCCTCCCAGGAATTCGAGGGAGGCACCGCCGCCCGTCGAGATGTGGGAAATCTTGCTGGAGACCCCGGATTGGTGGACTGCGGCTACCGAATCGCCGCCTCCCACGATGGAGGTTGCTCCTGCCGTCGTGGCTGCGGCCACGGCCTTGGCGATTTCCAGGGTGCCTTTGGCAAAAGCGGGCATTTCGAATACTCCCATAGGGCCGTTCCAGACGATGGTTTTGGCTTTGGCGATCTCCGCGACGTACGTTGCGGCCGTTTTTGGGCCGATGTCCAGTCCCATTTGATCGGCGGGAGTATTGGAGACGTCGCAGATGGTAGCTTTCGCGTCGGCCTTGAATTCGGGCGCTACGATGTGGTCGGTGGGCAGCAGGAACTTGAAATTCCTCTGTTTGGCGTCGGTCAGGAGGCGCTTCGCCAGTTCCAGTTTGTCGTTTTCTACTAGTGATTTGCCGATTTCCAGACCTTGGGCCTTTTCGAACGTGTAGGCCATGCCACCGCCGATAAGCATGACGTCGGCGATCTTCATCAAGTTTTCGACGACTTCAATCTTGTCGCTGACTTTTGCGCCGCCGATGATGGCTACGAAAGGACGAACGGGGTTGGTGACGGCTTTACCCAGGTAGGCGAGTTCCCTTTCCATCAAAAGACCGGCGGCGGATTGCTTTACGAAGCGAGTGACGCCCACCACGGAGGCGTGGGCACGGTGGGCGGAGCCGAAAGCATCGCAGACGAAGAGACCATCGCAGAGTTTGGCTAGCTGTTTAGAGAAGGCTTCGTCGTTTTTTTCTTCTTCAGGGTGGAAGCGGACGTTTTCGAGAAGGAGTACACCGCCGTCGGTGAGCGCCTTGCTTTTGGTTTCGGCGGCGGGCCCTACGCAATCTTCGGCAAAGTCCACGGGACGTTCGAGAAGGTCGGCTAGTTTTTTTGCTACTGGGGCCAGAGAATATTTGGCGTCGTGGCCGCCTTTTGGCCGACCCAGGTGCGAAGCCAAGACCAGGCGTCCGCCTTTTTGGATGGCCAGGCGGAGCGTCGGAAGCGTTTCACGGATGCGGGTGTCATCGGTGACGACGCCGTCTTTCAGGGGGACGTTGAAGTCGGCGCGGATGAAGGCGCGCTTGCCGTGAAGATCGATGTCGTTGATGGTGAGCTTGTTCATGGGTCAACGGTTATGTTTATGCGTTTATTGGCCTTGGCCGTTTCCTATGGACGGCGCTTTCGATTGACGGACGTTACATGATGTTTTGTGAACACTGCGCAGGCGGGAGTGCCTGTGCTACCTAGAATTTGGACGCCAGGAGCTTGACCAGGTCACGGCAGCGGCAGGAGTAGCCCCACTCGTTGTCGTACCAAGCTAAAACCTTCACGCATTTATCGGCGACGACTTTGGTATAGCCGGCGTCGACGATCGAAGAATTCGAATTGGATTTGAAGTCCGAAGAGACGAGCTCTTCTTCGGTGTAGCCGAGGATGCCCTTCATGGGACCGTTGGAGGCGGCCTTTAGGGCGGCGTTCACGGATTCGACCGACGCGGGCTTTTCCACGAATACCGTCAGATCGACGACGCTGACGTTGGGCGTCGGGACGCGCATGGCGTAGCCGTCCAGTTTCCCTTTTAACGCTGGGATGACGAGGTGCAGGGCCTTGGCGGCGCCGGTGGAGCTGGGAATCATGTTGAGGGCGGCGGCGCGGGCGCGGCGAAGGTCCTTGTGCGGCAGATCGAGGAGTTTCTGGTCGTTGGTGTAGGAGTGGATGGTCGTCATGGTGCCCGCAACGATGCCGAAAGTGTCGTTCAAGACCTTGGCGACCGGGGCGAGACAGTTGGTGGTGCAAGAGGCGTTGGAAACGACGTGGTGCTTGGCCGGGTCGTAGGTGTTGTCGTTGACGCCGAGCACGAAGGTGGCGTCGGGGCCGTCGGCAGGGGCGGAGATGATGACTTTTTTCACCGGAGCGCGCAGGTGCTTCTTTGCGTCGGCACCCTTGGTGAACAAGCCAGTCGATTCGATGACGATATCAGCGCCGACCGAAGCCCAGTCGATTTCGGCGGGGTCCTTGGTTTTGAAAACTTTAAAGCTTTTCCCTTCCACGGCGATAGAGTCGTCGGTGTGGGTGACATCGTGTGGCAGATTGCCCAGGATGGAATCGTATTTGAGCAAATGGGCGAGCGTTTTTGCGTCGGTAATGTCGTTAACCGCTACAAACTGAATATCCTTGTCGTCGAGCGCGGTGCGCACGATGTTGCGTCCGATGCGGCCAAAACCGTTGATGCCGACTTTAATGGGCATTCTTCCTCCGAAGGGTGGACACGCGAGCGGGCCGGAGCAGATTAGAAATCAGCCCAGCTGCGAACTAGAAATGCTATGGGCTGCGTGAGAAAAAGTCAACGCGGCAGGAATGGTCAGATTTTATGAGTGTGCTATCAAGCTGGGGGGATACGAAAATACAAAAGCACCGTGCCGCGGGCTACGGCACGGTGCGAACTGGACTGAAGCCTACCGAGTCCTTGGTTTAGTGGTGATCGTGACGCCACTTCCAATAATCGCGTTGTTCGTCTTTGTTTAGCCTGGAATATTCGCGATATGGATGGTGATTGCTGTCCCAATACGAGCGATAGACTATGACTTCGTGATTGTTCCATCGATGATAGTCGTGATGGTCCTCGTCATAGTACGTCACCCGGGTGGCACAGCCAACGCTGCCTACGGAAACGAACACAGCAGCCGCAAGAACTAGAAGAGCCGCGTAACTCCTCGAAATTCGCATGTGGTGAATCCCCTTTTATGACTTCTAAAAATGAATTGTATTTCTCTTGCGGGGACCAAGACCGGTTACAAGAGCAAAACCCAACCGTAACCAGACTGATCGTTAGATGTCTGCATACGGAAAAGGGCGGCGAGCTTTGGCTGGACAGGAATGTAAAGGTTACTGCGGGAATTGGCGGACGCTGGTGACGCGGTCACCACGGAAACGGACAAACACGGTCTTCGAGGGCGGCTGGCCGTAGATCCAGTCTTCGATTTCGTTGCCTTCGGCGTCACGTTCTCGAACTTTGTGCTCCGGCTTGCCAATAGCAGCGATCACCTCTTCGCGGTCCATGCCGACAGCCGGGCGACGGTCCTGAATCGCCTTGCGCATCTCCGGTGGGAGCGTGTCGGTCCAATGAACAGAGGCGGAACGCTGGCGTGTGAAATCCAGGAAGGGTGCCAAGATTTGCTTTAGCTCGTCGGGAGTGAGATCTGGGACCGGTTTGGTGAACTCCAAGAAAAGAGTGCTGCCCATCCCAGGCCGGACGCCCGGCGGTCCGTTTTCGTCGGTCTTTGTTTGACTCGTATTCATCGTTGGACCGCCGCCCATGCCGATCTGAATGTGGTCCTTCCAGTTTTTCTTGCCGCGGCCGCCGCCGTTTACGTCCACGACGATCGTATGGTCGTGAAATTCGAGCTTGGTGATTTGCACGTTATCGCCGGAGTTGACGGCAGCGCCGTGGGTGGCGACGGCGCGATCCAACAACTCGGTGCTGAGCGGCTTGCCTACATACAGGAGAAAACCTTCTTTGCCAGCCGGTAGTGGCTTGGTGGCCTTGGCGAACTCTCCGGAAACGAAGCGGATCAGGTCGAGCCTGGATTGATCCTGCAACGTAGCTTTCTTCTGTTCGTTTGGTTTGGACGATGGCGTCTGGGGGTCGTCGGCAGTGGAAGAGGATAGATTGGGTAGGACGGAAATATCTTCGCCGGATGGGAATGTGAGAATGGGATTGTTGGGGGAATGGAGACGTTCGATTCCGGGCACATCCGCAGCGGCTAGAAGAAAGACAGCAAGCGTTGGAATGAGCCAATTGGGCATGGATACCGGTAGCCAGCCGCCCCAGTGGCCGGATGCTCCTATTCTATGATGCTTATTGGTCGGTGAACAGATACCAAGTATTTTTCTGGCGAGGACGCGGCCCGTCGGGAGACGTGAGGGTAGTGGCGCTAGGAGACGTTGACCTGTACGCCAGAGCGGTCAATTTTCATCGGCAGGAGTTGGCCGCCAGCATCCGCTACCGCCGACTCGACGCGTTCGCGGGCATCAGGCTCGATCAAGAGCACGACGCATCCGCCGCCACCCGCGCCGCAGACTTTTCCGGCCAGCGCGCCTTTACGCCGCGCACCACCAATAATGCGGTCGATCGTTTTCGTGGAGATCGTCGAAAGGTTGCGCTTACGGAAGGTCCATTCTTCGCGCATCAGGCGGCCCGCTTCGGGCCAGTCTGATCTTTCGAGGGCGCCGCGGAGTTGTTGCGCAACCTCTGAGATGCGCGCGAGGTTGTGGTGAACTTTGGCATTGCCGTTGATGTGTTTCTGGAACACGTCCCAGTTGTTGATGGCGGACTTGCGGGGCTTGCCGGTATAACAGAGAACCAGACGGCGCTCGAGTTCCGAGAGATCGACCCGGAGTTCGGTACGACGCTCACCGCCAGGGGGGAGCTCGATCGCGGCAGCGCCACCGAATGCCGGCGGATAGTGGTCTTGAGTTCCGGTAGGGACGCGGATCACGATGGCTTCGGCGTCACGGCTGATGTGAATCCAGTCGGCCCTGCTCTTTCCCGCAGCGGTGAAACGGTCGAGCGCCGCGCAAATGGCGACGGCCATGGCGCTGGAGCCGCCGATGCCGGCGCCCGCGGGGGCTTCTGAATCCGTTGTGAGGGTGAATCCACCTTCCGGATTGAAGAATTTTACGATTTCTGCGAGCAACGGAAGGCGATAGCGCTTCCCTTTCACCAACGCGGCGAAGGAGTCGAAGCTTTCTTCCAGTTGGGTATCGCGAGAGACGAGCTTGATTCGATCGTCACCTTGCGGGTGCTGGTCGATCACACAGGAGGCGTAGCGGGTAATCGCGGCGTTGATCGTGACCGCGCCTGGATGAAACAGATAAAGCGGCCAGATATCGAGTGTGGCACCGGCGAGGTCGACGCGGGTCGGGGCTTTGGATGCGATTCGCATGATTGTCCAGTGATGGAGATTGTATATCCGGTGCGCGAGAGGCCAGTGTGCCGGAAGAAGCAATCGTGCTCAACAGTGGAGAAGGCTCGATGCGCGGAGAGAGACAACATGCCCAACTAACCGGAACCGGCGGCAGCACATTCGTGTTTTCGCGCCGATAATCGACTTTCTTGCCCCTGGAAGCCGCTTGCCATCGACAATTCCCCCGATTGGGCCGCGCGTGGCCGCCTTAAAATGTTATAAGGTTCATCTTCCACGAATCGAATCTGAGCTTACCGGGAGCGATGCATTGAGTACGGTCAGGGAAGTCACCTACGACGTTCTGCGAAAGCTCGGCATGAACGTTATTTTTGGCAATCCTGGATCGACAGAGCTGCCGTTTCTGCGCGACATGCCTTCGGACTTTGAGTACGTGCTGGGACTGCACGAGCGCGTTGCCGCCGGCATGGGTCTTGGCTATGCCATGGCCACCGGAAAGGTCGCCTTCGTCAATTTGCATTCGATCGCGAGTTCCGGCAACGGCCTATCCACGCTGGTTGACGCGTGGTATGGCCACGTTCCTCTGGTCGTCACCACCGGTCAACAGGATCGGCGTCAGGTTTTGTCGGAACCGTTTCTGGTCAGCCGGGCGGTCGAAACTGTGAGGCCGTATGTGAAGTGGGCCTACGAGCCGCTCCGCGCGGAGGATGTTCCCGCGTCCATCGTGCAGGGTTATCACCTTGCAGTTCAGCCGCCGATGGGTCCCGTTTTTCTGTCTATTCCGATGGACGACTGGATGCACGAGTGCCACGCAGTGGACGTTCGCGACGTGCGCCGAACAGTGCTGGCCGATCCCGCCGCGCTTGACGATATCGTCCGGGCCCTTGACGCAAGCCGCAAGGCAGCGATCGTCACAGGTGCTCAGGTCGAGGAGGATGGCGGCTGGCACGAAACGCTGGCTTTGGCAGAACATCTCAACGCGCATGTATACCAGCAGCCAATCGCTCCACGTTGGACATTTCCGCGGACTCACCGGTTATTTCGCGGCGGGTTGCTGCCTGCACAGCAGCCACTTGCCGATCAACTCGCCGAATACGATCTGGTGCTCGTGCTAGGTGCGCCGATGTTTCTTTACTATGCCTACGTCCCCGGAAATGCGATCAAACCTGGAACCAAGCTGTTCCATATTACGAATTCACCGCAACACGCGGCGGCGGCCTTGGCCGGCACCAGCTTGGTCGGCAATCTTGCGGCAGCCGCGCGATACATTCGCTCTCATGCGAAGGCCAGGGACCGCGACTCTGGTGCGCGGCGCGTGGAGCCCGAACCGCCGGCGCCTGATTTCCCCATTACCGCAAGCTTCCTCTTCAGTGTTCTAAATAAGGTCAAGCCACACGATGCGGTGATCTGTGAAGAGTGTCCTTCTTCGAAGGGTGATCTCGACCGTTTTCTTTTTTCGGATGAGCCCAATTCATTCTATTCCGTCCCGAACGGCATATTGGGGTTCGGGCTTCCCGCCGCGGTCGGCCTGCAACTAGGGAATCCAAATCGAAGAGTCGTCTGTCCGGTAGGTGACGGTTCCATCCAATATTCTATCCAGGCGTTATGGAACGCTGTCCAATATAAGGCAAATGTGATTTTCATCGTCTTGCGGAATGGGGATTACTCGGCCCTGAAGTCCTTTTGCGACTTCACACACGTTGGGCGGAACGTTCATGGCATGGATCTGCCCGGGATCGACATTGTTAAGATCGCGCAAGGATACGGCATGTCCGCGAAGGAGATCGACCGGCCGGAGGAACTGGAGCCGGCCCTGCGCGACGCGTACGCATTGCCTGGGCCACAACTACTTTGCGTCAACGTTGCCAAAGGCAGACAGAAATGCATGGGGATGGATCAATCCGTGAATCCGCCGAGATACCGTTGAGAATGCGCGGCGCGGCGCTCCCGTGAATGCACCTTCCTAACAATCCACGCGGTTGTGCGAACAGAGCTTCCGTGCGGGTGCGCTTGACGCTCCGAAATCACATTCCGAGCAACACGATACCGCTAGACTGCCAGAATTCTATGAACGTTTCCGTCTTGTGCACATGAAGCTGTTTCCCGCCACGAACGGTTCGAACGGGGCCGCTCTAACGGTGGATTGCTGACGCCTACACCGGTAGAACTAGAACGAATACTTGAGCGAAAGCTGGAACTGCCGCGGATTAAACATCGTCCTTGGCGCGCCGAAGGCCGGATTCGGAAACGGAGGACCCGCCGCCGGGCACGACCCGATGAACGAGTCAGGATTCACTTGAATGGCTATCGACGTTGCATCCTTGTACCGAGTCGGAACCTTTCCACTACAGAAATTGTAGGTGCCGTAGACCGAGGTCACTTCATTCACATTGGGCCGGTTGAACGCGTTGAACGCATCCAGAGCCAGATCAATTCTCTGCCGCTCATGGAACTTGATGGCCTGCGAAATGCGGAAATCAAAGGTCTGCAGCTTGTCTCCGAAGTAGGTGTTTCGCGCCGCAAGCCCGACACGGTCGGTCACCGGATTCGTATCGTTATTGGCGTCGAAGCCCACAAACTCGGTAAACGGCCGTGCTCCTTGGAGCGTCACGATGCCGCTCAACTCGGTATTGCGGAGGAAGGAGTGCGCCGGCCCGGACGCAGTAAAGTTGGCGATGAAACGGTGGCGTACGTCCTGGTTCGAATTCGCTCGCTCCGCCGGCCGGTCATACAGGTTTTGCGGGGTGCTCACAAATGTCGTGAACGTGCCGTCGTCCAGCGTCTTGGAGAGCGTATAGTTCGCGTTGAACCGGAGATAGTGACCCGCGTGTTCCGTGATGGATACGGTTGCGCCATGATAGACGCTGTTTCCGCTGTCGTCCGTGTAGTAGATCAAGCCGACAGGAAGAAGAACGCCGCTGAAGTTGGCTTTGCCAGCGGCCGAGCCGGGCAATGGAGCGGAAGCCGGCGCGCATGTAAATGGCCCGTTTGTGGCCCCGCCCTGCGGGCAAACGTTCAGGTTCTCGGCGCGAACCTGATGGTGCGCCGATACGAACAGATATCCCACGTTGAACACGAACCCGTGACCCAGTTCCCGGTCGACTTCTAAGCTCCCTTGCTCAGAATACGGAATTTTGCTCTTTCGTTCCACGGTGCCGTCGCCAACCGGGGAAACTGTTCCAGCAAATAGGTTGGTGACCATTTGAACCGGTTGGTAGGTCCCAAACCGGATCAAATTCGCGGCAGCATCCGCTGGTTCGATTCCAAACGGAGTGGCGCCGGCGACGAAAGGCAATTGGCTCAACGAATAAGTCGCATTCAGCCCTCCATCACGAATTCCGGGGAACGGGTAGGTGCTCGAACACGGAGCATCCAGGCAGAACGTCACCGCCCGCTGTGGATGGGTCACGAAAAAGAACGAAAGATTGTAACGGTCGTCGAAGATGCCGAAGCCGGCCCGGATCACCGTATGTCGATCTGGCGAATAAGCAAGTCCAACGCGCGGCTGAAATCCGGTGTACCGGGTGTCAATCTCCTGCTCTAGGCCCTTCTCAAAGTCCCACCGGATTCCATAGTTCAGAGTCAGTTTGTGCGTGACGCGCCATTGATCCTGCGCGAAAAATCCGTAGTAGCTGTGGTTGATGTCCGAAAAATAATTCGGTGTCTGATTCGCAGGATAGGCCGCTGACCAGTCGGTGTTGACCGGCGGAGGAATTGTGCCGTTCACAGCCGAGTTGTCCGCAGAACCCAGTGGCGATGGCCAGAACACCACCGGCGTGCCATTGTCGGGGTCCGCGGGATTGGGACCCGGCGTGACCGGGAATGGTGGAAGTGTGGCATTTTGCGGACCTAGCGCAAGAGGACATGGACCTTCAGCAAAATTGGATGTCAGGTAAGGTAGCGGTGTGCCCTTCAGCGAGTCCACATAGTTCGCGAAGTCTACCAAGCAGTTGACGCCTGGCAGCACGATGCGCATCGGTGAAAAGCCCGGCCAAATGATGTGGTCGTTGACATGGTTGTAGTCCACACCGAATTTTGCTAGATGCGCTCCCTTAACCCAGTAAACCGAATCTGCGAACTGTCCGCGGCTTTCATAAGTCGCGTCGAAAACTCCAAAGTTGTGACCCATGAGAAGTGAGTTTGGGAGATCGAGGTTCGGCTGACCGGTTGCACCAGGAAAATTCGAATGTCTCCGCGCATATTGCCCCAGGGCTGTGTTCACGAGACTTGGAGTCAACTGCGAGGAAACAATGCCCACCAGCGACTGATCTCGTAGATAGTTGTTGTGCGCGCTGCTCTGCGCCCCGATTCCTCCACCGTCCAGCGTGTCCCCCATGAGCACATTCAAGCTCCGGCCGTCCTCGATGTTGTAACGCAGCGACAAGCGATTGTTCTTCGTGAGCTGATGGTCCACTTTCACCAGCCCTCTGTCGGTGTCCTGCGTCTTCAGTGCTGTCGTATTTTCGCCTGGAATGCCGAGGATCGTCTTGGCTGCATTAATCAATGCCAAGTTGTTGATCAACTCTGGAGACTGCACCGGGGCTTCAGCGCGCCGCTGTCCTTCATAGTTCAAAAAGAAAAACGTTTTATCCTTCTTCATCGGTCCGCCAATGGTGCCTCCAAATTGGTTTTGCCTCAGCGTGTTTGGCGCGGGATCCGCTATATCAGCCGGCTTTAGCAATGGACGAGCGTTGACGGCATCGTTCTGAAGATAGTCATACAGAGAACCGTGAAGGTCATTGGTTCCAGACTTGGTGATGATGTTCACGATTCCGCCCATAGCACGGCCTTGCTCTGCTCCAAAACCGTTGTTCACTACCCGAAATTCGCTGACCGCCTCTTGTGAAGGCGTGCCACGTTGTGAGCCTGTGGCCGTGTTGACCGTATCAGCCCCGTCTACTGTGACCATGTTGCTCAAATCCCGCATTCCGCCAAATGAGATCCGTGTAACTTCCGCTTCCGTGATCGTGGACTGCAGACTCGTACGTCCGGTTGTTACGCCCGGCGTCAACAAGGCGAAATCCGTGAACAAGCGGCCGCTGATCGGGAGAGACTCGATCTGGTTGGAACTGATCACCGAACTCACTTCGGTCCGTGTTGGTTCTACCGGAGGCGTCTCGGTCGTAACCACAATCTTCTCGGCGGTGGATGCGATCTTAACGACCACGTCGATGGTGGCCACCTGTCCGACGGTCAATTCAATGCCCGTTTGCGTCGACCTGCCAAAACCCGGCGCCTCTGTGGTCAATTCGTAGCGACCTGGGGGCAGGTTCGCGATCACATAAAGTCCGTTGTCATTCGAAGTCGTGGTGTACGTGCGATTTGTTTCGACTTCTCGCAGCGTGATGGCCGACTTCGGAACGGAGCCTCCGCTCTCGTCGCGAACCACACCGTTCAACTGCGCGTTGCTGGCACCCACCTGGGAATATCCTGGTTTGGCCTGGCACGCCAAGAGCACCAATCCAAGCGCAAACCGTAGACCAGGACGTCGCCTCATGTGATTCACCCCCCATCGATGCGATTCGATCCACTGATTACATCGAACGAATTTCTGAATACACCCCGTCTGGCCTGATGATCTAACGCCCGTGTGCGGGGAAGTCAACCATTAATCGGGCATTCGTGCGAATATCGCTCAAGCGTCTTTTTCGGGGAACGTGATTCGTACGCGTAGCGAATGTAATTTGTTTTTGATTGTGCTTTCTTAAACACACCAATGCGTTCGCATCGTTTTGTCGCGCGCGTCGCTATTTTCGCTGACCCTGCGCTAGACCGCGGCTGCTTGTTTGCCCAGCACACCCTTGACCGCAGAAACAATCTTCTCTTCGACCGGCAGGACAAAACGTTCCAGCGGTTCGCTGAACGGAATCGACGTGTCGAGCGCCGTCACCAGCTTGAGGGGCTTCATCGCGGCATCTCTCCCTGCTTCACGGCTCCGAAATCGCTTCTCCGGCTCCACCGATGTAGCCGAGCACATCACCCACGGGAACTTCGGCGTCCGCTTCCGCAATAATCTTCAACAGCACGCCTCCCGCGGGTGCGTCAAGTTCGTAGCGCACCTTGTCGGTCTCCAACTCCACGATCGGTTCACCCTGTTTCACCTTGCTGCCTTGTTTCTTAAACCAGCGCATCACCCGCACTTTCGTGGTCGGGATTCCGCCGGACTTCGGCACTCTCAAAATCGTTGCGATGATGCCCTCCTTAATTCACAGACCGCTCGATGCCGACCCAATACGGCTTCCGAAGAGCTTTCTTGTCCGTCTTCGCCGCTGGGGTTTTCGGAATCTCGACCGCGAAATCCACCGACTTCGGCGCTTTTACTCCGCCAAGCCGCGCCTTACAGTGGGCGATGACCGCTTCGCCTGTCACGGACTCGCCAAGGCGCAAGGCCACAATGGCCTTTACCGCTTCGCCCCATTTCTCGTCAGGCACTCCGATCACGGCGCAATCGCGTACCTGCGGGAGTTCCATGACGCACGCTTCCACTTCTCCGGAGAACACATTGAATCCGCCGGTAATAATCATGTCTTTTTTGCGGTCAACGATGTAGAAAAAGCCGTCCTCATCGCGGTAGCCGATGTCTCCCGTGTGGTGCCATCCATGCTGGCGGACCTCCGCGGTTGCCTCTGGCAAGTTGTAATATCCTGAGGACACGAGCGCCCCACGCGCCACAATTTCACCGACCTGCTCGGGCGGAAGTAATTTCCCGTCGTCGTCCATAATGGCTAGCCGCACGGCGAGCGTCGCGCGCCCGCAACTTCGCAAACGCTCGGGGTGATCGCCCGCGGCCGCGGCTGCGAGCGTCGCTGGATCGAGCCAACTCATATACATCGGTGCTTCCGTTTGCCCGTAGGACTGACAGACGCACGGACCAAAAACCTGCACGGCTTGTTTTAATTTATTCGGTGATACTGGGGCAGCCACGATCAGCAGTCTCCGCAAGCTCGAATAGTCGAATTCCCTCATCTGCGGATGCGCCAGCAACGCGTAGAGAGCCGTTGGCGGCAGGAACATGTGCGTTACCCGATGCTTCGGGATGTTTTCGAGCACTGCCTGAGCATCAAAAGCCGGAAGCACCAGATTAGTTGCTCCGAGCGAGAACATCGCAAACGCCACCACTCCCGCGGCATGCGAAAGCGGCGCCGCGCTCAGACACACCGGATCGATGCCGTCGCATCGCAAGCATTGATTGGCAAGTTCTGTCATGGCCCCCCACGACAAGCTTGTCACCATCACTCCTTTGGCAGGTCCCGTTGTCCCGCCCGTCGGTACGAGACCCACGAGCCGGTCGAGATTTCCGCGTGCATCGCCCCAGTCGCAGTCCTCGTTCTCGCGCCCTCTGGTCATGAACTGTTCCAGAGAGGGATCGCCGTCATTCTCCGCATCGATACAGATGCATTGGCGAACACATGGCGCTTGGGACCTGATCTGTTGAACCTGTTCTTGAAAGCTGCTGTGGTAGAAAAGCCAGGACGTCACGGAATAGTTCAGGAATTGAACGTTGGCGTCCATGGCGTTGCGATGATTCAGCGGCACCCACACGCCACCTGCGCGCATCAGGCCCAACATGCATAGTAGAATTCGCCCGTCGTTCGGCGAGAAAATCGCGACACGATCTTCATCCCGCAGTCCGCTGGCGCGCATCGCACTGGCGATTTGGCCACTCGCCACCTGCGTTTCGCGATAGGAATACTTGTGCGCCCCGTCGATAATCGCAATCCGGCCGGGAAACGCCTCCGCGCCCTTATCGAAGTAGTCGATCGCCCGCATTCTGTCGGCCCCTCCTCGCGTCGGTTCGCGCCGCAAGAGTCGAGAATTTCTGTTCACGCCGGCATTTTTGCCTTCGACAACGCGTGGCTCTCCAACGCGTGCAATAGCTCCCGATGGCCAAAGGCTTCGTCTACCTCGCCGCCGTGGTCGACTGGGCCACGCG
>Ga0137403_10005467_pt1 | contig 14734 bp, 16 predicted proteins | sample CZOMad2_1_16fung_FD_122057 | JGI IMG/M metagenome (GOLD analysis project Ga0137403, IMG submission 122057) | Vadose zone soil fungal communities from Angelo Coast Range Reserve, California, USA - CZOMad2_1_16fungal (Hybrid Assembly) | ecosystem: Environmental > Terrestrial > Soil > Vadose zone... | reverse complement strand
CATTTGCTCGGCGGCTTGCTGACGCCGACGAAGGGCCGCATCGTGATTGCCGGAGAAGATTTGACCGCGGCTTCCGACGCCAGGCGCACTGACATTCGCCGGCGCAAGATTGGGTTTGTATTTCAACGCTTCAATCTCTTCCCCACTTTGACCGCTGAGGGAAACCTGCGCCTGGCCGAACGCATCCACGCCAACGGCGACGACGATCCCGGACACCGGCGCGAAATTCTGCGCCTGCTCCGACTCGAAGACAAGATGCATCACAAGCCGCTCGAACTTTCCGGCGGCGAGCAACAACGCGTGGCCCTGGCCCGCGCGGTCGTCACGCGTCCGGCGATCGTGCTCGCCGACGAACCGACCGGCAACCTTGATTCAGAAAACTCAGCCATCGTTTTGAAGATGTTTCAGGAACTCAACCGCCGCTTCAATCAGACCATCATCATGATCACTCACAATCCCGAAGCGGCCGATGCCTCTCGTCGCGTTATTCAAATGCGCGATGGTCATATCGTCGAGCACGCTGCGGCCGTGCGCATACCCTGAGCCCGAGCCCGGACCAAACAGATGGTCCCGGCGCCAAAGTTCGGGAGCGCCGTTTCGGTCTCGACAAATGCCAGACTCTGGCTAATAATCACGCAGCACTGAAGCCGCAAACCATGGGATTGATTTCAACCAGCGTCAAGAGAGTCTTTTTTTGGACTTACCCGCGAACGTCGTGGCAGTGGGATGTGCTGTGCGTGTTGATCTTAGTTTTCATATTTCTGACGCCGAAAAGCTGGTTTGAAAACACTGCTTTTCAACGCAGTCACGCGGCCCAAACCACCATCATCATGCCGGCCGATGTCGTAGGGGCTCAGTTGGATAAGGGCGAGATCGAGCGGCGCGCGAAGCAGCTTTCAGGCCGGGCCAACGCTCAGGTCGTGGCCCTGCGCGAGCGGCGCGACGAAAGCGGGAGATTAATCGCGTATGAGGTTGACATTCGCTGACCATGCTTTATAATTTTCGAGCATAACTTGCCTGGGGCGCTAGATCGTAAATGCGCACTCAAGGCTTATCATGGGGCCCGATTGGGCCTTAAGTTTTAGTCAGGAGCCATTATGAAGAGACTTTTTTCCTTTAGTTTAGTAGTCGGATTATTTCTGGCCACTTTGTCCCTTGCTCCAGCTTCCAGAACCAACGCGCAAACCGCCGGCATGGTCAGCTCGATTATCCAGCGCCTGGAGCGCAACAAGCGAAACCTGAAGACGCTGCGCGCGGATATCACCATGGAGAAGTACAACTCGCAGCTTCGCGAAAAGGAGACATGGTCCGGCATCGTGCTCTACATCCCGGTCGCGACGGGCAGTGCTTTCGTGCGTTTGGAGTGGAACAGGCCGCAGCACGAGATCCTGACAAGCGAAAACGGCAATTACATGTTGTATCAGCCGCGCAAGGGAATCGTTTATGAAGGCAAGAATAGTCATGTTAATAATCGGGGCGATGGCGACGTCCTGGCGCTGATGAATATGTCCCCGACACAACTTCGCACGAGATTCGGTGAACTCCAGGACTACCGCGATGAAACGCTGTGGGGTGGTGTACATACGCAGCACTTTACAGCCTATCCGAAAACGGCAGCCAGCTATAAGTACATCGAGGTTTGGGTCGATGATAGCGGGATGCCGATCCAGACCAAGATGGTCGAGAAGAATGACGACTCAACCACGATGCGTTTGACGAACGTCGAAAAGAACCAGACGATCCCGCTGGATCAGTTCAAACTCAAGCTGGATGCGAATGTGAAGCACGTCAAGGGATAAGATACCAAGCTTGATTTCAATGATGAAGGGCTTCGGGTAACCGAAGCCCTTCGATGTTTTTGCAGCTATCGGACGGCGCGGGTTCTTGCCTTCTCGGCAGCGTAGTCATATGCTTGCGGAAACCGAACCACAGGCGTTTGATTCGAATGCGAAAGAGCACTTTTGTTAAATGGAAATTCCGCCAGGCGGCTTTTATTGCGCGCGCGCTGGCTTCGACTAACCATGTCGTGCTGGCGCACATTATCCCGATGCGCCGCTGTAATCTGGCCTGCGGGTATTGCAACGAATACGATCAAGTTTCGAAACCCGTACCGCTGGACGTGATGAAGCGCCGGCTGGATAAGCTTGCCGAACTTGGCACCTCGATTGTCACGGTTTCCGGCGGCGAGCCGATGATGCACCCTGAGCTCGATCAGATCATTAGTCACATTCGTTCGCATGGAATGATCGCCGGGCTGATCTCAAACGGCTATTACTTCACGCCCGAACGCATCAAGCGGCTGAACGACGCGGGGCTTGAGTCTCTGCAAATCAGCATCGATAACGTGGCGCCCGACGAAGTGTCGCGCAAGAGTCTGCGGGTGCTGGACAAAAAACTGCGTTACCTCGCAGAGCACGCTGACTTTCATATCAACATCAACTCAGTGATCGGCGGCGGGATTAAGCAACCGGAAGATGCGCTGACGGTGGCCAAGCGGGCGGTTGAGCTGGGTTTTTCAACCACCGTCGGCGTGATCCACGACGGTGACGGCACGCTCAAGCCGCTGACTGAAACTGAAAAGCAGATCTTTCACGCGGTGAAGAAGTTGGGCAATAAGGATCACGCGCGGCTCAATTGGTTTCAGGACAGCATCGCCGAAGGGAAGCCTTACGAATGGCGCTGTCGTTCGGGCTCGCGCTACCTCTATATCTGCGAAGATGGGCTGGTGCACTGGTGTTCGCAGCAGCGTGGTTATCCCGGCACGCCGCTCGAAGATTACACGATGGAAGATTTCAAGCGCGAATACAAAACCGAAAAATGGTGCGCGCCCACCTGCACGATCCAATGCGTCCACCAGGTCGGCATCCTCGACAACTGGCGCGACCCGCAAATGACGCCGGTCCAGATTCGGCGCGAACAAAAGCAGAAAGAGAAAGAACGTGTTGGTCAGGTGCTGCGGGCTGAGTAAGTCTTGGAGTGCGCCGCCATCGGCGGCGCTTTGGATTAAACGACACTCAGGCGTCTAATCGGAACACTAATCCAAAGCGGCGTCGCGCTGCGCTTGCCGCCGCACTCCAAAGTAACGCTCCAAATTAACGCTAAACCGTCTCGTGAATATCGCTCTCAACCGTGTAGAGCGTCACCGAACTCGACAAGCCCAGGCCTGACATGCGACCTGCCATGATCACGATCGTCTCTCCGATCTGCACCAAATCCGCCTGAAGCAGAGTCTGTTCGCCTACCTTTAACAGTTCCTCCGTGCTTTTTGATCTCGATGTCAGCACAGATTCGACTCCCCACATGAGTGCCAGCTCGTTGATGGCTTCTCTCGAAGAAGTAAGGGCGATGATGCGCTGGTCCGGTCGCAGGGAAGATAGTCGGCGCGCCATTAATCCTGACTCGGTAAAGACGGCAATGATGCGTGTGTTCATTTCATCGGCGGCGAACGCGGCGGCTTCGCAGAGGGCGCGACTAACCCGGCCGCTCTGTCTTCCCACCAGCTTGCTCATAATAGATCGTTTTTCGTTTCGCGTTTCGGCGGTATCGATGATGCGGGCCATGGTGGTGACGGCCGCGACCGGGTACTGTCCGGTAGCCGTTTCGCCTGACAACATCAAACAATCTGATCCGTCCCACACGGCGTTCGCAACGTCGGTGGCTTCAGCCCGCGTCGGCCGCGGACTGGAGACCATGGATTGCAGCATCTGCGTGGCGGTGATGACCAGCTTGCCTGCTTCGTTGGCCTGCTCGATGATTTGCTTTTGATAAACCGGCACCAGCTCGACGCTGGTTTCGACGCCCAGGTCGCCGCGCGCGACCATCACGCCATCGGCGGCCTCGATGATTTCCTCCAGGTGATCGATGGCTTCAGCCTTTTCGATCTTGGCGATGAGCGGAGCGGCGCTGCCGGCGTTCTTGATCAGAGCTTTCGCTTCCGTGCAATCAGCCCCGCTGCGGACAAACGACAACGCAAAATAATCGATGGACTGCTGCGCGGCCCACTTTAAGTCATCTCGGTCTTTTTCGGTCAGCGACGGAATTGGCAGCGTGATGCCCGGCAGGTTAATGCCCTTCCGCTCTCCCAGAACTCCGCCATTGACGACTCGGCAAGTGACGTCGGTGGCGGTCGTGCTTTCAACGCGCAACTCGATCGCGCCGTCGTCCAGTAGAATGCGCGCGCCCGGACGAACATCGCGTGGCATGCCGGAATAGTTGGTCGCCACCTGCGTGTTGTCGCCTTCGATGTCGCGGGTAGTGATGATGAATTGCTGGTTGGCTTCCAGCTTTACCGGCTGATGGCTCTGCAGCGCGCGGGTGCGAATCTTTGGGCCGGAAAGATCGACCAGCACGGCCAGCGGGCGGTTCATCCTTTCAGCGCAGGCGCGCGCCATGCGTATGTCCTGCGCCTTTTCTTCCTGCGTTCCGTGCGACATGTTGATGCGCACGCCGTCGACGCCTGCGGCCAGCAGAGCTTCCATCACTTGCGAATCGCGGGAAGCCGGACCGATGGTGGCTAAAATTTTTGCTCGCTTCACAATCTGTCGATTCTATCAGAGGGGCAGTAGCCCGAAGGGAGGGCTCAGCCTTTTACGACGCCAACGAGCCCTCCCTCACGGTCGGGCTACTGCCCGTCGGTCTCTCTCAAAGAAGAAAAGGTACTACGGCCGGAACTTTGCGGGCGTAGGCTTCGAACTCCTGGCCGAACATCTCACGCAGAAGTTTTTCTTCGCTGTGCACCCGGATCAAGGTGCCGATGGCAAATACGATTACCGCTATCAGCAATCCGATCCAGTGGCTGATGGCCAAACCCGTCGCCAGCAGCATACCGAACATTCCGGTGTAGATCGGATTCCGCACTACACCATACGGTCCGGTGGTGATTAGTTTATGTCCTTCGAGTACGCGCGCCGCCAGACTCCATTGCTTCCCCAGCGTGCGCACCGCAGCCGAGCAAAGCCAAACCGATCCAATGGCCAGCCCCATGGCCAGCACAGCCGACCCGATTTCAAAGTATTTGCCCAGGGAAATGACCGGTGTAAAGGGTCGTCGATGCATGGACCAGGCGACAGCGTAACCAACGCCCTGCAAGGCGATACCGATGATTGACGTGCGCTCGCGTTTGCGGTCAGGTGCGGACAGCGGCTTATTTCGCACAAACGATCCGAACACCAACGCGAACGCGAACCAGGACATCATGACGACGCCGAAGGCGAGAGCAGGCCAGAACTCGAGATGAAGAAACATGCCTGGTTCAGTCCGCTTCGAGCGGCGCGGTCGCGGGAGAACTCGCTTGCTCTTCGAGCTTTCTCCGGCGCTTACCCATCATCATTCCGTGCACGGGTGACAAGACCGCGTTAAGCATATAGACCATGCCTGCCGGGAACGAATAGCGACCACCACCCAACGCCGCCACCGCGACCGAGAGCGAGCCGATTCCGACGTTAAGGAAGCTTTCCTGAATGTCGACGCGCGTGTCAAAGACTTCCAACTCATTGAGATCCAACTCAGATCGCTTGCGGTACGCGTGCCAGTACAGCAAAACGAAGACGCCGAAGATTGCGATGTAACCGGCCCCGAAGATAATCATCAGCGTCGAGACCTGTTCGTTGCTGTCGACCATCATGACCTCTGCGCCGGTCGGTAAACGTATGCGCCCCTGCCCTCCGGTAAACAGGCTGACCAGAAAAGTGAAAAGAAATTTTAGCGGGTAGACATAGAACAGAACCACAAACAGCAGGAAGCAGTTCAGGCAGACGGTCATTGCGTCCTGCAAACCGTAACGCCGGAAAAACTTGTACTGGTTGTACCAGGCGAGCAGGAGCAGCGTGAAGCTGATCGCGAAAGCGCCAAAGCCGCGCATAGTCTGCATCAACTCAGAGAACGTCCTGGGCACTTCCAGCGAGACCACCAGCAGGGTGACTGCGAAGGCAAAGACGCCGTCGCTCAAGCCTTCGATGCGCGAGATCTCGTGGCTGCGCCAGCGAAACTTCTTGTTATCGCCAATGCCTTTGTCGATCAGTTTTTCGCGAATCATCTTTTCTATTGGGGGCCTGTTATGAGCGACGCCTTAACGACCCGATCGAGTTCAACTCCGGAGCTTTGACTATAACCCACAAACCGCTTCACCAGATTCCCATTGCGATCGAAAACAAACGACTGGGGAATATTTTGATTGTCGGTCAGATAAGTATCGGCCAGGTCGTCGTCGGGAAATGCCAGCGGATACTGGATCCCAAACTCTTTGGCGTAGGATGGGACCTGATCGCGATCATCTTCGCCGCCGACATTCAATCCGATGACCTGCAAACCTTGCTCAGCGTATTGCCGCTGTAATTCAACCAGGCGAGGTGTCTCAGCCCGGCAGGGCTCGCACCAGGTTGCGTAGAAATCCAGCACCACGACCTTCCCCTTGTAGTCAGCTAACCGTGCCCGCTGATTGTTATCAAGCGTCCAGCCTCCAGCGCCGACCGGCTTCTTTCTGCACGCGCCGAGACCAAGCGCTGACCCGAGCATCAACACGATCAGCGCTAAATGGATTGTGGAGATTCGGTTCACAATCAGCGGCTTAGCCTTCGGTATCTTCCGCGGGTGTGCTTTCACTCTTTTCCGACCGGTCCGTGATTTCGTCGGGATTAATTTCCTTGCCGGGCACTCGATACTCTTCGTTGGCCCAACGGCTGAAGTCGATCAGTTTGCAGCGCTCTGAACAGAACGGGCGCCATGGATTGTCCTGCCATTCGGCCGGCTTTCCGCACGTCGGACATTTCGGCATAAGGCAAAAGTAAGAAGGAAGGAGTGAAAAGTAAAGGAAGGATGGTATGCGGACGCAGGCCGCTTACGTGAAAACGACCCACGTCTACATTTCCAACGTATCAAGAATGCGAGACATTGCCAGAAGGTTTGTTACTTGCTCTCTGTATCAGAGACCCTAGTCCACTGCCGACACAGGCGCCGATCAGAATCGGTAGGTAACCCAGTAGACTCGTCAGCGTCGCTCGGCCTGTTACCGGTTGTTCCCAGGTCAGGAACAAACCGGTAAGAAGCATCGGGAGCCAACCAGCCGAAAGGTACAAACCTAGCCGCCAACCACTCTTCGGCCAGACAAAACCGAGAACAAAACCGGCAACGCCGTAGACGCCAAGATCAAACAGAAACAAGAAACTCAGGGCGTTCCCGACCCACCGGCCGGACAGGATCGCTACCAACACAAGCAAAGCTATACCGACCAAAACCGCCACGATCCTCGATCGAATTTCACTCGTATTCATAGCCTAAGTGGGCTCCGCCACCAAACGAACAGAACGGTCTTAAGCAGTTTGCCGGTACATTGTCTGGCGAAATGGCTGCCGTATTGTCCTGCCATTCGGCCGGCTTTCCGCACGTCGGACATTTCGGCATAAGCCAAAAGTAAGAAGGAAGAAGCGAAAAGTAAAGGCGGAAAGAGAAATCAAACTTGGAGTGCGCTGGCAGAGCGAAGCGGCGACGGCGCTTTGTATCATTGGGCCGGAGGCGGCAACCGCTTTGCGTCTGGCCCACTTTCGTCGCGATTATTGGTGAACTAAGGCCCGCTCTCTGGCGTAGAATGGAGTGGCGCGATTTTGGTGAATTGCGTATATCTAAACTTCATTCGCAAGTTAACAACTTGCGCTACATACCATGACTGACTACAAAGAAAAATTTGACGACCTGCAGCGCGCGGCCAAGCGCAAAGCCCGTGAGTTGGACGAGAAACTCAACGTGACCGGTATCGTCGAAGACACTGCGCGCGTGGCCGGCGATGCGGCGCGCAAGGGTGCGCGGACGGTTGCCGATGGCGCGGAACAACTGCGGGCGGAGGCAGGCCGGTTTGCCGACGAAAACAATCTTCGCGAAACCGCGGGCAAGGCCGTCGATGAAGCCAAGCGGAGAGCCAAAGATGCCGGCAAAATCATTCGCGACGCCGCCGGGCCCGCCGGCAAGAAAGCCGAAAAAGTCTTTGACGAAGCGGTTGACTATGCGACCACCGCCACGAAATTTGCCGGCACGGGTGTGCGTGCAACGCGCGCAACCGCCGCCGCGACGGCCGGGCTTATGAAGGCGAAGGAATGGGTTAAGGAAAACCCCGGCAAAGCCGCCGCGGTTTCCTTCTCATTAGTTCTAGGCGTTCGCATGGGCGCTTCGTTTCCCGGGATCGACGCGGTGCTGTTGGGTTCGCATCCGCACTGGCTGACGCATTCTGCTCTGCCGGTCTGGGGCTTGAAAAAGGCGAGCGAGAAGTTCGATGAATATCTAAAGCAGCAGGAAGCGCGAATCGCCGCGGGCGAATTGGACGAAGCCGAGCGCGAGCGAGTTGAATTTCAACGCAAGATGGCCAAGTACGTCGGCGCGCCTTTGCTGGGCGCGTTCAGTTGCGCCGCGGGCGCAGTGATGATCGCGCAGATCGCCAGCCCCGCCGGAATCACCGGCGCGCCGATCAGCTGGTTGCTCGGCGGCAATCCTTTTCTCGACGGCGTCTGGCTGTTTGCCAACGGCGTCATCTGCTTTCATCAGGGATATAAGTTCTTCATGATCGCGCTGGCGGATCAGGAAGAAGTGAAGCGGGTGGTGCGGGAGATTAAGGGTCTGTTGCCTTCGGCGGCGTAGTGCGTGTCGAAACGCACGAGAGAAGTCGGAGAGACTCACTGAGGCAATTCGTTACCGCAGTTCCTTCCGCAGGATGTGGTCAACTATCTTTGGAACTGATTGACGCAGCGCTGTTGCTCTCGCTAGAGTTTTTCAAACAGTCCTCGGCAACTGAAACCTCGAAGACTCGTTCCTTAACTTCGATCTTGTCGTTGGCGGGCTCAAAGTATTCTTCATAATCCGCCGTGCTATGAGCATCCCAAAACGCTCCGGCTTCCTCTGCCGTCTCAAACGAATCGGGTAATTGGTCGATGGGCTCGTTTTTGTTTTCCATGATGTTTCTCTCACCATCGTAGTTATCCCCGTTTGTTCAGCCCAGCGCTGAATTCAAATTTCCTCGGAGTCTAACGGTTCCTTCTCAACAATGCGGTATTTGGGTGTAGACGTGAAGCTAGCTAAGAGCTTCGTAGCTTGGTCATCAGGATCACGTTCGCTTAGCGCGTGGCCGAGTAAACCAATACACTCGAAGCATTTCACAGCCGACTCCAGAATCAAGCGATTAGTTTTTGTGATCTTCTGCTCCGCGCTCTCCCATTGCTCCCACTCAATGTTCTTAGCTTTCAAATGAACAATAGAGTTTCTAGCCGTGATCAGCTGTTGAAGGAGCTCGATTCCTCGATGATCAGAAGGAATGACTTTCCCAGTGGCGAGTTGCGGAACAACCAGCCATTTGGTGTGTAGCTTCATCTTTTCAATGTGCTTGTCCGTATACCCTTCGCCAAGCTTGCGGGCGGCATAGTTATGGATGAAGCATTCCAAGGCGATCGTAGAAAATACTACGGTGATGGTTGCCTCCCCCTGAGCGGTATTCTGGAAATCTGCATCCTCAGCTTCACCGCTGTTAATATACTCAATCATGCGAGCATGGGCATCAGCCGCAATACGAAGGTAACTAATGAACGGAATGTATGTTATTTGAGACATTGCTCCCTGTGCCAAAGCCGCGTCGAACTTGGTCGAAGGGGTTGCTGGTTGTTCCGTCCTCAGACTCCGCGCCTGTATTCATAAATCCAAAGCGGCGTCGCGCTTCGCTTGCCGCCGCACTCCAAAATGTTTCGTCAACTGATCGTAATCGGGAATGGCAGAAAGCAAAGCGCAAAAACTATCAGCGTGATGATCCCGATGGCGAAACGCATTGCACCGAGCGGCTCCATCTGTTCCGGTTGTGGATGACGAACGCGCAGCATTACTGCCAGCAGCACTACGTAGAGAAACCCGCTGGGGCTGCCGTGACAAAACCATCCTAAAACCGAGAGGGCGACCATCGTCACAAACGCTACGCGCCCAATCCAATGATGTGCAAACTTGCCGAATGACGCGAACGTCCCGTGTCCGCCGTCGAGTTGGCCCACCGGCATTAGATTCAACGCGGTAACCAGCAAACCAACCCACGCAGCCAGGTAAAAGGGGTTCAAGATGCCGTCGTCGAGATAGATCTTGAACGCGCGCGCGATTAAGCGGAACAACAACGGATCGTTAAAGATAATCACACCCGATTCAGCGGACGGATTACTTCCATGTTGCAGCGTCAGCACTCCCGCGAACGCAACCGGAATGATCACGATGAATCCGGCCAGCGGACCGGCCAGACCAATGTCGAACAAGGCCCGCCGCGAGGGCACGGGCGATTTCATCTTGATGAATGCGCCAAACGTTCCCGGCAACAATCCGGGTGGCTGGGGAATGAAAAACGGCAGCGTGGCATCGACGCCGTAATAGCGACAAAAACAGTAATGCCCGAATTCGTGCGCGGTCAGAATTGCCAGCAGCGAAGCCGAGAACTTTAGCCCGGGCGCCAGCAGCGCCGGGTGAGTCACCGCTTGCCAGGCTAAGGCGCCGATACCCCTGAGGTAGTACCAGGGCATCAACAAAATCGACCCGGCCACACCGCCGCTCTGCGCCGGCGCGTCTCCGCCCGTCTCCAACTCCGAACCGCCCAGCCACACGATTCCTGAAATGGTGGTGGTGATAGCGGTGGCGACGAACAGAGCGGTGTGCAGCAGGACCTGCCGTGCAGTGAGCCCGGGGACCGTCGAATGTTCAGCGACCGACGCTGCCGAGATGTTTTCAGTTAATTCGGACACGAATGAACCAGTAATCCACTTGTGAGTTTAGGATAGATTCGTGGGGTGCTGCGTTGCAAATGAAGAGAGTTAAAAGCAAACAGGTGAGAATTTCTTAGTGCCGTAGGCACGAAATATTTATAGCCACGCACGCCAGATTTCTTATTGTGTGAGCCCATTCATGGGCGACAGGAGAAATATTTCGCTCCTGACGGAGCTTGGGTTCTTTCTTGCCGGTTGAACTATAAACATCTCGCCGCTACGCGGCTCTGCGTCTATCTCAGTTACGGTTAATTAATCGGTCGTTGCCTCTTCGCCGTCTTCATGAGCTTGAAGTTCCTTGCCCGGTTTGAAACGGATCGTTTTACCCGAGGGGATCGCGACCTCTTCACCCGTGCGCGGGTTGCGGCCGACACCGCGTTTTCGTGGCTTCACAATGAACACGCCAAAACCGCGCAACTCAATGCGGTCGCCGCGAGAGAGCGCATCCTTCATCGAATGAAACAGCGCATCCACGGCTTGTTCAGCTTTCAACTTCGGGATGCCGGTTTGATCGGCAAGGCGGTTGATGATGTCCAGCTTAATCACGAATTTTGAGCCTCCGGTGTTTGGCGATCGATCGCTGACTTGTTCGGTTGGAGAATTCCACCTGCCGACGTGTGGGGATGATAGAGAGCCGCGCCAACAACTGTCAAGCTTTTACCGAAGACTCGCGCTCTGTTATGCGTTGGTTAAACGCCCGCAGAACGCTGGCGCACTGCGCGCAGGGATGCCCGCGCTCCGGTTTGACAATGCAAGCAGGCGACGGATAACCTCGATGAGGATTGATGACGAACGAAGCCGATCGTTCCGCGGTACTCTCTATCAACTGCCTGGCATCGTCTTCGCCATCCTACGAATAGCATGTTTGGTAAGCAATTTAGCCAGCCACCCCCTTTCGGCACTGTCCATCCGGACGACGACAATGACATCCAGGTCCAGCGGCCTAAGGACGCGGCGCGAAAGCACCTCTGGCAGGAATCGCGTTTGCTGATTCGCGATTTGATCTTTGCCCTGATGGTGCTGGCGCTGGTGATGGTGTTCATCGTCCAACCGGTGAAGGTTGAAGGCACTTCCATGCTGCCCTACCTGCATGACGGTGAACGAATTTTTGTCAACAAACTGATTTACTACGACGAGTATGGGTGGGCGCCAAAGATTTATCGCGGCGATGTCATCGTGTTCTGGTTTCCCGAAGACCCTTCAAAGAGTTATATCAAGCGAGTCATCGGCCTGCCCGGAGATACCGTCGAAGTGCGCGACGGCCACGTCAACGTAAACGGCCGAGACTTGGACGAGACCTATCTCGATCCGCATTTGAATATGTCACACGCCAGCAAGGCACCCACTTACGTTAAGCCCGGCTACTACTTTGTAATGGGCGACAATCGAGACAATTCGAGTGATTCACGGATTTGGGGACTGGTGCCGAAGAAATATGTCTACGGCAAGGCGTTGTTTCGCTATTGGCCGTTGGGCTCGGCGACAGTGATGGGTCGCGACACGCGCAACACCACAGTTCCGCCCGGCGCGAATTACCGGCGTGACGGAATTGGCATTCCTGATCCGGACGACCGGTAAGCAGGGCAGTAGCCCGACCGTAAGGGAGGGCTCGAAAGAGCGCGAGCAGGATGCTCGCGAACCAACGACAAAGATGTCGGTGCTCCTTAAAAATGTCGGCGCTCCTTCATGACTGACTGGCTGCGACTGCTGGGCATGATCTTTTACGCGCCTTTCCGCGGGATGCGCGAAGTGCGCGATCATGGCGCGCTCTTACCCGCGATAATCTGCGCTTACGTGTCGCAGGTGATTTATGTCTTTGGAATACAGTGGCTCGCCGGAGACAAGTCGTTCCTCACGCGGCCGCCGGTCCTGGCCGCTGGTTTCTTTCAGTCTGCGACCTCGATGCTGCCGTATGCGCTGGTGTTCGTTCCCCTGCTCGCTTTGATGTCCAACATGTTCGAACGGCGCGGCAGCTTCGGTCTCGTCCTGCAGCAGGAGTACGCGTCGCTGGCGTCGGTTATCTTTTACGTCCTGGTGGCCGCCAACCTGGTCACACTCCTGATTGCCGTCTTTTTTCACGTCAGCGGCGTCCAGGCGGCTTACGTGGCCAGCTCAATGCAATCTGCCGATCAGATCAAGGCACTTTTCAAACTGCCCGTGGAGCTGCAACAACAGGTGGATAAGGAATTGCGCGATCCCATTTTTATCGCGGGGAGTCTCTTCCGTACCGTCAAGATCGCCATCTTCACAATTGGCGTGTTGGAAGCAGTTCGAAAGGTTTTTCGTCTTTCGTTGCTGCGTTCAATCGTAGTCGTTGGGATGGGTTACGGGGCCGCATTGCTGCTCTCTCCGATTTGGCTGCTCCTGTTCACCAGGATTATCGGCTCGCCGTTTATTCTGCTGATGCTCTTCCTCCTCCTGCGAGGTTATTACACGGGCATTGTCGGCACTCAACGCGCGCGCGCGGCTTTCAAGCAGAACCTGGAAGCGGCGACGATTAATCCGCGTGATGCATCGGCCCATTACAATCTGGGATTGATCCATCAAACGCGAGGCGAGCTGGATCTGGCGCGCGAGCGATTTCAACGCGCGATCGACATCGATCCGGAAGAGCTGGATGCGCATTATCAACTGGGCCGCATCGCCCGCGCTCAGAGCCGACTGCCGGAAGCCATCGGCCATTTCGAGCAGGTCGTGCAACGCGATCAAACTCACGCGCAGCAGGAGATTTGGCGCGAGATTGGCTCGACCTACATTGCCGCCGGACAGTTCGCCGACGCGCGTGACGTGCTGGAAAAGTTTCTTGACCACCGGCCTAACGACCCTGAGGCGCTGTATCTCGTCGGCCGGGCGCACGCCGGGCTCGGCGACAACCAGGAGGCCGCCAGCTCGATGCAGGCCTGCATTGACGCCGTCAAGACCGCGCCACCTTATAAGTACCGGCTCGAGAAACGCTGGCTGAACGAAGCGCAGCAGTTCCTTAAGGGCCGGCGCGAAGCCGTGGGAAGCCGGCATTGAGAAAAAGTAGGCAGTAGGCAGTAGGCAGGAAGCCGTCGGCAGCAAATCCGGTCGGTTTATTTCCATTCATTTCACAACTCATTTAGGCGGCTCCGTTAGGAGCCGAATGTTTATAGCTTCCGGCGGTTTGAATTGTTCCTGCGCTCCGTAGGAGCGCAACGAAGAAACATTCCGCTCCTACAGAGCGGGATATTGGGGTGGCCCAGGGTTATAAACATTTCGCCTCTCCGAAGCGAGGAAGCGCCTGGGCGTTGGTTGACGATCTGATCCAGGGCTTGAAGTCCGTGAGATAACCCAATAGGAGACATCGATGAACTGTCCGGCTTGTGGTAACCAGATCGCCGAGGGTGGAACTTTCTGTGGCCGTTGTGGCACGCGCGTGGAGTCAGCGCCGGCCCATGGAATCAATCTCGATACTGATGGACAGGGGACCGGGCGCGGTTACAGTTACGAGATCCAGCATCAACCTGCGTTCTCGCTCGCAGTACTCAAGCTGCAGGCCGAACAATCAATCATGGCCGAAGCCGGTGCGATGGTTTCCATGTCGGCGAACATTGAATTGCAGTCGCAGATGAAAGGCGGGCTGTTCGGTGCAATCAAACGCGCGGCCGGCGGTGAATCAGCTTTTATCTCTACCTTCACCGCACGCGGCGGACCGGGTGAAGTAACACTCGCGCCAGGTGCTCCAGGCGATGTCGCGGCGATAGAATTGTCAGGTCAACCGTTCTTTGTTCAATCGAGTTCGTACCTCGCAGGCGATGCCAGCCTGACAGTGGATACGAAATGGGGCGGAGCGAAATCGTTCTTTGCCGGCGAGGGATTGTTCGTACTGATGGTTCAAGGGCAGGGGCTGTTACTGGTTTCTTCCTTTGGAGCGATTCATCGAAAGCGATTGCAGCCAGGGGAGCGTTATATCGTGGATACCGGACATCTCGTAGCCTGGGAAGGTA
>Ga0137403_10005466_pt1 | contig 14735 bp, 8 predicted proteins | sample CZOMad2_1_16fung_FD_122057 | JGI IMG/M metagenome (GOLD analysis project Ga0137403, IMG submission 122057) | Vadose zone soil fungal communities from Angelo Coast Range Reserve, California, USA - CZOMad2_1_16fungal (Hybrid Assembly) | ecosystem: Environmental > Terrestrial > Soil > Vadose zone... | reverse complement strand
CAAGCCAGAAAACAACGATTACCGATGAACGTGCGAAGTCCCTTCGGGTCGACCAACTACTGAAACATTTTCCCATCGTGTTGCTTACCGGCGGAAAGTCATGACGGGCAAGCCATTAACATTTCACGGCACAATAATGTTTAGCCAAAGCTGGTTTTCAACGCGGCAATAGGCGAGAGATTCCTTCCAGCGGGATGCCCACCCAGGTGGGGCGATTGTTGAGTTCGTAGCCCAGCTCGTAGATCGCTTTGGCCAGAACATATGCGTCCAAGAGCTTCGTTCTCTGCTGGGAGCAGGCCGGAAGATAGTGTGCATTTGCGGAAGTTTCATAATATTGCGCGAGGAAACGGTTCGCCGCGCTCAAACTCCAAGCCTCGGCCCAGTTCCTGAACTTCACAAATTGGTCACGCGAAATCGAACTCCCCGTTGGCTGCGCAAGCAGCGGAGCAAACGCCGCATAGTGAAATGAGCGCAGCATGCCGGCAACATCTTGCAGCGGCGACTGTTTGACGCGCCTCTCCGCCAACGGCCTTGCAGGTTCACCCTCAAAGTCGATAATCACAAAATCAGACTCCGTGTAGAGCACCTGCCCTAAATGATAGTCGCCATGAATTCTTGTTCGTACTGCTTCGATTGGCGCGCTTAGGGCCGCACGAAAGATACGCGCGATGTCCTGTTCGCGCGAGGCAATCTCCGCGGCCAGATCTCGGTGATCGGCAGGGACCGTCGCTATCCGCTCGCGCAGCAAGCGCAACGTACCGCTGCTGAGATCGGCGAAGGACATCTCCAACTTCTTCTGAAATTCGTCCGTGAACGGTTCCGGAGCAAACGCCGGATTGTTGCTGTCAGAAGTTAGCGCGAGATGCAGCTCCGCGGTGCGCTTGCCGAGCAAGGCTATCTCCGCGAGAAGCTTGGCTATCGATTCGTCCGCAAATTCCGCAAGCTCTTGCGACGTGGAGACTTCGGGCTCCGTCGTACCGCCAACCTTCTCATAGAACGCGGTGAGAGTTCGTAAAGCATAGCGCCAGGCGTCGCCCTGATTAGGCACGAACTCCTGAAGGATTGCCTGAGTCGCAGCCTGGTCTTCTCCCAACTGGTATTCGAGCCAGCCCCCAATCCGTGCAATGTGCGCAAAGCCTACCTTTTCTGACAAAAACCTACCGATCTCGAGATCTGGGTTTTCTCCTTCTTCGATTCGCCGGAAGAATTTCAGTATGAAGCGCTCCCCGTAAATAACGGAGCTGTTGCTTTGCTCGCCACTCACCAGCTTGGGTTTCAGCGCCTCCGAGGGCCCAAGAAGTTCCGCGAAAGACGCTGCACGGTATCCGCGTAACCGCCCGGCGTAGCCTGCCAATTCGCGTTCCTGCTTAATAACGTCAAGTAGTTCCGCGAGAAACTCGGGACGTGAAAAAGCATCCTCCAGCAAACCGCCGTGCGCTACAGTTATTATTGGTATCGAGTAGATTTCCCCCTTTCCCTCGCCGTATTTCACCGCGACGCTCAATACGATCGACTTCGGCTCCGTGCCACTAATCGGAATCGTGTCAATCAGCTCGACCCCTGCAATTTGCCGGGCTTTCCCGCCAAACCACCGCTGCGCAGCCAAAAAGGCCGGCAACTGCGAGAGAAGCGTCTGTCTCAGCCCAGAAATGATTTGCGGGTGCATAGCGTGGTCAAAGGCTAAATCCGCGCGAAATCGTCGACGCGCCGATGCTGCAGAAAATGCTCACAATGGCTGGGGTTCCTCATACTTTTCCCGTTTTTTCTCGCCAAGACTGCGCTCCAGAAAGTCGCGTGCGAGATCTTTTCCCCCTAAGCCGAATGCAATCGCTAATCCAAACATGAAAGCCCCGAAGACTATGGAGAAAGCCGCGATCACCGTCTGCCGCGCAACGCCCACCTGTTCCAAGGCCATCGAGATCGCCAAAGCCCAAATTACAAATCGTATGGACCAGCTCAGCAGCTTCGGCGACGGATAGCCCGCATTGACGGCCGCCAGCAGCGCCGCGCGCGATAAGAAATTCGCGGTCACCAATCCCAGGAATAAAATCAATATCGCTACGAATATCGCCGGCAACAGTAAAAATAATCTTGAGATTTGTTCCTGAAGACCGGCGACTCCCAGCACGCTTATCCCGATCAAAATAAATCCTGACCAAGTTACCCAGAATAGCGAGCGGCTAAGCAGTTCGGTCATCGAAGGAAGCGCGGCCATGCGCAAGAATCGCGAAGCACCCGCTTCTTCGGACAATCGATCGAGCCGGGTAACGTGGAGAACGGCGCGCAGAATAGTCTTCAACGCATAAGCCACGACCAAACCAACAGCGACAATCACCAGCATCACCAGTAGCCGTGGCAAAAATTCGGCAAACATGTGCACCAGGTTGCTGTATGCCTGGCTGAGCCCTTGGATAACGACTGTTTTCATGGCTGCACCTCACTCACGTTTAGCGGTCCATCTCTCGAGTAAATACGGTTTCTGGCGCTCGAATTCCTGGCACAGCATCTCGGACTGTCCTTCCATCTCATCCGGCGAAGAATTGGCGTGTTCCTGCAAAAACGAATACAGCCTGCCGCGGTATAGGGGAACCAGCGCTTGCACCAGATGGTCGCGATTGAGCACTGCATGATGATAGGACGCTGCGAACTCGTATAAAGTCTTCACCCACAATTCCCCGGCAAAATGGAATTTCGCTCGATCGGTCAGGGCAATTGCTTTGATCTGAGCGTGCGTGTCTTTCGCGAGTATCGAGGCGAGAATCGGCTCCAATTCGTTGACGCCGCTGCGAAATAGGTCAAACGTCTTTTCCTGGCTCGGCGGAACCCCGTCGCTCGATAGTTCGTGATCAGGTCCAATGGTAACCACCGGTTGCGAATTTGAGCGGCCATTCCATGTCGACTGGTTGGTTTCCATGCACCAAAATAAATTGCCGACGGTCTGGCGAATGGCCTCGACGATGTCGGGCCCGGAAGCCGCAGCCGACGCCGTTTTTGGCCCCAAGTAATACTGACCGCACTTCAACCCGGCGCCGATGGCCTTAATCGCCATCCAAGCTTCGGGACGCGCGCGAATTGCCTCTTCCTGCCACACGTCCTGCTCCAGGCATTGGCTCGCCAGCCGCCCGGAAAATCCCCATTCATCGGAATAAAGCTCGCGAATTCTATTGCCGAAAATTGCGCGGCTCATCGGATAAAGCAGATCACGCGCCAGCAAGCCTTGAAATCGGCTGCGCTCATAAAGAGGAGCCACAAAATCCAAACTTTCGCGATAGACCGGCCGCAACAAGTTCGCTACCCAGGAAGGCGTTAAGTTCGTGGTTGCCGGGGAAATAACCGCGCACGCTCTTGCGCGCAGCAGGTCGGCGGCCGCGACGATATCGCGCAGCGCCAAGCCTTGCGACGGCGACCGGTCGTATTCACAAGAAATGCGATGAATCGTGCGTAACGTCGTCAAGCCCTTGTGGCTGGCCTCCCTACGCTCGCTCCTGCGCTCAAATAATTGCCGCGTTTCGTCTCCGGACCCGCCATCCATGTTCAGAATAACCACCCGCTCGCGAACAAAGTTTTGACGCAGACTCTCCTCGACAGTCTGCAGAGTCTGTCCGATGGTCGAAGCATTGTTGTAGGACGGAATGCCCACCAACAGGTCGACCTCGCCGACGCTCATGAGCTGGCGAAGAAAATCGTCGGCGAGAAAACTCTCTTCAGCCAATTGCCTGGTGCTCCTTATGAGGCCACGATCTGCGTATAAGCTGGAAACATCTCAGCGGCATCAACGCACAAATCAAATTCGACGAAGACGGAACCAATAAAACTGGTAGGGGCCCAACGTCAGCAAATACGGCAGGTCCCCAATGCGGGGGAAAAGGTTTCTGCCGAACATCTCGATTGGAATATGTCTCTTATACATCTGCAGATTCAGCTCGACCGCTTGCGCCGAGCTGGAAAGGTTATTCACGATCAGCACTTTTTCTTCGCCGAGGCGGCGCACGTAAGCCAGGACGCGATGGTTCGAAGGATTCAGGAACTCGATCGAGCCGCGGCTGAACACCTTGAAAGCATTTCGCGTCTGGATCACCGACTTCGTCCACGACAGCAGAGAATGCGCCGACCGTCGCTGCGAATCCACGTTAATTGCCTGGTAGCCGTAGACGGGATTGGAAATCAAGGGCGAGTACAAACGCTCGGGGTCCGCGGTCGAGAAGCCGGCATTCCATCCGCCGCTCCATTGCATCGGCGTGCGCACTCCGTTTCGGTCGCCCAGATAAACGTTGTCACCCATGCCGATCTCGTCGCCGTAATAAATGATCGGAGTCCCAGGCATGGACAGCAGCAAGCCGGTCAGCAGCTCGACGCGCCGGCGGTCGTTCTCCATCATGGGCGCCAGCCGCCGACGAATGCCCAGATTAATGCGCATGCTCTTATCGACCGCGTATTCGTCGTACATATAGTCGCGCTCGATATCGGTGACCATCTCCAGCGTCAATTCATCGTGGTTGCGCAAGAAGATGCACCACTGGCACGTGTCCGGGATTTGCGGGGTCTGCTCCAGAATTTCGATGATGGGCTTGCGGTCTTCCAGCTTGACGGCCATGAACATCCGCGGCATCAGCGGAAAGTGGAAAGCCATGTGGAATTCGTCGCCATTTCCAAAATAGGCGCGCACATCCGCGGGCCATTGATTGGCCTCTGCCAGCAGCATCTTGCCCGGATAGGCCAGGTCAATGCGCTTGCGAAACTCGCGAATGACCTCGTGCGTCTCGGGCAAGTTTTCGCACGAAGTCCCGTCCCGCTCGATCAGATAAGGAACAGCGTCAAGGCGAAAACCGTCGACGCCAATGTCGAGCCAAAACTTCATTACCTCCCACATCGCTTCCCGAACGGCGGGATTGTCGTAATTCAAATCCGGCTGGTGACCGAAGAAGCGGTGCCAGTAATATGATTTTGAAATTGGGTCCCAGGCCCAATTCGACATCTCCGTGTCGATAAAAATGATGCGTACGCCCTGGTAACGCGTATCCGTATCGCTCCAGACATACCAATCGCGTTTCGCGTTTTCGCGCGAACTCCTGGATTCCTGAAACCAGGGATGTTGATCGGACGTGTGATTGACCACCATCTCGGTAATCACGCGAAGACGCCGATTGTGTGCGGCAACCAGAAAATCCTTGAAGTCCTGAAGCGTGCCGTACGACGGATGAACTGAGGTGTAGTCAGCAATGTCGTATCCGTCGTCGCGCAGCGGCGAGGGATAGAAAGGCAATAGCCAGATGGCATTTATGCCCAGCTCTTGCAAATAATCCAGCTTGCTGGTTAAGCCGCGAAAATCGCCAATGCCGTCGCCGTTGCTGTCGCAATACGTCCGTACATGAAGCTGGTAAATGACGGCGTCCTTGTACCAGAGATTCTCGTCTTGCAGGAGCAAACGGGGGCTCTCCTGGTGAGGTTGAGAGACGATGGACGGTGGAGTCGGTGAGTCCTGCAAAGGTCAACCTATCGGATGAACCCGGAAAATATGCGCCGGGAGAATCGAGGGATCTAACTGCACAAAATTTCTGGAGCCACGCCAGACGTAGCGCGCTTCGGTCAGCAAATCATGCACTTGATAGGCTTCGTCGTTGCCGAGCTTCAACTCTTTTAGCACCAAGGAAAGCCACCCGGATTGCACATTACGCGGGTCAAGGTTGACCACCACCAAAATCTTGTCCGCCGAATCTTCGGAGACCTTGCTATACGCAATTAGTGTCTCATTGTCGACCGGATGAAAGCGCAGGCTCCAATCGCCGTGCAGCGCTGGGCTGCCCTTGCGAATGGCGTTTATGCGGGTTATCAGGTCGCGCAAACTATTTGGATTATTCGTATCCCAAACCCGAACCTGGTACTTCTCTGAATTCAGATACTCTTCGCTACCCTCGCGAATGGGCCGATTTTCATACAATTCAAAGGCGGGTCCGTAAATACCGTAATTGGCGCCGAGCGTTGCCGCCAAAATAAATCGCGCCACAAACGCCGGCCGGCCGCCTTTCTGCAAATACTCGTTCAAAATGTCAGGAGTATTGGGCCACACGTTCGCGCGAAAGAATTCGCGAACCGGCGGCTGGGTCAACTCGGTGAAATATTCAGTCAATTCCGCGCTGGTATTTTTCCACGCGAAATACGTATAGGACTGCGTGAAACCTACTTTCGCGAGCTGATACATGATCCGGGGGCGGGTGAACGCTTCCGACAGAAAAATCGTGTCAGGATAATCGCGTTTTACGTCGTTGATCAGCCATTCCCAGAAGGCAAACGGCTTGGTATGCGGGTTGTCGACCCGAAAGATGCGGAATCCCTGCTCGGCCCAGTACACCACAATGCTCTTCAGTTCCTCCCAAAGCTCCGTGGCGTGCTTGCTTTCAAAATCGAAAGGATAAATGTCCTGATATTTCTTCGGCGGATTCTCCGCATACTGCACCGTCCCATCCGCGCGCTCGCGAAACCATTCGCGATGCTCTTTTACGTACGGATGATCCGGCGAACACTGAAAAGCGATGTCGAGTGCAATCTCTATCCCCAACTCGCGTGCCTGGCTTTGCAAATCCTTGAGATCCTCTAACGTTCCCAGTCGCGGGTGAATCGATTTGTGTCCACCCTCCACGCTTCCAATTGCCCATGGGCTTCCCAGATCGTCGGCACCTGGAGTCAGCGAATTGTTCTTGCCCTTTCGCTCGGTTACCCCGATCGGATGAATGGGAGGCAGATACAAAACATCAAAGCCCATCGAGGCAACATAAGCGAGGCGCGCGGCACAATCCCGAAAAGTTCCTGGCCGCTTCGGATCCGTAGTGCAAGAGCGCGGAAACATCTCATACCACGCCCCAAACCGCGCCCTCACCGGGTCAACAACAACACCCAGTTCCCTTTCGTACCGCACTTCCTGGCTGAAATCACGATTGCGGGTGGTGAGCTCCAACAAATCGCTGTTCTGCGCGAACTCAGCCGCCATTTTCGGATCTTCGCGTGACAGCTCGCGCAATCGCTCTGCGGCGTAGGTCAGTTCCTGCTTGTCCACTCCTTTGGCTCTGCTCGCGGCCGCCTGCAGCAACTTGACGCCATGCAGCGCGTCCACCGAAATATCCACTCCTGCCTTGACGCGCTTCGCCAGATCAAGGGCCCAAGTGCCGTAAGCATCTACCCACGCGACAATCGTATAGACATACCGGCCCAGCTCCTCGACGGCGAATTCCGCCTCCCAGCGATCGTTCGCGATCGACCGCATCGCTGCCTCGCGCCAATCCGGGTCTTCTGCGCGCCGATAAAGTAGTCGAGCGCTTAGTTGATCGTGACCGTCCGCGAAAATATCCGCGCGCACTCGCACGGAATCGCCGACACAGCGTTTAATGGGAAATCTTCCGGCGTCAATTTCGGGATCCACGCCTTCAATCACGACGCGTCGTTGCGTTCCGACTGTGCGGTTAATCAAGATGGCGGGAGTGTCCAACAATCCCTCTTCTAAATGCGGTATGTCTGGGAAAATGGCCGGACTCGCGGGTGGGATGCGAGAGTCGGGGTTTAGGCCCCCTTAACGATTATACATAGGACCGCATCCCGGTTTCACGCCGTTCCTTGTGGTTTTGTCGAGCCGTACACCGTGGCGCAGCGTCTTTCACTCCCCGTAGGGTACCCAAATGTTTTTCACCTGCGTGGCGTGCTGCAGAAACCAGCGGCCTTCGCCTTGTTCAACACTGAACCAATCGATAGCCCGGCCTTCATCGCTGAAGACTTGCTTGACGTTTTCGGCCGACGAAGCCTTCGCAATCACAGCATTGGCCTCGCCCGTAAAGGTCCAGATGGCGTCCACATCATTATGCTCGGCCAGAACCTTCAGCAATTCGCTGCTGTGTCCCGAAACTATGTTCACCACGCCGCCTGGCAGGTCACTCGTTTCAAAAACTTGATACAGGTCGCCCATGATAAGCGGATATGCTTCCGAGGGTATCGCAACTACGCTATTGCCCATGGCAATGGCGGGCATGACCAGCGACAAAAATCCGAGCAGCGGAACTTCCGAGGGGCAGACGATCCCGATCGTCCCGACCGGCTCGTGCATCGCCAGCGCGATGCTGCGGAACGGTGGGCTGTGGACCGCGCCATCGTATTTGTCGGCCCAGGCCGCGTAGGAAAAGACGCGTTCAATGCCGGATTGAACTTCCGTACCCGCCTGCTCTTGGCCCACTACGGCTGCCAAGCGCGCCGCAATTTCCTGTGCGCGCTGCGAAAGATTCTCTGCAATGTAGTACAGCACTTGCGCCCGGTTGTGCGCCGTGGTCCTAGCCCAGCCTTCGGCCTTACGCGCGGCCTCCACGGCATTGCGGATATCCTTGCGATTGCCCAGCGGCGTTTCGCCCAGCAGCCGGCCATCCGTGCCGCGTACTTCCATGCTGTAGCCAGAATCGGGGCGCGCCTGCTTGCCTCCGATGTATAGCTTCACGGTGCGGTCGATCGCCGGCGTTGCGGAATCGCTTTCTACAACCGGGGGCTGATCCGTGGCCGCGGGCTTAACAGCCAAACGCGGCGCGCGCTTGAACCATTCAGGCTCGAGATATTCTTTCAGACCTTCGCGGCCACCTTCGCGGCCATACCCACTTTCTTTGTAGCCGCCGAATCCAGATGCCGCGTCGAACAGGTTTGTGCTGTTTACCCACACCACGCCGGCCTTCAATTGGGCGGCGACGTGCAGCGCCACGTTGATGCTTTCGCTCCAAACGCTGGCCGCCAGCCCGTACACCGTATTGTTGGCCAGCTCGACCGCTTCGCGCGGCGTTCGGAAGGTCATCGCGGCCAGCACTGGACCGAAAATCTCTTGCTGGGCCACCGTGGATGTCGGATGCACATTGCTTAGCAGCGTCGGGGGGAAGAATAATCCGCGTGTAGGCATGACTAGCGCCGGCTGCCAGCAAGTCGCGCCTTCCGCGACGCCCTGATCTACCAGGCGCTGAATTCGTTCTAACTGCACGCGCGCTACGATCGCTCCGATATCGATTGCTTTGTCGAGAGGCGCTCCGACTCGCAAGGTACTCATGCGCTCGCGCACTTTTCCGATCAGCGTTTCCGCCACACTTTCTTGCATCAGCAAGCGCGAGCCGGCGCAGCACACTTGCCCCTGATTCAACCAAATTCCATCCACCAGCCCTTCCACCGCGCTCTCCAGGTCGGCATCCTCAAAAATGATGAAAGGCGACTTGCCACCCAGCTCCAGTGAAATCTTCTTGTGACTTTGCGCGGTAGCTTTGCGAATTGCGCGGCCTACCTCGGTTGATCCAGTGAATGCAATCTTGTCTAGGTCTGGATGCTTGACGAGGGCTTCGCCGGTAGTGCCGTCTCCGGTAACGATGTTCACTACGCCATCCGGGAGGCCAACTTCCTGGCAAATTTCCGCAAACGCCAGCGCGGTTAGCGGCGTAAATTCCGCAGGCTTGAGCACGACCGTGTTGCCGGTGGCCAGCGCCGGCGCGATCTTCCACGCCAGCATGAGCAAAGGAAAATTCCACGGAATGATTTGACCCACCACGCCGCAAGCTACATAGCCGGGAAATTCCTGCGGCAGGAGCTGCGCCCAACCCGCGTGGTGATAAAAGTGGCGGGCAACGAGAGGAATATCCAAGTCGCGGCTTTCGCGAATGGGCTTGCCGTTGTCCATCGTCTCTAGAACCGCGAGCCGTCGCGAGTGCTTTTGTACCTGCCGGGCCAGCGCATAAAGATAGCGGGCCCGCGCGTGCGGCGTGAGAGCTTGCCACGCGGGCAGAGCACCGCGCGCGGCCTTCACCGCCGCATCGATATCCGCCGCTGAACCTTGCGCAACCGCCGCCAAAGGCTCCCCAGTCGATGGATCAACCGTGTCGAAATAAACGCCATCCACCGGAGGCCGGAACGATCCGCCGATGAAGTGACCGAGCTTGCGTCCGTGACGGTCCAGCCACACTAACGCCTCGCGCGGATCCTCCGGCGCCGGACCATATTCCATCGAAAGAAATTTCTCTGTGACGCTCATGGCTTTGCGATCAGCTCGCCCTCAGAACGTAGCCTGTTCTGCAATTCATTTACGCCAGCGGATGCCGATATTCCGCCGAGTATCTGCCAGTCGCGTGAAATTCCAACTGGCGCTCAATATCCGCCAACATCGAGCTTGCTCCTAGACGGAAGAGCTTGGCATTGAGCCATGACGCGCCCAGCTCTTCTTTCATCAATGCCAGCCACTCAACGGATTGCTTCGCGGTGCGAATGCCGCCCGCCGGCTTGAATCCCACCGCCATTCCGGTCTGCTGCGCGTATTCCCGAATCGCCCGCGTCATCACCAATCCAACCGGAAGTGTGGCATTGACCGTCTCTTTCCCGGTCGAAGTCTTGATGAACTCCGCGCCAGCCATCATAGCCACCATGCTGGCGCGCGCCACATTGCGTAGCGTCAGCAAATCGCCAGTCCCCAGAATGACCTTCATGTGCGCGTTCCCGCAAGCGGCTTTGAACGTTGCGATTTCGTCGAACAGCGCCTGCCACCGTCCTCCAAACACGTGCGCACGCGTGATGACCACATCAATTTCGTGCGCGCCTGCTTCCACCGAGCGCCGAATTTCCGCCACCCGTTCATCCAATGGAGACAATCCTGCCGGAAATCCCGTCGACACCGCAGCGACTTTGATGCTGCTTCCTTCCAGCGCCCGCACCGCCGTCTCCACAAACGTGTGATACACGCAAATCGCCGCCACCTGAATGTTCAGCGACTCGATGCCCAGTAACTTCACCAAGTCTTGCCGGATGGGCTGCCGCCCCTTCGCGCACAGGCGCCGCACACGCTCGTCCGTATCGTCGCCGGATAGCGTCGTCAGATCCATGCAAGTAATGGCCCGCAGCAGCCACGCAATCTGCCAATCCTTCTTCACCGTGCGCCGCGTAACCAAAGTCTGCGCGCGCCGCTCCACCGCGCTGGTGTTGACACGAACATTCTCAATCCAGTCGAGATTCAGCGGGATACCGCGATTTGCCGTCAATTCGCGGCCCCCGAGTAACGGCAGCGGTTCCCTTTGTGAGGGTGAATGGAGGCCGGGCGCACCCTCATTAACATTCGCCAAATTCCCAAGCTTAGTGTTCTGTGCTAGTGCCATGCTCTTACCTTACTCAGCCGCTGAACGAACTTCGCCCGCACACTCAGCAATTGTACGTCAGTTCTCAGCGCCCACGAACTTCAGCCACCATCGGCCCCTTATCAAACACGATCAATGCTTGTAACCAATCCCGCGCAGCGCTGAATACAACTTTCGATACTCCTGATATCTGCGATTCATCAACTCCACATTTTCCGCGATAGGCTCGACCCGTTTCGCCACCCGCACTGCCGTCTCGCACGCCGCATCGACCGATGCCCACACCCCCGTTCCCACGCCGGCCAACAGCGCTGCGCCATACGCAGCACCCTCTTCGGCTGCAACCAAATCCACCGGCATTCCGTAAATATCAGCCTGAATCTGCTGCCACAAATAACTGCGTGCTCCTCCGCCGCCCAAGCGTATTGATTTCACCGGCACGCCAAGCTCACGAAAAATGGTGAACGTATCGCGCAAGCTGAAAGCGACACCTTCCAGGATCGCTCGAATCACATGAGCCCGCGTGTGCTGCGCCGTAAGCCCAACCAGCGCGCCGCGCGCGTTTGGATCGAGATGCGGCGTCCGCTCGCCCATCAAATAGGGCGCCCAAAGCAATCCATCCGACCCCGCCGGCGCGGCTGCTGCTTCGATCATCAACGAATCGTAAGAGGCACTGCCCGCAAATTGATCGCGAAACCAGCGCAAAGACAATCCCGCCCCTTGCGTCACGCCCATCACGTGCCAGCGCCCAGGAATCGCGTGACAAAACGTGTGAATTCTTCCCTTCGGCTCGACCACCGGATCGCTCGTCGCCGCAAATACCACACCGGATGTCCCAATCGTCGCGCTGACGTTTCCGGGCGCGACAATTCCCATTCCGACCGCGCCGGCGGCTTGATCGCCCCCACCCGCGACCACCGGAGTGCCTTCGCGAAGCCCACTGGCGCGCGCGCCATCTCTCGTCACGCGCCCAGTAATCTCCGGCGACTCGAAGACTTCGGGCAAAATGTCGCCGTTCAAATCCGACGCCTCCAACATCTCCGCGGACCATCTCCGCTTCACCACATCAAACAGGAGCGTCCCCGACGCATCGGCCACGTCCGTAGCCCGCGCCCCGGTCAGCTTGAAGCGCACATAATCTTTCGGCAGCATGATCGAGCGCACGCGCGACCATAGCTCCGGCTCATGCTTGCGCACCCACCAGATTTTCGGCAGCGTAAATCCGGTCAGCGCCGGATTCGCAACCAACTCAATTAGCCGCTTGGCGCCAACACGCTCCGTAATTTCGCGGCACTCCTCCTCGGTCCGCTGGTCGCACCATAGAAGCGCCGGGCGCACGACTTCGCCGGCTGCATCCAGCAGCACCAACCCGTGCATCTGCCCGCTGAGTCCGACTGCAGACACTTCCGCTCCTGTAGCGCCCCCGGCGGTCAAACATTCCTCGATGGCCACGCGCGCGGCTCGCCACCAATCTCGTGGATCCTGCTCCGCCCATCCCAGTTGAGGTGATGCCATTTCCGCGTGCTCTGCCGTAGCTGCGCCCAACACGCGCCCGGCTTGGTCGAGCAACACGGCGCGCGTCCCGCCGGTCCCGACATCGATTCCCAATACTTTGCTTGCCATTTTTGGCGTCTTACCTCATCTAATGAACTTGGCCGCGCGATTCTATTCTTCTTGAGCCGCAAAACCAACCGGACCGCTCGCGGAAAGCGAAACAGTCCGCAATCGCTTATAATTGAGTATCCGCAATGACCACGGCACCGCCACAATCTGTATTGACCGGCCTTGAATGGGCTCACCCGCTCGTCCAGGACTGGTTTGTCCGCCGCTTCGGCACGCCAACCGAACCCCAGGCGCAAGGCTGGCCGCACATCCTCGCCGGCAAGACCACGCTGATTTCGGCTCCGACCGGCTCTGGAAAAACCCTGGCCGCGTTTCTTATCTGCATCGATTCTCTAGTTCGCAAGGCTCTTTCGGGAGACCTGACCGACCAGACCGAAGTTCTTTACGTGTCGCCGTTGAAAGCGCTGAGCAACGACATTCAGAAAAATCTGGAGACTCCGCTCGGCGAAATCTTTCAGCTCGCTGCCGAGCGCGGCATGCTCATGCCCGCGATCCGCACGGCGGTGCGCACCGGCGATACCTTGGCCAACGAGCGGCGCGCCATGTTGGCCCGTCCTCCACACATCCTGGTCACCACGCCGGAATCTCTGTACATCCTGCTGACCGCCGCGAAGAGCCGCGAAATACTTAAATCGGTCGAAACGGTGATCGTCGATGAAATTCACGCAGTCGCTGATGACAAGCGTGGCGCGCATCTGGCTCTATCGCTCGAGCGCCTGAACCAACTCACCGGCAAGCGGCTCACCAGAATCGGGCTCTCTGCCACGCAAAAGCCTATCGAGACGATTGCGCACTTCTTGACTGGTTCGGAGAGCGACGATCCCGCCATCGTGCAAATCGGCCACCGCCGCGAGATGGATATCGCAGTCGAAGTGCCCCCAAGCGAACTTGGGCCCGTAGCCTCCAACGAAATGTGGGGCGAAATTTACGATCGGCTCGCGCAACTCGCCAATCAGCATTCTTCTACGCTCATCTTCGTTAACACGAGGCGTCTGGCCGAGCGTGTCTCCCACCACCTCGCCGAGCGCCTGGGACACGACGCGGTGGCTGCTCATCACGGAAGCCTTTCGCGCAAGCTGCGCCTCAACGCCGAGCGCAAACTCAAAGCCGGAGAAATCCGCGCCCTGGTCGCCACTGCATCGCTGGAACTGGGAATCGATATCGGCAGTGTCGACCTGGTCTGCCAGATCGGCTCGCCGCGCGCAATCTCTGTCGGCCTGCAACGCATCGGCCGCGCTGGTCACTGGCGCGGAGCAATCCCCAAGGGCCGCCTGTTCGCCACTACGCGGGATGATCTCATCGAGAATGCCGCGCTGATTCGCGCCATCCGCCAAGGCGATCTGGACCGTATCGCCATCCCGGATTCGCCGATGGACATTCTCGCGCAGCAAATCGTCGCCATGTGCGCCGCGGAAGACTGGACGGAAGACGCTTTGTTCCACTCCGTCCGCCGCGCCTATCCTTACCGCAATCTCGAGCGACAAGCGTTTGACGAAATCGTTGAGATGCTTTCCGAGGGAATCGCCAGCCAACGCGGCCGTTACGCTTCCTATCTGCATCGCGATCGTGTAAATCACATCCTTCGCGCGCGCCGGGGAGCGCGCCTCGCGGCCATCACCAGCGGCGGCGCAATTCCCGAAAATTCTCTCTATTCCGTTATCGCGCAACCCGAGGGCATAACTATTGGTACCGTGGACGAAGATTTCGCGGTCGAAAGTTTGGCCGGTGACGTCATGCTGCTCGGAAATACCTCCTGGCGCATTCGGCGAGTCACCTCTGGCAGCGTTCTCGTGGAAGACGCCCAAGGCGCTGCGCCCAGCGTGCCTTTCTGGCGCGGCGAGGCTCCCGCCCGTACAGACGAGCTTTCCGCCCACGTTGCCGATCTACGCGAACAAATCGGTTCCCGTGTTCCACGTTCCGTTTCGGGCTCAGAGAAGCACGATCGCGCCGATTTCGCCGAAGCTGTGAATTGGCTTATGCCCGAATGCGGGC
>Ga0137403_10005465_pt1 | contig 14737 bp, 10 predicted proteins | sample CZOMad2_1_16fung_FD_122057 | JGI IMG/M metagenome (GOLD analysis project Ga0137403, IMG submission 122057) | Vadose zone soil fungal communities from Angelo Coast Range Reserve, California, USA - CZOMad2_1_16fungal (Hybrid Assembly) | ecosystem: Environmental > Terrestrial > Soil > Vadose zone... | reverse complement strand
CAGGGCGGCGAGCTGTTCCGCCGACAAGGTCCCAAGGATACCGCGTCGTTGCTCGGGAATGTGCGCGATGACGCCGGTATACCACTCTCGTGACCCCAAGAACTTAGATAGCCGCGCAGCGCTTCGATCAGCTCAGCCCGTTTTTTCTTCGCTGGCCTTGCGCCAGATCAGCCAGCTTCTCCGGATCACTCTCACCGGCAATAATCGCCTGCAAAATGGCGCGACCGCTCTTGCCGAGGATGTCCGACAACACACTGCCGAGCTTCAAGTTGGCGTCCTCCAGCGTCTTTTGGATCCGCAGGTTGTGTTGTGCCGTCTCCCGCACCAGCTGCTTGCGGCTGCGCGTCAGATCGCGCAGCTCCTGGATCGCTGTCGGCGGTACAAAGCTCGAGCGGATCTAACCGTGCGCTAGCAGATCCGCAATCCACGTCGCATCGTGCACATCGGTCTTGCGCCCTGGCACATTGCGAATGTGCTGGGCGTTCGCCAGCACCAGCTCGAAGCCCCCTTCGAGCATATGCCACACCGGCTTCCAATAGAGCCCAGTGGCTTCCATCGCCACATGGGTCACCCCATGGGTGCTCAGCCATTCGGTGAGCTCGTACAACGCTGTGGTCGTCGTCCCGAAATTTCTTACCTCGTCATGCTGCGGTTCGCTCACACAGCGAACCCGGGCAAAGACGCTGTCCTTGTGGACATCAAGGCCCGCGCAACGCGGATACATCACTTCCATCCCTCTTCCCTCCGGGTTAAGTGGGGTGCCGGGAGGAACTCTCGTTGTCGAAATCTATTAACCGTGCTCCGGAATGCAAAAACACTCCTGGCAACAATTCAGGGTGCTCGTAGAGATCCGGGTCCAACTATCCTTCGGGCTCGAAGCACCAAGCAAAAAGCGCCGACCTCGTTCCCGACACCGCCACCATGTTACCGCCGCCGCAAAAATTGCGCCCTCCCAGCTTCTTCCTTCGGGGTCTGGCGTCACAGCTAGATGGGAACTATCCTGCCATCCAACGATCGCCAGGTAAAAATGCCAGCAATCTGAGTCACGCACGTAACAAACGACATCGCCCAAAAGTTCGGCTGCCGAACTCTTCGTTGTCGATTCACCGCCGTTGATGGATGCGTCGGGTGTGACCCTACCAGGCCTCCCCACCAGACCCAGCCGGCTGCCGCCCCGAAGCTACCAGTGCCGATCCCGCCATCCTCCCCGCGATCCGTCAAATGGCTGCCGAATGCAGCAAGATTCTTGCCGCCCAGATTCTCACGCCGGCTCACACGACCGAGTCACCCCCAAGAACACCAGCCCGGACGAAGGTCACGCTCAACTACGAAGATCGCTTCTCCAAAGTGTCGTGCAGAGTCCGGCGACAGTAACCAGCGTGACGGTGACGCCCCCAGACACAACAATTGGCGAAGGGGCAAAAGGAAATACACGTAAAAGCAAGACGGCGGAAGCTAAACTAATACCCGCGGCGCAGAAAATAAAAACGAATACAGCTTTGGGGTTTCGCCCGGTCAAAATCGATCGTGAGACAAAAAAGGAAACGACGTACGGAGCCCATGCGATAAACGTATCGAAAACCGGCGAGGGATCCTGAAGGTTGTATATGGGCAAGGAGGGGGTGAACGAACCCGGGCGCACCCAATATATAATTGCCGAAACCAATCCAAGACAGCTATGTGCGATCGCCAAACGACGTCTATTCTGAACTAGCTCATCCAGCACATTCCCTAGATTTTTCGATTGACCTATCATAGGTTGACTGATTGCGAGCGAGATTGCTGCGTAGACGACTGCGATTGAGCAAACAGTGGCTTATCAACTCCAAAGGGGTGAGAAAAAAGGCCGGCACTAAAAGGGCGTAATCGGCAAATCGGCGTGATGAGCAACAACGCTACCGGAAAGGCCACGTGTCCCAATACGGACATTCCGCTACCAAAAATGCCCTCCCTACATGCACGGAGAAAGTAGAGCGCGGACAATGAATGCCCTCGCACGAACGCGCGCGCCAAGAAGCGTTTGGCCAGCAGAGCGTTCTTACGCGAATCAGAAGATTTTTCAATAAACGCGCGACCAACGTCACCGATCGCCGGCGGAAAGTTCTGCCGTGCCGCGCGATACAACCATCTTGAGTACTCCTTGAAGTTGCCTCGCTGATACTCGCGACACGCTAGAACATATTGCGAATATGCGTGGGACCGACTCGCAGATGCTCTGCAAAGACTGGCGACGGTCCAATAGTCTACCTCCGGCAAATGTGGATCACGCAGGCAGATGTATTCGAGGGTGGCGGCGGCATTGTTCGAGCCATTGGCGGCCCGCGTTGCTAATTCATCAATCGCGGCGGATATATTGCCTGTCGATAGCAAAACCCGAACCTGCCGAAGTTCCGAAGGGACGTAGAATGGGTGCGCCAAGCCGTGACGCCATGCGCGAGAATCCAAGTGTATCGTGCCGAACATTAGCTGTATCTTAGGATGGCATCGCATCGGACTGCGGAACTTGTAAACTCACGGCGGCCCCCACGGGACTTCCGGACCAGCAGCTTCGGGAACTTCAAGAGACCTGAATATTGCGCCTGCCTCTTCCATACCTTCAAGGAATTCAGGATATCCCTCCGTACTGATTACGCTAGTTACTGTGCGTGCTGCGTTTGTGTCCATATACGTGCCCGTGAGCTCCATTAGCGCCCCCAATGCCTGCCCCTTGACAGCGTTTACGATCACCGGAGTAACCGCCACACCACCCGCGATCGCGGCACCTCCTAACGCCCCAGCTCCCACCGTCTGAAGGAACGCTCTCCCAGGATCCAATTGATAAAATTGGGGGCTTGTGCCGATCAGCGCGTAATTGAATCCACTGGGCGTCGGGGAACTAGGCGCATCCATATAATGACCAGTAGCCGTAATTCCAGCCTCTGGATTATTCGGATCATTCCAAACGGCGATGTTACCGGACGTTTGACTTTGCGACAACACCGGCATCTGACGCGACATCGTAGAGAAGAGGCGGATTTCCCCTGATGCCATCATCACTTAGCCACGGATTTTCTCTGATGCGGTTGCTGTGGATCGCGGCGGACCCCGATGTGCGTTTTTTGGCATGGGACCCCTGGCAAAACTGCTCGGGGTATCGATCGAAGAGCTGATCGGCGAGTCCGCCAAGCCCGGCAAGCGCGGCCCCGCGCCACTACTGCAACAGAAGATCGAACGCCTGACCCGCTTACCAAAGGCCAAGCAAAAGATCGTGATGGAGATGCTCGACGGCGTCCTCACTCAAGCCAACCGGTAACCCCGATGACGAGATCCAAGGCTTTGGCACCGGTCGAGGATATCTCCCGTGCGATCCTCATTCTGCGCGGCCAGCGCGTCATCCTCGATGCCGATCTCGCCGCCCTCTATGGCGTCACCACCAAGCGCCTGAACGAGCAGGTCAAGCGCAACGCCGCGCGTTTCCCCGATCGTTCAAGGCCGCACCCACCGACGCCCAGAAGGCGGGCGAGGCCATCCTGGCCTACGCGCGCAAGCGGCCGATCGTCCAAGCGAGGTAGCACCAGCGCACCAGCCTCTCCGAAGAACGGATCGCACGCGACAGGCCTCACGCTGCTAACTTCGCGGCGCGACCTCAGCTCCCTGCAGAGTAACGATTCAGCCCATGCCAAGCCGCCAGAACGGCGCTCGCACGATTTTGTCAGTTCGCCGTAGGCCCGTCACATGCCCAGTCCGAGAGCCTGCGCAATGGATACGGTATAGATACCGCCATTGTGTTCCTTCCACTGCTGGTAACCGGAGTCAAAATCCCGAGCGGGGGGTACGCCGGTCGCTACGAGTTTGTCGAGTGATGACTCCAGGGCTGACTTTTCGAAGGGGATGTGGGCAATCTCGTGTATACCCATTCCCTCCGCTGTTTCAGAGTCAGTTATGTCGACAATCGAGACGTGAACTGCTGTTTTATCTCTCCACGGCTCAATGCGGCCAATAATCACCTTAGCAGTCGACGCAGCGGCGGTCTTTATTGACCACTCTTGCCCCACAGCAAGACTAGAACCCGGCGTAGAACCACCAGCCAACGACGCTGCAAAGACACAAAGAGTCAGCGCCATAGCGCACCAGTACCAAGGTTCTTCACGTCGTTCGCATTTGTTTCCGTTGAGTTGACAACGACTGTTTGACTGTTCGCGTGTTGCACTGGTAAAGCTTTGCACCCGCCGCCCTGGTCCGCTCCAGATCACGATTGCCTCACCTTCTTCAAATGGGCATCAGCAAACTGAGACATGTTTCGTATATACCTCCGTGCATCATCAATTGTCCCCAATATGCCACTCGCCGGCCTTTTATCCTTATAAAGATCCGCGAGGGGAGTAGTGTCGTCTATCCAACTGTGGGAGTTGCTCGTATCAAAGTGTTGAGGAAGGTATCCCTGGGGCAATCTGATATGTACATAGACACAAAACAATCCGTCGGCGCGCCGGACGATTGATGCTCGCCCAAGACCATTTGGCGTGACGTAGACCTCCACTTCATCAATGATCACAACAACTGTCTCTCTGCTGCCCGCACATTTATTGACCAGGGTACATCGTGACAACCCGGCCAAAGCCTGGGGTGGTTACTGTTGGTTGAGTCAATATTTCGACTACAACTGTATTCCAGGTAGTCGGATTCCCCGATTGATCTGTACCGTAAAAAAAACCAAGGTCCGCAGAAAAATAATAATTGGCATTCGGTTCTGGGAAACCGATTGTTGAGTCTATGGTCTGCTGAAAAATTTTGTTGATGGAATTCACGTTTCTAAAGGCAGGGTAATACCGACTTTTGTCTGTGATCGGCCACCATGCGTGAAATACAAATATGTGAAAGTAGCTCTCCCTATCAAGAACGATCTGCATGTTTCCCACAGAAATAGTGGGCGAATTGGATGTCCGCTGCGCGGTGACATCAATCTCCGAAACCTGGTCGATAGAAGCCCCCGCGAAGTCAGGATTCGACCCAAACCCAGGTGTTTCTGTTTGCGAGGGCGTACTTTGCGCCGTATCCGAGCCCTGACTTTGCGCCGTATCCGAGCCCTGACTTTGCGCCGAACCGCCTTTGCTACTTTCTTTACCACCGCTAATTGGTTCGCCCGCCGCCACCCACGCCGCGTAGCTCCCGTTACCCGCGAAAGGACCGGTTGAGAACCCCGTAATTGATCCGGCACCATCGTAGTTGCTCAGGTCGGTCGGATCATTCATGTCGTAACCAGCTACGCTGTTGCCTATGGGCCCTTCCCGAAATCCAAAATGAGCAAGTCGCTCCAAGGTACCGCCACCTCCTCGACCGCCTAAAGTGGATCCCACCTCGCCGATGCCATGATAAGGAAGATCTTGCTTGAATCCAGTCGGATCGGTAAAAGTGAGCTGGTTATTGGACACGTAGCTGTAACGGTTGTAGCTTTGCGTGTTGCCCGGCACCGGAATAGTCGGATCGGGGGAGAGAAACATGCTCCCGCTCGGCTCATATATCCGGCCGTTCATGTTTACCAGTGAGAGATTATCGAGTCCTTCATGGCCGGTGAATTCATGGCGCGTAATGCTGGCCATGGTATTTTGTTGTGCCGGTGTATTTTCATTCCATCCCAGGGCCGCGAACTTTTCCTTCACAAGCGAGTTGCCCATGGAATCCGTAATGATCGCAGTACTGCCCAGGTGATCCTTGGTAAGGTAATACGTCGAGTTCGTGCCGGAAAGCAACCGGGTATACACGACCGTATTGTTGCCGACCGGAATGTAGTGACGGTACGCCGTACCGCTCGAGTTGATCATCTTCTCGAGCAATCCACCGACATAGAACGTGGTTTCAAGGGCTCCGTTGTAGCTTGCGATCTGTTTGTAACGCTGGTGATCCGCGTTGTAGAAGAACTGACTAGAATTGCTGCTATTTGAGATATTGCTTGGTTGGTTGTAACTGGTCCAGGAAAATGAATCGCTGTAGCAACTGCCCCAGCAGCCGTTGGCCGCGGACATATTGCCGTTGGCGTCGTAGCAATACGAGTTATAGTTCGCACCGTTAGTATCTTTTCGTACCGCGTGCAATTGTGAATTGGCGTAGTAAGTACACCCAGGCTGTGGCGTGGTATAGTCATTCACATTGGACAATACGCCGCCGGCTCCCCACCCCGAGATTCGACCTATCGCATCGTAAGACATCACCGTGCCAGAGTCCCCTACGGTATGATCAAGCCGATATAGGTTGTCGAGAAAGACATTCTCCGTTACCCCCGCGTTATTGTCCTGACGCTGGGTGAGATTGCCGACTTCATCGAATAGATAGGAATTGTTTTGTAGCGCGGCGCCCCCACCGATACCCGCTTGAATGCTGCTCACCCATCCCGTCACTGCATCAAAGGCGTGATTAACCACTACTGTATTGCCAAGAGTCTCCTGCGCGTATTGACCCCGTGGATTGATGGTGTTTGCCGTCCAATAATGCGTCCCGGTGGCCACATCCGAGATCTGCTGCAAAATGCCGTTTTGGTAGCCATATTGGAGCTTTAGCTGGTAGGCAGAGGTACTCACCGGGTACTGCAGCGTATCGAGCAGGCCCGTGGTCGCATTGTAGGTCTTTGTGTAGGTATACGCCGTGTCGCCAGGAATGGTGATTTGCTTGGTCGAGAGGCGCGTCTTGCTGTCGTACCCATACACTTCGGAATAGGTTCCTGCGGAGCTTGCTGCAGCGACGCTTTGTAGTTTGCCGATATTGAAGCTTGTCGCCGTGTTACCCCACGTCCAGGTGCTTGTCAGGTCGGGTTCCGTGCGGCTCGTCGGGCGTGAGAGGGCGTCGTAGATAGCCGAAAAATTCTGCCCTTTGGCGTCAGAATAAGCAGTGACTTCGCCCAGCGCATCATACGTTGCGGAACGCGGTCCCAAATCCGCGTCGTTTGACGTACGTTGAAAGGCCTGAAGGCCGTAGTCGTAAGTCATGGTGTTGAGCGTGTTCGAGAGGCTGTCGGTTACCGATAAGACTGACCCGAACGCATCGTGATTAAAATTGATGTAATAGCCATTGTGATCTTTAATGCGACCCAGGCTACCAGTCACTTTCGAAATTTGCGTTGTGACTTTGATCTGAGGATCCGTCACTGTCGATGTGCGACCCTGATAAGAATACGTCGTCGTCTGCAAGGTGCTGTTGGACGTGCTGATGGGTCGCTGCGACTGGGTGATGCGATTGAGAATGTCATATGTGTTCGTCGTCCAATAGGCCGCACACCCGACAAACGTACAGGGGAAGCCCTGTTGGTGGACCCGGCCCAGATTATCGTACTGCACTTCGTTGCGGTCGTACGCGCCGTTCAGCATCAATTTGCTCGTCACCAATGTTCGGTCGAAAATATCCAAATACGCGTTCTGGGTGGTCAGTGTCGAGTTATCTGTTTTGATCCATGTCGCCACCAACGTCATCTTATTATTGGTGTTGACGCAACCCGCGGTCGCGCAGCTGTTGTAGGCCCACGTCGTTGACGTCCCGTCCGGTCGAATCTCTTTGATCTTGCGAGCGAAGGTATCGTATTGCCAGGAGGTGGTAATGTTGTTGGGATCGGTCTGACCCAGCTGCTTACCGGTGCTGGGATCAAAACTCACATGTGTCTGCTGGCTTAGCGCGTTGGTCACAAGCGTTGGAAACTGTCCCGAAATCCCCCAATCAATACTCGTGGTACGTGCGGCCATACCTACCCCGGTCACGGTCTGGCTATGCAAATTGCCGAGACTGTCGTACCCCATGGCCGTTGTGACTTTGTAGATGCTGCTGCTGGGCTCGACGACTTGCTGGGTCTGCCGGCAGTAGCTGTAGTCCGGCGTGTAGCTCACGTGGCGGGTGATCGCTGAGACGCCGGGCGCCGTGTTCGTGACATCCACCTCCGTTGGCAGCTTCAAGCACCAATTGGTGCCGTGATCCTCCGTGTAGGTCGTGGCCGTGGTCGTGGTCCATTGCTCATTGAGATAAGGAGACCCCGTATCGTTGTCCGTCAACGTGGTTTCGATGCTCGCAAAATTGCCATAGGTATCCGGCGCGCCGTAAGTGGTCACCGACGTCGTAATGAGGTTCCCGTCCTGGGCGCCGCCTAATTCGTACGCCTTCACCGTCGATGTGCTGGTGTAGGGGAAATAGCGCTGATTATGGGTCGTGCTGTCCAAGGTGAGATCGGTCACCGTATTTGTGACCGAACGAATGTCCTTTGCAGCACCGGGTTGAAGCGTGTCATCTTCCGTGATCAATCCGGTCGTCGGAAACACGGTGGAGTAATACTTGAAGTCGTAAATGCCGCTGCGGCTATCATTTGCGCGGATCCCCGAAAATCCTTCGAATCCGCGTCCCTGCAGATTGACGACCGCCGCAGAATAACAGTTGCTGATCGTGTACGTGCCACCGATGCCGTCCGAGGCCGTGTACGAGGGTACGACGTACCAGGGTCCGATATAATCCTGCTGCGGATAGGTCTGGCTCGAACCTTCCGCGTAGACACTGGATGCGGCCTGTGCGAGGGCCACATAGTTCGGGCTATAAGTGACACCGTATGCATCGGTAAAAGCGGTCGCGAGATCCGGTTTGACGCCCGCATGCAGGCGGGTTTTGAGCGCGGTCCCTGATGCCGCGTAGATCAGGTCTTCCTCGCCGTCCCCATTGATATCGGCCACCATACCGGCGACGTTCGTGAGGCCCGTGTCGACCACCGCACTCAAGTTATTGCCCACCGAGCGCGCCACCACCAAATGTGACGAGGTGTTGGACCAGGCGATGTCGGTTCGCCCGTCGCCGTCCCAATCCATGGCGAGCACAGGACCGGATCCGGATATGCTGACGCCCGTACCTACGGCCGACGCGAGAACGTTCGTCACACCCGCCCGACCGCAGGTCCCAAACGCTAAAAAAACAGCTCCGCCCGTGGTTGTATACGCAATATCCGTACATCCATCGCCATCAAAGTCCCCGACGAGCGGTGGCTCGCCGGGCGTGGTGCCAATCGAATAGTTGACCGCGTCGGCTGCTACGTAAGTCCCATTCGGTTGCGATAAAAGGATGTTCCAGCTGTAGGTGATGGGAAACGTGCTCCCGCACTGAGCGGGTCTGTCCGGATAGCAGGTGCCGAGATAGACGAGAAAATCCGTGCGTCGATCGCCGTTGAAATCGAGCTTTCGGATCTGGGACGTAAAGCGATAGCCCGGATTGCCAAAGGGTTGGGAATTCCCGAGCTTGACGCAAGGACTGCACGTGGTGCCGTTGGGAAAGGATATCAGTGTCCCTTGAGTGGTGGAGAAGGCACCCCCTGTGTTCAACCGATAATAGATGTAATCGGGCTGCCCGTAGCCACTGCCGCCCGATACCGCATAAATCAAATCCTCACGTCCGTCGCCGTCGATATCTCCCACCATCGCGCTTCCCGGTACGACGCCGGCGGCCGACGTGGTCGTATCGACGTACGTGAAGGCAGCGCCCGCGCTCACAAATTTGAGCACTCGCCAGTAGCTGCTGGAATTCGGGACCAAGATCTCCTTGCGCCCGTTGGCATAGAAATCGATCGCCAACGCCGATTGATAGTTCGTGCTCGCAATGCCTGTGTCATAGGGCCCCAGATAAGCGCCCGAGGTCGTACCTATTTCGTAATACCAGTGCCCGCTCGCTGGATCGGCATACACGAGATCATCGATCCCATCGCCATTCACATCGACCGGCAGTGCGAAGGCCAGGTTCGTCGCATTGCCGCTCGCGGCCGTTTCGCTACCCCAGCCGGTTGCGCCATTCTGGTAGGTTATAGAGGTTGCCGGAAAACAGTCCGAGGTACTCGAGGCGCATTCTTGGATGGTCGAAATTCGCAGGCGACTCGTGGTTGGGGCGGTCACATAGGTGAGTTCATACCCATGCACCATCGTCACCGTCGAGCCGCTCACCGTTTTGACCGTGATGGAGCTCAAATAGTTGAGCTGGTTGTTGACCCCGCCGATGGTGAATTTCCATTGCTGATCGGCGCTCGGCCGCGACTGGTAGGTGAATACGACGGAGTAGCCGTTATTGGAAGTACTCGATCCCGTGTAGGTGTACTGGATGCTCGCGGGCCGGTAGCTCCCATTGGAGGTATCATTGGTGTAGGTAAAGGTCATCGCATTGCCGTTGCGATCCCGCACCGCATTTAGCGCCCAGACCCGCACCGAGTTCGTCCCGCTCGCCAGAATCGCGGAGTCCGTGGTGTTGCCGTATTCGTACGTGAGGCCGCTCTTCGCTTGGACTTTAAACCATGCGGGACCGCTCCCCGCGGTGCCGTTCGAGGTGATATTCGAGAAATCAGCGACCTCGGTTTGATAAGTCGCGCCAGGAGCGCCATAAGTCGAGCTGTTCGTGGTGCGAAGCCGCTTGCCATCTAGGCAGAAGCGATCGGCCGAGGTGAGCTGCGGGCTGCCGGCGACGCCGTCTTGCGCATAGGTCAAGTTACATCGGCTGATGGCGCTGAGGCCCGCGAGTTGCCAACCGACGCCAAGCAAACCGTCGCCGTTTCGGCTGTTGTAGCTGAGCGCGAGAGAGGGCTGCAATCCGGCGACTCCAGGAGGCGTCCAAATCGGAATGGAGTAGTTCGCACTTCCGTCTGCGGAGACCGCGAAATTTCCCGCTGTTCGGCCGGTCGCGGCTAACGCACAGAGCAACGCAAACAAGGTGACGAGGACTAGATTGAATCCATGTCTCATGGTCAGAGTTCCCTTCTATGTGATAGATGATTGCTCGGTTACTACGGGATGCCACCGGACAACGAACGTCTATTGGTATTCTGCTTCGGGAGATATTTACGCCTGCGTCGTTCCAGACAGCCTTTGCGTGCCGAATTTGAAGGCGAGAAGCGAATCGTGGCGTGGATTGACGCTCGACGATCATGTAAACGGCGTGACGGACAACTATTCTTGCGGTTGGACTCGCGGCTAAACGCGAGACGTTTTTCGGGAGTGAATATCGGAAAATCCCGCGTTTGCCGGCAATGTTGGGCACTTCCCTGGCGTTTGTTCATGGCGGCTGGTATCCCTACCCCACGCGTTTTACCCTAATTGCCCATCCCGAGCGGGATCATACTTAGTTGAATAGAAAGCTACGACGGTTTTTGAAGTCTGTCAATTGGATGTTTGCTCGGGGTTTAATTCAGAGTCGCGCGACGCAGCAATGGGCGCGCTGGACGATACGCTTGATGACGACTGCCTCCGGGCGACTAGTGCGTAACCAGGGTTTGCACAGATCTAATAGGTGCGATTTCGTAGCCTTCTTCCGAACTGCCCGCGCTGTACGCATAACCTATGAAACTCAGCGTAATTGAACGGCGAAATACTGCAGGACTGGGTGGTGCCGGCAGTGGTACGGCCTGCTGGATCGCTGTGACGAGTGAGTGCTGCCAGGCAATCGAACCATTGCAATTGGGTAACATGATCTCTCGAACACTTCCATTCGGTTCCTGATCGATTTGCACCTGACAGTAGAAATAGTCGGCCGAATTCGAGGCCGTCGTCGAGTCGCTGCCCTCTTGCACTGGTGTCCGCGGCCGTCGCCAGATACGTTCGATGCGTGCTTGAATTTGGCCGGTATAGATTCCGAACAGCCTCGCGCGTTCAGTGTCGTCTCCATTGCCGACGGATGATGCCGAGTCTTTGTCTTCACCCAGGACTAGAGAGTCGATGTCGCGGGGGGGCGATGGATCTAGATGGGTTACAGGAATGGGACTGTCCTTGATAGCCGCTCGGATGGGTGCGAGTGCCTCGTCAATCTCGTCAGTCGTCTTCGCGGACTTGGGAAGATCGATAAATACCAAAGCGTCCGCGGGTTTGTTGAGCGAGGATCCAGGTTGCTGAATCTCCGGGGGTGGAATCTTGTACGCTGGGCTCCCCAGTACCACGGTCTGAAGTACCAGGCCGTGCAGCAGCAGCGAGCCGGCTAAACCGATGGCGACGGGTGGCAAGAATGGTCGATGCGCTCGGTGTTGGGGGGCGACGGGGTCTAGCGAATCGCTCCACACAGTAACCGTCATTTTGCCGTGCGTGGCCACTTATCCATAACTCCGTTCGCTGTCAGCGCGCCAGCCGCTTCGCTAGGTGCGCGCGCAGGGCGGCGAGCTGTTCCGCCGACAAGGTCCCAAGGATACCGCGTCGTTGCTCGGGAATGTGCGCGATGACGCCGGGGTCGTCGCCGAACACGTATTGCTCGAAAAAGGCGGCCCAGGCGCGTCGGGTGGCAGACGGCAAGGCGCGGATGCCGAGGATTCCGTGCAGCAGGGCATCGAACGCCGAATCCGCGAGCGCGCCGTCGCCTTGCGCGTCGTGCCACCAGTAATTCACGAGCACATTGAAGGACTCGAGCGACTCGACGTGGTGCCACCAGAGCGGCGGAATGAATATTGCGTCTCCCGGCGCCAGGTCCGCCGTGTGCGCCGCCGCCAGGGCCTCGCGAAACTTGGGGTAGCGTTCGAAGTCGGGATTGCGCAGCGACACCAGGCTCATCGGAGCTCCGGTGGGTGCAAAGTCGAGCGGGCCGATGTAGAGGTTGGAGATCTGCTCCGGGGGAAACAGTGTGAAGCGGCGGCGGCCGGCGACCACGCAACCGATGTTGTTCCATTCATCGACGTGAGTGGGAGTGGTGATCCGGTTGCCTAGCCAGATTCGCGGCAGCACATTGTCATCGACGAGATCCAAGGAGTTCTCGGCGGTGAAGCCGGGCAGGCAATCGCGGATGAGCGCGCTCTGGGCGGCCACGGCCGGTGACCGGGGGAATTCTGCATAGCGCAGAACCTGGTCCGCGACCGCGGTCAGGGGTAGTCGATTGCGCAGAAAATTGAAGCCGGTCATCGCATCGTCGTAGAAGATCCGGCCGTCGATTTCCGGCGCCGTCAGCAAGGCGTCGACCGCTTTGCCGCTGTCGAAGCGATTGAGATAACGAACCAGGGCTGCAGGCGAGTCGAGGCCCTGCTTGACGGCGGGCCAATCGCGGACGTGCCCGCGAAGTACTGCCGGCCGCTTGTCCGTCAGTACATCGCGCCGAATGGCCGCGGCGTCGAGCGCGGAGAATTCACGAATGAGGTGCGGCGCGGTCATGGGGTGCGGCGCGGTCATGGGGTGCGGCGCGGTCGTTTCACCAGAAGTAGATTTGCAGGCTGTCGGTCGTGCGGCGGGGCGGAATATTCTGGAGCACCTCGCGATGGTCGCGGTAGTTGAGCTCGCTCCGATCGAGCAGATTGTCGATGGCGGTCAGGCGGTAGGCATTCTCCCTGGCCACGGGAGTGTGCAGGGTCGCCGCATCCGGAAAGATGCCCATGCCCGACATGATGGAGTACCACGAAAACACCGGGTAGCCCTTGCCCAGGACCTGCTGCCGAACCGGGGGCGCGATTCCCTTACCCGACATCCATAGGCTGAGCAGTTGTTTCAGCGGTTCGGACAGACGCAGGTTCGCCGCATTCGCGCGCCAATAGTCGGTGTCGGTGCGGCTGTTGGTCTTGTAATGGGTGACGATGTAGTCGCGAGTGCCCTCGAAATGCTCGTTGACCAGCGCATTGAACTGGTCATGCGCAGTTTCGCTGAGATCTCCTCGTTCCAGGAATTCGACGAAGACTGCGGCGGTCTGCTGGATGAAGAGCAGTGCGGTCGCCTCCAAGGGCTCGATGAATCCCTGCGACAGGCCGACGGCGAGACAGTTCTTGTTCCAGTGCTTGGTCACGCGACCGATCCTCATTTTCAGGTGCCGCGCCGGCGTGTCCGAATCGAGCAGACCCAAGTGTTCCCGCAACTCGGCCTCGGCCTGGTCCGGAGTGCAGAACTGCGTGCTGTAGACATAGCCGTTGCCGAAACGCTGTGTAAGCGGAATCTTCCATGCCCAACCGTGTTTCATGGCGGTGGAGACCGTCTCCGACGGCACCGTGTCCCCGATGGGCGTCGGCATGGCGATCGCCGCGTCGTTGAACAGGTTCTCCGCGAAGCTGATGAACGGGGTCTTCAATGCCTGAGTGATCAGCAGTCCCGCGAAGCCGGTGCAGTCGACGAACAGGTCCCCGCCGATGGTGGGACCTTCCCGAGTACCGAGGGACGCGATGGCGCCATGTTCATCGAGATTCGCGTGGGTCACGTGGGCCGTGAGATATCGGACGCCGCGCTCCAGCGCCTTCTTGTGCAGGAACTGACCCAAGAGCACCGAATCGAAGTGATAGCCGTGCCAGATGTCGAATGGGAATTGCTCGGCGGGTTTCGGTGCGAGATGCTTGGCGGCAAGCCGCGACGCGATGAAGAAGCGGTCGGGATGCGCATGCACGTCGGCTCCGTTGATGCGCGCGTCGGCGTTGTGCACGAATTGCGTCATGGTCAGGTTGTCGAGCATGGAGGCAAAGGGATGAAAGTAGCGCTCGAAACCCGGCTTGGTCGACCATCCGTCGAAGGTGATGCCGCACTTGTAGGTGGCGTGACAGGCCGGCATCCATTCGGATTCCTCTATGCCCAAGCTGTCGAAGAAGCCGCGCAGCCAGGGCGTCGACCCCTCGCCCACGCCGATGATGCCGACGGCCGGGGACTCGACCACCGTGATTTCGACACCTTGTTCGATCAACGAACGCGCCAGTGTCAGCGCCGTCATCCAGCCGGCCGAGCCGCCGCCCACGACGACGATCCGGCGCACCGTCGGCGGCAGCGCCGAGCGGCGCTTGGGGTCACCCGCCGCATCCGCAGCGGAGCGATTATAAAGAGTGGCG
>Ga0137403_10005464_pt1 | contig 14738 bp, 14 predicted proteins | sample CZOMad2_1_16fung_FD_122057 | JGI IMG/M metagenome (GOLD analysis project Ga0137403, IMG submission 122057) | Vadose zone soil fungal communities from Angelo Coast Range Reserve, California, USA - CZOMad2_1_16fungal (Hybrid Assembly) | ecosystem: Environmental > Terrestrial > Soil > Vadose zone... | reverse complement strand
TTTTCGGCGAGCTGGAGGCGCAGTCGTTTAATGAGGACTTGCTGATAGATGGTGTACACGTTGAAGACTACTACGAGGACGATCAAGCCAAAGACTGCGTCGCTGACTTTGATGTTGAAAAACGTTTTCAATCCCTGATGCAGGGCTGGAAGAGAAAAGGAAATGACCGCAAAGGTGAGCAAGAGCATCACAAGGACCGAATATCCCCAGGCCCACCAATCCCGTCTCTCGATTTGGCGGAGTTGCTGCGTCAGCTGCTGATCGCTGGCCTCGACCGAAGGTGGAAGGGTGTGGTTTTGGGGGTCAGTCATAGGGTGGGTGTCAAGGACAGCGCCACGCTGTTGATTCTACGGTAGGGCTAGGGCGCGTCGGGGTCAAGGCAAGTTCGGCTTGCAGCGACAAGTTAGTAACTCGAAGGGACGCAGCGATTTTGCAGGCGACTAGTTGTGGCTGGAGGGCTATAACATGTGTTTTATCAGTTACTTAGAGGGTTCCGAAGATCTCCTGAGAAGTCCTAGCCGGGGGGTACTCCTGCTCCATTGGCCAGCCCTGTCCCTACGGTCAGACTTGCTGTGGCGAAAAAAATGATATCGCTCTTCATTCTCGTGTTCGCGGGTTTAGCCCTGGGCCGGTTCGCCGTTGCGCAATGGCGGACTATCTGGATCACGGCCGCTAATCAACCACTCTCTGATTCACTGCGGGTGACAGCCGGGATTGATGCGGCGGCGATTGGCGCACGGGATTTCGGTTCGCTGCTGGATCTTTGTGACGACCTGTCTCCTGGCCTGAAAAAGAAAACCCCGTGGCTCAAAGAAGTATCCGTCTACTACTACGCGGTGGCAAAACTTGAGCAGTTATCCAAACTAAAGCTTCCCTCTCTTGCCGCTTGGGCGAGCCGTGAGATGAAGATCTGCTCACGTTACGTGGCGGTGGTGTTGGATCAGAATCTCGCGATGAACCTGGACCGGCGACTCGCCGCGCGCATCACCTAATCCGAAAAACAGATCTGCAGAAGGAAGATGGATTCGTATTACCCCTGCGGAGAGGCGCGTTTGAGGCGCTGCGTCCTGAGCATGAGTTTTGTCTTGCGGTATTTCTCTTCTTTGATGACGGACTCGGGGTCAACCAGCCATTGCGATTTACCGGCGCGGCGCGGATCCTTCTGCTTGATTCCGGAAAGCCGTCCGACACTGAGCAGGCGGCAGACCTCGGAGCTGGTGGTATCCAACTGGGCGGCCGTCTCTTGAGCGGTGAGCCAGCGGCTGAAAGGTGCGTGCATGTTGGGCGATCCTCCAGCGCGGCGGGGAACCGCGCTTAATTCACTCTATCGGTATATTACCATATGTTATAATAATTATGCGAGGCACAAGTGCACCGCGGCGGGAAGGAAACGGCCAACCGGTTTATGGTTTGCCGGGTTTCTCTTTCTTTGATCCCGCGAGGGAGAAGAGGGTGGGCTCGGCGGGAGGAGTATCGGCAATGTCCTCCAGTTCCGGGTAGTGCCGGCGGAGAGGTTCCGGAACTTTGACTTTTGAGCCTTTGAGGATGCTGATGAGCTGCAAAGCATTGACTACCGATTTGCCCTGGAAGTGATTGTTAGTGACGACGAAAGTGTCGCGAGAACGCTCCGCGACGTTACGGACACGGGTGATCCAAGGAGCGAGTTCTTCGGAGGTGTAAAGATAATTGTAGCGTTCGTGGGCAGGGATGGCGCGGTCGTCGGAAAACCAGGTGTCGTAGCGGCGGCCGTGGAGACGGATGTACCCGATGGGCGAGGTGGCTTGGGCGGAGGGCGTGAGAGAGCGGCCGATGACGGGCTGATCAATGTTGCAGAAACCTGCGTTGTGCTCCTGGAGGAGGGCGAGAGTCTCGGGAGTGTCCCAGGAGGCGTGACGCACTTCGACGACAAGAGGATAGCCGGCGAAGCGCTTGAGCAGCGCCGCGAGATACGAAACGGTTTCCTTTGTGCGGTGAAACGAAAAAGGGAATTGGAGAAGGACGGCGCCGAGTTTATCGGCGGCGCGGAGAACGTCGAAGCCGGCGCGGACGGCGCGCTCGTCTGCGGGGGTGGCGCCGGGAATCGAGTCGTGGGTGAATCGTTGCCAGAGTTTGGCGGTGAAAAGGAAGCGTGGATTTGCCAGGACACGATCGATCCATTGCGCGGCGTGATCGGGACGGAAGGGTTGGTAGAACGACGTGTTGATTTCGATGGTGTCGAAAAATTCGGCAAGATAGGCGGCTTCGTGGAAGCCCTTGGGACGGCGCGCGGGGTAGACGTAGCCGGACCAATCCGGATAGGACCAGCCCGCGGGGCCGACGCGGAAGGTGCCGCGCGGGGCGGCATTCGGCTGGGAATCAGGAGTGCTTGCTGGCAGCGGAGCTTTTGGTTTGCGGTGGGGCATGAAGAAACCGGCGCGGAGTGCGCACGGAGCAGGGTAGAGGGAAGGGAAGGTGAGTGTCAACGCGCGATGGCTGGGGAACGCATGAAGGCGTTGCTCCGAACGACGGCGGCTGCTATGCTTTTGCGGTGATGTGGTGCGAAAAGCGGAGCCGCGTCCCTCTCTCCTTCCTCAAGCTTTCCTACAGGTGCAAACATGAAACTCGCCATCAGTTACAGGCACGTCGAGGCGCAAAAGCCGGCCGAGGCCGAAGTGGAGCGCCACATAAATAAATTAGGGAAATTGCTGCGAAGCTATTCGCCGGATCTGGTGCAATTGCACGGGACATTTTCAAAGACCCCACGGACGGACGAGAAGTCCTGCACGCTGAATCTGTCGCTGCCGACGGGAACGCTGCATGCCACGGGAACGGGTGGAACCGTGCGGACAAGCTGCAAAAAGGCGTTCGGGGAATTGGAAGCACAAGTAAAAAAGCATCAAGCGAAGCTGCGCAAAGATTACGAGTGGAAGCGGAAGCGGCCGATCGAAAACCTCGAAGCGCTCTCCTGAGCAAACGAGGGCGAAGCTCGCCGATCAAAGCGGGGGTCGCGTGGGGCTCGAGCGAGAACTGCAACATCCAAGCGGTGCGGCCGAGGGCATGGAAAGCTTCAAATTATCCTGGAGAAACGGGGAAGGGAAGGCTGAATATCCGGAGTTTCTCGAAAGCCGGCGCGAATGTTTTCGCGCCGCTGCCGCGGTCTGAAAATAGATGATCACACTGCTTTCCATCATTGCGCTTGGCTTTTTTCTCGGCATGCGCCACGCAACCGATCCGGACCACGTCATCGCGGTAACGACGATTGTGAGCCGCCAGCGAAGCATCCGCCATGCCGCTTTGATTGGGGTCCTTTGGGGTATGGGACATACGATCACGATTTTGGTTGTGGGTTCGGCAATCATTCTGTTCGGCCTGGTGATCCCACCAAGAGTTGGTCTCACGATGGAATTGTCGGTTGGCCTGATGTTGATTCTTCTGGGAATTTTAAGTTTGTCTGGGATCATGCGCTGGATTAAGGAAACAGTGACGCCCTTCCAACCGGGGCAACACGCCCATCCCCACGGACATGGTGACTACATCCACAGTCATCCGCACGGCCACAGTCCTGAGAAACACGGCCATGCAGAGGATGCGACACCCGTGGGTTGGATGGACCGCACGTTTGGCCGGCTGGGTTTCTATCAAGTCGTGCGGCCTTTGGCCGTGGGCATCGTTCACGGTCTTGCCGGATCGGCAGCCGTTGCCTTGTTGGTGCTCACGACCATCCGCGTTCCGTCCTGGGCGGTCTTGTATCTGCTGGTATTCGGGATCGGCACCGTCGCGGGGATGATGTTGATCACCGCTGCGATTGCCGTGCCATTCGCTTTTTCAGAGAGCCGCTTCGCCGTTCTCAACCGCAGTCTCGGAATGGCAAGCGGGCTGCTGAGTCTCGCTTTCGGGCTCTTTATTGTCTACCGGATGAGTTTCGTCAACGGACTCTTTACGGACCATCCCGTCTGGGTGCCGCGCTGAACTTCGAAGCCGCGACCTCCTGCGCGACAGGCAGATGTTATGTGCAATAACATCCACGAAACCGAGCGGACGTAGTTCAATGACAGAATTGAGGCTTCTCAAGCTTCGGAGCTGGTTTTAATTTCCGTCGCCCGCTCGAAAACTCCAGGCGATTCAATGGGACTTCACTGGCGGGGTAAGCGAAATCCAGCACAAAAATGGATGGTATATCCTGGACCGAAGTTGGAGTGAAACTTGGCCGATTGGCCAGAAATGTTCTGCTACCAGAGATGGGCCAATGCCAATTGCGAACTGACACCGAGTTTCACACCGCAATTTTTCATTACGGCATAACTCTGATGCGACATGCACGCTAAACCGTTTCAATGTAAAATGTTGCAGACAGATAGGGGCGTAGCTCAGTGGTAGAGCAGCGGCCTTTTAAGCCGAAGGTCGTGGGTTCGATCCCCACCGCCCCTACCAAACCTCTCACTTTTTTGCGGCATTTACCGTACTTTCTTGTACCAAGACCAAGTTTGTACCAATCGCGTGCGAAGGAATGTTGCTGGAAGGTTGTTGCCGAACGCCGGGCGGTCTTCGCGAGAATTGTTCGACTGAATTCGATGGACTCAACCGGCAACGCCAAGCCGGCAAAGATTGCAACTCTGCGTCGCGTGGCGCTGGGAGGTCCAGCTAGGCACTGGGAATCAGCGGCAAGAGGAATTCCTCCAACCGCTCGCTATCTGGGGGCGCCAAGCGGTCCAAGTGAATCCCCATCTGATTTCCACCCACAATGCGGACGACCGAACCCCTGCCTGCAATAGGCTCCATTTTCCCAGAGAGGTGCAGCCTTACGCCCACCGACGAACCCGCCGGAAGGATGCGACGAGCCTTGACCAAAAGACCACTCGGGCTGACGTCGACGGTCTCGCCTTCCAGGTTTTCCAGACCAAACCTAAGCTGCACTCTGGACTGAAGTGGAACGCGCCTTATCCTGCGCCGGTCATTTTCCATGGGTCCCTGAGTGGCCCGAACAAGTTTTAGCAAGCGATCCCTGTCGATGGGCTTGTAGAGAAAGAAATTTGCACCGGCTTCGAATCCTATGGACATTGCGCTGGGACGCTGATCGTCGCTGAGCAGGATGATAGGCGTCACCCGGTTCGATTCCGTACGACGCATTTGCCGGGAAAGTTCGATGCCATCAGGAGAGGCCATGTGCAAGTCCAGGAAGACCACGTCAAACTTTCCTTCTTCGAGAAGACCGGGAGCCTCCGCGCTTCTGGTGAGAGTCAGCGCTTCCAAACCCGCGGAGATCAATACTTTCTGGATCAGATCGCAAACTGCTGGTTCATCATCCACGACGAGAGCTCGCCTATACATGTGTCCCTTTCCATTCTGCCGTTCAACAGACTTTCCCGGACTGCGAAACTCAAGTAGCTGCGACGCAGCGTCTACAAAAGGGCGGACGTCCTGCTTGCTTATGAATGTGGCGTTTGCCAGCGCGGCTGCCAAAGCACCGAGGCCGCTACATGCTTGAGCCGCCGAGAAACTTCATAACAATCAAATTGCACGCCCACCCCCAACTTGCCCCTTGGCGAATCAAATGGCTCGATGCGAACCACGTGGCCAGAGAACAGCCATTCGTTTGCGGGCTCGCCGGTAATCTCCTCCGGCATCTTTAAAAGAACTTGGACGGCGGTGCCTACGCGAAGCGGCGAATTTGTCGGGAAGTAGATCCCTCTCTCCGAGAGATTCTCCGATTCAGTTCGCTGCTCTGGGAGAGCCGAGTTCCAAATGCGAATGCGCAGGGGCAGCTTGAAGTTGTGACGAGGAGAGACACGGCGGTCTGATCCGGCGATATTCATTAGAGTGTCCTTGCGCCGAGGAGGGGGGATGGCGCACGCTGAGATCGCGAAAGGAAGGGGGAAAAAAAGTATAGCATCGCGACTGCGAGGGAGAAGCTCATTCTCAGAGGAGTTTCCTTCCCACTCAACACCTCCGATGGAGATACAGGGATTGCCTGTGAAATAACGTTCGTGCCGAATCGTTTCGGCATGGTTTTCGGGCTGGGTATTTCCCCACCGTCCTCTTTTCAAGCCACGAAACTTCGAGGCGATGCATCGAATCATTGGGTACAATACTGTGAGGATGAGGGCAAGGAGAGTGCAAGAAATGCTGGAACTTACGATCGAACCCATCAGGATTGCGAGAATGCGCATTCAGGCGAGCTTACTGCTCTTGATTGCGAGCCTGTTGGCGGTCACGCTGGGCGCGCAGCAGAAAGGCCCGTTGCCGCCGCCACCGCCAGGCACTGTTGTGGCCGCGGGCACGCCTTCGACGCCATCGAAAGACGGGGCGGGCGTGCCACAAAGATCCTCGCACATCACGAATGAGCCGCCATCCATACCGGTCGAGAAAATTATTCAAAAATTTACCGAGAACGAGGATGAGTTCCGGAGGGAGCGCGAAAATTACACTTATACACAAATCGTCGTGCTGCAGACGGTTGATGACGACGGGCAGGTGGACGGGGAGTATCGGCTGACGAGTGACATCCAGTTTACGCCAGCGGGAAAGCGGTACCAAAAGGACGTATTCGCCCCGGTGTCTACAATCCAACGAATTATCATGACTCAGCAAGATTTTGACGACATCGAAAAGGTCTGGCCGCTGGTGCTAACGCCGAACGAAGTACCTAAGTATGAGGTCAAATATGCGGGCCGGGAGCAGGTGGACGAGCTCGGCACTTATGTTTTCGACATCGCTCCGAAACAACTGGAGAAAGGCCAGCGCTATTTTCAGGGGCGTATCTGGGTGGAAGATAAGGACCTGCAAATCGTCAAGACCTCTGGAATCTCCACGGGTTTAAAGAAGAAGAAAGAAGACAGCGCCTATCCGCATTTCGAAACCTTTCGCGAAAATATCGAAGGCCACTATTGGTTCCCGACCTATACGCGAGCAGATGACACGCTTCACTTCAAGTCAGGCCAGGATGTGCGTTTCCGTGTATCGGTGCGCTATCAGAACTACAAGCGGTTCGGCGCAACGATCAAGATCGGGACCGCGAAACAAGTAGATCCGGAAAAACCGGAGAAACCGGAGAAACCATAGAGCGGGAGCTCAGGCCGAGCGGACTAACGTCTGCTAAGCCAGACGAGGCTGACGCCGACACAAACGATTAGAACACCGAACCAACGCTGCGGGCTGATGCGTTCGTGCAAGAAGAGCATGGCCCCTGTGGTTCCCGCCGCGTAGCTCAAGGCAGTGACGGGAACAACGAGACTCACGTTTTCGATCGACAGCACGGCCAGAAGGGAAAAGAAGGCCAGCGTCATCATTCCAATTCCGACCCACATCCATCCGACACGCATGGCGCGGAAGACAAACCGGGCAAGCGCGGCCGGCCGGAAGTCGTGAACCTCGCCAATGACCTTCATGGCGCGCGTAACACAAAGTTCGCCACCCGTACCGGCTGCGATAACCATGAACAGAAACAAAAATTCGCGCATGGCTATGCCTTCTCCGTGGTACGCGGCGGCGTGCGGCCGACCACAAATACGCCCACACAAATAACTGCGATGCCGGCCCAGCGCAGAGGGGGAACAACTTCCCCCAAGAGGAAGTAGCTCAGCAGGGCAACGACGGCGTACGAGAAAGCGGAGGCGGGTTGTACGAAGCTGTAGTCCGCCCACGTGAGCACCAGCATGTAGGCAACAAAAAACGCGAGGAGGCAGGCGATACCGAGCCAGATGTAGCCGGAAGTCAGAATCTTGACAAGAATAGGAAATACATCAGCCGGGGCCCAGTTCTTGGCCGAATCAATCCCTTTCATTCCCTTGCTCAGGAGCACATTTCCCAGCGGAGCGAATAAAACCATCAAGAGAAGCAGAAGGTAGGTCTTGAAGTGCAGGCCGGGAGAATCTTTCATTCGATTGGGCTTCTCCTTTTGCATTAGGAATGACGCAATCACGATCTTACGCGATGTCCCAAAGTTCCCAAAGCCTCGCGCAGCGAAATGTCCGGATTTTTGCTATTCTTTTTCCACAGCGCGAGTTTATGAAAGCCGGGGACTAGGGCAGGTTTTCGATAGACGATCGATGAATCGTGCGCTGATTCACTCCAATTAACTCCCGCGAGTGATGACGGGAATTCTGGAAAATACACTCCCTGCTGTCGACGGAGGAGCGCAGAAAGCTTGGGGCACGAGAGGTGCAATGATTTCGAAGGTTGCCGATACCCTGTTCCTTATCTTAGCTGCCAGCCCGTTCATCTATTACCTGCTTGTTCTCTATAGCTCATGGCGTTTTTTCTTGAACGCGAAGGATCGCGTATTGCCGAATTCAGACTTTACGCCGCCGGTCAGTAATCTGAAGCCTGTGCGGGGATTGGACCCGGAAGCCTACGAAAACTTTGCGAGCTACTGCCGGCAGGATTATCCGGACTACGAGCTTATTTTTTGCGTGAGTGATGAAAATGACGCCGCGGTGCCGGTTCTTGAAAAGCTGATGCGCGATTTTCCCGAGCGGCGAATCCGCGTGCTGTATGGTTCGGGACGCGACGCGATCAACGACAAAGTAGCCAAGCTGGTGCGGATGGTGAACGAGGCTCAACACGAAGTTCTGGTGATTAATGACAGCGACGTTCGCGTGGAGCCAAATTACTTGCGCACGGTGGTGGCGCCGCTGCGTGATCCGAAAGTGGGAGGAGTGACCTGCCTGTACGTTTCCACCCAGGACAAAACATTCACGCAACATCTTCAGTCCATCGGCATGTATTCCGATTTCTATCCTGGAATTCTGGTTGCCCGGCAGTTGGATGGAATTAAGTTCACCCTGGGACCGACCATTGTTACAACCCGTTCGCGCCTTGCTGGATTCGGCGGATACGAAACGATTGAAAACAAGCCCGCCGATGATCTGCTGGTTGGCCGTTTGATCGCGCAACAAGGAGCTAAGGTCGAGCTGCTCCCGTACGCGGTGCAGACAGTGCCAGACTTTGATACGCCCCGCGCGCTTTTCAGCAAGCGGCTTCGTTGGATGACGGTGATGCGGCACATGCGGCCTTGGGGACATGCGGGGCTTGTTTTTACCCAGGGATTGCCATGGTGCGTAACTGTCGCGCTAACTCATCCAGGAATAATCGGCCTCGCGTATGTCGGCGCCTACGTGGGGTTCCGCGTGGCGATGACATGGCTAGTAGGCGCGTGGGGAATGCGGCAACAGGGACTCTGGAAAAAGATGCCACTCATCATCGTTTGGGATGCAACGGCGTTCGTGATCTGGCTGCTGACGTTCGGGCGCAATAGCATCCGCTGGCGCAACGTCGATTATCGGATTCGAGAGGGAATGCTCGTGCCCGCCGCCGCAAGTCCTGCGCAGAGTCCCCCACAATGAGAGCCGGGCCGAGGGGAGTCCTACGCCTTCTTTGCCTTTGCCCCTGCTGAAGCCGCAAGATCCGCACGCGGCTCCGAGGCATTGGATCTCGAAGGCATACTCATCTGCATGCGGCGATCGTTCTTCGGTTCGCGCCAGTTGACCTGCGGGAGCATGAGGGAAGCATCCACGCGATCGCGGTACTTCATGGCGATGTTCATAAGCGAATCGAGCAACGAATCCGACAGATGATGCGGCTGCAGGCCGAGGTCGATGAGCTTGGAGTGTTTTGCGTTGTAGTAGTGCTGCTCGGCCTCGACGCGCGGGTCGGGAATGTGATCGATCTCGACGGTAATTCCCATTTTCCTTGCAGCAGCTTCTACAAGATGGGCCAGATCTAGGATGGAGAACTGCTCCGTGAATTGGTTGTAGACCCTGCATTCGTGCCTGGCGGCAGGGTTGTGGCAAGCGAGTTCGACGCATCGCACGGTGTCGCGAATATCAAGGAAGCCGCGCGTCTGCCCGCCCTTGCCGTAGACGGTGAGGGGCTGTCCGATGGCTGCCTGGACGCAGAAACGATTCAGGACGGTGCCGAAGACATCGTCGTAGTCGAAACGATTGATGAGCGCTTCGTCCAGCGCAACTTCGTCCGTCATGGTTCCGTAAACGACGCCCTGATTCAGATCGGTGGCGCGAATGCCCCAAATCTTGCAGGCGAACATCATGTTGTGGCTGTCGTGCACTTTCGAGAGGTGATAGAACGAGCCTGGCTGCTTTGGGAATGGGACCACGTCTTTGCGACCGTTGTGTTCAATGGCGATGTAACCTTCTTCAATGTCGATGTTCGGCGTGCCGTACTCGCCCATGGTGCCCAGCTTGATCAAATGACAATCGGGGAGAAACTCGCGGATGGCGAAGAGCACATTCAGAGTGCCGACGACGTTGTTCACCTGTGTGAACACGGCGTGCTTCCGGTCGATCATTGAATAGGGAGCAGAGCGCTGCTCGGCGAAATGGACGATGGCGTCGGGCTCGAACGACTTGAGAGTGGACGCGAGGAAGTCGTAGTCGGCAACATCGCCGACGAACATCTCGATGGTCTTGCCGGTCAAGTTCTGCCACACCCGGACGCGATCCGTGAGCGGTCGAATCGGGGTCAGCGTCTGCGCGCCAAGTTCGTGATCCCAGAGGCGGCGCAGGAAATTATCAAAAATCGCAACTGAATGGCCCTTCTGGGACAGATAAAGAGCTGTCGCCCAACCGCAATAGCCGTCCCCACCGAGCACGGCAATCTTCATGTACCCTCCTCACGGCAGATTCCTCTCAAATTTCTACGTCGATCCGAACTGCGAACGACTCTCCTTTGATGCGCAGCCGGCTAGCAGGGGTGTGGTCAAAAAACCGTTTTGGCCTCGGCTTTCTTTTTTTACCTGTATGCCCATGGCTTTGCAAGCGGGTTTTTGACGGCTGCTGACAAATGCGGTGTCCTCTCTTCCCGACCGGAACGCTCGAACGGATGGTTTGTAAGTAGGACTTTGCCGCCGCTCGCGGCCACGTTATCGAGGTGATCCCCGCCAACCAAGTCTTCCAAATGCCCGAGGTCGGCCCGATACGCTACAAGATAATAGCGCTGCGGCTCAAGCCACATGCTCTTGAATTTCGTGTCCTCGATGAAAACGTCTGGGGCGCCGGGAGCATAGGATCCATATTCAAGGTTGAAATAGCGTCCATTCAATGTCAAGGCCTCGCGGTTGACGTAGAACGTGACAGAAGAAAAAGTCCAGTAGTTGTGTTCCGCGATCAATTTACCATCTGGACCCTTAAGAAGCGCTTCGGCCAGTGGCCGCGACGACAGAAAGGGATCGAACACCACAAGGGCCAGCCGAGCGGCGTGATAAAACAAGACCATCATCAGTGCGGCTCCCAGGAATGCCCGCAGATCAATCCATTTGAAACTCACCAGAGCGCCTCCGAACAGAGCGATCGCTGCGACCGCTAGCGGTAGGCGTAGGTAAGCAAAGGAATCGAAGGTAAGGTCCAACATGTGGCCCAAGGAGAGGCTATAGACGCCCGGATGGTGGCCCAGGGCGGAAGAGATATCACCCGGAGTGGGAAGGTTGCGTACCAGGAAGAAAATGGCGATGCAGGCGAGTGCCGCGCAGCCGGTAATCATGGCGAGAGCGCGAGTTCCACGCCGGATCCAATCACCGCCCGCAGCCATCGCTGAGCCAAGCAGCAAAGCCATCGCCGGATAGCAAGGCATCGAGTAATATTCTTGCGTCGTCGAAAACGTGAAGAAGACCAGGATAAATCCGATCCAGCAGATTGCAAGCAAACGTGCGCGACCAGCACGGTCGATAGGTTTAAAAGAAAGCTTTGCGACGGCGGGGAAATACACGCTCCAAGGGGAAAGCCACAGAAAGTGAAAGAGCCAAAACCACAGCCTAGGCACGGTATTGTAATCGCGCGGATAGCGCAGATTGAGGAAGCGAAGAACTTGTTCGTTGATGAAATAGAACCAGAGGAAGCCATGGTACTCCCCCGGGCCGCCATGCAAGGAAAAAGAGAAGTAAGGCGGATTGCGAATGGTAGCCAATATGTGCCACGGCGCGGCAATCGCCAGAGCGATGAAGAACCCGGTGATGGGCCGGAGCCGCTGCCAGGTCCGCGGCCTGAACAATTGTTTCGTGAGGGAAAGATAGATTAGCGCGGCTGTGACCGGAAAAACTACGCTTACCAGGCTTTTCAACAGCAGCCCTGTTCCCAGACTCGCGGCGAGCACGAAAGCCCATAAGCGCGGGTGCGGCTCCTGCTCGTCGAGAGCGCGGAGAAATGCCCACATTGCCAACGCGGTGGTGAATGTCAGCATTACGTCGGGAATGAGAATCCTCGTGAACAGGAAGATTCCGATGCAAGTGGCCATACAGAGGCCGGCATACAGGCCTGCGCGTCTGCCGAAGGCCCAAGTGCCAAACGCAGCGGTGAGCCACGCAAGCGCCATCACGGAAAGTGCGATGGGGATGCGCGCGGCCCAGTCGTGGACGCCAAAGATTTTGTAGAAAATGGCGATAATCCAATAGACGAGCGGCGCCTTTTCGAGGTACGCGACCCCATCGAGCCGGGCCGTTACCCAATCGCCGGAAGTCAGCATGTTCCGCGCGATCTGCGCCTGGACCGCATCTACATCGTCCATCAACGACGGCGGAGAAACGATGCATCCCAGGTAGATGGCTCCGGCGACGAGCAGAACGGTCAGGTAGACGCGCCAGCTCTCGCGTGTAATAAAGTCTTCGGCGTCGCGGACGACGCTGCTTGAATTCGCCATTTTTTCATCCAGAGAAACAGGATCAGCAATCCCCACAGGTGATATCCAACGTTTGCTTTTCTTTCCAAATGGAGCCGGAGATAGGTGTCAATCACGTCGGTCCGAAAAAGTTCACCACACTCAGCACTACCGTAGCGCAAAGCATCGATCAACAGCGAACGAAGCGGGCCCCGCAGCCATTCGTGCGCTGGAATATCGAAACCGATTTTCTTGCGCCGCAAAATCTCCGAAGGCAGCTTGTCTTTCATCAATTCCTTGAGAATGAATTTCTGCTGCGCGCCGCGGATTTTGAAGGAAGCCGGCAGCCTGGCCGCGAACTCCACGATGCGATGATCGAGAAACGGCGGCCGCACTTCGACGGAGTGGGCCATGCTCATGCGGTCGCTCTTCGTCAGAATGTCGTCGGCGAGAAAATATTTTTGGTCGAACCAAAGATAGGGCGCCAGATCATCCGCCGCGGGCGGCAATCCATCGAGTTCGGTCAGTATCTGGTTGAGTGAACTTGGCAAGTCCTGTTTGAGAATCGCGCTTTTCTCGGCATCGGAAAAAGTCCCGTTCCAGTAGACATGCGCGCGCGCCGGAGGCATCAGCGAGCCTTCCAGGAAACGCTTCACTTTGTACTCGAAACTGATCTTTTCGTCCGAAACCGGCCAATAACGAAATCCCTCCAGCGCCAACCGGGAAATAGATCGCGGCAAATGGCGCGCGCGGGCGGCAAGCCGATTCGCGCGATAGGTCAGATAGCCGCCGAAGAGTTCGTCCGCTCCTTCACCGCTTAAGGCCACGGTGGTCTTCGTCTTGCAAAGCTTGGAAAGGAACCATACGGGCAGCGCTCCAGCATCGGCGCTCGGTTCGTCGGAGAAGTACGCGAATTCCTCGATCGCTCCCCGGAGATCCTCTTCGGGCGTAAGGTCCAACTCCTGGTGATCTGTTCCGTATTGTTTTGCGGCGCGATGAACATATTCCGTTTCGTCAAAGCTGCGGCCGCGGAAGGAAATCGAAAAAGTCTTCAATTGCGAGCTGGTAGCCTTCGCCGCGTAGTGCAGGATTGTCGAAGAATCGATTCCCCCGCTGAGCCAGACGCCGAGGGGAACATCCGATATCAAATGTTCGCGAACCGCATCTTGCAGCAGCGACTCCATCTCCTCTTTTGCCGATTCGAGGGTGTAAGTGGAGGAAACGCCAAAGGGCAAGCGCCAGTAGGAGCCCGAGGAAAACTTTCCGTTGGTCCATTCCAGCCAATCTCCCGGCGGAAGTTTCTCAATGCCGTCAACCAGTGTCCAAGGGCAGGGAATATAATTCAGCGCGAGATAGCAATCGAGACCGTGCAGACTGAGGCGTCGATCGATCTCCGGATGGACAAATAACGCCTTCAGCTCGGAGCCGAAGAAGAGATCTTCGGCGATTCGCGCGATGTACAGCGGTTTGATCCCCATGCGGTCGCGGGCGAGAACAATGCGCTTTTTGGATTTTGTCCATAACGCAATCGCAAACATGCCGCGCATCCGGGGAAAACAATCCTTGTCCCATTGAAGGAATGCGCGGAGAACAGTTTCCGTGTCGGAGTGCGACGTGAAGCGGTGTCCCAGCTTTTCCAGTTCGGCCCGCAACTCCAAGTGATTGTAGATTTCGCCGTTGAAAACGATTCCGGTGTCGCCGTCCTCCGTCAAAATCGGTTGATTGCCGGAGTCCAGATCGATGATTTTGAGGCGCGTGGCGCCCATCGAAAATAGGTTTGATTGGAAGACACCTTGCTGGTCGGGACCGCGATGGATCAGCGTGGCCGTCGCTTCCTGAATGCGCTCGGGCGGCGCCGTCCAATTTTTAGTCGTGAACCCTGTAATTCCGCACAATTCCGCACACCCCGCGTTCGTCCCCGAGAGGAACTTGAGATTTCTGCTTCATTCGCACTAACCATCTCAGGATATCATCTCTTGGCTTTGCTTCACTCCGCGGGGTAGCTTTCGCATTCATCGAAAACCTGGTGGGAGAGAGCGCAATAGGGCGCTCGCACCATTCCAAAAAATCTGCACTCCGATACAGACGAGGAGAAAGGAGGAAAGCCGAAGGATGATGCTCATCCCGCTCTCGCCAATGATCGCGGCGAGGCGACC
>Ga0137403_10005463_pt1 | contig 14739 bp, 14 predicted proteins | sample CZOMad2_1_16fung_FD_122057 | JGI IMG/M metagenome (GOLD analysis project Ga0137403, IMG submission 122057) | Vadose zone soil fungal communities from Angelo Coast Range Reserve, California, USA - CZOMad2_1_16fungal (Hybrid Assembly) | ecosystem: Environmental > Terrestrial > Soil > Vadose zone... | reverse complement strand
TCATGAACGCCATCGCGAACATCTGCGAGCTGGCGGGTGCCGACGTCACCCAGGTGATGAAGGGCATGGGCCTCGATGCGCGCATCGGGTCCGCGTTCCTCTCGGCGGGCCTCGGCTTCGGCGGCTCGTGCTTTCCCAAGGACACCGACTCGCTGGTGGCCACCGCGGCCACCCTCGGCTATGACTTCGCGATGCTGCGCGCGGTGGTCGACGTCAATCGCGAGCGCGCGGGTCACTTCGTGGAGACGATGGAAAAGGCGCTGAACCCCATGGACGGCCGCGTCATCGCCGTGCTCGGCCTCGCCTTCAAGCCCAACACCGACGACATGCGCGAGGCGAAATCCATCGAGGTCATCGCGGGGCTGCGCGCGGCCGGCGCCGTCGTGCGCGCCTACGATCCGGTGGCCACCGCCAACGCGCGCCGCGTGCTGCCGGTCGCCGTCGAATACTGCGACTCGCCCTACGGCGCCGCCACCGGCGCCGACGCGGTGGCCCTCGTCACCGAGTGGAACGAGTTCAAGTTCTTGAACCTCGAGCGGCTGCGCTCGGTGATGCGCCGCCCGCTCGTCTTCGACGGGCGCAACGTCTGGGAGCCGGAGCGGATGCGCCGCCTCGGCTTCGAATACCACTCGGTCGGCCGCAAGCCCGTCCTGCCGCCCGCCTAGGTCGCCGCCATGCGGGTACTCGTCACGGGCGCCGCCGGCTTCATCGGCTCCCATCTCTGCGAATTCCTCCTGGGACGCGGCTGCGACGTGGTCGGCATGGACAACTTCATCACGGGCTCACCGGACAACCTCGCGGAATTCCGCGGCGCACGCGGCTTCGCGTTCGTCCAGCACGACGTGACGCAGCACATCGAGCTCGAGGGTCCGCTCGACTGGGTCCTGCACTTCGCGAGCCCCGCCTCGCCGCTCGACTATCTCGAGCTGCCGATCCAGACGCTCAAGGTGGGCGCGCTCGGCACGCACAACGCGCTGGGGCTGAGCTGGGCCAAGGGCGCGCGCTTCCTGCTCGCCTCCACCTCCGAGGTCTACGGCGATCCGCTCGTGCATCCGCAGCGCGAGGACTACTGGGGCCACGTCAACCCCATCGGCCCGCGGGGCGTGTACGACGAGGCCAAGCGCTTCGCGGAAGCGATCACGATGGCCTATCACCGCGTGCATCGCGTGGACACGCGCATCGCCAGGGTGTTCAACACGTTCGGCCCGAAAATGAGACTGAACGACGGCCGCGCGATCCCGGCCTTCATGACGCAGGCGCTGCGCGGCGAACCGCTGACCGTCTTCGGCGACGGCTCGCAGACGCGCTCGTTCCAGTACATCACCGACCTCATCGACGGCGTCTGGCGGCTCATGCAGGCCGCCGTGAACGAGCCGGTGAATCTGGGCAACCCGCAAGAGATGACGCTGCTCGAGCTGGCCAAGCGTATTCTTCGGCTCACCGGCGCGCGCAGCGAGATCGTCTTCCGGCCGCTGCCCGTGGACGATCCCAAGGTCCGCCAGCCCGACATCACGCGCGCGCGCGCGCTGCTGGGTTGGGAGCCGCGCGTGGACACGGACGAGGGGCTGAAGCTGACGCTGGAGTGGTTCAGCGAGGCGCTGCGACGGCGCTCCGGTGGCAAATGAGAGAGGAGGTGCGAGCGTGATCGACGAGGAGCTGAAGGCGATCCTCGTGTGCCCGGCCTGCAAGGGCAACCTGATCTTCGAGGAGACCCGCATCATCTGTCAGGCCTGCCGCAAGGCCTACCCGATCCGCGACGGAATTCCCGTGATGCTGATCAGCGAGGCGCAACCCTGGGCGCCCGGCGCATAAGCGCCGGCGCCGCCACCCAGGCCGTCATCCTGGCCGGTGGCCAGGGCACGCGGCTGCGGCCGCTGACGCTCGCCCGCGCCAAGCCGGTGGTGCCGCTGCTCAACCGACCCTTCCTCGCCTACCAGCTCGCGCTGCTGCGCCAGCACGGCGTGAGCGACGTCATCCTCGCGTGCTCCTACCGCGTCGACGACGTGCGCGCGGCGCTCGGCGAAGCCGAGCATCTCGGCGTGCGCCTGCGCTACGTGATCGAGTCCGAGCCGCTCGGGACGGGCGGCGGCATCCGCAACGCGGCCGACCTCGCCCGCGGCGCCGTCTGGGTGCTGAACGGCGACGTGCTGACCGATGCCGACCTCTCGGCCATGCGCGCGTTCCACGAGGCGCACGGCTCGCGCACGACGATCCTGCTGCGTTCCGTGGCCGACCCGCGGCAGTACGGGTTGGTCGAGACGGACGCCGATGGACGCCTGCGACGCTTTCGCGAGAAGCCGGGGCCCGACGAGCCCATCGCGACCAACACCATCAACGCGGGCGTGTACCTCATCGACGCCGCCCTGCTCGCGCGCATTCCGGCGCGTCAGGTCGTATCCGTCGAGCGTGAGGTGTTCCCCTCCCTCATCGCCGAGGGCGTGCCGTGCTACGGCTTCACCACCGAGGCGTACTGGCGTGACATCGGCAGTCCCGCCGCCTATCGCGCGGCACAGGTCGACCTGCTCGCCGGCCAGGTGAAGACACCGCTGGCGCCGCCCGGTGAGCTGCGCGACGGCTGCTGGATCGAGCCGAGCGCGTTCGTGGCCACCGGCGCGCGGCTGGAGGCCCCCGCCGTCATCGGCGCCGAGGCCGCCGTGCAGGTGGGCGCGCGCGTCGGACCCTCGACCGTCCTCGGCGAGCGCACGCGCATTGCGGCGGGCGCGCGCGTCGAAGGGGCCGTGCTCTGGGAGCGCGTCGAGGTCGGGGAGGGCTCGGTGCTGCGCGACTGCGTGGTCGGCGCCGACGTCCGCATCGGGGCCGACGTGGACATCGCCCCCGGCGTGGTCCTCGAATCCGGCGCCGTGGTGCCCGACCACACGCGCCTGGCCGCCGTCCCCCGCTGACCCTCTTTTGGCCTTAGCTGACCCTCTTTTGGCCTTAGGGGACGCCCGGATGACGCGCAACCGCGTGTTAGACTGAGTCGGTGAGTCTCGCCAGAATCCGCAACTTCTCGATCGTGGCCCACATCGATCACGGCAAGTCGACGCTGGCCGACCGACTGCTCGCGCTCACGGGCACCATGGACGCCAAGAAGGCCGTGGACCAGGTGCTCGACTCGATGGATCTGGAGCGCGAGCGCGGCATCACGATCAAGGCGCACACCGTCCGCCTCCTCTACAAGGCGAAGGACGGCCACGAGTACACGCTCAACCTGATCGACACGCCGGGCCACGTGGACTTCTCGTACGAGGTCTCGCGCGCGCTGGCCGCCTGCGAGGGCGCGATCCTCATCGTCGATGCGGCGCAGGGCATCGAGGCGCAGACGCTCGCGAACTTCTACCTCGCCTCGGACGCGGGCCTCACCATCATCCCTGTCGTCAACAAGATCGACCTGCCGGCCGCCGACGTGGACGGCACGCGGCAGCAGATCCACGACACGCTCGACCTCGACGGCACGGAGGCGCTCGCCATCTCCGCCAAGCACGGCACGGGGGTGCCCGAGGTGCTCGAGGCGATCATCGCGCGCATTCCGCCGCCCGACGGCGATGCCGACGCGCCGCTCAAGGCGCTGGTGTTCGACTCCTTCTACGACTCCTACCAGGGCGTCGTCATCTACGTACGGGTCCGGAACGGGCGCGTGCGGCCGGGCACGAAGATCCTCCTCATGTCGAACGGCCGTACCTACGACGTGGCGCAGGTCGGTGTGTTCAGCCCCGACATGCGGCCGGTGGACGAGCTGTCCGCCGGCCAGGTCGGCTACATCACCGCCGCCATCAAGCGCGTGGCCGACGCCAAGATCGGCGACACCATCACGGAGGCGGCGCGGCCGACCGCGGAGCCGTTCCCCGGCTACCGCGACGCCAAGGCGATGGTGTTCGCCGGCCTGTTCCCGATCGAGGACACGGAGTACGAAGGCCTGCGGGACGCGCTCGAGAAGCTGCGCCTCAACGACCCCGCCTTCAGTTTCGAGCCCGAGACGTCGATGGCCCTCGGCTACGGCTTCCGCTGCGGCTTTCTCGGCATGCTCCACATGGAGATCGTGCAGGAGCGCCTGGAGCGCGAGTTCAACCTCTCGCTGATCGTGACCGCGCCCTCCGTGCGGTACCGGGTGCTGACGACGGCGGGCGACCTCCTGGAAATCGACAACCCGTCGAAGCTGCCGACGCCCGACCGCATCGAGCAGATGGAGGAGCCGTACGTGCGGTCGTCGGTGTACGTGCCGACGGAGTTCATGACGGCCATCTACAAGCTCGCGCAGGAGAAGCGCGGCGAGCACAAGTCGCTCGAGTACCTCGGCAAGCGGGTGCACATCCGCTTCGACTTCCCGCTGTCCGAGATCGTCATCGACTTCTACGACAAGCTGAAGTCGATCTCCAAGGGCTACGCCTCGTTCGACTACGAGCTCGCCGACTTCCGCCCGTCCGACCTCGTGAAGCTCGATATCCTGCTCAACGGCGACCCCGTCGACGCGCTCTCGACCATCGTCCACCGCGACAAGGCCTACGAGCGCGGCAAGGCCCTCGTCGAGAAGCTGCGCGGGGTGATCCCGCGGCAGCTGTACGAGGTGGCCATCCAGGCCGCCATCGGCAGCCGCGTCATCGCGCGCGAGACGGTGAAGGCGATGGGCAAGAACGTCACCGCCAAGTGCTACGGCGGCGACATCACGCGCAAGCGTAAGCTGCTCGAGAAGCAGAAGGAAGGCAAGAAGCGCATGAAGCAGGTGGGCCGCGTCGAGGTCCCCCAGGAGGCGTTTCTCACGGTGCTCAAGAGCTGATGGACGTGCGCGAGAGCGAGGTCCACAAGAGGGACGAGGTGACGGCAGAGCCCGTCACCACCGCGCGCCGGCGCAAGTCGGTCGTTCGCGAGTACGCGGAAGCGATCGCCATCGCCATCCTGCTCGCGCTGGTGATCCGCACCCTCATCATCCAGGCCTTCACCATCCCCTCGGGCTCGATGATGGACACGCTGCTGGTGGGCGACTACATCCTCGTGAACAAGTTCCTGTACGGGCCGGAGCTGCCCCTGACCGACCACCGCCTGCCCGGCTTCCGGCACCCCGCGCGCGGTGACATCATCGTCTTCAAGTACCCCCAGGACGAGAAGCGCGACTTCATCAAGCGCATCATCGGCACGCCCGGCGACACCGTGCAGGTGCGCGGCGACCAGGTCTTCGTCAACGGCAAGGCGCTCGTCGAGCCGTACGTGCGCCGCGTCGACGGGCCGCTGGGCGACCGTGGCCAGTCGACCTACTGCGGCTACGCGTACGCCTGCGAGGCGACGGTGGTGCCGGCGGACTCGTACTTCGTCATGGGCGACAACCGCAACAACTCCCAGGACAGCCGCTACTGGGGATTCGTCCGCAAGGACAAGATCAAGGGCAAGGCGTTCCTGATCTACTGGTCCTGGGACAGCGATCGGCACTGGCTGCGCTGGTGGAGACTCGCGCGCTACATCCCGTAGGGCCCGCCGACACGCGACCGACCGGACGCGCGCTCGGTTTCTACCTGCACGTCCCCTTCTGCGTGCAGCGCTGCCATTACTGCTCCTTCAACACGGCCCCACTGGAGGCCGGGCAGATGGACCCCTACCTGCGCGCGCTGCACGGCGAGCTCGACCTGCTCGGCGCCCTCGACTGGGCGCGGGACGTGAGCCTCGCCACCGTCTTCCTCGGCGGCGGCACGCCCTCGCTGCTCGAGCCCGAGGCGCTGGCGGCCGTGCTCGAGCACCTGCGCGAGCGCTGGCGGCTGGCCCCCGATGCCGAGATCACCGTGGAGTGCAATCCGGAGAGCGTGACGCGCGAGCGGCTCGCGCGCTATCGCGCGGCCGGCGTCACCCGCGTGAGCCTCGGCGTGCAGGCGCTCGATGACGCCGTGCTCAAGACGCTCGGGCGCCTGCACGACGCGCGCGGCGCCCGCGCGGCGTTCGACGCCGCCCGCGAGGCCGGCTGCGACGACGTGAGCGTGGACCTCATGTACGGCCTGCCGGGGCTCGCGGTCGACGCGTGGGCAGCCGACGTCGAGCGCGTGCTCGACTGGGGGCCCGATCACGTCTCCGCCTACGCGCTCACGCTCGACGGCGGCAGCCCGTGGGGCGCCGGCGGCGTGGACGGCCTGCCCGGGGAGGACGAGGTCGTCGCGCAGTACTGGACTCTCGTCCGGGCCGCCGCCGCCCGCGGCTTCGAGCATTACGAGGTCTCCAACTACGCCCGGCCCGGTCGGCGCGCGCGCCACAACCTCGGCTACTGGCGCGCCGCCGAGTACCTCGCGGCCGGACCCGGCGGCTGCGGGTTCGTGGGCGACGTGCGCTACGGCAACATCAAGCCGCTCTCGCGCTGGCGCGCCGCCATCGAGGCGGGCACGCTGCCCGTCGAGACTTCCGAGCGGCTCACGCCGCGCCAGCGCCTGGCCGAGCGCCTGATCCTGGGCCTGCGCACGAGCGACGGCGTGCCCGCGGCCTGGCTGGCCGAGCGCACCGCGGGCGAGCCCGCCCTGGCGCGCCGGATCGAGGGATGGCGCGAGGCGGGTCACCTCGTGCTCGACGGTGCGGGCGCGCGACTGACGGAGTCCGGGTTCATCCTCTCGGACGCGCTGTTTGTCGACCTGCTGTAAAATCGTGTGGATGGACGCGCGCCAACGGGACGTTCTCATCGCCCTCATCCGGGAATACGTCGACTCGGCCGAGCCGGTCGGCTCGCGGGTGCTCTCCAAGCGCCACTTCGCACACCTCTCGCCGGCGACGATCCGCAACGTCATGGCGGACCTGGAAGAGATGGGCTATCTCGCGCAGCCGCACACGAGCGCCGGGCGCATCCCGACCGACAAGGCGTACCGCTTCTACGTGGACTCGTTCCCGCCGCCGTCGGCGGCCGGCAAGCCGGGCGGGGCCGCGCTGCCCACGCGGCGCTCGGGCATCGACGGGTTCATGGAGCGCACGTCGTCGCACCTGTCGACGGCGACGCGGCTGACCGGGCTGCTGCTGGCGCCGCCGCTGGCGCAGACGGTGATCGCGCGCGTCGACCTCATGCCGTTCGAGGAGGACCGCGCGCTCGCGGTGGTGTCCACCGACGCCGGCTGGCTCACCGTGCGCGAGATCGCACTCGACCCGCCGCTGGCGGCGGAGGAGGCGCGCGCCATCGGCCGCGAGCTCACGCGCCGGTTCCGGGACCGCAGCGTCGAGGAGATCGTGGACATGGAGAACGCGCCCGCTGACCCGCTCGACGCGCTGCACACGCGGGCGCGCGGCGTGACGGAGCAGATCGTCGCCATGCTGCGTGGGCGCACGCTCTACGTCAGCGGCGCCATCAACATCCTCGACCACCCGGAGTTCTGGGACATCGAGCAGACGCGCGCGCTGCTGCGGACCTTCGAGCAGAAGGAGCGGCTGGCGGACCTCATGACCTCGCTGTCGGGCGACGCCGGCGTGCGCGTCACCATCGGCGAGGAGAACCCCGTCGACGCGATGCGCGAGTGCACGCTCATCACCTCCACCTACCTGTACCGCGATCAGGTGCTGGGCATCCTCGGCGTCGTCGGGCCGCGCCGCCTGCCCTACCCCGAGGTGATGTCGATCGTGGACGAGACGGCGCGGCGGGTGACGGAGGCGCTCTCGCGCCTCCGCCAGGACCTCTACCTCCCCTCCTGACGCCATGGCCGACGATCCGCGCACTCCGATGGATGACGGTGCCGCGTCCGCCGAGCCCGAGACCCGGGTCCAGGAGCTCGAGCGGGAGGTGGCGGAGCAGAAGGACCGCATGCTGCGCGCGATGGCCGAGGCCGACAACGTCCGCCGGCGCGCGCAGCGCGACGCCGAGGACCGCGTGCGCTACGCCAACGAGTCGCTGCTGCGCGAGCTGGTCCCCGTCCTCGACAACCTCGACCGCGCGCTCGCGTCCGCGCGCGCGGCGAAGGGCGCCGAGAGCCTGGTGGCGGGCGTGGAGCTGATCCAGCGCGAGCTCCTGCGCGTGCTCGAGCGCGCGGGCGTCAGCCGCTACTCCGCCGTCGGCCAGCCCTTCGATCCCACGCGCCACGAGGCGATCGCGCGCGTGGTGAGCGTGGACGCGGCGCCCGACACCGTCGTGAGCGAGACGGCGCCGGGCTACCTGCTGCACGGCCGGATCCTGCGCCCGGCGATGGTGGCGGTGGCGGCGGCGCCCGACGAGGACGCGGCCTAGGTGGCGACGCGCGACTACTACCAGGTGCTCGGCGTCTCGCAGGGCGCCAGCGACGTCGAGCTGAAGAAGGCCTACCGGCAGCTCGCGATGCAGTTCCACCCCGACAAGAACCCCGGCGATAAGAAGTCCGAGGAGCGCTTCAAGGAGGTCAACGAGGCCTACGGCGTCCTCTCCGATCCGGACAAGCGCGCGCACTACGACCGCTTCGGCAGTGCGCCGGGCGCCGGAGCGGGCAGCGGCTTCGAGGGCGGCTTCGGCACGCTCTTCGAGGACATCTTCGAGAACTTCTTCTCGGGCGCCGGCGGCGGGCGCCGCGGCCGCTCGCGCGCGATGCGCGGCGAAGACCTCCAGTACGAGCTGAAGATCACCCTCGAGGACGCCGCGGCGGGGCTGGAGACGAAGATCCAGATCCCGCGGCTCGAGCGCTGCGAGACGTGCCAGGGCACCGGCAGCGAGCCGGGTACCCACAAGACCACGTGCGACACGTGCCAGGGCCGCGGCGAGGTCCGCATGAGCCACGGCTTCCTCACGGTGGCGCGCCCCTGCCCGCGCTGCGGCGGCGAGGGCCAGATCAACAAGAGCCCGTGCCGGAACTGCCGCGGCGAGGGCCGGCTGCGCGGCGAGCACGTGCTGAACGTGAAGATCCCGGCCGGCATCGACGACGGCATGCAGCTGCGCCTGTCCGGCGAGGGCTCGGGCGGCGTCAACGGCGGCCCCGCGGGCGACCTCTACGTTCTCGTGCGGATCCGCGAGCACGCGATCTTCACGCGTCACGGCACCGATCTCCTGTGCGACCTGCCGGTGTCGTTCACCCAGCTCGCCCTCGGCGCCGAGGTCGAGGTGCCCGTCCTCAACGGGACGGAGACGCTGAGGATCGCCGCCGGCAGCCAGCCTCACCAGGTGCTCCGCCTGCGCGGCAAGGGCATGCCGCGCCTGCGCGAGCGCGGGAACGGCGACGCCTGCTATCGCCTGCTGCTGGAGGTGCCGCAGAAGCTCAGCGGCAAGCAGCGCGAGGCGCTGGAAACATTCGAGGCGGCGTCGAAGGAGCAGCGCGGTCCGCTCGCCAGCGCGTTCATCGAAAGAATGAAGAAGCTCCTGGGCTGATCATGAGTTCCCGCTACTGGGAACTCACGGTCGCCGTCTCCCCCGACGCGTCCGAGGGCCTCACCAACTTCGTCTGGGAGCTCGGCGCCCTCGGCGTCGTGGAGGAAGAGAACGCGGCGGGCCGCGCGCGGCTGCGCGCGTTCTTCCCGGAAGCCGCCGACAGCAACGCGATCGCGAAGAGCATCGACCTCTATCTCGGCGCGCTGGAGTCGCTGGGCTTCTCGCGCGCGGGAGGGCCGGCCGTGGCCGATGTGGCCGACACCGACTGGGCCGAGGCGTGGCGCGCGCACTTCGCGCCGCTGCCGATCGGGCGCCGGTTCCTGGTGGCGCCGCCGTGGGAGACGCCGCCGCCCGCCGACGGGCGTCTCGTGCTCACGCTCGAGCCGGGGCGCGCGTTCGGCACGGGACAGCACGCGACCACCGCCGGCTGTCTGGAGCTGCTCGAGACGATCGTCGAGCGCGCCCGCCCCGCGCGGGTGATCGATCTCGGCACCGGCTCGGGCATTCTCGCCATCGCCGCCGCGCGCCTCGGCGTGCCGGATGTCCTCGCCGTCGACTCCGACCCCGACGCCGTCGCATCCGCCACCGCGAACGTCGAGCGCAACGGCCTCGGCGGCCACGTGACGTGCGAGGGCGCCGACGCGGCCGCCCTTCACGCCGAACCCGCGCCGCTCGTCCTCGCCAACCTCCTCGCCGCCGCGCACCGCGCGCTGGCGCCGTGCTACGCGCGGCTCGTGGCCGCCGGTGGCGCGCTGGTGGCGGGCGGCTGTCTCGACGCCGAGGCCGACGACGTCACCGCCGCGCTGGCCGCGTACGGCTTCCGACGCGTCGAGGCGCGGTCGATCGAGGGCTGGACGACGCTCGCGTACGAGCATGCGCCGCTTCGCAATCGCGCCTGAGCGCGTCGTGGACGGGCGCGTGACGTTCGACGCGCAGCAGACGCACCACCTCGCCCGCGTCCTGCGCCTTCGACCCGGCGACACCGTACTCGCCAGTGACGGCGCCGGGCACGACTACACGGTGCGCCTCGACGCGGTGCGCCCGCGCGCCACCGGCGTCGTCGTCGGCGTCGCCGAGACGGCCGGGGAATCGCCGCTCGCCGTCACGCTCGTGCAGGGCCTGCCCAAGGGCGACAAGCTGGAGACGATCGTGCGCGCGGCCACGGAGCTCGGCGTCGCGCGCGTCGTCCCCGCCATCGCCGCGCGCACCGTCGTGCGGCTCGCCGACGGCCAGGCCGCCGCGCGGCTCGCGCGCTGGCAGCGCGTCGCCCGCGAGGCCGCCAAGCAGTGCGGCCGCCGCGTCGTGCCCGACGTGGCACCGCCGCGGCCGCTCGAGGCATGCCTGGACGAGGCGCGTGAGGCGGATCTGGCGCTCTGTCTCTGGGAAGGCGATGCGCCGCCGCTCGGCGCCGCGCTGGCGGAGGCGAAGCGTCCGCGCCGCGTCGTCGTGCTCGTCGGCCCCGAGGGCGGGCTCGATCACCGCGAGATCGACGCCGCGCGCGCCCGCGGCTGGCGCGTGGTGGGCCTCGGAGGGCGCATCTTGAGAACGGAGACCGCGGGCCCCGCGATGCTCGCGATTCTCCAGTCCCGCTGGGGAGATCTGGGAACCCAGACATGATGCGCTGTTGCAAGCTCACAACAGAGATGGGGGGCCCCGAAATGGCCCCCCAAACCCCCCATGCCTGAATCCAACTCCGGCTTCGAACCGTTCGACGTCGAGGCCGACGTCGGGATCCGGGCCTGGGGTCCGACGCGTGCCGAGGCGTTCGCGCAGGCGGCGCTCGGCGTGCTCTCCCTCGTCGCCGATCCGGCGACCGTCACCGCGCGCGAGGCGCGCGAGGTGCGGGCCCAGGCCGACGGTCCGGAGACGCTGCTCGCCGCGTGGATCGACGAGTGCCTCTACGTGCACGAGATCGAGGCGTTCGTGGTGAGCCGCGTCGAGGTCACCGCGTGCTCGGACACCGTGGTCCACGGTCGCCTCCACGGCGAGCCGCTCGACGCGAGCCGCCATCGCCTCGGCACGGTGGTGAAGGCAGCGACCCTGCACGGTGTCTCGGTCCAGGCCCGCGAGGGCCGCCACGAGGTCAAGATCATCGTCGACGTCTAGCGTCTCAAAAGTGAGACTCCGGACCCCCTGAGACGTGTCATCTGCGGGACACGGGCATCGCCAGGCTTCCCTCCTGCCGACAGCCGAGCCTTATGAATCAAGCGGTTGGGCTAGATGGACGGTGTGGCACCCCGGTTGCTCCTTCTGGGCCCCGGTCATGAGACAGCACACCATCCGGAAGGCGGTGAGCCTGGAAGGTGTAGGGCTGCACTCCGGCAAGACCGTCCGCGTGACGCTGTCCCCCGGCCCCGCCGACTCCGGCATCGTTTTCCGCGTGGGCGAGAACGGTGAGCCGATCCCCGCAGCCCCCGAGAGCGTCGTCGATTCTCACTACGCGACGACCATCGGTAAGAACGGCGCGCGCGTCCAGACCATCGAGCACCTGATGGCGGCGGTGGCCGGCCTCGGCATCGACAACCTCGAGGTCCATGTCGACGGCAGCGAGTTGCCCGCGGCCGACGGGAGCGCCAAGCCGTTCGTGCAGCTGATGCTGACCGCCGGGCGCACGCCGCAGGGCGCGCGTCAGCGCCCGATCCGCATCCCGCATGCGATCGGCGCCGGCAGCGGCGGCCGCTGGATCCAGATCGTGCCGGCCGACACGTTCCGCATCTCCTACACGCTCGACAACGAGCATCCGGCGATTGGCACGCAGGTGCTCTCGTGGACGCCGACGGAGGAATCGTTCATCGCCGAGTACGCGCCGGCGCGCACGTACGGCTTCCTCAAGGACCTCGGCTTCCTGCGCAAGAGCGGGCGCGCGCTCGGCGGCTCGCTCGACAACACGATCGTCATCGGCAAGAGCGCCACCCTCAACGGGCTCCGCTACCGGGACGAGTTCGTGCGCCACAAGGTGCTCGACCTCCTGGGCGACCTGGCGCTGCTCGGCCGGCGCATCGGGGGGCACGTCATCGCGCGCAACGCGGGCCACGCGCTGAACTTCGAGCTGGTGGTGGCCGTCCAGCACGCGCTCGGCCTTGACCGCCGCGCCGCCGCCCGCGCTGTGGCCGCGCCCGCGGCCGCCGAGCCGGCCGAGGCCCTGATCCCCGCCCCCGGGCTGGCGATTTCGTAGTAGCGCCCAGCCGCCGGCCGACGGTGGCCAGGCGATCGAGGGGCGCCACGGGTTCCCCGGGGTGCCCCGAGCGTCGGGGGGTATGGGGGGCCCTTCGAGGCCCCCCATGTTTATAATGGCCCGTCCGCCGTATGAAGGTCCCGAACGCGCTGCGATGGCCCGGACTCCCCGCCGCGGCGTTGGCGCTGCTGCTGCTGGCAGGGGCCGCGCCGGCGCGTGCGGACTTACGCATCAGTGACCTCGACATCTACCTGAACGACCACGAGGTCACCGTGCGGGTGGTACTGCTGGACGCCATCCCGCCCACCTTCCACGAGGGTCTGCAGAGCGGGATCCCCACGCACGTGCGCTTCACGATCGAGCTCTGGCAGTACAACCGACTCTGGCGCGACAGCCTCGTGCGCAGCGTGACCATCGAGCGCCAGCTCGCCTACAACGCGGTGACCAAGGAGTACAAGGTCATCGCGCTCAAGGGCGAGACGCATCCCGCGTACGGCACGCGCGACCTGCGCGACGCGCAGCGGGTGTTCTCCGAAGTGCGCGCGCTCAAGCTCGGCCCGGCCACCACCCTCAACCCGACGGAGATCTTCTACGTCCGCGTGCAGGCGGAGGCCGCTCTCAACGGCGAGAACACGTTCGTCACGCGCATGGCCGGCACCGCCGAGCAGACGGAACGGCAGTCGGAGTACCGCACCATCCAGAGGATGCAGTAGGCGATGCCGCTCCTCTCCGAGCAGAACCGCCGCAAGCGCAACCTCCTCATCATCCTGTGCTTCCTGGTGCTGATGGGTGGCCTCTCGGCCTTCGACCTCGGCTCCTTCGCGCCGGAGCTGCCGGTGGCCTCGAACATCGTGATCTTCGCGCTGTTCAACCTGAACCTGGTCGTCTTCCTGCTCCTGCTGCTCCTGCTCTTCCGCAACCTCGTCAAGCTCGGCTTCGAGCGGCGGCAGAAGGTCATCGGCGCGCGCTTCAAGGCCAAGCTCGTCCTCGCCTTCCTCTCGCTGGCGGTGGCGCCGGCGATCCTGATCTTCATCATCGCGTCCAACTTCATCAACAAATCGATCGAGGGCTGGTTCAAGCCGCAGGTCGAGCGCCCGCTCGACCAGGCGCTCTCGGTGGCGCAGACCTACTACGCGAACCTCGAGCGCACGGCCCTGCGCCACGGCCAGCACGTCGCGCGCACGATCGACCGCGAGAGCTTGCTGACCGAGGACCGCCGCGAGACGCTCGCCACCTTCCTGACCGAGCAGCAGGATCTGCTGTCGATCAGCACGCTGACCGTCTTCAACGGCCAGGGCCAGGAGCTCGTCCACGTCAAGGATCCGATCCTCGGCGACCTCGCCACGCGTGAGCTGAGCGAGGCGCAGCTCAAGCGCGGCCTCGCGGGGCAGGAGGTCACCACCGTCCGCGAGCTCGCCTCGGGGGACCTGATCGAGGCGGTCACCCCGATCTGGACGACGCGGGGCGGCGAGCGGCACGTGATCGGCGCCGTGGTGGTCGGCACGCACGTGACGGAGCGGCTCGAGGCCAAGGTGCGCGGGATCTCGCAGGCGTTCCGCGAGTACAAGCAGCTCAAGCTGCTCAAGAACCCGATCAAGGGCATCTACATCCTGCTCTTCCTGCTCATGACCCTGATCGTCGTGTTCTCGTTCACGTGGTTCGGTCTCTACCTCGCGCGGGGCATCACCGACCCCATCGCGCAGCTCGCCGAGGGCACCCGCGAGGTCGCCGCCGGCAACCTCGCCTACAAGGTGCAGGCGCGCGCCGACGACGAGATCGGCCTGCTCGTGGACTCCTTCAACCGGATGACCGACGACCTCTCGAGCTCCAAGCACCGGCTCGAGGAGGCGTACGTCGACCTGCAGGACAAGCACACGGAGCTGGAGGACCGCCGGCGCTACATCGAGACCGTGCTGGAGGCGATCACCACCGGCGTCGTCTCCCTCGACGCGCTCGGGCGCATCACCACCCTCAACCGCGCGGCGGCTCGGATGTTCGGGGTGGCGGAGCCGGCGGCCATCGGCCGCCTGCTCGAGGAGGTCTTCACGGGACCGGAGGCGCGCGAGGTCGTCATGCTGGTGCAGCGGACGCGGCGGCCCCAGACCGGCACCGCGGCCATCCAGCTCCAGATGCGCCGGGGCGGCGTCGCGCTCTCGCTGCTCGCCTCCGCCACCGCGCTGCGCGGGCCCGAGGGCGCCTACGACGGCGCCGTCGTCGTCTTCGACGACCTCACGGAGCTGCTCAAGGCGCAGCGGCTGGCCGCCTGGCGCGAGGTCGCGCAGCGCATCGC
>Ga0137403_10005462_pt1 | contig 14740 bp, 10 predicted proteins | sample CZOMad2_1_16fung_FD_122057 | JGI IMG/M metagenome (GOLD analysis project Ga0137403, IMG submission 122057) | Vadose zone soil fungal communities from Angelo Coast Range Reserve, California, USA - CZOMad2_1_16fungal (Hybrid Assembly) | ecosystem: Environmental > Terrestrial > Soil > Vadose zone... | reverse complement strand
GACTGGTCATCCTTGGGAATGACCGCCTGCCAGTACTTCAAATCGTGATCGGCCAGGATTAGTTCGACGAGAGTGCTGGTGAGCGTCATCAGGGCGAAGGATAAGGCGAGCGGCGGGTCGGGGTGCTTGACCTCGTTCCGATGCAGCAAGAACAACTCCGCGAGGTGCTGGATGCCGCGCATCTCCAGTTTGGCGGCTCGCTTGCAAAACGGCGTGTGAAATCGCCCCTGCGTGAACTGCCGGAGCGCACGCAACAGGCCGGCGTTTGCGCGGTAGCTGACGAGCATACTGCTGACAAACTGCTCGGCAAACACGGCCAGAGGAATCTGGCGGGCCATGTCGGGCGTAAGCGCCATGCGCAACCTCTGTTCCTGCCGCTCCAGGATACCGATGACTACAGCCTCCAGGAGAGCGTCCTTGTCCGGGAAACGGCGATAGACGGCCCCCGGGGTCAACCCGGCGTGCTGGGCGATGCGCGGAATGGTGGCGCCCTCAAGCCCGTGTTGTCCGAGCACTTCCGCGGCGGCCTTCAAAAGCTTACGCGTGGATTCCCTGCTGCGCGCCTGTTGTGGTTCGAGTGTCTTCTTGGCCATCGGCTTCCTCCCGGAGCTCAGTAAAATACTGCTTGACACAAATGTAAATGTAAATTTACATTTACATTAAGCGAAGCAATCGCATGCTGGCAGATGCTTTTTCGCGGCTTTGTCCCACCCAACGCATTGAGGAGATTCTTATGGCTGCTGCAACCGTTTCCACGGTAAATGGGCCCGTCACGGCCGTCGAGCATCCGCTGCGCAACCCAAATTATCGCCTCTGGCTGATCGGCGGCACGATTTCGCTGCTGGGCGACCAGTTCTATTTTGTGGCTTTGCCCTGGCTCGTCTTGCAGCAGACCGGCTCCGCTGTGGCCATGGGCGCAATCATGATGGCCGGCGCTATTCCGCGCGCCCTGCTCATGCTTATGGGCGGCGCCGTCAGCGATCGCATGTCCGCGCGCAAGATCATGATTGCCACGGCGATCGCGCGGACAATCTGTGTGACGGTGATCGGTGTTCTGGTCTGGCTGCGCGTCTTGCGGACCTGGGAGCTATACGCTCTGGCGGTTGCTTTTGGCGTGGCCGATGCATTTGCCGTTCCTGCACAAACGGCCTACATGCCCGCGCTGTTGAAGCGCGAACAACTGGTCGCGGCATCGTCGGTCAGCCAAAGCACGGCGCAGATAACGACCATCGTTGGTCCAGTTCCGGCTGGGCTTGTGATCAAAACGCTGGGTGTGGCATGGGCCTTCTTCGTGGATGCGATCAGCTTCTTGTTTATCATTGGTGCACTATGGAAGCTGCCGGATCCACCTAAGTCTCAGACCGCCCGGAAACCGATGTTGCACTCAATTGCCGAGGGAATCGCCTACGTGGGAAAAGATGTGCCGCTGCGCTCGCTGATGCTGTTGGTCATGATCCTGAACTTCTGTATTGCCGGGCCGGTTTCGATTGGTCTGGCGTACTTGACCAAGACGAGATTCGGTTCGCCTGCCGCGTACGGCATGGTGATCTCAGCGGTTGCCGCAGGAACTTTGCTAGGCGCGCTACTGGCCGGTGTCTGGAAGATTCGCCAGCGCGGCGTGATGATTGTTCTGGTGTCGCTGGCGTTGGGTGTTTGCTTGGGATCCATCGGCCTGCTGGGGACAGTGTGGAGCATCGCCAGCGTGCTGCTGATCATGGGCGCAGCGGCGGGAATGGTCAACATCCACATCGGCGCCTGGATCATGCAGCGGATCGATGTCGCGGTGCGCGGGCGAGTTGCGAGCGTGCTCATGCTTGCTTCCTTCGGAATAACCCCGATCTCCCTCGCGGTTGCAGGATTTTTGGTGGCGTGGAGCTTGAAGCTCATGTTTCTGCTCGCTGGCGGACTAATGGTGCTGACCGCCGCTGGAGCTTCGCTCCAGAAGCCAGTGCGGGAGATTGAGTAAGCATCCGGAGCTTACGGGCAGGTGAACTGCGACGCTACAAAACTAACACAATAAAAGCAAATTCCCCGGGCAAGAAGCGCCCGGGGAATGACAAACGTTTAGGTTTTGCGGCGCGGTTAGTCGCCGGCTACGGCTTCGGCGGCTTGTTCGGGGGTGTGGGCGTCGGTGTTCGCGGAGGGGGACGGGCTTAAGCCCGCCCCTACATGGCCATTGCCATTGGCTTCGACTGCACCGTTGGAATGACCGTTGGCGTTGGCTGGGGCGATCGATACTGGCTTACCGGCATTGGCGAAGTTGGCTGGGACGGCTTTGGCGATGTCCTGGACGCTGCCGATTTGGACGACCGCAGGCTGAGGCTTTTTCAGGACTAGTTCTTCGTAGATGGCGCGGACTTTGGCTTGTTCTTCGTAGGCCTTTTTGCGGCGGGTGCGCTCTTCTTCAGCGGCAGTCAGGGGAACGTCGTGCTCGAGATGGCGGACGCGGGCGGCGTCATCGGCGTCGATCTTGAGCGAGTGTTCGAAGCTCTGGAGATTGACGCTCTTGCCCTTGGCATAAATCTCGTGCTTGCCGTGGTTCTTGTACCACTCGGCGACGGTCGCGTTCTTGTGCATGTTTTCGATGATTTGCCGCCAGCCCACGCCGGTGTTATAGGCGCAGAAGCTGATTTCACCCTGCTGTGTAGCGTAGGGAATGATGCACATTTCGGTGCGGCGGAAATCGTAGTTGAACAAATCCTGGAACCACATTCCAGCGATGAACAGGAAGTTCCAGGGATCCTGGCGGCGCTTCATGGCGTCGTCGATTTTGCGGTCCGGCGAAGTGCGGCCGTACTTGACGGTGGACTTCCTGGTGAGCGCCCAAGTCTTGTCAAACTTCTTGAAGAGAGCGGCCAGCGTGAGGCCCTTGGGTCCGCGGAACGGGTGATAGTTCTTCAAGAGGGCCATAGCCATCATGAAGTTGGAGAACTTCTTGCCGCGAGCCGCGTCGGTGATAGCGGTAACGTCCTTGGTCAACTGGACGGCATCGAGGAAGCGCGGCACCGGAGCCCATTCCTTGGTCTCTTTGTTGATCATCATGGCCGTGCCCACGCCGCAATTCGGGTGGCAGCCGCAGGAAAGCGAACCCCACTGCGATTCGGTGCCCTTGACCATGTCCGCGAAGCCGGCAAAGGTGCTGATGAAAGAGATGGGGAACCAATCGCGCGTCGGCTCGACTTTGCCGACTTGCGCGCTGACGTCCTTCGCCAAATGGGAAAGCGTGTAGCGCTGGCGGAGACGGCGCTCCGGAGTGATGTCTTCGTCGCGGCCGGTAAAGGAAACCGGCTGAAAGCTGACGAACGCGATTTTCTTGGGGTTTTCCATCGCGAACTTGACGACGGTGCCAACCTGATCGTTGTTCACGTTGTTGACGATGGTGACGACGAGGACGATTTCGATGCCAGCTTCGTGCATGTTCTCGATGGCGCGCAGCTTCACGTCAAAGAGGTTGCCGATCTGGCGGTGGCTGTTGGCGTCGTTGCCGATGCCGTCGAATTGCAGGTAGGCGTAGCGCATGCCTGCGTCGAAGGCTTTCTTGCAGAATTCCTTGCTCTTGGCGAACTCGATGCCGTTGGTGGCAGCTTGCACGCTGTTGTAGCCGATCTTGCGCGCATAAGCGACGGCTTCGAGGAAGTTCGGGCTCATGGTGGGCTCGCCACCCGAGAATTGCACGGACATCTGACGGCGCGGCTTGATTTTGAGGGCGTTGTCGAGAATTTCCTTGATTTCATCCCAGCCCAATTCGTGGACGTAGCCGACCTGGTTGGCGTCCATGAAGCAGGGATCGCACATCATGTTGCAACGGTTGGTAAGGTCGACGGTGAGAACGGAGCCGCGGCCGTAGCGAACGGTGGAAGAACCGTGCTTGTGCAGGTCTTCGTCGTTGTGCGCGGGAATATCGCGGCCGGGATATTGTTTTTCGATCCAGTTGAGCCAATTGGAGTCAACGGCCATCATGTCTTCGTAGTGGCCGTGCAGCGGGCAGTCTTTGACCATCCAGACCTGGCCGTCGCGCTCGATGATCTGAGCCTTGATTTCGCCGACCTTTTCGCTCATCAAATCGCGCCAATCTTTCTTTCCAGCGATGATGGCTTCACGAGCTTCCTTGACGCAGCCGGGACAGAGCGAGTCTGTCTGGCGCGGGAAGCCGAGCGTGGGCTTGGTTTTCTCCCAAGACTTAAGCAGCGGCTTGTCCGACCACTGCGGGGTGACGGACGGATTGGGATTGCGCTTGTTGAAATATTGAATGGTGTCGAATGTCACGCGAGCGGTCTTGCACACCGCCCAATCGAACGTACGCAAAATCTGCGTGCCTACGGAATTCGGCATAAACTTCAAACCCTCTCTTTCCAAGAGTGCGTTGCAAGCCTCAGTTTGGCCCGACTAGAATTGAGCCCTGGCCGGACGCCCGTCCAGCCCAAATTGCCCCCGGGCCCACTACTTTGCGATGCGCAAAAACGGTACCATGCACTAAGCATACGGGAATAAGTCTTTGCGCACCTATAGTTTGACTGGTTACCCCGGCCTGCGCCAGCCCCATCCGGTGAATGGTGAAATTCAGGGGCTCAACGGCGAAACCGACCAGCTAGCGGCAAATTTGGGTACCATCACGAGGGGTTACTTCCAGGCCAAAAACACCGGAAATTCCCGCTTGGTCTGCCGCCGCTCGATTGGATCTGCCCTATTCGTTCAGGATCGGACGAAGCACTGCAATTGCGTAGTGCGCGAAATAAGTCGAGCCTTCATCTAACTGCAGCCAGCGCACCACGCAATGATCGGTTAAATATTTTCCGACGCGTGACTCGGCGATGCCCAAATGATCGGCAAGCTGTGGCTTCAGAGCGGCGTTGCCCCGGCGCCCAGTTCCGCCGCGGGTCAAATACGCGACGGCCACGCGAAGCGTGTCGCAAGCCTCGACATAATAATAGGTGGTCATTTCATCGTCGGTGAGCACCAGCACACCCGGCCCGGCGGGTGCCTTGTCCGCCTGATCGAGCTTGGATGGCGGGCAAGTCAACAAGCGACGCAACTGCATCTCCAAGAGTGATGCCCGCGAAGCCAGTCCGGGATCTCCAAAGCGCCCCTTGACTCCTGGCTCCATTCGCTCCGAAGCAGACTCGGCTGCGGAACTGGGAATCTCGCGGCGGGATGCGGGTTCGGGCATTTCGGGCGATTCTTCGTCTCGAGCACGCGGAGCGTGCCGGCCGTGCGCAACGGATGAAGAGGCCGGCTGTGTGGACCCCGAGGTCGCGGCAGACTCTGCCGGGCTGCGGCGGCGATTTCGCCCGCCGCGCCGTCCCCGGCGCCTGCGGCCGGCGGGTGTTAGCCCTGCACCGCTCGCGGCGCTCTCGGTGGCTGCATGAATTTCGCTACTCACCGCCATCATGGATTGTAGGACCGCTGCGTTCTGCTCCAAGGGAAGGCCCGGCTCAGGAACAACGATTGGCGGCGACGTAAGAACCGATGCTTGGTCCGTCGAAACTGGATCGAGGTTGCTGTCCGGCGCTCCACCCAAACGCACGGCAGCTTCCTGCGCTTTCGTTTTCCAGTCGGCGCGCCGAAAGCGACCGGCGGCGGTCCCATACCACTTCGCCGCGTCCGCATTCTGCCCGCTGGTCTCGAAATACTTCGCGAGTTCGAACGCAACCATCGCGTCGTTGGTTTTCTCGAATAAATTTGCCAGTTGTGCCGCAGGATCCTTGCTGGTGCGCGCGCGCCGGATCCGTGCAGTAATCTGTTTCCAGTCCGCCATACGAGTGGCTGGAATTGTAACAGCCGAATCGAAGATGGGCCAGCATTCCGCAGCCGCGCCCGGATCACTCACGAGCCAAGGCCAGGGGAATTCAGTGAGGCATCGATAAAAAATCTCCCCTTGTCGAACCCCATACCAGACTGTAGAATCCGGGCGATTTCGCGGTTTCCTGAGTGAAGCGCCCCGGGTCTATGGGGTCCTGCCGCGCTTTACTCCGCCTATTTCCCATGGTGAGTTGAGTAGTTCGCGCGTCGAATCGGCCGCGGAGACTTAGTGGTGTATCTCGATCTCCGATTCTCGCCCGAATTGGCATGAGGAGAAATTCTAACGTCCAATACGCCCGGAGGGACAGAAAGATGAATTTCAATTCACGAAGACCTCGGTATCCTCGAACCCGGCTTTTTCTTTTGATTTTGCTGTTCTCGGCATGCGCTGCAACTTCCCAAAACAAAAAGCCCGCCGCGTCTGCGCCGGCGCCAAGAGCGGCTCCTGCTGCCAAGCCGGCAGCAGCTCCCAGGCCGGCAGCCAGACCGTCCACACCGCCAGCCAGACCAAGCGGCGGCGCTCCTAATGCTCGGGGTGGCGCGCCATCTGGCGGCGCCAATGCTCGCGGCGGTGCAGGGGTGGGCGGTGCGGGTGCCAAAGGTGGTACTGCGGCGGGCGGCGCGGGCGCCCGTGGCGGAACAGGCGCCGGTGGTGCGAACGCTAAGGGTGGTGCAACGGCAGGCGGCGCCAATGCTCGCGGTGGAACTGCGGCCGGCGGCGCGAACGCCAAGGGTGGTGCAACGGCTGGTGGAGCTAACGCTCGGGGCGGCGCGGCCGGCGCTGCGAACGCTAAGGGTGGCGCGAGTGGCGGTGTCAATGGCAAGGGTGGCGCAGCTGGTGCTGCCAATGGCAGAGGTGGAACTGCGGCCGGCGGCGCGAACGCCAAAGGGGGCGCTGCCGCTGGCAAGGGAACGGCAGCTCGGACTCCCGGCACGGTCAACAAACCCGGAGGCGGCAGGACGGTAACCACCAAGTCCGGCAATACGCGCGAGTACGGCAAGAGCGGCAAAGTGACGAATGTGTCCACGAAGAGCGGACACGAAGCGAAATTTAATTCGAGTGGCCGAGTCACTGCCATTCACACACGCGGCGGCGCAACGATCACTCACGGGCCGCGGGGAGAGCGGCGCGTCGTCGGCGAGCGAACGAATGCCCGCGGTGAACACTACCGCGTGGTGAATAACGGCCGTGGCCGTGGCTACGTGGCGCACGGTTACATGCGCGGCGGACATCCTTACATGCGCCGCACGTATGTCGGATATGGCGGGCGTCGCTACGCCTACGCGTATCGCGGCTACAACTATCGCGGAGTCGCCTACTACGGTTACGCATCTCCTTACTACTATCGCCCGGCTTACTACGGTTGGGCGTACAATCCGTGGCCGGCTCCCGTCGTTTACGGCTGGGGCTGGGGTGCGGCTCCCTGGTACGGTTACTACGGACCTTACTTTGCTCCCGCTCCGGTCTATCCTTACGCCTCGCTTTGGCTGGCGGACTACATAATTGCCGCGCACCTGCAAGCGGCGTATGAAGCTGCGGCCGCAGCCGATGCCAACGCAGCGGCAACTTCCCCCGACTTTGCTCCGTTCATGAAACCGACATGGGGCGGTGGGCTGGAGTTCGACGCCGATGCCGCCGCAGCCAAGATGTCGCCCGAAATCAAGCAGATGGTCGCTGACGACATCAAGGGCCAGATCGAACAAATCAAAAACGAAGCCGCTAATCCGGCGGGCGACAATACTACCGAAAAGGTGCCGGCGGCTCTCGATCCCAAACACCGTGTCTTCGTTATTTCGGCTCCGATCGACGTAACTGTGGATGGCGATTCCTGCACATTGAGCGCAGGCGATATCGTCCAGCGGCAGGAAAACGAACCGGGTAGCGACAACGCGGTTGCCGTCAAGGTGCTCAGCTCCAAGGGCGACGACTGCTCGGCCGGGACGACACCACGCGTTCTTGTCACCGACCTGCAAGACATGCACAACGACTTCCGGGAGAAGCTCGACACCGGCATGGACACGCTGGCTAAGGGTGGCAACGGCCTCCCGAAAGCTCCGGACGTGACCAAAGCTGCGAATCCCGATGGCCAAGTGCAGCCTGACCTGAACGCTGACGACGACATCAAGGCCCAGGAAACAGACGCCGAGGGCGCTGAGAAAGAAGTCTCGCAGGCACAGACCGATCCTCCTGGCGGCCAGTAGCTGCGGGGTGATTTGGTCAGAACCAGCAACACGCGACAGCGGGCTGTGCCGGGCGACCATGCCGGCCTCACTCGGCACAGCCTCTGGAGCGCCATGCATCGTTCTAGAGGCTGCCGGCGCGATCACTGATTTGTCATTTATTCCTTCAGGAGCAAGCGATGCTAAAGAAATGCGGTTCTTTCGTTCTGGCAGCGGTTGTTGGCTGTGCGGTGGGCACGCCCCGGGTATCGGCACAAAATCCGGGATCATCGACGCTAGAAGATGATTTGCGGAAGCAGTTCAAGATGTCCAGAGTCGATTCCGATTCCAACGGGCTAGTGGTCACGGAGGCTGGCACCGTGCTGGTCATCAAGAAGGGCGGAATCCGCGCTTACCCGCCCGCCGACAACGTGGTGCTGCCAAACACCTACAAAGACGGCAGTGTCCACGCTCCCTCGTCGATGATCAAGAAAGTTTGGAACTTCAAGGACCGCGGGCAAGGAGCGGACAACAGCCGGCTGCTGCCCACGGAAGAAAAAGTCTACGTCACGAAGATTCAGGCCGATCTCAAAAACGACAAAGTGACTTTGTCGCTCATCGAATGCGACACCTGCAACAACGTGCAGCAGCCCTCCAACTTCAAGGCTCAGGTCGCGTTCCAATTTCCCAAAGGCTACATTTCGGGCGGAGCTGATGCCGGTCAAGTAGCGGATCTGATCAGCCAGGTGCTCGCGCCAGATCAGGGCGGAGACCAAGGCGGCCAACAAGGTGGCGATCAGGGCGGCGGTCAACAAGGCAACGGTGGCGGCCAGCAGCAACAAGCGGCGCCCCCGGATCCGCCGAAAGAAACGCAAACGATCGATAAAGGCCAGACCGAAGATCAAGTGGTCGGGATTCTCGGCAAGCCGGACAAAATCGTGAACCTGGGCGCGAAGAAACTCTACATTTACAAGGACATGAAGATCACGTTTATCGGCGGCAAGGTCAGCGACGTCCAGTAAGTCGTCCGCGAGCGCGCTGCGCCGGTGAACCACGCGGAAGCCTGTCTTCGATTCTGTGAAGACAGGGCGTCGCTTCATTACTTCCCAAGAACAAGGACGGTGAACGAACCCGACTGGTTCGCCGGCACAAACAGGCGATGATCCTTGGGGTCCAGTCCCATGGTCTTCGATCCTTGATTCGTGGCAATCTTTTCCAGGAATGTGTACTTGTCCGCGGACTCCTGCTTGAAAATAAATACATTGCCGTCACCCGTGGAGTGAAAAACCAGCTTGGTTTCCGGGTCAAACGCTGACGCATCAACATGGTCACCGATCGGATAGGTCGCAACGACCTTGCCGGAATCCGCATCCACCACCGCCATGAAGTGATTTCGGCAACCCAGGAAGAGGCGGCGGGTTTGTGCATCGAAAGCCAAGCTGCTCGGCGCTTCGCACGGTGCAACTGGCCAGTGGTGCTTCACCTGCATGGCCTGCGAATCGATATGCACCACTTCGTTTTTCTCTTCGAGATTGACCCATACACTGCCTTTGCCATCGGCAACAGAGAATTCGGGGCCGCCGCCAAGATCGATGGTGGCGGCGACGGAGTTGTCCGCGGCGTTGATTACCGTGACGCTATCGCTCTCGCCGTTCATGGCGAAAATTCGCTTGGTCGCCGGGTCATAAATAATGGCATCGGGCTTCTTCCCGGTCTTCACTTGCGCTACGGCACCCAGCGTTTTTAGGTCAAACACGATCACCGAGTCCGATTTGCCCGCAGAGATAAAACCGCGGCCGAATTCCGGGGCCAGAGCGACGCCATGCGCGCCTGGTGTGTCCGTGATTTTGCCGACCGGCTTCTGAGAATCAGCGTCCAGCACTTCCACCTGCGTTGCATGCGTGACGTAGACGCGGCGCGCCGCGGAGTCCACCGTCACATAGTCCCAGCCCCCGGTTCCCGGCAGAGCGATTTTGCTGATGATTCGATAACCGCTGGGTCCCGCGGCAATCGTCGCAAAGCCGAGCATTGCCAGGCCTACTTTGTACCTTGCTTTCATTTCGTCTCTCCGTAGTTTGTCTTTCCATGAAATTTTTCATCCAAAATTTGCCTATCCCCAATTCGCCTTTATCAATGACAACTGCCGCTGCCAGAGTCGGTGAACGTTTTGCCTGGTTCGGGAATGAACTGCCAATCGTAAGATCCGGGACGCAGCGTCAGCTTGAGAACGCCAAACGCGGTAGCGTCGCGAACTTCGCTATTCGGGTGCGGCAGGCCGAATGGCCGGTGGTTCTTGCCGCCCGTGCCAGCAACAAACTCGCGAATGCCTCGCTTGGGATCGGGCTCCGCGTCGGGCGTTTGCGGCGCGAAGCGTTCGTAATCGTGGTCGTGGCCGCTCACCACGACATCGGCGTTGGCGTCGTACAGGGCCTGCCAGATGGGCTTGATTTCGAGATCGTCTCCATGCGCGCTGCCGGAACTAAAGAGCGGCTTGTGAAAATAGGCCAGCGTGCAGGCGGCGGGATGGGCTGCCAAATCAGCGCGCAGCCATTTATCCTGCGGCGAACCGGCGTTGCACCCGCCGATGGCTTCGCATTCGCTGTTGAGAACGATGATGTGCCAACTGCCGAGTTCGTAGCTGTAATAGCCTAGCTTGGGATCGCCAGCCGTCGCACCGAAGTAGCTGAAATAGTAGGCCGCGCCGGCCGAATGGAATTCGTGATTGCCAGGAGCAGGTCGCGTGCGCGACTTCACGCGGCCCCAGGTTTTGTCGTAGCACTCGAAGTTCTCTTTGGTGCCGTCAGGATAGGCAAGATCGCCGACGGCCATCACCGTTCCTGGAATTTTCTCGAGCAGCTTCGCTGTGGCCTGTGCACCGGCTGGGTCACGGCAATCGGCGATATCACCTGCGCCAACAAGCACCGCGGGTTCCCCCGCCGCGGCCGAGCTTTCGCCAGGGCGAACCCGCGCTGTCGGCAGAGAAAGAACGAGGAGTCCGGCCATGACGATCGGTGCTGTAATACCTGCTCGAATATTCATGCGTTTCTTTTCGGAGGCCCGCGACCTCCAGACTCCACAAACGCAACCTAGCAGCACTTCCCTAAACACAGGCTAAATCACCGCTGAAATTTCCTTCAGGCGGCACCCACGAAGAATGGTGAGCCGGGACGCGACAACCACAGGGCGTGCCGGCCTTCCCAGGGTGGAAACTCGGTTCAGCTATTTCTCGTGTAGCGGCGACCAGCGGAATCCCGCAGCGACTGTGGGCTGATAGTATTCCCGCTGGTTGAAGTACTGGGTGCTGCCGTTGTAGAAGCCGAACACTTCGTTGTTGAGGTTGAGACCGTACATGACGAAGCTAAAGCCATGAGACAAGCGGAAGCTGCCCTGTATGTCGATCTCGAGATGGGAATAGAGGTAGTTGTCGCTATTGGGGCCTCTAAGTCCGCCAGGAGTTGGAGTCGAACCATCGGTGCCATCCTGGAATTGATAACTGAAAATGTTGGCTTGATTGTAGGAGAAGCCAGCGCGGAGGGAGAGCCTGCCGCGATCATAAGTCGGGCTGATGTTCCAGGTGTTGGGTGCGGAGCGCAAGAGTCTCGGATGATCCGAGCGGCCCGGCAGGCCATTGATCCGCGACGAGGTGTAGCCGTAGTTCGCGGAAATGCCCAAACCGCCGAGCAGGCCCGGGAGGAAGGTAAGATGCTGCAAATAAGCAGCTTCAAATCCGGCGACGTGAGCGTCGCCGGCGTTTATGGACTCCGATACATCGTATATGCCCGTCACTCCTGGAACGGGGGAGAATGGGTTCTCACGCACCGTCGTGGAGACAATGGGGTCGGTCAGCCGTTTGTAGAAAACTCCAGCCGAAATCGTTCCGAACGGCTTAAGGGAATGCTCCACCAGGAAATCGAAATTGTCGGCCGTTTCTGCCTTGAGATTGGGGTTGCCCACGGTGGCGGTGTTGATTGCCTGGTTTTTGGTGTAGGACACAGCCTGAGCGATATCGGTTGGATTGGGACGTCCCAGACCGCGGCCATAGGCGATGCGGAAATCGGTGTCATTGTTTATCGAAACGCGCAACATGGCGCTGGGAAGCACTTTGAGGTAGGAACCGCTGTTCATAACCAATCCGGTAAAGGCATTCGTGTCGTCGAACGAAGGAACTAAGGTATCGAGATTGGTATGCTCAAACCGCAGGCCAGCAACCAGGCGAACGCGATTCGTCAGATCAACGGTGTTCATCACATAGGCAGCGGAGACTCTTTCAACCAGATCGTAGTTCGTGGTGTTGTATCCGGGGGTATTCTGAGTACTCGGGTCCAGGGAAAACTGCGTCGGGTTGGCGTTGAAATAGGCGAGGACTTTGGTGTAATCCACGAACGGACCCACCGGATAGCCACCACCGTAGTAACCGGTGTTCGTGACGTTGTTCTTGAACATGGACAGCGGCAAGGAGACTCCGCCATTGGGGTCCATGGTTGTCGTAAATGAATTGTCAAACTTGTGAGCATTTCGTAACCGACCGCCGACCTCGACGGTGGCGAGGCGCGAACCGATGTGGTAACGCTTTGCGAACGCGCCGGTGACCTGCAGGTTGAGTTGTGCCGACAATCCGTGCCCGTAGAGATCCACGGAGGTCAGGTCAAAGTTCGCGGGGTCAGCGATTTCGGCGAAACAAGGCGCCGTCCATTGCGGACGAAATACATTTTTCGTGTTGGCGATATCGTAGCGGCAAGCGCTTCCGTTGGGGTTGGCGGTGTTGAAAGTGTCGTTCACGCCGAAGTTAGCCTGCGGGTCGCCCCTTTCCAACTGGCGCGATCGAGAGGCCGAAACGTCCCAGGCGAACCAGGTGGTGGTGAGCACATGCTTGCCGCCCATGACCAGATTGGCGATGGCATAATCGGGGCGGCGGATGGAAGCATTGAAACGTGGATTTCCGCCGCTGCCATTAAAGAGGTTCAGGCCAGGAGTGTTGTCATTGATGTGGTATACCCAACGGTCACCGTAGTTCTTAAAATCGGAATAAAACCCGTGAAGGTAAAGATTGGAACCCTCCGCGAGTTTGTAGTCGGTGCTGCCGGCCAACCCCCAACGGCTGCGGTAATAGCGGTAGTTGCGCAGGTCGTCGCCATCGAAAAACGCCGCTCCGGGAGCGCCGTTATTGTTGATGGCGTCGGTCCCGGGCTCCTGATCGTCAATTCCGCGGCCATTCCAGTCATAAGAACCGCCAATTAGAGCACCGAAACGCTTGTTGGCACCGAAGCGCTGGCCAATCGTGCCGGTGGTCTCGACCAAACCGCGGCCGCCTATGATCGGAGTGTATCCGCCCATTCCGCTGACATTGACGGTAGGCCGCTCGCTGGCGGTTTTTGTGACGAGATTCACGGAGCCGCCGATGCCATCGGAGTCCATATTCGCCTGCAGAGTCTTGTTGATTTCCACGGACTCGACGATATCCGCTGGAATAGCGTCCAGCTTGATCTGGCGGACATTATTTTCCGGTGAAGGAACGTTAATGCCATCGATGGTGACGTTGGTGAGGCGCGGCTCGGTGCCCCGGATCTGGACGTACTTTCCTTCGCCTTCGTCACGCTCCAGAGTGACGCTGGGCAGGCGTCCGAGCGCATCCGCCATGTTGGCGTTGGGCAAACTGCGGATCACGTCGGAGCTGAGAACCTGGACGATGTTGTCCGCAGCGATCTGCCTGTTGATCTGTTCGGCTTCTCCGGCCGCGCGCTCGGCGGTAACCAGAACCTGGGAGTTTTGCGATTCGACCGCCAGTTGAAAATCAGCATTGGCCACCTGACCCGCACTGACGGTCATGCTCTTGGTGCCCGTAGCGAACCCGACGTAGCTGACCGTCACCGTGTGGCCGCCGGGGTTCAGCGCCACAATCAGGAACTGTCCCTGCATGTCCGAGACTGCGGTGGCGCCCTCGGGTTCGACGGTGATCTGCGCTCCCTGCAGGATGCCGTTGCCCGTGTCCGTAACGTGCCCGGAAATGCTGCCCTTCCCGCCTTGGGCGGATGCCGAAGGCACTCCGGTCACTCCGAGAATCGCTGCGGCCACCAGCGCAAGCCACAGGCCTGAACGTACTGAACCAACGATCGATGAGAAACACTGCTGCATGGAATACCTCCGGGCAAATTGCCGCGCAAATTACGGTATGCACATCCGTGCCGTGCCGACGAACCTCACACGCACACTAAGCCGCTGAACCACGCCCCGTTGCGGCTTCTATTTCGTCTGGAGAGTGCTACAGACAGATGAACAGTCTTTAATGGCTTGTTAAATTCAGGCTGAAGGGATTTTCAGATTGCTGATAACAACCAGCTTACGCGTCACCAGGAAGCGACGCCAATCAACTCCGGCGAGGGTTGCCTTTGCTCGGTCAGCGGCAGCGTGACCCGAAAAACACTGCCGCGTCCGAGTGTGCTCTGCGCTTCGATGACTCCACCATGCTGCTCAACGATCCATCGCGCGATGGCCAAACCCAGGCCGGAGCCGCCGGAATCGCGAGTGCGGGCGACGTCGGCACGGTAGAAACGCTCGAAAATGTGCGGTCGGTCGCTTTCGGAAATACCGATACCCGTGTCGCGCACTTCGATGCGCGCGCGGTCGCCTTCGTTAATGAGTTCCAGGGATACATGGCCTCCGGCTGGCGTGTACTTCACGGCGTTCTCGAGAAGGATGAGCAGCAGCCGTTCGATGGCGCGCGAATCGAGTGCCACGGTGAATGGCCCGGACGGAACCACGCGTGAAAAGTTTACGGACTTCG
>Ga0137403_10005460_pt1 | contig 14743 bp, 14 predicted proteins | sample CZOMad2_1_16fung_FD_122057 | JGI IMG/M metagenome (GOLD analysis project Ga0137403, IMG submission 122057) | Vadose zone soil fungal communities from Angelo Coast Range Reserve, California, USA - CZOMad2_1_16fungal (Hybrid Assembly) | ecosystem: Environmental > Terrestrial > Soil > Vadose zone... | reverse complement strand
CATCACTCCCATATTCTGCTGCGGCGAGCCGCTCAGCATCCGCGAAGTGGACGCGCAGGAAGGTTTTGTAGAGGCACAACTCAAGGAATCGCTGTTCCATTTCTCCGAAGAAGATATCAGCAAGATCGTGATCGCCTACGAGCCCATCTGGGCCATCGGCACCGGTAAGACGGCTACTACGGAACAAGCGCAGGAAATGCATGCGCATATACGGTCCCTGCTGAAAGCCAGGTATTCGGCGCCGGTCGCGGATTCTATCTCCATCCTCTATGGCGGCAGCGTGAAGGCCGGCAATGCCCAAGAATTGTTCAGCTGCCCTGACGTGGACGGAGGTTTGGTAGGAGGAGCTTCACTTATAGCCGCAGACTTCATCAAAATAATAAGTTCCCTTAAGTAGGGATTGTGTGTATCTTTATACGATGTTTAAAGCAATAAATATTGCATACAGGAAGATAAGAAAGATACCCAGGCATGCGCTGCGCCGGCGGATAAAGCTGGGCATTCAAAAGTATCTTACCAATTACCCTTATTATATCATGCTGCAGACGGTGAGCGCATGCAACCTGAAATGCAAGCATTGCTTTATCAACGATTATCATACCGATATTCACGACGGCGTGATCAAGATCATGAAATTCGACGAGTTCGTGCTTTTTGCGGAAAGAATGCGCCCCATGATCCGCCATGCATCCTTTTTTGTATTCTCTACCTTCGAAGCGATCCTGAACAAGCATCTTTTCAGGATGATGGATCTGATACTCGAGATCAATCCCAAAATGCAATTTCCTTTTCTCTCCAATACGATGGAGCTGAGTGAAGAAAAGATCCGGGAGCTGGAAAAATATCCCATCTCGGAGATCAATATTTCCCTGGACGGATATACCAGGAAGACCGTAGAGGATTTTAAGACCGAGGTCGTATTTGAAAAGATCATCGACACGATCCGGCTGCTCCGGACCTCCGCTTTAAAGGATAAGCTTGCCCTGACCTTTGTCGCCCATAAGAATAACGTGCATGAATTACCGGACTACGTGGATTTTGTTGGCCGGCTCGGCATCAGGCAGATCTATGTCAGCAATATACTGAGCTTTACCAGCGGCCTGGAACCCCTTGCCCTGTATACCCGTGAAGGTAATGCCGGTGCACAGGCCTTCTTCGACGAGGCGGTGAGAAGGGCCAGGAAGAACAGGATCACGATCAGCATGCCCCGGCTCAAGCCCGAGCAGCTTGGCTGCCAGACGGTGGAAGCGTTCTATGTCGATATTAAAGGGGATGTCGCCCCCTGTGATTTCCTGGGCGTCACGACACCGTTCACGCTATGGGGAGAGACAACAAGTAATCCTCCCGTATTATTCGGAAATATTTTCAAGGAAGATCCCCTGGAGATCTATCGCCGCGACGATGTTAAAAAATTCAGGAAGGCGCACCGCCTGGGCAAGGAACTTCCCAAGCAATGCCGCAGCTGCATAGATGCTTATGGTCTCATGTGCAGCAACCGCATCCACCATACCTCCTGAAACCTCCCACATGCTCATAGCGAAGATCCTTTATAAAAGCTTTTATTGGAAGATCTTCCAGTTCCTGGCTTCTCTCATCATCAATATCATCTTTGTACGGGCGCTGCGATCCAGCCTTTCCGCGGAGCTCTATTCCTTATCCTACCTGCTCGCGCTGGCCACCAGTTTTTTTACGCTGGGCCTGGATATCAGCCTGAATTTTTACCTGTCCAGGAAGCTGATCTCCCCTGCAATGGCCCGCAGGATCGCTCTTGCCGTGGTCGCCCTTGCCTTATTGGTCAGCCTCCCCCTGGTCGGCTTACTCTACCGGCCTTTATCCTATCCCGGCATATCCCCGCAAAAGATCCTCCTGTTTGCTGCGCTTAATATTGCCGGCAACCTGCTCACTGTTCTGTCGGGAGCCATCTTCACCGCAGGCGGCCGCAATTTCCTTCCAGTAAGGATCTCCTTCCAGGTCAATTGCCTGGTGATCCTTCTCAGCTTGTTGTCGAGCATGGTCTTCAGCGGCAGCAGGCTGGCCGAGATGCTCTTCTGGATCTATTTTTCAGCTTCCTTGCTGCAGGGGCTTTTTTTGTTTGTCGGATCCCGCAGGTACGATCCCCCCACGGCCAACGCCAACACCAATATCGCCCCCACAGCCGACCCCAGCACAGCCGCCAATACCAACACCGGGAGCCTTGCCCTTCTTCCGGCCATCTTAAGATTTTCATTGGCCGCATTCATAGCCAATTTTATTTTTTTCGCCGCCTCCAGAACAGGCCTCTACCTGTTGCCTTACCGCGCTGAGCCCTCGTCCCTGGGAAATTATATACAAGCCTTTAAGATCGTCGAATACATGACCACCCTGGCCGCATTTATTTACTATCCATTCATGGCGCTCGTCGCTTCGGAGAACAAAGAAAAAATGAACGGCATGGTGCTGTTCATGGTGCGCTTGTCGAATACCTTCGTGCTGATCGCGGCAATTCTTCTGCTGGTCACCGGCCGGTTCCTGTTCCCCCTTGTGTTTGGCCAATCTTTCAACCAGATGTATGCTCTTTTCATCTGGCTGATACCGGGCGTATTTGCAGCTTGCTCATCCAGTTTTTTTACGGCTTATTTCTTTGGAAAAGGGAACGTAAAATATAACCTGGTAAGCGCCTGCATTCTCTTATCGTCGGCCCTTGTATTCTTCTTCCTTTTTGCAGGAACCTGGGGCCTGAAAGGCGCGGCCTGCGCATACAGCCTGGCCGCCATGATCTCTTTACTTTACGATTGCCTGGTATTTAAAAAATTCTCCGATTACCAGGTAAAGGATCTGCTCTTTGCCCGGAAAGCCGACATCGATTATATCAGATCGTTTGTAAAACAGTTGTTGAGCTGAATTTCCGGCGGATGAAAAGGTTCAGCGGCTTTTCGATCAGAAGATAGGCCAGGGTCGATATGATCTGTAGCAGGATGAAGACCCATTGTAATTTCTGGTTCAGATGAAAATACAGCGCAGGGAACAGGAAGCTGTTATGGATCAGGTAGAATACATACGAGCTCTTGCCGATCAGCCCGAGAAGCCTGGAAGAAAGCACCTTGCTTACCACGGAACCTTCCACCAGCAACCCATAAAATAATAAGACGATCCCTGGAGGTAAGAGAAAATTATTGATCAGGGTCTCATAGAACAGGAAGCTGCCCTGCCCGGTGGAATACTTCTGGTTCAGGGCCAGCAGCCCGATACATACGATAATATAGAGGATGCCGAGGGTCGTCCGGTACACATGAGGCCTTGGGATAAGCGCGTCCTTGTTTTTCTTGAGATAGATGCCCAGCATGATGCCCGCATAGAATTCAAAACATCTCCCGAAGAAGGTAAATTCAAAAAGAAAGGAAAGGGAGGAAAAAAAGCCGTGAAAATCGATATTCCGGAAGATCATCCAGAGGACCAGGCCGATGCCGATCAATAAAATGGGTTGAAAAATGATCTTCACCCGGCTGGACGCCAGAACGATCAGGGGGAAAAGGCAATAAAAAGTCTCCTCCACGGTGAGGCTCCATCCCGTCGCGGCCCCGGTGAATTTATATTCATCGAAGAAGCCGCGCAGAAAGGTCAGGTTCAGGAAGATCAGCCTGATATTCTCGCGGAACGAGCAATGACAGATGGCAGGGAGGAAGGCAATGACCGTAACGATGAAATAGATGGGGTAGATCCGTGCAAACCGGTACACGAAATAATCCCTCATGCGGATCTTTCCCGAGGAGATCGCATCGTGATAGCGATAAGAAATAAGGAATCCGCTGAGGACAAAAAAAATCGTAACCCCGACCCAGAATTCATGGAAAAGATCGTGCATCAGCTGATCGAACCAGGGTATCTTGAAATTGCCGTAATGACCCAAAAAGACCATATATGCCGCAACTGTTCTGATCCCGGTGAGAGGGGGAAAATATCTCGCGGCATCCGGCAATTTTGACATTGCTTTATTGCTTCAGTTTGTCGACCAGTTGAACATATTCCTGCATGGCGCTTTCCTTACTCTTCCCCTTGAGGGCGGCCCAGGATTCATATTTGGCCTTGGCTACGAAATCGAACGGGTTGGCAGTGCTTTCCGGGCTGGCATCGCCTGCTGTGGCCTGCTTGTAGAGGGAATATAGCTGGAGGAGGGAGTCGTTGCTGGGACGATTGCTGAGGCCCTTACTGTCTTCTATCGCAGCCTCGAACAATTCCTTCAGATTAGTAGTCGGCATACCCGGAATTTTCAGTGAAAATAAGGAATTTTTGACATGCCTCTAATAGCTTATTTTTGCAGCGCACCTAAAAGGCGAATGAAGGAATGAAGAATATCAGAAATTTTTGCATAATTGCCCATATAGACCACGGAAAAAGTACCCTAGCCGACCGTTTGCTCGAAATGACCCATACCATCTCCGAAAGAGATATGCAGGCCCAGGTATTGGACGATATGGACCTGGAAAGGGAAAAAGGAATTACCATCAAGAGCCACGCTATCCAGATCAACTATCAGCATATTGACAAGGACAATCCCGGCGCCAAAGCGCAGGAATATATCCTGAACCTTATCGATACCCCCGGCCATGTCGACTTCAGCTATGAGGTCAGCCGGGCCCTGGCCGCCTGTGAAGGGGCCCTGCTCCTGGTGGATGCTACCCAGGGTATCCAGGCCCAGACGATCTCCAATCTCTATCTTGCCATCGAGAATAACCTGGAGATCATCCCCGTCATTAATAAGATCGATATGGATGGCGCCATGGTCGAGGAAGTAAAAGACCAGATCATCGAGCTCATCGGCTGTAAACCGGAGGACATCCTCCTGGCCAGCGCCAAAACAGGTCTGGGCGTACAAGAGATCCTGGACGCCATCGTGGCGAGGATACCGCCCCCCAAAGGCAATCCTGACGCCCCGCTGCAGGCACTTATCTTCGACAGCGTATATAATTCCTTCCGGGGGATCATCGTTTATTACCGTATTTTAAACGGCACCCTCAAAAAAGGCGACAAAGTTAAATTCGTATCTACCGATCTTACGTATGAGGCGGATGAAGTGGGTGTGCTGAAACTGACGCTGACACCGAAGAGTGAAGTAAGGGCAGGCGACGTAGGATATATTATCACCGGGATCAAGAATGCCAAGGAGGTCAGGGTAGGGGATACGCTTACGTTGACGGCTAACCCGACGCAGGAAATGATCAAGGGTTTCCAGGAGGTAAAGCCGATGGTGTTTGCCGGTATCTTCCCGGTGGAGACCGATGACTTTGAAGAGTTGCGGGATTGCATGGACAAGCTGCAGCTCAACGATGCCTCCCTGACCTATGAGCTCGAAACTTCCCAGGCGCTTGGCTTCGGCTTCCGCTGTGGCTTCCTGGGTATGCTGCACATGGAGATCATCCAGGAGCGGCTGGAAAGGGAATTCAACCAGACCGTCATCACCACCGTCCCCAACGTGAGCTTTGTCGCCCATACCAGCAAGGGGGAGGTGATCGTCGTCAACAATCCTTCTGAAATGCCCGAGCCGACCCGCATCGACCGGATCGAAGAACCTTATATCCGGGCCCAGATCATCACCAAGCCGGACTATATCGGCAATATCATGACCCTTTGCCTGGGAAAAAGAGGCAATCTCATCAACCAGAGCTACCTGACCACCACAAGAGTGGAACTGGTCTTCGAATTGCCCCTCACCGAGATCGTTTTCGACTTCTATGACAAGCTCAAGAGCCAGACCCGGGGATATGCCTCTTTCGATTATCATCCTATCGACATGCGGGACAGTGATATCGCGAAAATGGATATCCTCCTGAACGGGGATAAGGTGGACGCCCTCAGCGCCCTTATCCACCGGGCCCGGGCCGCCGAATTCGGCCGCCGGCTTTGCGAGAAGTTGAAAGAGCTGCTGCCCCGCCAGCAATTTGCGATCGCCATCCAGGCTGCTATCGGTGCGAAGGTCATCGCCCGCGAGACCATCAGCGCCCTGCGGAAGGACGTCACGGCCAAATGTTATGGTGGTGATATCAGCCGCAAGCGCAAGCTGCTGGAGAAGCAGAAGGAAGGAAAGAAGCGTATGCGCCAGATCGGCAACGTGGAAGTGCCGCAGGAAGCCTTCCTGGCCGTGCTCAAGCTGGACGAATAGCCAGCCCCGGACCCGCGACCCTCAAGACCAATCCCGGCGCGCCCGGATCATAAATACAACCTATATGCGCACCCAGCTTCAGAAAGGAGAGAAAATTTTGCTGATTACCCACAGCAGCTGGACTTCCCTGGTAGGTCCGGTGCTGATCGCTCTCGCGGGGATTGCGGCCTCTTATTTCATCGGTTTCCTCAATCATTACGGATGGGTCGCTGCCGTTCTCGGCCTGATCATTTTCTTTGCCCGCTACGCTTCCTGGAAGGTCAATATCTGGGTCGTCACCAGCTACAGCGTCATCGACGAGGCCGGCCTCTTATCGCATTATGCCAAGGAGAGCCCCCTCGATAAGATCAATAATGTATCCTATGACCAGAGCATCGCGGGCCATCTCTTTAATTTCGGTCATGTCGAGATCCAGACCGCGGCCGAGACGGGCGCAACGGACTACTACAATGTAAATCACCCCAAGCGGCTTAAGGATACTATCACGGCCGCTCAATCGGAATACAAGAATTTACAGGTCACCAACCAGGCACAGCAGATGGCTGCCGCGATCAATGCCCATGTCCGCGCCGTCCCCGCGTCCAATATGCCGAACGTAGCGCTGGAACTGGAAAAATTATTCGAATTGAAAATGAAAGGAGCCCTGTCCGAAGAGGAGTACAACAGGGCTAAAGCCAGATTGCTGGATCATCATTGAGCAGGCTCGCCCCGCATATCCGGAGCCATAACGCATGCCGGCCATCTTTACGGCCCAGCCACATCTAAGCAGGCTTCTTCGCCGGCTGGGCGGCCGCCTTCTTACCCTTCTCGATATTCTTCTGGGTCTGTTCCATCAGCTTCTGCTCATTGGAGGCCCCTGCCTCATCCAGCATTTTCTCATCCATCGGGAAATCCCCGTCCTTCAGCGTGAAGTTAAAGACCTTCTCTACATGCACCCAGCGCCCGCCCTTCCATTTGAAGGCTTCGAAATCACCATCCGGAACATAGGTATCTTTTCTTTCCGGTTCGTCCCCTTCCGGAACGAGGTGGTCGAATACGATCAGGTCCATTTCCGGGTCGTAGTTGAATCGGGTGGAGGACTCTTTTTTATATTCCATGCTGTATCGGTACAGCGGCTTTTGCTTCAGTGAATCTTTGCCGGGCAACTTCGGCGGAGCGTTCTTGGCCAGTTTTGCCGCCAGGATATTAGCGGAATCCTCCTCGAAGGAAAAATAATTGCCTCCGAACTGCGGCTGCCCGTCCTCATTGAAGGTCAGCACCTCCATCCATTTTTTATTGCTGCTGATATTATAATCGTCGAAGCCCAGCAGGGTATAATATTTCCGGTCATTATAGCTCTTCTGGATGATGCGGTAATAGATCGCCCCGATCCAGTCCCTGTTGCTTCGTACCGAGTCGGTGGGTTTGCCTGTGAACATGGATACGTCGAATAAGGGAAATAGTTTCAGGCTGCCGTCCGGCTGGTTCATCTGGATGGCGCCCTCCTGTAAAAAGGTATGTTCGTCTTTCTTGAGCTGCCAGGTAAAGATCCGGAAAGAACTGTCCGGGGGGCAAAGCCTGGAAATGGTCAGAAGGCTGTCGAATGGATAGTTGAAGGAATGCCTGACCTTCAGGCTTCGTACCAGCACCCTCACGAACTGGCTGTCGGAAAGAAATCTTACCGATGGGTCCTCCGAATTGACGATCTTGTCGGCCAGACGCTTGAGCGAATCTTCCCGCCGCCTCAATTCCTTTTTTTCGCTGCTGCTCAACCCCTGTACCTGTTCCCGTCCCTGCGCATGCCCGGTCACCGGCCATACACAGCACAACAACGCCGCCACCAGGGCTGCGGAGAAGGCCATCGCCTCCAGGGACGGCAGCAATTTGCCGGATCGCCTGCGCCTCGAACTTTTGAACGATATTAACATAATTACCGGGATTGATCAGAGAGAGTAACGGAGCTGTAACGGGAAAATGGTGCCAAAATTTTATATTTATTGCAAAGCTTTTGCAAATTCGTACAGGGAATTGAAAGACAGGTCGATAGAAGGGTGGGGAAGGGCCAGGTCGGGCTGGGTCGTACGCAGAAAAACGGTGAACATGCCGGCATTCCTGCCGAACTCCATGTCACTGATATTATTTCCTACCATCACCGACCGGGACAGGTCGATCTCCGGGTAATCTTTTTTTGCCAGCAGGGCCATTCCGGGATTGGGCTTGCGGTGCGGATGCTCATTGGAAAGGCTGTCGCAGTAATAGATCCGGTCGATCCGGCCGCCCGACTTCAGGATCTCTTCCACCATCTTCCCGTGAATATCGCCCAGATCTTCTTTCGTCATCAGGCCCTTACCGACCCCGCGCTGGTTCGTAACCACCAGGATCCGCCCGAATTTCCGCGCAAGGATGGGCAGCGCCTCTTTCACGCCATCGTAAAAAACGAATTCATCATAGTGGAACACATAGCTCTGTTCCTTTTCGTGATTGATCACTCCATCCCGGTCCAGGAAGAGCGTCCATCCCGCATCGATCGTATCTAAGTTGAACATAATTATTTAAAATATTGCTCTTCCACCAGCTCACAGACGATATGCCCGATCATGATATGCGCCTCCTGGATCCTCGGCGTGCTGGCCGAAGGAACAGGGATCAGGTGATCGCTCCAGGCCGCCAGCTTTCCTCCGCCCTGGCCGGTGAAGCCCACCGTCACCATACCCTTCTCGCGGGCCGTCTCGAAGGCTTTGATGATATTGCCGGAATTGCCGGAGGTCGAAAGCCCCACCAGCACATCGCCCTTCCGGCCGATGCCACGGATCAGCCGCGAATACACCAGCTCATAGCTGTAGTCATTGGCCACCGCCGTAAGGTAGGATGTATTGCAGTGCAGGGCTTCCGCAGGCAGGGCGTCCCGGTCGATATAGAATCTTCCCGAGAACTCCGCGGCCAGGTGCTGCGCATCGGCCGCACTCCCCCCATTGCCGCAGAAATAAATATGATTGCCGTTCTTCAGCGCGGCGATCATCATGCGCGTGACGGCTTCCACGGTCTTCAGCAGACCTTCGTCGGCAAGCACTTTGTTCTTCACGGCCACGGACTCGCTGATGATATTCTTTATTTTTTCTTGCATATAGGATTTTTTGAACGTTCATCGCCCCGGCGTATCCGGCGGCTTCCCAGCCAGCTCCAGGATCGTCCCCACCAGCCGGCTCCAGGAATATTTTTGTTTTTCACTGCGAAGATGAGAAATAAAATAATTCTCTCCTAATTCGAAGAACCTCAGGATCGCAGTTGCCATTGGCCCTGCCTCCGGCGCGGCAACCAGCCCGGCCTTCTCATGCGGCACCAGACCCGGCAGTCCGCCGACATTGGATACGATCATGGGCCGTTCAAAATAATAGGCGAGTGGAGTGACGCCGCTCTGTGTAGCATTGCGGTAAGGCTGCACCACAGCATCGGCCGCGCAGAGGTAATACCTTACCTCGCTGTCGGGGATAAAATCCGTCCGCATGAGGAGCGAAGCGCCAATGCCTGCTTTCCCGATCTGCTCCCGGTAAGGTTTTTCATCCTCATAGAATTCTCCCGCGATCATTAATTTAATGCCCGCTGCCCGGATCCGTTCGTCGGCCATCGCCTCCAGTAAGATATCCAGCCCCTTGTACCGGCGTATGAAGCCGAAGAAGAGGATTATTTTGTCGCCATCGCCCAGGGGAAGCCCCGTAAGCCGCCGCAACTCTGCCCGGGCCTGCTCTTTGGTAACCGGATCCCCGAAATTATCGTAGAGCGGATGCAACACCTGCCTGGCCGGCTTGTCCTTTTCGAATGTCCGCAGGTCGTTCATCACTTTTTCGCTCATCGTGATGAAGGCGTCGCAGCTTTTCAGGAAATAGCGCGTAAAGGGTATATCCCCCGGCCGCTTCTCATGCGGAAGAACATTGTCCGTAATGGCGATGATCCGCGTGTGACCGTTCTTCCTGACCCTCCGGAGTATGGTGCCCAGCGCCGGCCCCATGAGCGGCAGCCAGTACCGTACGACAATAATATCCGGCCGCAGTTTCCTGAGCTCTTCGCCGACGCTCCGCCAGTTAACAGGATTGATGGAATTGATCCGGGAAAGGATGGTCAGTCCCGCAGGAGCTGGCTCCTTGGAATACTGGGTAGTGCCCGGGAAAAGAAAACCGGGATATTGCAGCGAAAAGGAATAAATGGGGCAGGTATAGCCCTCCGTTATGAACTCGGTGGCAAGCCGCTGATCGAAGGTGGCCAATCCGCCCCGCAGTGGGTGTGCCGGTCCGATGATGACGACAGTTCCTTGCATGGCTTCTATTTAGTTTCCTCCGCTCCGGAAAGGGACCGAGTAGTCTCAAACCCAAGCTTTTTTTCAATCAGGTAAGAATTCCGCCCCGGTGCGTTCCGTGAGATCAGCTCGGCGACGAATCCCGTCAGGAACAGCTGACAACCCACGATCATCGCGGTCAGCGCAATATAAAAAGAAGGATGGATGGTGATGCTGAAACTCCAGGTCACCATCTTCGAGATGATAAGGTAGATGCTGATTACGAATCCTACCAAAAAGCAAAAGACGCCCAGTGGTCCGAAGAAATGCATGGGGCGCTTGCCGTATTTTCCTACGAACATGATGGAAGCCAGATCCAGCAGGCCCTTCAGGCCACGGCCCAGCCCCCCGAACTTCGTATAGCCATATTTTCTCGCCCGATGCTGAACGACTTTCTCACCTATTTTTTTGAAGCCCGCCCATTTGGCGATGACCGGGATATACCGGTGCATTTCTCCATAGACCTCGATGCTCTTCACGACCCTGTACCGGTAGGCCTTGAGGCCGCAGTTGAAGTCGTGCAGGTTGATCCGGGTCACGCGGGCGGTGGTCCAGTTGAAGAATTTGGATGGTATGGTCTTGGAAAGGGGGTCATGGCGTAGCTGCTTCCAGCCGCTCACCACATCGTAATGATCTTCCAGCACCATGCGCCGCAGCTCGGGGATCTCATCGGGACTGTCCTGCATGTCAGCATCCATGGTGATCACCACTTCACCCTGCGCCGCGCGGAAGCCTTCATTCAGCGCCGCCGACTTGCCGTAATTACGCTGGAATTTGATCCCCCTGATGCTGGGATTGCTGCTGCGCAGAGATTCTATTACTTCCCAGGAACGATCCGTGCTGCCATCGTCTACCAGGATGATCTCGCAGGACAGCCGGTTCTCTTTTACGACTCGGTCGATCCAGCTGCACAGTTCCGGCAGGGATTCCTCTTCGTTGAGCACAGGTATGACGATTGAAATATCCAAAATATCCATTTATCAGGTTTAAGCCCCGGCCCGGTAAGCCCGGCCTGGCGATATTAAGCTCCCGCTCCAGCCCCAGCGGGTTCGTATTTTTTTTTCTTTACGATCGCCGCGATCAGCAGCGCGATAATAAAATGAATGATGCAGCTGAAGGCAAGCCCCAGCGAGACCCTGCTAAGGGAGAACTGATCTTTTCCACGTTCATCGGCGATCGTCCGTTCTATGATGTCCCTGCCCAGCGGCATCTTCCTCACCGCCGCCTCCATATCATCCAGGACGGCCTTGGATAGAACGGTCTTGAAATGGGTGTCGACAAAGGTCAGCAAGATCCAGGTGAAAAGGGTCTGAGCCGCCAGCGCCAGTGCCATGACGGTGAAGGCGGTCTTAAGCGCCTCCTGGAAATCCAGCGATCCGCCATTCGCCTTTCTCTGCATCAGGGTCGCCGCAATGGCGAACCCGATCAGGATGACATAACCCAGGCGTGCGATCCCGCTGAGAAAGAGCCCGACGCCACCCAGGTAGAGTACCAGCGTGAACAGGATCATGAACAATCCCGCGATCCCCGCGTACAGTACCCCGATATTTCGCTTTCTTGCTTCCATATTATTTTAATTGCGCCAGCGCGACGCGCTAAACCCTCACCCCTCATTCAGCGACACGCGCTCCCCGTTGATGATCCCCAGCACCGCTCCCTTCAGCTCACGGCCGAGAAAAGCCGAATTTTTCGACCTCGACCGCGTCTTGTTCTCCTGCACCAGGGTGCTCCCGGAAGGGTCGAACAAGCTGAGGGAACTTTCCTGCCCCACCGCCACCGACGGCGAAGCCAGACCGAAGATCCTTCTCGGCGCCGCACTCAGCAGTTCCACCATCCTCCCGGCTCCGAGTTCAGGCACAGCCGTCAGCACAGCGGCATAGATCGTTTCCAATCCGGCCATGCCCGGCTTCGCATATTCGAATTCAATGATCTTATTATCGTAGTCCTGCGGAAAATGGTGCGAGACGATACAATCCACCGTCCCGTCCAGCACGGCCTCCTTCAATACATTGACGGAAGCCCGGTCGCGCAGCGGGGGATAGACCTTCAGGTTGGTATCGTAGTCCGCCAGGTCCGCATCGGTAAAGAACAGATGATACGGGGTCACGGAACAACTGACCTCCAGCCCGCCATCCTTGGCCCGCCGGATATAATCGAGGCTCCGGGGTGAGCTGACCCCTGTAAAATGGATCCTGGAATCCGTATATCGGGCCAGCTTGATATCCCGGGCGATGATCAGCTCTTCGGCCATCATCGGCTTTCCCGGCAAGCCCAGCCTGGTGGAAATGATCCCTTCGTTCATCAGGCCGCCTGCGCCGACCGTGCGGTCATCGGGCACCTGGATGATCACCCCGTTGAAAGGCTTGATATACTGAAGGCCCTTCAGCAGCAGGCCCGCCGACTGCACCGGGCTCGTGCCGTCACTGAAAGCGATGGCGCCGCTATGCCGCATATCGTACATTTCGGCCAGGTCCTTTCCTTCCAGCCCCCGGCTCATGGCGCCGATCGGCCAGATATTCACGGGCAGCAAACGGCTTTTCTGACGGATATATTCCACCTGTGACTTGCTGTCGACGACGGGACGGGTATTGGGAATGACGAAGACATCGGTAAATCCACCCGCGGCTGCCGCCGCGGCCCCCGTCTCCAGGGTCTCCCGGTGCTCATAGCCCGGGTCGCAGAAATTCGAGAAAATATCCACCCATCCCGGCGAGACATGCAAGCCTGGCCTGTCGATGATCATGTCGGCATCTGCCGCAAGAACGGGTTCAATAGCTGTGATCTGGCCGCCTTCGATTAGAATATCCCTGATAGCGCCATTATGGGGAGATTGCCGGTCCGTAATAAAAGCCTGTTTAATGAGGATCTTCATTCAGGAAAGAATTGCGCGAAGTTACCAATTCTCCCTAATATTCGGCGAATAAATTGTCCGTATAGCACCATAGCCACCGCTCCCCGGGCTCCGAGGAGACGATCAGGGGATGATGGGTCTTGTGGTTATGTTTTGTCATATGCGTATTGGGCGAATCATCGCAGCATAAGGTGACGCCACAGGTCTGGCAGGTACGCAGATGCACCCATTCGTCTCCCGTTTTTATGCACTCTTCACAGACATATTCCTTGGCTTGCTTCAGCTTTTTGATATCCTTGATATGCGGACAGGATGGTGATGTATTCATATGCAGTTGTCTTAAACTTCATTGAGATATTTATGCACGAAGCTGATCGCCATGCTGCCTTCTCCTACGGCCGATGCCACCCGGTTCATGGAGCCCGCACGGACGTCCCCTGCCGCGAATATTCCGGGACAACTGGTCTCCAGCAGGTAAGGATCCCGCTCCTGCTTCCAGATCTTGCCGAAAATATCATGGGTCTTCAGGTCTCGTCCCGTCTCCAGGAATCCTTTTTCATCCTTGATGATATCCAGCCCGATCCATTCGGTATAAGGCCGCGCACCGATGAATATATACAGCGCATCCGCTTTCTTCGTCTCCGTCGCCTTGCTGTCGATATCCCCGATCACCAGTTCGCCGAGCCTGCCATCGCCGGCCGCGGACACGATCTCTTTTTTCCCCATTACATGAATATTGCCGCGGTTGGCGATCTGCTCGATCAGGTAGGCGGACATCGTGCTGGTAAGATCCGCCTTCCGGACGAGGATATACACGTTCTTCGCGAATTTCGAAAGGTACATCGCCGCCTGCCCGGCCGAATTCCCGCCACCCACGATAAAGACCTCGCCATCCTTGAATGCGGCGGCCTCCGTCATCGCAGATCCGTAATAGACCCCTGCGCCCGTGAAGTCGGCAATTCCCTTTGTGTCCAGCTTCCGGTAATCGACGCCCGTCGTGATGATCACCGAATGCGTATCGATCTCGTTGCCGTTCTCGAGTATGATCTTCTTGTATCCGTCCTTCTGGGAGATCTCCTTCACCGAGCCCGGCAGCAGTAATTCAGCTCCCAGCCGGGCGGACTGCGTAATAGCCCTGCGGGTAAGCTCCGCCCCGCTGACCCCTGTCGGGAATCCGAGATAGTTTTCTATGCGGGAGCTGGTGCCTGCCTGGCCTCCGGGAGCATGGCGCTCGATCAGCAGGGTCTTCAGCCCCTCCGATGCCCCATATACGGACGCCGCCAGCCCCGCGGGACCGGCTCCGATGATGACGACATCGTAAATAGTGGTCTTGATATCCGGCCGCAGGCCGATCCTTTCGGCGACCTCGGGAATAGGGGGCGAGAGCAGGAAGGAACCGTCTTCCAGGAATACGGCGGGCAGATCCTTGGTGCAGATCTCGTTCAGC
>Ga0137403_10005459_pt1 | contig 14743 bp, 8 predicted proteins | sample CZOMad2_1_16fung_FD_122057 | JGI IMG/M metagenome (GOLD analysis project Ga0137403, IMG submission 122057) | Vadose zone soil fungal communities from Angelo Coast Range Reserve, California, USA - CZOMad2_1_16fungal (Hybrid Assembly) | ecosystem: Environmental > Terrestrial > Soil > Vadose zone... | reverse complement strand
CTCACGCGGTCGTCCTCGCAACCGATAGCGGCAAGGTCGCTTCGGTTACGGCAGACCAAATCATCGTGACGAAAGACGGTCATCTTCCCGAGAGCAAGAAGAAGCTGAAGACCGACCCGGAGGCTGGGATTCATGTTTATGAGCTCCGTAAATTCATGCGGTCAAATGCCGGTACGTGTGTGAACCAGAAACCGATTGTGCGCAAAGGGCAGCACGTGAAACGCGGTCAAGTCATCGCCGACGGTCCGAACACCGAGCACGGTGAGCTGGCTCTGGGACGCAATGTGCTCGTCGCGTTTATGCCTTGGAACGGATACAACTTTGAAGATGCCATCATGATCTCGGAGAAAGTGGTCAAGGAGGACGTCTATACCTCGATCCACATCGATGAATTCGAGATCGGCGCGCGAGACACGAAGCTCGGACCGGAAGAAATTACGCGCGACATTCCCAACGTCAGCGAAGAAGCTCTCCGCAATCTGGGGCCTGATGGGGTCGTTCGCGTCGGAGCGGAAGTGAAACCGGGCGACATTCTGGTTGGCAAGATTACGCCGAAGAGTGAAACCGAACTGGCGCCGGAAGAACGCCTGTTACGTGCAATTTTTGGGGAAAAAGCAGCGGACGTAAAGGACACGTCGCTTACCGTTCCCTCAGGGACTTACGGAATTGTGATGGATGTAAAGGTCTCATCCCGTCGCGAGGTTTCGCGCGAAAAACTGACCCCGGCGGAAACCAGACGACAACTTAAAACCATCAGTGAAGAACATAAGCGCAAGAAAGACGGGCTGATCGAGCAATTGACGGATTCGCTTTCAAACGTTTTGCTCGGCGAAAAAGTTCCTCTGGATGTCGTAAACGCCAAGAACGGTGAAATCATCATTCCAGCCAATCGCAAGATCACCAAAACGCTTTTGCGTAAGCTGGCGACAGCGCACGATCACATCGAGATAGATCCGAGCCCGATTCGCAATAAGATCCGCGAAATCATTGGCGCTTACGAGCACAAGTTCGCGGAGCTCGAACTCGAACGCGATCGCGCCATGGACCGGGTGGAAAGCGGTGACGATATCGACCCGGGGATCATCAAGCAGGTCAAGGTTTACATCGCAAGCAAGCGCAAACTGAGCGTGGGCGATAAGATGGCCGGTCGCCACGGAAATAAAGGGGTTGTCGCCCGCATCGTGCCTGAAGAAGACATGCCTTTCCTTGCAGACGGGACGCCGGTAGAAATTGTGCTTAACCCCTTAGGTGTGCCCAGCCGTATGAATGTGGGACAAGTTTTGGAGACGCACCTGGGCGTTGCCGCGAAGGCACTGGGATTCAAAGTGGCGACTCCGGTGTTCGACGGAATTAAGGAGAAACAGATTCGCGAATATTTGCGTGACGCCCGGAAGAAGGAGGGATTCACCTGGGTACAGGAAAGCGGTAAAGCAAAGCTTTTCGACGGACGTACCGGCGATCCTTTCGATCAGGAAGTGGTGGTCGGTTACATCTATATGATGAAGCTGGGGCACCTGGTGGCTGACAAGATTCACGCTCGTGCGGTTGGACCGTATTCGCTGGTCACTCAACAACCGCTCGGCGGTAAGGCGCAATATGGTGGGCAGCGTTTTGGCGAAATGGAAGTGTGGGCCCTCGAAGCGTACGGAGCTGCCTATACTTTGCAGGAACTGCTCACCGTTAAATCCGATGACGTGCAAGGGCGGACCCGGATTTATGAGTCGATTGTCAAGGGCGATAACTCGCTAGAAGCGGGTACACCTGAGTCTTTCAACGTTCTGATCAAGGAAATGCAGAGCCTGGGCCTCGACGTGAAGGTCGGTGGCCAGGCGCCTACGTTTCTGGAGAGCGTCGCATAATTTTTAATTATAAATTAATTTGGAAAAAACATGAACGAACATTCCTGGCGTGAGTTAGTGGGCGAAGAACGCCCCGTGGGTTTTGATCAAGTCGCGATTGGCGTCGCGTCGAGTGACACGATGCGCTCGTGGAGCAAAGGAGAAGTCAAAAATCCCGAGACAATCAATTACCGGACCTTTAAACCGGAGAAAGGCGGCCTTTTCTGTGAACGCATTTTTGGTCCCACGCGCGATTGGGAGTGCTCATGCGGAAAATACAAGCGTATTAAACATAAGGGCGTCATCTGCGACCGCTGCGGCGTGGAAGTTACGCTGGCTCGCGTCCGTCGCGAACGCATGGGCCACATCGAGTTAGCTGTACCGGTTTCGCACATCTGGTTTTACAAATGTATGCCCTCGCGCATCGGGCTCATGCTGGACATGAGCGCACGCCAGCTCGAGCGCGTCATTTATTATGAGGATTACATCGTCATCGATCCGGGCAAGACGCCGTTACAGAAAACACAGCTGCTGAACGAAGTCGAATACCGAGAGGCGCAGGAGCAGTACGGGGAGGATTTCGTTGCCGGCATGGGCGCGGATGCAATTAGAAAGCTTCTGGCCGAGATCGATCTCAACAAGCTCAACAAGGAGCTTGAGAAAGCGATGGGGGCGACCAAGAGCAAACAGATTCGCAAGAAACTGGCGAAGCGTCTCAAGCTCATCCAAGGCTTCCAAAATTCGCATGCGCGTCCCGAATGGATGATTCTGGATGTATTGCCGGTTATTCCACCGGATTTACGACCTCTCGTTCCGCTCGAAGGCGGACGTTTCGCCACCTCGGACCTGAACGATCTTTATCGTAGAGTCATTAACCGTAACAACCGGTTAAAAAATCTGCTCATGCTCAAGACGCCGGACGTCATCATTCGCAATGAAAAGCGAATGTTGCAGGAGGCGGTGGATGCATTGTTCGATAATGGCAGACATGGCCGTGCTGTAACGGGCGCTGGCAATCGGCCTCTCAAGTCACTGAGCGACATGCTCAAGGGGAAGGGTGGACGTTTCCGTCAAAATCTCCTTGGAAAACGCGTCGATTACTCGGGCCGCTCCGTAATTGTGATCGGTCCGGAGCTGAAGCTGCAGCAATGCGGATTGCCGAAGAAGATGGCGCTTGTGCTTTTCGAACCATTTATCATTCGCCGTCTTAAAGACCTTGGCTACGTGCACACCGTGCGCAGCGCGAAAAAGATGATCGAGCGTCAGACGCCGGAGGTTTGGGATATTCTCGATGAAGTGACCAAAGGTCATCCGGTGCTCCTCAATCGTGCGCCGACTCTGCACCGATTGTCCATCCAGGCTTTTGAACCTCAATTGATCGAGGGCGAAGCCATTCGAATTCATCCGCTGGTTTGCACTGCCTATAATGCGGACTTCGACGGCGACCAAATGGCGGTGCATGTGCCACTCTCAGTGGAAGCGCAGATGGAAGCACGCATGCTGATGCTCGCGCCGAATAACATTTTTTCGCCGTCCAGCGGAAAACCGATTACCACGCCTTCCCAAGACATCACCCTGGGCTGTTACTATCTTACCCAAACTCCGCGCGGTGCGGGCAAGGACGGGGGGCGCCTCCCATTGTTGGCCGATGCGACGGAAGTGGAATTTGCGATGGCAGAAGGAAGCATTCACACACATGATCGGATCCGGCTTAAGAACCCCGATTTCGGTAAGCAAACAATCTACGGAAATGCCGAAGCCAGAACGATCGAAACCACTGCAGGCCGTGTTATTTTTAACGAGATTTGGCCCAAACAGCTTGGATTTTTCAACAGACCCGCGGGCAAGAAGCAACTTAGCGACATTATCTGGCGCTGTTATCAAATCGCGGGACCGGCAGAGACCGTTGTGACGCTGGACAAACTAAAAGAGCTCGGCTTTGCCGAAGCCACCAAAGCCGGTATCTCAATTGGAATTTCGGACATGATCATTCCGAAAGAGAAGGAGACGGAGTTGGAGAATGCTTATAAGCAGATTCGACAGGTTGAGCAGCAATATCGCAAGGGCATTATCACGGACGGCGAACGCTACAACAAGATCATCGACATCTGGACACACGCCGGTGACGAAATTTCCAGTGCGATGTTTCGCACTCTGGAACACAACGACGGCCGCAAGGAGTTGAATCCGGTTTTCTTGATGGTGGATTCCGGTTCACGCGGTAACCGCCAGCAGGTTCGTCAGCTAGCAGGTATGCGTGGTTTGATGGCCAAACCTTCTGGCGAAATCATTGAGCGGCCGATCACGTCGAACTTCCGCGAAGGACTGACCGTGCTCGAGTACTTTATTTCTACTCACGGGGCTCGAAAAGGTCTTGCAGATACGGCGTTAAAGACTGCCGACTCCGGATATCTCACGCGCAAGCTCGTCGATGCTGCACAGGACGTGATCATCAACGAAAAGGACTGCGGTACTGTTAACGGCATTGTGGTGCGCTCGATTTACGAGGGTGACGAGGAGGTAGTGGATCTCGGACAGCGCATTATCGGGCGCGTAAGCTGCGAAACGATCGCTGACCCCGTAGACAAGAAGAAAAAGATCGTTAAAGCCAATCAGCTGATTGATGAAAAGATCGCAGCAGAGCTTCAGCGTGTCGGCGTGGAGAGCCTGAAGATTCGTTCGGTTCTTACGTGCGAGTGCGGCCGCGGTGTGTGCGCGATGTGTTATGGGCGGAACTTGGCTACAGGCCAGTACGTCAAGCTTGGCGAAGCGGTAGGGATTATTGCGGCCCAATCAATTGGCGAGCCGGGAACGCAATTGACGATGCGCACATTTCACATCGGCGGCACTGCCAGCCAGACTTTCAAGCAACCGATTATCAAGGCGAAGAACGACGGCACGGTGCGCTTCAATGATCTGCGCACTGTCCAAGCCCTCGACGGCAGTTGGATCGCGTTGAACAAGAATGGCTCGATTAGTGTGCACAACGCTGAAGGCCGCGAACTTGAGCGCTACAACGTGGTGATCGGGTCAATGATCTCCAAGGGCGACGGGACCGACGTCAAGAAGGGTGAAACCTTCGTTCAATGGGACCCCTACAACGTCCCGATTCTTACCGACAAAGGTGGCAAGATTGAGTTCCGCGACATGATCGCAGGTGTCACGATCAAGCGCGACGTCGATGAGGCGACAGGCCTGATGGGCACCGTTATCATTGAGCACAAGGAAGATCTGCACCCACAAATTGTTATCGTGGATGACAAGAAAGAAGTGCTCGCGAGTTACTCCATCCCGGCAGGCGCTCACGTCATCGTTGAAGAAGGTCAAAAGATACGAGCTGGCGCATTGCTGGCAAAGACACCGCGGAAAGTGGCGAAGACCAAAGACATCACCGGAGGCTTGCCGCGCGTAGCCGAATTATTTGAAGCGCGCCGGCCGAAGGACGCGGCTGAGATTGCCAAGATCGATGGCGTGGTTGAGATGGGCGGCACTGTCCGCGGAAAGCGACGCCTGATTTTAAAGGATCCCGACACCGGAGCCGAGGAAGAACATCTGATCCCGCTTACCAAACATATTATCGTGTTTAAGGGCGACTTCGTGAAAAAAGGTCAGCAACTTACCGAAGGCCCTGTAGTGCCTCACGAGATCCTCGAGGTCTGCGGACCGCAGGATTTGCAGGAGCACCTGGTCAACGAAGTCCAGGAAGTATACCGACTACAAGGTGTGGAGATCAACGACAAGCATATCGAAATCATCGTGCGTCAGATGTTGCGCAAGGTGAAGATTACCGATCCCGGCGATACGTCGTTGCTCTGGGGCGATCAGGTCGACAAACTCGACTTCGAAGAGGAAAACAAGAAGGTCGTCGAGAAAGGTGGCAAGCCGGCAGAAGCCGTTCCTGTCTTACTTGGCATCACGAAAGCTTCGCTCGAAACGGACAGCTTTATTTCCGCTGCCTCGTTCCAGGATACGACTCGCGTTCTTACAGAGGCGGCCACACTGGGCAAGGTCGATAAACTGCGCGGCTTCAAGGAAAACGTGATCATGGGTCACTTGATTCCCGCGGGCACCGGTTTCCCTGAACACCGCGAGATCAAGCTGGTCGAAAAAGGCGAGCCGATTGGCGCACCAGTAATGGAAGAAGCTGAGCCGCAGCCGGCTATCGGGTAGATTAGGCTTGCAAAGACGTTGTAAGGCGTCTGTGTTGAACGCCGACTTGGTATTGGCGTTTCACAGAATGGCCCTACAATTTGCCTGATGTCGATCGTCACCAAAACGGGCGATAAAGGCGAAACGTCCCTCATGTACGGCCATCGCGTGTCAAAGGGCGATGCGCGTGTCGATGCTTACGGTTGTCTCGATGAGCTGACTGCCGCGCTTGGTTTGGCTCGATCCATTGCGACCGACAAGTTCATTTCGGACGAAATCTTAGCCGCACAAAAGGATCTGATCGTTCTTATGGGAGAACTGGCAACGGCGTCTGCCGATCAGGAGCGCTACGCAAAAGATGGATTTCAAATCACCAGGCCAGCGATGGTTGATCGGATCTCTACGGTCATTGCGGATTTGGAAAAAGATGAATCGCTTTACCCGAAGGACTGGGTGATTCCCGGGGGGACACGTGTTTCTGCGGCTCTCGATTTCGCTCGCACAACGTGTCGCCGCGCCGAGCGGCATGTTGCTGCTCTCACTATCAGCGATGTGAAATTCAACGTTGAGATTTTACGTTACCTAAATCGCTTGTCCGATCTCTGCTGGGTGCTGGCGAGGTACGTCGAGAAAGATCCGCGAAAATCCAGTTAGCGGCGCATTGCTATGCGCGCCCCGGATTGCGCCGCAATCCAACGTCAGAAATTGGCAAGCGTCCGGCAGCAGGATTCATGGCGCGATGTTATGAATCGTAGCGATGAAATTGAGATTAGCGTTTACCGCTGCGATTTTATGTTGTGTTTCTGTCGTTCGTGGAGATGAGCAACTCTTCGGTTTCGTGCGCGGCGCGGAAACGCTGCCCGCGCACCGTTGGGAGGTTTATCAATTCGTTACTTTGGGCGAAGGAAAGAGCGAAGGGACGTATTATGGAACTCACTTCGAGACGGAAGCCGAATATGGAGTAACCGATCAATTTCAGGCGAGCCTTTCGCTCATCCAACATTATTTCTACAACAAGGGGGTCGATGGCGACCGCGATGCATTAGACAACACCAACGCTTATCGCTTCGGCGGATTTGAAGGCTCGGCCAAGTATCGCCTGTTGAGTCCGTTCAAGGATCCCATCGGCATCGCATTACGATTGGAGGGAGGGTGTTTGTTGCACGATGAAGTCGATGGGCTCGATCAACATGAACGCTACATCAAACCCGAGATCGATTTCCAAAAAGACTTTCTGGAAGATCGGCTAATTTGCGCTGTCGATCTTGGCGCGGAATGGGCCTGGGGCAAACAGCCTGCCGAGCAATATCCGAGAGAACTGTCTTTCGAAGGCGCAGCTGGTGTGGCCTATCGCTTTGCTCCAAACTGGTATGCGGGCGTGGAAATTCATACCCGATGGGAATATCCGCTTTTCGACCTGAATAACTTCGAGCACCGCGTTTTTTATGCTGGTCCGAGTATCCATTATTGACAGGAACGCTGGTCGCCATACTTACCTGGAATTATCAGGTTTACGGCAAGGGTGTAGACGAGCCGGCCGATGGGCAAACCTTCGCTGAGGAAACGCGACAATTGTTTCGGTTAAAAGTAGGATTTAATTTTTAGCGGCGATGAAGTCGGAATTCGTTTTCATCGCGCTGCCAGCCTCCGCGTTAATCGCTCCATCCGCGTTCGCGGTTCAATACTTAACCGTCGAGCAAGCGCAGCACGCGATTTTTCCCGGCAAATCATTCACGGCCGCGCCCGTGAAGCTGACGAGCGTTCAACGTAAAGCCATTGAGCAGGCTAGCGGCGTCCGCGTCTTGCATGATGAGCAGCAGGTCTGGCGCGTAAGCGGCGGTGGTTGGTTCATCGTCGATGAAGTTGTCGGTAAACACGAATTCATCACCTACGCAGCCGGACTCACCCCTGATGGATCGGTCAAGCAGATTGAAATCATGGATTATCGCGAGACCTATGGTGACCAGATTCGAGATCAAAAATGGCGTGCCCAATTTGTCGGTAAGACCAGCAAATCGACGCTCAAACTTGATAGCGACATCAAAAACATCAGCGGAGCAACTCTGAGTTGCCGGCACATCACCGACGGCGTGAAACGCCTCTTGGCATGTTATGAGATCGCGCTCAAGCATTGAAATTCGTCGCTGCCGCCCATTGCTGGGCACATTTGTCGAGATCACAGCGCGTGGAGGCGATGAAAGATTACTCGCCCGTGGAATCGAAGCTGGATTCGATGCGATTGCGCGAGTGAATCGCTTAATGAGCTTTCACGATCCACTGAGTGACGTTTCGCGTATGAATCGCGAGGCTTTTCCAAAAGGCGTGTTCGTGCATCCGTGGACCTGGCAGGTCATGAGGGCGGCAAAGCGGTTTGCCCAAGAGAGCCACGGCGCGTTCGATATTACGGTTGCTCCTTTGCTTACGAAATGGAACTATCTTCCTGATCGTTGCTATCGGTTCAGTCCAACCTCGACCTGGGGTGACATCTTTCTTCGCCGTCATTACGAGGTCTTTTTTTGCCGCAACTTGATTGTCGATCTTGGAGGAATCGCCAAAGGCTTTGCCGTCGATCGTGCCGTTGAGGCTTTGAAAGATAATGGCGTCAGGGCGGGAATTGTAAATGCTGGAGGGGATCTGCGAACATTTGGACCGGATTCGCAATTCATTCATTTGCGCCATCCTGTCGAGCCAACACGCATTGCCGGAGCGGTGCGACTGCGCGAGCGCGCCATAGCCACTTCGGGGATTTACTTCGAACGTCGAAAGCATCATGCGCAGTACGTGAGTCCATTGCTTGATGGGCGCAGCGGACGAACCGTGCGCGAGCTGATCAGCGTGACCGTGGCGGCTGCCGAATGCATGGTTGCGGATGCATTGACGAAGGTCGTCTTTGCACTCCGCGAGGAAGCTGCGTGCTTGCTGGCGCGATATCGCGCGGATGCGTTGTTGCTCGAGCGCGACGGCGCGCCATCATGGATGTTTCATTCACCATGCGATACCCGCGACCGGACTCGATTCGATTGAAGCGCTTGCAGAGATATTTTCTCTATGCCGTGCTGGCGCTGCTTTTCTTGAGCGGAATGGCGTGGACATATTGGACCTATCTCGCCGCGTCGCCTGGTGATTTTGAGACAACCGGAAAGGCTTGGGCGATGAAAATCCATGGCGCTGGGGCGATGGCAGTTTTAGTGCTCATCGGGATGCTCTTGAGCGCGCACGTGAGATTCGCATGGCGGGCGCGCCGCAATCGAGCAAACGGATCGGTTTTTCTGAGTGTTTTCGCCGTTTTAACCATAACCGGCTACGGCCTTTATTACGCGGGCGACGAAAGACTGCGTGCATGGACAAGTTGGATTCATCTCGGTATAGGTCTGGCTTTGCCGATCTTGCTGCTGGTCCACATTTTTCTGGGACGTAGGACACGCCGTTCGAATCAATCTCGAACCCGAGCGTGCCATGGGTCTCCGGGTGATGAGGATCGACATCCGAAGTCCGTTTCCACGCGTCCCAATACCGCTCTTAATCAGGGGAGTGAGATAGCTGAATTTCAGGTTGCGCATCGACGTGTGCTGTAGCATCTTCACCGTCCCGCTCTGGAGTTCCACTCGCGGATTTTCTCCTATGGCAGATACCACAGAATTAGTACCTGAACTTTTGGAAGCTGGTGTTCATTTTGGACATCAGACGAAACGTTGGAATCCGAAGATGAAGCCCTTCATCTTTGAGCAGCGCAATCAGATTTACATCATCAATTTGGATGAAACCGTGCTTCAGCTTCGGCGTGCCACGGAGTTTCTCCAGGAAGTAACGCGTCGGGGAGGCAGGATTTTATTCGTCGGTTGCAAGAAGCAGGCGCAGGAAGCAATAAAAGAGGCTGCGCTAGCTTGTGGTCAATTTTACGTCAATCAGCGTTGGCTGGGCGGCACATTGACCAACCTCGCGACCATTCGCAAAAGCATTGGACGGTTGAGATACATCGAACAGATTGAGCAATCCCCCGAATACAAGAAGATGGGCAAGCAGGAACTGGCTGCTCTTAATCGTGAAGCGGCAAAGCTCCGGCGCAATCTCGACGGGATACTTGAGATGTCGCAATTGCCGGACGTCCTTGTCATAATAGATACGATCCGCGAACAAAACGCTGTGAACGAAGCCCGACGTCTCGGGATTCCAGTGGTTGCCATCGTGGACACGAACGCAGATCCAGACGTCATCGATTACCCAATCGCTGGCAACGATGACGCGATCCGCGCGATTCGCGTGATTCTGCAGAAGCTCGTGGATTCCATCGTCTCGGCAAGCAACGAAGCGCGCATCCGCGAGCAAGTCGAAATGGCTGGCGTTTCAGCGTAACCAGCCGATAGCCAATAGCCGATGGTTGATAGTTAACCTGCGCTGGATTCTCTTTTGACGTTCTAATCACCCAATGAAAACAACAGCTGAGATCGATCCCCAACTGGTTAAGCAGCTCCGCGAAAAAACCAACGCAGGTTTTATGGATTGCAAGCGCGCGCTTGTCGAGAGCGGCGGCGATCTGGAGAAAGCAGAGACGATTTTGCGGACCAAAGGAATTGCCAGCGCTGGAAAGAAAGCTTCGCGCGCTACGAAAGAAGGCGTCGTGGCTTCTTATATTCACCTGCAAGGGAAGGTTGGCGTGCTTGTGGAGGTGAATTGTGAGACCGACTTCGTGGCTAGGAACGAGAATTTTCGCGAGTTCGTGAAGGACATCACCCTTCATATTGCAGCAGCACACCCGCTCTATGTCAGCCGCGCCGATGTGCCGGGCAATCTCATCGAAGCGGAGACCGAAATCTACAAGGCCCAGGTCAAAGGCAAACCTGAGAATGTTGCCGACAAAATTGTCGAAGGAAAACTCGAGAAATTCTACAGCACCGTTTGCTTGCTCGAACAAGGGTTTATTAAGAATCCCGATGTGGCGATCAGAGACTTGCTCAACGGCAAAATTGCGGAACTGGGTGAAAACATCGTCATCCGCCGTTTCGTTCGCTATCTCGTCGGCGAGCCGCTGCCAGGCGAAGCGTAAGTGTTGTAGCGACGTTTGTGACAAACGCCGAGCGTTTGGCTGCGCGCATTCCAATCCAGCTTGGGCTGTAGTGTCCGCTGTCCTCAGCGGATTGTGGGCGTGGGCCCCAACTAATTGGCGCGCTGGGGACAGCGCACGCTATAACCATTGGCAGTGATCGCGTGCCATCCGGGCAATTCGTGGTTAATTTTGGCTGAATGGGACTGACCGAATACAAGCGGAAGCGCGACTTCAAGAAAACAGCTGAGCCAGCCGGTGGCAAACCGTTACCGCGAAAGATCAAAGGTGCGTCGCGTTTTGTTATTCAAAAGCACGCAGCGCGCCGTTTGCACTATGACTTTCGTATGGAAATGGAGGGTGTGCTGAAATCGTGGGCATTACCGAAAGGACTTCCTTGGAAGCGAGGTGAGAAGCACCTGGCCGTAGAAGTGGAAGATCATCCAATCGAGTACGAGCAGTTCGAAGGCATTATTCCTGAGGGGCAGTACGGTGGCGGCACAGTGATGGTGTGGGATCGTGGCAATTATCACGTTTTTGGGGAGCAGCCGGTGAAATCGTTGCGCGAAGGCAAGCTCCATCTCGTTCTCGACGGCGAAAAAGCAAAAGGCGAATGGACCCTGATCCGGATTCGGGGTCGTGATGATGCCAAGAATCAGTGGTTGATCCTGAAAACAGGAGATGACGCGAAGCCCATATCGAAAAAATTGGAAGACCATTCGGTGAAAACTGGACGGACCATGCAGCAAATCGCAAAAGATCGCGATGCCGAGTGGGAGTCCGGCCGCGAAGCAGACGAGAGTCCCACATCGCAATTCAAAGCACGGATTCGTGCCGCATTAAAAAAAAAGAAAAAGATGAGGTTGTAGGACAGGCGCCTCGGCTGCCGGTCGCGAAGCGCGGTAAGCGGCCTCAGGCGGGTCGTCCTGCAATGACCTCCCTGCCAGATCTGCGCTCAGCAAAAGCTCGCTTCATCGAACCGATGAAAGCGAAGCTGGTTGAGGAACCACCAGCGACGGGCGATTGGATTTATGAGCTTAAGTTCGACGGCATCCGCCTGATCGGAGTCAAAAAGGACGACAAAGTTTCACTGCTATCGCGAAATGAAAACGAATTGACCGGGCGATTCCCGGAGATCGTAGAAGCGATAAAAACTTTGCCGGCGCGCGAATGCGTAATCGATGGCGAAGTGGTTGCGCTCGACGAGGAGGGCCGTTCGTCTTTTCAACTGTTGCAAGCGCGCGAGATGGAAGGGCGAAAGAGTCCTGTTTATTTTTATGCATTCGATCTACTACAGCTCGACGGCAAGAGCCTGCTTTCACTGCCGTTGGAGGCGCGCAAGAACGTTCTCGAAAGACTCTGCAGCGGCGCGGGCGATCCCATTCGGTATTCCGGGGCAATTGGCGGCGACGCCAAACAATTGCTCGACGAGGTGAAGCGGCGCGGCCTCGAGGGAATTATTGGAAAACAGCGCAACTCTGTTTACGAACCCGGACGCAGAGGCGGTGCGTGGATCAAGCTTAAATGCGTCAGCGAACAGGAATTCGTCATCGGCGGATACACTCCACCACAAGGATCACGCAAATATTTCGGCGCGATCTTGGTTGGTTACTATGAGAAGAAAAAGCTCGTGTTTGCCGGGAAGGTCGGCACTGGGTTCACTGCGAAAATGTTATCGATGCTCTACAAGAAATTACAAAAGGAAGCACGCGACGATTGCCCGTTTATCGATTTACCATCAAAACACAATGGGCAATGGGTACAGGACATCACACCCTCGATGATGCGGAAAATGCATTGGGTAAATCCGGTTTTCGTTTGTGAAATTAAATTCGCCGAATGGACACGAGACAAAAAACTGCGTGCGCCGGTCTTTCTCGGGTTGCGTGACGATAAGAAGCCGGGCGAGGTTGTCCGAGAGAGTTAAAGGATAGGGCAGAGCCCTTGGAGGCGCGCGCATAATGGCCAAGGAAGTCATTCGCATCCGGGACGAGTTTTACATCCGCTCGTCGTCTCACCGCATCGACGTCCGCACCCGGGTTCTGAAGCAAGCAGATGCGTTCGCTGTGTTCGACCGATTCGGAGACATCGAGCCATTCGGCACTGGTGAGCTTGGGGTATACTACCAAGATACTCGATTCTTATCCCGATTAACCCTCAAGCTGGGAAAAGATCGTCCTCTTTTACTGAGCTCCACCATCAGAGAGGACAACGCCGTTCTGGCGGTGGATGCCACCAACGCCGATGTGTGGCGCAATGGTGAGATAGTAATACCTCAAGGAACAGTACATGTCTTTCGTTCAAAGATTCTTTGGGAGAAAGCATGTTACGAGCGACTTCGAATCCATAACTACGGTCGCACACCTATTGAATTTTCGTTTTCGGTCGAATTCGATGCTGATTTCGCTGACATCTTCGAAGTGCGGGGTGTTAGGCGAGAACGTCGCGGGCATCGGCTACCGACGCAGCTTGTACAGGATGGGCTGGTGCTCGCGTATAATGGATTGGACGACTGTATCCGTCGGACGCGAATCGTCTTCGATCCGTCGCCGCCGCGGCTAAGTGAGTCAGCGGCCACCTACCAAATTCGGTTGGGACCCGGCGAGGCCGCGAGCTACCGCTGGGCGATTGTCTGCGAAGTCGGCACTGATTCCCGGGAAGAGGTTAAGCCTTATTACGAAACGGTAGTCCAAGAGGCGGCCAGCGCGTTGGAAGCGACGCATGCAGGAGAGCCTCAGATTTTTGCCTCAAACGAACAATTCAATGATTGGCTGAATCGATCGATTGCCGATCTCCATATGATGCGAACCGAAACCTCCTATGGGCCGTATCCCTACGCAGGCGTTCCCTGGTTCAGCACGGAATTCGGACGAGACGGAATTATTACAGCGCTCCAGTGCATGTGGTTTGATCCCAGTCTCTCGCGCGGCGTTCTGGCCTACCTTGCTGCCACGCAAGCGGACACAGAGAACGCGGAACAGGACGCTCAGCCGGGCAAGATCCTTCACGAGACGCGCGCGGGTGAGATGGCCGTCCTGGGCGAGATTCCGTTCAAGCGTTACTACGGCAGCATCGACGCAACACCGCTTTTCATCGTGCTCGCCGGCGCGTACTACGCGCGCACGGGTGATCGCGCGTTCATTGAGTCTATTTGGCCGAACGTCGAGCGCGCACTTGCATGGATCGATCATTATGGCGACGTCGATGGCGACGGCTTCGTGGAATACACTCGCAAGTCGAAACTTGGTCTCATCCATCAAGGTTGGAAGGACTCCCATGATGCGATTTTCCACGCGGACGGCACGTCTGCCGAAGGACCAATCGCTCTGTGCGAAGTTCAAGGCTATGTTTACGCGGCCAAGCTGGCGGCGGCCAAATTGGCTAAGCTCTTCGGTGATGATGCAAAGGCGCGCGACTTGTCGAAACAAGCGAAAACCCTGTTCCGACGATTCGAAGAAAGTTTCTGGTGTGACGAACTTTCCACATACGCACTCGCGCTCGATGGCAGAAAGCAGCCCTGCAAAGTGCGAACGTCCAACGCAGGTCATTGTCTTTTCGCTGGTATTGCGTCCCCGGAGCATGCACGTCGCGTGGCGGCGACGCTCACAGATGAAGCTTCCTTGTCCGGTTGGGGGATTCGGACGGTCGCTACGAGCGAGGCGCGTTACAATCCGATGTCGTATCACAACGGATCCGTCTGGCCGCACGACAACTC
>Ga0137403_10005458_pt1 | contig 14745 bp, 11 predicted proteins | sample CZOMad2_1_16fung_FD_122057 | JGI IMG/M metagenome (GOLD analysis project Ga0137403, IMG submission 122057) | Vadose zone soil fungal communities from Angelo Coast Range Reserve, California, USA - CZOMad2_1_16fungal (Hybrid Assembly) | ecosystem: Environmental > Terrestrial > Soil > Vadose zone... | reverse complement strand
CGCTTCCGTTTGGCCATGACACACTCCTACCGCACTTTCGTGCGATCTGAGGTGTCTACCAAACCGGGGCAGGTTCAGTTCGACTCCGCAAGAAACATCGTCACGTTCTTCTCGCGTCTCGGCGTCACTCCAGTCTTGTGAGAAACGGACAGGAGCTCTTCCCCTCCCGAGATAGACCGCTCGTCGACCTCACGGAGAAAGAACTTGGCGCGCTTGATCTTCCAATGCTTCGGCACCTCCCCCAGCCACGGCACGCCGGAGTCTTTCATCGCAGGATAGGGCTTGAGCCCGGCGGTCACGCTTCCGCCTCACGCAGGATGCTCTCCGGGCTCCAGATTTGCTCCGCGAGCTTCTGATAGAGCTTCTGCCGGTCGTCGAGATCGGCTTTTTTGAATTCCGCGTGGGCCTTGAAGGGGAGGCGGGATTGTTCCCGGAATTGGCGGAAGCCGGGGTCGTGCTCATAGGCCTTGGCGTGGAGGCTCTGCGCCAGCAGGTTCTGCCCTCGGTAATGCTCGAGCTTTTGCTGATACTCAAGATCGCCGTAACTCGCGTTGAAGCTTTTGGGCAGGAGCAATAGCCCGCCGATCCGGTTGCGGTATTCGCCGAAATCGGCGGGGTGCTGGAACTCGTCCTTGTGCCGGTCGGCATGATTGGCCCAGACATGCTCCACCTCGTAGCCGTTTTTGCCGCTTCGTTTGATGTACTCCGCATAGCGCGAAGCGCGGCCCGACTGCGTCTCTACATAGTCCGTCATGCGCGCGAGGAGGCGGTGGATCTGGCGGCCGTTCATACCATGCAAATAAAACCGACTGTTGCTGGCGAAGGTCTCTTCTTCCGCGTCGAGTCGCTCCTTTAGAATCTGTGCCAACTCGGGGACAGACCTTCCGCGGATAGCCAGAATCACGAGCTGGAACATGTTGTACTGCATGGTCGAGTAGCTCGTGTCCTTCCAGTTCCAGATGCGTCGGGCAATGACGATGTCGAGGTAAGCCGCGACGATCCGAAGCTTCCGCAGGATCTCCGCCTCGCTGTCGGCACGGGCCAGCGGCGCGAGAAGGGCCGGGTACTGGAGCGTGAAGTTATTCTGGGCGTTGTAGTGGATCGCCGTGAGCCCCGGCGTTAGCGTCTCCGCCGCGCGACGCACCTGCTCGTACCAGTGACTGTAGAAGGCGAAATCCTCTTGGATGAAGCGGCCGAAAGTTGCACTGTCTTTGAGGCCGAGCGGCTCCTCGTGGTCGCGCACCCAGCGATGAAACTCGGTGCCGATCAGGTCGAAGTCGCGGGGCTGCGCCCCCCGCTTGCGCTCGCGGACGGTCTGGGCGTGCTGGCTGCGCAGCCACGATTTGATGGCGTCTGCATCCTCCTCCTTGCTGAGCTGCTGCAAGGCCGACACGCGGCTTCGCCAGACTTTGCTCGCCTCGTTGCGGCGGTCCGCATCGGTGATGTTCGCGAGCAAGTACCCCTTGAGCATGTCCGTAGGCGTCAATGACAGGCCACGATCGTTCATGGTTTCGAAGATCGTGTAAGCGTCGGCGTCGGAATAGGCCGTGATCTCGACGAGGTGAACGTTCTCGATGAGCCAGTCGGCGAAGTAGGGCAGCGGCTTGCCGAGAAGGTCCTCGGGGAAATGCTCCTCGATGTCGTGGAATCTGGCAATAATGTTGACCACCGACTCCGGCTCCCCGGTCTCCTCGAACGGCTCGCCAGTGAACAGTGCCTCCATGCAGGCGGTGCGTTCCGGAACTTGAAGATTGAAAGAGCGCTTTCCGAACTTCTGAGAGAAGATCAGATCTGCGAGCTGCCCCCTCTGCTCCGGATCCTGGAGATGCCGATGGAGATGCATTAGTAGCAGGGTCAGCGACGTGAGGCGCTGCTGGCCGTCAATGATATATTTCCGTCCGTCTTTGTCGCTGACGATGATCGAGCCGAGGAAGTAGTGGCCGTATTGTTCGACCGCGCTTCTCTCGTCGCCCTCCTCGTGGCTATCCCGAAATTTCTCACTCAGATCCTCGATAAGCTCCGCGACCTGCTTCGTTTCCCAGCGGTACTCGCGCTGGTAGTAGTCCACGGCGAATTTCGCGCCGCCGAGGAGGGCCCGTATATGCTTGGCATCGCCGCGGATCTCCTTCATCGCGCCTTGCCCCCCAGAATCTCGCCGAGCAGTCCCTCGGTCTCCTTCTCCAGCGCAAGGATGTCGGCCCTGATCTCTTCCAGCGTGCGTAGCGGCTGCGGCTTGTAGAAGTAGCGGGTGAAACTGATCTCGTAGCCGGTCTTCAGGCTGTCGGGCACGTACCATGCGTCGGCGGCATGGGGAATGACCTCGCGTGTCAGGAACGTCTCGATCCCGCCCGCCTCCAGCAACGGCACCTGCTCGGTGTCACGCAGATCGGGGTCGGGCTCATATTCGGCAACAGCGGGCTTGCCGTTGATGGCGACCCCGAACAAACCGCGTAGTGGATCGGGCGCAGCACCCGTCCTGTGAATCTTGCTGATGACGGGCGGCGCGTCCTCGGCGCGCTCGGCGGTCTCCTTCAACGCCTTGATCTCCTTTGGAGAGTAGGCGCGGTCGGGGTCGATGCCCTTCAGGCGCAGGGGCCGCTCGACGGTGACCTTCCAGTAGCCAAAGGCCGCATTGGGGAAGAGCTTCGACTGCTCGGTCTCCTTGAAGTCGAGGAAGGTCTGGCAGATTCGCTGAATATCCTCCTCCGACAGCTCGCAGTTCTTCTGGCCGAGGTTCTTGCGCAGCGGCTTGAACCACTGCGTGGCGTCGATGAGCTGCACCCGCCCCTTGCGGTGCGCTGGCTTGCGGTTGGTCAGCACCCAGACGTAGGTGGCGATACCTGTGTTGTAGAACATGTTGAGCGGCAGGGCGACGATGGCCTCGAGCCAGTCGTTCTCGATGATCCAGCGGCGGATGTTGCTCTCTCCCTGGCCGGCGTCGCCGGTGAAGAGCGAGCTGCCGTTGTGCACCTCGGCGATGCGACTGCCGAGCTTCGTGCCGTGCTTCATCTTCGAGAGCATGTTGGCCAGGAAGAGCATCTGGCCGTCGCTGGAGCGCGTGATGAGCGAATACTCCGCGTCTCCGGCGTGCGCGATGACGAACCGAGGATCCTTGATCCCCTGCTTGCCGCCCATGCGCTCCTGGTCGCTCTTCCAGCTCTTGCCGTAGGGCGGGTTGCTGAGCATGAAGTCGAACTCTCGCGAGGGAAACGCGTCGTTGGCGAGCGTCGAGTGCTCGGGGCCGCCGACGATGTTGTCCGCGGCGTCGCCCTCGCCCTTGAGCAACAGGTCGGCCTTGCAGATGGCGTAGGTCTCGGCGTTGATCTCCTGGCCGTAGAGATGCGTCGCCACCTGCTTGTCGTGTACCGCTGCGAGCGCGTGCAGCGTCTCCTCGCCCACGGTCAGCATGCCGCCGGTGCCGCAGGCGCCGTCGTAGAGTAGGTAGGTGCCGGACTCGATCTCGTCGGCGACAGGGAGAAAGACGAGCTTCGCCATGAGCTTCACGGCGTCGCGGGGCGTCCAGTGCTCGCCGGCTTCCTCGTTGTTCTCTTCGTTGAAGCGGCGGACCAGCTCCTCGAAGATTGTGCCCATGGCGTGGTTGTCGAGGCCGTGGTGCTTGACCGAGCCGTCGTCATTCAGCACGGGATTGGGGCTCAGGTTGATGTCGGGCGAGAGGAGCTTCTCGATCAGCGTGCCGAGCGCGTCGGCCTTCGAGAGGCGCGGGATCTGATTGCGGAACTCGAACTTCTCGAGGATGTCCTGCACGTTCGGCGAGAAGCCGTCGAGATAGGCCTCGAAATCCGCCTTGAGCTGCGGCTGACTGGCGCGGGCTCTGAGGTCGCGCAGCACGAACTTGGATGTGTTGTAGAAGGCCTGACCGGCCGACTGCCGGAGAGCCTGGTCTTGGTTAGTGATCTTGTTCTTGTCGAGAGAGGCCTTCATGTCGAGGACGGCCTGCTGTGTTGGCTCGAGCACCGCGTCGAGCCGGCGCAGGACGGTCATCGGCAGAACTACGTCGCGGTACTTGCCCCGAACATAGAGATCTCGCAGCACATCATCCGCGATCCCCCAGATGAAATTGGCGATCCAGGTGAGTTGGGGCTGATCCATTTCAGGGTTAGCTCACGTCGATGTGAATACTCTTGATCTTGCTACTCGAATAGTCGAGCACCGTCTCGACAAACTCCCCAATGATTTGCGACGGACGGTTGCCGCCCCTCGTGACAGCCCAGCATTCGAGGATCTTCAGCTGCGCGTTCCACCGATAGCGAACTGCACCCCGTCCACCGTTGCGACTGTGGGCTGAGCTCCAGCCCGGTCGACGGTCGCTCTTCCTCTGTTGCTTCAGGACAACCGGAGAGCTAGCGCGTTCAGTCGAGCGCTTGCGATCCTTTTTCAAGCGCGAGTTCATGCGAGCGCGCAGGGAGCCGGCCCCCTCACCGACAACCCAGAACCTAGCTTTCATTGGTTTCGCTCTCCGGTCACGCGGGCATCTTGACGATACGCGATTGGTTCTGACTACCTCGCATATATGTCTTCATGGCTCAGTTGACGCAGTGTCAGTTCCATAGGTGGCATTGGCGGGGCCTCGTCGGGTGTCTCGACCATCGGAATCGGCGGAGCCAGCACCGATAGCCCGTAGGCGACTAGTACGAATGGCAAAACATCTCTCGGCACCGCACGACCACTCAACCGAAGGTCCGGCGGGCTTTCAAGGTTCAGAATTGCCAAACGCCCCCCCAAGTCCATCGGTTTCGCAGAAACGAGCTGCCTTGAAGCGCGTACAAGGCTCCCCCCGCCCAATAGGAAGAGCCTGCTGTCCCTAGCCCACGCCTCCTTCTCGAAGCGGGCATGTCTAATGAGCGCCCAGTTTTGTTTCCACGCGGCGGTCAGCGCTTCATGCATCGCCCTGAATGCTGGCCGGCACGCTCGTTGCGCTCCCTCGTCCTCTAGCAGGCCGTCTTCTCGACCGCGCAGGGCCATTGTCTTCGAGGGGTCTGATCCTTGCCAGTGGGCCAGTGCTTCATCCACGGCGTCCATGCCGATTGGGGTCGAAGAGGCGCCGAAGAAGGCCATCTTCAACTTACCGGCCGGGCCCTCTTCGACGCCTTCTGACCGCCCCACTACGATTCGAAATACACTGGCGTTCGTCGTGCCCGCGCCGATGTCAATCTTGGCATATGGGCCATCAGAGATCTGGGGCGATCTGAATGCCCACCACAGAGCAGCCTCGGCCTCAGAGCGAACCCAGTAGCGAGCCTCTTCATCGGAGATGGGATCCGACATTACATCGGCATGCGCGTCGCGAAGGTACTGCTGCGCTTGACCAATACTAAGCCGGCGCGCATTGATGAGCCCTCGTGCGCGAAAGAGAGACCACCCGACGCGAGCAATCGCCACAAACGCCCGTCTTAAGTCGGTGTCGGTGTAGAAACTCATGGGTATGCCGATGGTCATCCCAGGAGCCAACACTTCATCCGACCGGTGTCGGATGATCGCCTTCGCCGCCAGACTGGCTTCACCAATGAGCCACCAAACGGTCAGCGCTGCCAAGTCCTGCGAAGAAAGGCCCGACGGCAATGTGAACACTGGGCCGTGGTAGTAGGCTCTCTCATCGTGCTTGATCTCTCCGGCCACGTACATCTTGAGACTCTCGTACCAAGTGGCGCGGTCGAGAATTCGATGACGGTTAGTACGCCGGAAGCCGAAAAGAATGTCGTTGCCCACAAGCGCAACGGACGATGAGAAGCGTTCGGAACCATCATCCAGCGCAACGTGGGCCCGACCGTCATCGGCGGCGGCGAAGTCACGGATGACCAGCTTTGAGTTGCTCGTACCATAGTCGATTCCAAAGTGAACGCGGCGGCGCTTTGTTGTCATGTCGCGCCTCCAACGCGCAGGACGCCGACCGCAATCTCCTCCTGCTCTACGCCTGGCCAGGTCGTCGACGGCGCTTGCGCTACAGCAATCTCAAGTTGTTGGCGCGCTCGATCGAATTGGGCTCTTGCCATCCGAATCGGAAAGTCGGCGGCTTGGCGCTGTTCGAGGTGTGCCAGCCGCGCCCCTGCCCGTTGCACTCGAAACTCAAGAGTTGTCCGCAGAGCGGTGTACTGTTGCTCCCTGCGGGCATGGTCGAGCCGTTGTTCGCGGGCGCTCCAGTCACCGAGCACGGTGTTGAGGGCGCTCACGACACGTCCCTTTGCTTCTTCGAGCATCGCGCCCTCGAAGCGAGACGTCTCTAGGTCTTCGGCGCCCTGAAGCAATTCAAGGACGACGGGTGTGGTTTCGTCCGGGCTCCACCAGGCTCGGTCGGTGACAACGTCAGCAAAGGCAGCCGCGAGCCGAATTGTCGGACGGTAGCCCGGGATTTCGACCACAGAAATGGCAAACACGTACGTCCCTGTCGGCAGAACGCAGCTTTCAGTGAGCGATAGCGCAAACGCCTTGTTGAGGCGCGTGCGGCCTTTCTCGACTTCCGAGACCGCAAAGCGTACCAGCGGGTGCCGTAGATGCAGGAGATCAGAGCGGGGATGTCGATAGCTGGCGTCGCGCGAAAGAGTTACATCAACCGCGCCACCTGACAAGCGGCGCGCGAAGCGGGTGATGAGGGGTGCGTCTGTTCCAAAGTCGGTCGCTGCGCGCTCGAGCGCAGCAGGTAGACCCTCTCCGAGGGTCAAGGAAACGACCCGGCGCGTGGCTTCCTCGGGGATCTGGCATCCTGGGAAGTGTTCTCCCATGAACTCGTTGAGGAAGAGACGCGTCTCCGCCTCCGTCGGAAGTTGACGCTCCCCGGTAACGGCATGGATCTCATCGATAATGCCTTGATCGGCGGCCAGAAGATCGTCGAGTTTCGCGAGCATCTGATGTGCTGCGAGCACCCTTCGATGGAGGGCGTCACCAGTCTCTTCTACCGCACGCGCTATCTCGTCATGTGTAAGCTCGCCGCGTAGGGCGCTTTCTGTGAGGTGTTGGATCTCGTCGCCGATGATGGGGTCAAGTTCCCCAATGGACTCCTCGAATATCCCTATCTTGGTGAGCAGCTTTTCAAGGATCGACTCCTCGACGGTGTCCGCCAACACTAGATTCATCACGACGATACGCGGCGATTCTTGACCGATGCGATCGACGCGGCCAATCCGCTGCTCCACGACCATCGGATTCCAAGGCAGGTCGTAGTTCACTACGACGGAAGCTCGCTGAAGATCGATTCCTTCGCCACCGACCTCGGAGGTCAGAAGGACGAGAACGTCACGGCGTTCCAGAAACTCGTCAATGGCCTGCTCTCGCTCCTCGATCGGCACGAGGCCATGAATCATGCGATTGACGATACGGCGCCGATCAAATGCAGCTTTGAGATAGACCAGTGTCCGCCGGAATGTGGAAAAGACGACAATCTTGCGACGCTGTCGGTTGGCGCGGTCGTCTTCAGCCCACATGCCGGTTAGGGCGCGGATTAGACACTCGAGCTTTGAATCGGTCCCGGCGATGCGGTCGTAGATGCCAATGGCCGCATGGATGTGGTCGCGAATCCTTGAAAGGGCGGGCGCCGACGGAGTGAGATCGATGGCTGCGGTATGGTCTCCATCGGGCTGCTCATCTTCATCGATGACCGACTCGTCGCCAAACAGGACGGCGGGGTGTTTCCCGAGGCGCTCAGAGAAATATCCGATTGCCGCAGGTATTGAACTGGCGGTCATCCGGTACGCCTGGAGCAAGGCCATCTGAAAGCCCCATGAAGTCTCATCTCCGCCATGGGTTGATCGACACAGGTCAACGACGCGGTCATAGATCGCGCGTTCTGCGGTTGTCAGAGGGACACGGATCCAGCCAGCCTCGCGACGCGGACGATCAGGTAGGGCGTCGACTTTGCGAGTTCTGGTGATGATGTGTCCCGTCGGACTCAGGCGACCGATATCTGCACGCAGCTCGACGAGGTCTCGACTCTCCAGTTGTGCTGTTTGGAGGCGACGAGCGATGGATTGCGCGATCTCAGTGTTGGCAAACTGAGCTCCCGCGGGGTTCGCGAAAAAATCAGCCATCCGTGCAGCCGCTAAGGGGTGTTGAGGAGGACGCGTTGTGAGAGCGCGCTGCGCAAGGAGCAATGGCCGGTTGGCGTCGAGTTGATTCTGAAAGAGAGCCCAGTCGCCGAATTCCTCTGGGGAAAGGAGTCGAAGGAGGTGCCATAGATCTTCGAGCCGATTCTGGACAGGTGTGGCGGAAAGAAAGAGGACGACATCGGAGATGCTACACAGCGTCGCGCCGATGCGGTGTTGGAGGGTGTCGGGGTTGCGAAGGCGATGAGCCTCGTCGACGATCAAGACGTCGATCGGCGGTTCCGTGTCTTCGAATGCCACGCGCACCTCGTCCGGGCGCACGTGTTCATAGGAAGCAATCCAGCGGAAGGGATCGAGTTCCCGTCCTTGACGAAGTCGTTCGGCGAGGCCGAGTAGATCGGCTCGACGTACGGCATCGAAGGACTCGTCGAACCTAGTCTGTAACTCTCGCTTCCATTTCGACACAAGGCGAGCCGGCACCACAACCAGAACGCGTTCAACGACTTGACGCGCCCTTAGCTCGCGCAGGATGTACCCAGCCTCTATGGTCTTTCCAAGACCGACATCGTCGGCGATCAATAGCCGCTTCCCGGGATGGTCGAGGAACTTCAGCAGAGGAGTGAACTGGTGCGGATAGAACTGGGTTCGAGACGTTGAGAATGAATAGGCGATCCGCGTAGGTGGGCGTCTAAGGCGTTGGTAGGTGAGTGCAAATACGAAATGGCGGGCGCCAGATACCATCCCAGCGAGTAAGGCATCCCATGGCGAGGCGAGGGTGCGCTGTGATTCGAGTGATTCTTCCGGAAGGACCCGCAGATGTACGCCGAACTGAATGGAATAATTCCAGCTTTCGGCCTGGCGATCCCAGCGGTGATCCCGAACGACCCCGACCGCTTCTGGTTGGTTGAGTCGCTGGACAACGTCGCCTACGTTGAATCGCGGGGTCGGTCGTTCCACGTGTCCTGTGGTCATCAGATCTTTGAGGCGATTCGTGCCCTTGGCCTCGGGCGGGGGACTGTTCGCACCGATGACGTGGCGAGAGGAGGCCGGTTGAGCGTGAGTCGGGCGGCCAGTGTCTCGGCCTCTAGCCGCAACGCCTCCCTCAACCCTTCCGGGGCCACCACCTCCGCTTGCACCCCGTACCCCAAGATCCACCGCCGCACCTCCAGTGTGTCGGCCACCTGCAGCGTCATCTCCAGCCGCCCGTCCGGCAGGTCCCGCAGTTTCTGTGACGGGTGCCACACCCGCTCGCGAATGTAGCGCGCCAACCCCCTCGCGAACAGCACGCGCACGGTGACGAGATCGCCGCGCAGGATGCCCCACGCGCCTGCAAGATACTTCTCGGCATCGAACGATGCCGGCACCTCGAAGCGCGTACGCGTCAGCTCCACGCTGCGCATGCGCTCGACGGCGAAGATGCGGACGGCGTCACGCAGATGGCAGTGGCCGACTAGATAGAGGCCGCCGTTGTGGAGCGTCAGATGGTAGGGATCGATGGCGCGGTCGTCTTCGCGGTCGCGGCTGGCGGAATAGTAGCGCGTGCGCAGGGTGCGGCGCTCGGCCAGCGCGGTGTGGATCTTCGGCAGGTGCTCGGCGGCGGGAGCCTGGAGCTTGGCGCCGGCGGGGCGCACGCCCAGGCGGTCGCGCATCTGCTCGATGATCTTGAGCGCGTCGCGGCTGAGCGTGCGCTGGATCTTGTCGAAGGCGGAGGCGACCTCGGGGCCCAGCACGCTGACGCCGAGCGGCGTCAGCAGATCGCGGCTCATCAGCAGCGCGACCAGCTCGCCCAGGGTGAGCTTGAGCGGCAGCGCGCGCTTGAACTCCTCGGTCACGCGCCACACGCCGCGGTTGCCGTCGGCGGCGCGCTCGGTGTAGATGGGGAAGCCCGCGGCCTGCAGGACGCCGAGGTCGCGCCAGATGGTGCGGATGGTGCACTCGAGGTCGCGGGCAGCGTCGTCCACGGTCACGCCCTGCGGGCGATCGATCATCTGGAGCAGCCGCCACTGCCGAGAGAGCTGGTCGCCCCTGGGCATCGGTCCGCCGATTGTCTTTATAGGTATGACCTTTGTCAATCGTTGAATCTGGCCGGGAACACCATGAGGTGCGCGACCTGTTCCTCGACCACCAACGCGGCGCCCACCATGGCGTTGCCGCCCAGGCGGTACTCGCGCCCTAGTCCCACGGCCGGCGCTTCCTCCGCCGGCGTTTGCACCAGGCCCTTCAACATCGCGTGCGGGTCGGGCGCAGGCGCGCGCTCCTCTCGGCCCACGCCTTCGGCAGAATAGCCGGCACACAGCCGCGGCCAGGCCCGCTCGAAGAGGCCGGGCGAGGGAAGCAGGTCCAGGCCGACCCACTTGCCGGCCACGGCGACGAGCGCGCCGATCTGTCCGGGCCTCGGGGCCAGCGTTCGGCGGGCCTGCGCCAAGTCCTCGGCGTAGCGGTCATAGAAGTCGCGCATGGCGCCGGTCGGGCTCTTGACTCGGTGCTCGCTGGCCTTCCCGGCCACGTCGTGCCAGATCTCGCCCTGGTCGCTCAGGTGCATGCGGACCTCGCGCAGCGAGGTGCTGACCCGGGCGGCCTTCCTGGCACGCGCCGAGGCGAACAGCGACGCGTCGCTGGAGTCGAAGCGCTTGCCCCGGTAGCTCCAGCGGCCCTGCTCGACGCACGACACGGGGATGCGCAGCGCTGCGTGCGCGGCGACCAGCACGGTCGTGTTGAGGATGCGGTTCTGCTTGGCGCCGATCAGCTCCTCGCCGTCGAGCAGCAGCACCGGGCGGTCGGCGTCGTTGAAGAGGCTCAGCGTCGGCACCTCACCGCCGGCGCTGACCTCCGTGATGGTGACGGTCGCGCCCGCCTCGACCAGCGTGAGCCAGTCGGGCTCCGCTTCCTTGGGCGCGAGCAGGGGAATGACCATGAGCGCGCCGTGGCTCAGGGGCTCGCCGACCTCGAGCGCCTCGAGCAGGGCGGAGATCGGTGCAACGGATGCGAGTGTCTGCATGTGGCCTCCTTGGTCGTAGGGGCGGTCGATCGGCAGGGGTAACGAACGGCTGTGACAGCCGCGGTCACATGCCCTCATCTATAAGGAGGCGAGAAAAGCGTGCCAATCAGGCAGACGCGACGACGAGCGCGATGAGGTTGCATTTGCGGCACGCGACCCAGGCGGCGCCGCCGGTCGTGCGCGTGCGGCGTGCGGCTGCCCCCGGGCTCTCGACATGCCCGCAAGGAAACTTCAGCGCGGGGGCGCGGCGGCGGCCGGGACGTGTTGCGGATGCGCGTAGCGCCATGGTCTCCTCCCACACCGAGATGATTGCGCCCGCGATCGTCGCAGCCGGGTGTGACGGGGACGGTCACAGCGCGGCGGTTCCTCGTGTGACCACGGATGTCACACCGGGCGAGTAGTCTTTCGCCATGACAGGGCGGGGTCCTGCGCGCGAACGGTCGACTTCGTCTAGACCCCCGCCCGGCAGTACCGAAACCGCTGGCGCGTTTCAGGAGCTATCCTAAGCGGCGGCAATCGGCGTCAGCAGGTCTTGCCATCACCTGAAGCGAGTAGACCCATAGACGTCAGATACGTACGACATCGCACACGGCCGGAGTGGGGGGCAGGTCGAGTCTTGACGATTGAGCCGGACTCGACAGTTGTCGTGTTTTTTATTCACGGCGGCCGACGGCGTATCGATGAGAAAGTCGCTCCGCTCGAAAACGCTCCGGCGTCTGACGATGAGATCCGTCACATTTTGGACCTCGCTGCAGCGGTAGATTGGCGCACGGCCAATCACAACGTCTATGTCATCGAATTGAAGACCACGGTCTTCAGTGAGCGTCGTTTCCTCGAAAGAAACTTAGGATACATCCCGGGCACCAAACGGTGTGTCTATGTCGGGATGACGGGTTTAACGCCAGAGGAACGTTTCAAGAATCATCTGGCCGGAATCAAAGCCAACTCTTATGTCACGCGCTACGGTGTCCGTTTGTGTCCGGAGCTGTACAGCGCGCTGAATCCGATGCCTCACGACCTAGCGAAAGTAATGGAATGCTGGCTTGCGCAATACCTTCAGGCGCAGGGCTACGGTGTCTGGCAGAACTAAGTGATCCGAGGAGGCGCGAATGGGGAGACAGCCCAAGATGTCACAGGATGCCCGTAAACGTGAATCGAGACCACTTCAGAAGCAATTTGGTGACATCGCTGCGACCGTGGCCGAGAAGCTACTTGAGCTCTTCGGGAAAGTGGCAGAAACGAGCGAAACGGCACGCGATGCTCCCGACGCTAGAGTCGGAGACCTTATAACAGAAGCGTCGCTTAGCTGGCGCTATCGGAGTGGCCGCTTCTCGTCGGACTAGGATCTACCGACTATGCTCACAATTTTCCAGTCGGCCTCGGCCGCCGAGCGGCTCCGCGCCGCCGGTGCCTTCGTCGAGCGCGTTCCGGCCGCCACTGAAGTCCTGGTCGTCGGCGCGTCGCGCGACGCGGCCGATGACTTGGCGCGACGGGTGACGGTGGCGCGCGGCGCGACGTTCGGGCTGCACCGCGCGAGCCTCACACAGCTCGCGGTGCGGCTGGCCGCGGCGGAGATGGCGCGGCTGGGCGTGGCGCCGGCGACGGCGCTGGGGGCGGAGGCGGTCGCGGCGCGGGTGAGCTTCGAGGCGCTGCGGGAGCGGGCGCTCGGGTACTTCGCGCCCGTCGCGCGGTTCCCGGGGTTTGCCCGGGCGCTGGCGGCGACGCTGGGTGAGCTGCGGCTGGGCGGTGTGGCGCCGGGCGCACTGGACAAGCTCGACGGCCCGGCATGCGACGTGGCGGAGCTGGCGCGGCGGTTCGAGGCGCAGCTCGAGGAGGGGAAAGTCGCGGATCGCGCGGCGCTCCTGGCGATCGCGACGCGCGCGCTCGAGGGCGACTCGCTCGAGCCGCTGCGGCAGATGCCGATGGTGCTGCTGGATGTGCCGATCGCCGGGCCGGTTGAGCGCGTGTTCGTGGAGGCCCTCACCAAAGTCTCGCCGGCGGTGCTCGTGACCGTCGCCGCCGGGGACGACGCCACGCTCGACGCTCTCCGCAGCCTGGGAGCGCGCGAGGAGCAGTCGGACGCGGACGGGCGCCATGACGCCGACGACCTCGCGCGGGCGCGCGACTTCCTCTTCGCGGCGGCCGCGCCGCCGCCGGGGACGGCGCGCGGAGACGTCCTCTTCTTCTCGGCGCCCGGCGAGGGGCGCGAGACGGTCGAGATCGCGCGGCGGATCCTGGACGAGGCGCGGGCGGGGACGCCGTTCGACGAGATGGCGGTGCTGCTGCGCGCGCCCGAGGTGTACGGATCGCTGCTCGAGGTGGCGCTGCGGCGGGCGGGCATTCCCCCCTGGTTCGCCCGGGGCACGGCGCGGCCAGACCCGTCGGGCCGCGCGTTTCTCGCGCTGCTCGACTGCGCGCTGGAGGGTCTCTCGGCGCGCAGATTCGCGGAGTACCTCTCGCTCGGGCAAGTGCCGCCGCTCGACGCGGCCGGCGCGCCGCCGGTGGATCGCGCGGTGTGGACGGCGCCCGAGGACGAGACCCTGGGCCCGGCGGCAGAACCCGCGCCGGCGGCGAGCCTGGAGGCCGGGCTGCCCGACGTGAGCGACTCGCAGGAGCCCGACGCCGACGACCACCCAGTGGTCGACGGCACGCTGCGCGCGCCGTGGCGGTGGGAGCAGCTCCTGGTCGAGTCCGCCGTCATCGGTGGCAAAGACCGCTGGAGCCGCCGCCTGGCGGGGCTCGAGGCGGAGTACCGCGCGCGGCTCGCCCGGTTTCGCGAGGAGGAGGCAGACTCGCCGCGCGTGGCGGCGATCGAGCGCGATCTGGCGAACCTCGAGCACCTGCGGCGGTTCGCGGTGCCGGTGATCGAGCGGCTGACGGCGCTCCCGAGAAGCGGCACGTGGGGCGAGTGGATCACGGCGCTCGAGACGCTGACGCCGATGGTGCTGCGGCGGCCGGAGCGGGTGCTGACCGTGCTCGCGGCGCTGCGCCCGCTCGACGTGATCGGGCCCGTGGCGCTTGGCGAGGTGCGCGCCGTCCTGGCCGGGGAGCTGATGACCCTCGCCGAGCGCCCTCCTGCTGACCGATACGGGCGAGTCTTCATCGGCACGATCGAGCACGCGCGGGGCCGCAGCTTCGAGGTGGTTTTCTTGCCGGGCTTGGCCGAGCGGATCTTCCCGCAAAAGCCGCGCGAGGACCCGATCCTGCTAGATGCGCTCCGGCGCGACCTCGGCGCCTCGCTCGCGACGCAGGACGACCGGAGCCGCCGCGAGCGCCTGCTGCTCCGGCTCGCCGTCGGGGCGGCGCGCCGACGCCTGCACCTCTCGTACTCGCGCATCGAGCAGACGGAGGCGCGCCCGCGGGTGCCGTCCTTCTACGCGCTGGAAGTCGCGCGCGCGCTCACGGGCCGCGTGCCGGAGCCGCAGCGGATGGAGCGCGAGGCGGCGGCCGCCGCGGGGGCCCGGCTCGCGTGGCCGGCGCCGGACGACCCGGCGCGCGCGATCGACGAGGTGGAGCACGACCTGGCGACGCTCCGGGCCGTGCTCGCGAGCGTCGATGCGCGCGGGCGCGCCCGCTACCTCCTTGAGCTGAACCCCGCGCTCGCGCGCTCGCTCCGCACGCGGTGGGCGCGTTGGCGCCGGAGCTTCTCGCCGGCCGACGGCCTCGTGCGCGTGACGGACGGCACGCGCGAGG
>Ga0137403_10005457_pt1 | contig 14747 bp, 10 predicted proteins | sample CZOMad2_1_16fung_FD_122057 | JGI IMG/M metagenome (GOLD analysis project Ga0137403, IMG submission 122057) | Vadose zone soil fungal communities from Angelo Coast Range Reserve, California, USA - CZOMad2_1_16fungal (Hybrid Assembly) | ecosystem: Environmental > Terrestrial > Soil > Vadose zone... | reverse complement strand
GAGCACGCGCTCTGGATGCCGGTGCGGCTCATCCTCTTCCTGTTCGCCTTCGTGACCCAGATCTGGCTGCTGGGGTTCTATCTGATGACGCCGCTCTACCGGGTGGTCTCTGAACTCGATCCGAACCAGGCGCTGCTGCGAAACGTCATTCAGGTGGGCAAAATTGTCGTGGGAGGAACTGCCGTCCTCTGGCTCATCAGCGTATACGACGCGGTCCTGGTGGCCCGCTACACCAGGAACCGCGGTCGGTAGGTCATCGGTTGCCGGTCCGGCCGACCGGCATCTTAAAGCCTGTGAGTCTCAGTGCTCGTCGAAAGCACCCTGCTCTGCGCGGCCCGGCACGACCTGGTTCTGGTCCTCGTAGGGATTCTTGATTGCATCCTTCAAGGCTCGGTTTGCGACTTCTGATAGCTTGGGCCGTTTCTTTGAAACCTTACCGCTGCGGACACGCTCATCCGCGCGACTGCTATCAACGTCGGCAATCAATCGCGACACCTTAGGAACGATCAAATCCCCATCGTCACCATCTTCACCAAACCGCATCGATCCATTACTGTGTTTCGGAGCAGGCTCTCTCCCATCAAGATTGACCGCCAAACCCGCGGCTTTGCGAGCAGCAACCACCTCGTCGCGGTTGTACATCACTACGCACCGATGCGCATTTTGCGAAAGTTCGCGCACCGGATAGATCAAGAAGGTGACAACAATCCCCGACTGCATCTGCACGCTGATCGACGCCGACGGACCTCGTGTCGCCGAGCCCACAGGCGGCGCCACGAAAGCAGCCCCCGGCCGCAATACAAGCGAGCGCTTACTTAACTTCGCAGTCTCTTCATCAAACGAGACCAGCTCCGAATTACCAGGATGAATCATGAAAAAGGAATCAGCCGCGGGAAACTCAATGACGTTCACTCCGTTCTGCGCCAAACCCAAACGGATAATCGGATTCTGATTTCCCCGCACAGTGACATTGGCCTCTCCCGACATGTACTCAGGCTGCGAAGGATTCACTAAAGCAACAGGCACCATCGCCGCCGGTGAGGGAGACGGCTTCGCCGCCGGCGGCACTACACCCGCAACAGGCTTACGCCCCTGCCCTGATTTTTCAGGCTGCTTACGTTGCCCTCGTTGCTGCGCCACTACTAAGGCAGAGAACATCATTAAAAACAAAACCACTCCCATCGCCTGAGAGCGTCTACGATTCCCGTGCTTAAACATGAAAGACTCCATTTCTCACTCGAGCTAGATTGGTTTTATTGATTCTGCAGAGCGGTCACCGGTGTAGCCTGCGTCGATTTCGCCGCAGGTGAGCTCACCGCCCCATTCTCCTGCCCGACACCTTTGCTTACAGGATCATTCAACTCTTGATAGTCCAGTGAAGAAACCAAAAACCCTGACCGCAGGTTACGATCCGCTCGGCCCTTATTGTCAGCCACAAGCTTGATCGTTAACCGCAACTGCCTCGCCTCTGTCACCGTGACACCATTGACCATCTTGGTAATATCCTGCTTGCCAATGACGTTCACCGTGTAGCCGTCATTCTTATCAACGGACACGTCCATCGGATTCCAGATCGTTTGCCAACTCTCCGCTTTCTGCTGATCTAACACACCCTTTTCCCGCATCCACTTGGAGAACTTCACCGCAGAGTCCGGAACCATCATTGTCAAAGCTCGCTCAATGTCCCGAGGCCTGGTTGCCGGATCGACCTGATATATCGCCTTCACGAATTCTTTCGTGATGTAAACCTTATCCTGCTGTGTCAGCCTGTCGGGGCCGAACTCAACCCCTTCCTCTCGGCCATAATTGCGGTTGTTGATTGAAAGCACCCGACCGGTTCCGCCGTCTACAACAATCCTGTCCGGCCGGCGCAGGTACTGATAAATATTGCCGACACCACTCGCCACCAAAAGCAGCGCCATGATCATCATCGACCACGTTAAATTCAGAATCGTTTGCACATCAGACGAATCTCGATAAATAACCGCAGGACCTGAAGACAATCCTTTTCCACCGCGCGCTCTTACTGCCGGAATCACCGGACCCGTTCCGTCCTCTCTCCCATCCGCCTGAGTTTCTGATTGCTGTGCAGATCGAGGCTGCCGCATCTGCGGCACATCAAGACTCAGTTGAACGCCTCGATCCGACTCCAAGTCGGCCAATAGGTCGCTTAACTCTCCAGGGATCTCATTCCCAATGACGACTGCTGCTCGCCCATCGTTATCTCTATTCATAATTGGCTTCTCTTTTCCGAGGTTGCCCCAAACCACTATTCCCCGCCCGCACCAAGATAGAAAGACTTCGCAACAACGTGGTGAACGACCTCTCCATCCCCCGCATTCCCACTAGCTCCGCTCGCTTCCACGACATCCAAAGGCTTTACAATCTCACCTTTGCTGACCAGATAACGCGCGCCGGAATGCACATCAAAAAACACTGTTTCAAATGCCGCGCCATCTCCTCCGTTCGCACTAGCGCGACGGGCGATAGCCACCTCGTTACCACCAGTCTGACCACCACCCTGATCAGCAGCCTGACCAATACCAATCTGCTTTACTCCCGAGAAAAGCATCGTAACCGGCAACCCTCCAAGCTCTCGCAACTCACTATCAATAATGCGCTGATCACTCACCGCGATAGCCATTGGAGGTGATTGCAAAGCCCTCGTTCCTGCAATTAGCTCAGGGTTAAAAACACCCGCAGACGTTACCCGTGAGAAAACCAGCAGGCCCCGCTTCACATACGAGACGGTCTCCGCGTAGGGAGGAACACCGCTCGTCTTAATACCGCGCGGGTTGATAACTTTGCCGGCCGAAGTCCTTATTGTTCGCCCCGTGCGATAACAATCAACGGCGCCCTCACCCGCGTTGTAACTCGCGAGCACCAGGTCCAGCCGCCCGCCAAATTCACCAACCAACTCCTTCACATATCGTGCGGCCGCATCAATAGCCGCAGGCACATCATGCGGATTCGTTAAATTGAACCGCCTCGCCGTACCTGGCATGAACTGCATCAGACCGCGCGCCCGCGCCGGCGATACCAGCTCAGGCCGAAAACGCGTCTCTAAATACGCGATCGTCCATAACACCCGAGGATCGACTCCATGTTTACGAGCCGCCGCGGCAATGAAAGGCTCATACATCCGCGCTCTTTCCCTCATTCGCGAAAACTGCCTTATCCGCAAGTGTCGGCGTTTGCTAACACCTGCCCTCCTCTTTGGACTGCGATCGGTGACACCTCTCGATCGTGGCCGCGCTACTTTAGTTTGACTTGTTTGAGCATTAGCTTCCGCCTGCCACAACACCGCAGCCAGCGCCAGTACAGTTAAATTAAGGGGAAGATGTCTTTTGATTTGCATAAAGGGATCGAGCCTCCAGCTCCGCTCAATTTCAACTCTTGTGCAAGAGCAATGCCGCGATTCCTCACGCGTAAGAAGGAGCCAGTATCTCTTACTGCCGCTTAAAAGTTTTTGGCACAGTCTTTGTAGTAAGCCCGAACCGACCAGCCGCCTGAGGCGACAGAGGAAACCTCAAGCGACTACGCGAAACCTGGAAACCTGATTCCGAAACCTGAATTTCTTTGAGGAGTAAATCATGAGACCTAACGCCTTCCGCAAATGGCTTCGCTCACAAGCGAACACAGTCGAAATCGATCAACACCTTCTGTCCAGTTCACGCGCAGCTCGTACCAGCCGTCGGCTGATTCAAGCAAGCGTCATTCTTAATGCACTCGCGCCGCTGCTTGCTATGGTCGCGATCTTTTCGCTGACGGCCGTCAGCGCGATGGCCCAGGGACCCGGAGGCGGAACTATCTTCGGCGGCAACGACCAGACGCTCGGCAACGGCGTCAGGGAAATCATCAAGTGGGGAAGAAACCTGCTCTTCCTTCTCGGCATCGGTGGTCTCATGTGGGCAGCAGTCAACTACATGACCGAAAAAAACTGGACCAAGCAAGCGCTGGGCGGAGTCTTCTGCTTTGCCTTCGGCTCAATCGCCAGCCTCGCTTACTCGTTCTCGCAAGGTAATGCCGTGAATCTCGATACCGATCTCGGCAACTGAGAAACCTCACAACATTTAAAGAGGACACTTTTTTTAAGAGAAGGGTGAGAGGAGAGTTGGAGAGCCAATGCGAGCAAGACCAATACGTTCACAGATCTATCTTCCCGTAGTGCGCTTCGGAGTAACGGACGCTGACTGGAAGTTCGTCATCTTCATTATTCTGCACTGCTACAGCATTCCTTTCTTATTCAACATGAAGCTGATGCGCTTCCCGCTTGAGATATGGACCTGCGTCATCGGCCTCGTCGGTTCAGTTGCTTTTTTTAATTTCGTACGCATAGGCCGCCGCCCCTTCTGGTTACAACACCAGGCTGTGGCACTAACAACAGCATCACGCCACCGGCACGCTCTCCCGACTGATCAGAAAGAGCGCCCGTGGCTGCTCCCAAATCAGTAGTGAAGAGTAACGGCGAGCAAAACTAAATTGTCCAAAAGTAGATTGATCGGTGGAGAGAGAAAATTGCCGTGGATGCCACAACCATCACCATCATTGCCGCAGCCGTCGTTCTGACAGCTATCGGCATTACCGTAGGGCTCAGACTCATACCGCTCGCCCGCCGCGCCAAACGCGACCTGGCGAAAGTGCCCTCAAGCCAAACCGAAGCCCGGATTAGGCAGGACCAAACCCGCATTCAACTGCTTCCGCGCCCTGCCGGCCGCCGCCGCGATTCCTCAATCATGGACCTCTCCGGCGCCCTGCTCCGCCATACCGACGGCAGCTTCACTAAGGCCTATCACGTCGCACTCAACAACACGATCTTTGGCGAAGCCCATCTGATAGAACGCCGCATCAATGAGCTCGCCCGCCTGCTCGCGTCTAGAAAACCGCCTGACACCATCATCCAATTTCGCTTATCCGCGAATCCCGATCCCGGACGCGCCATCCAGCGTCACCTTCGCTCACGCGACGAAAACGATATCGCTCCACTCGCTGGGTTACTACACACAATGGGCATCTGCTTCTACGAGGACGCCGCTATTGGCGGCGCCTTTAAGCAGCACACCTTGTCAGCGTGGGTTCGCGTACCCGTAAAACACCACAACGACGAAAGCCGTAAAGGACTCGGACGCTTCTTTCCCACGCTCAAACGGGAAATCGCAATGCGCGGACTACTAGGCTTCATACGCGCGCTGCTCCATACGATCCGCGAAACCAGTAATGACCGTATTACACGCCGCACCATTGCTGACGAACAGCAGGCAATAGATGAGGCGGAAAAGACCTTCCGCCTGATTGAGCGCCAAAGCCCGCTGCGCCTCCAGCCGTTCACGCGACAAGAACTGTGGGAAGCCGTCTACCTGGGCCACCGTCAAAACTCAAACACTGCCCCCATCCTTCCAGATGTTCCGGGCCGCGACATTCGTGACTACCTATCAGGAGAGACAATCGCCGGCGATGGCCACTTTGTCATGCACGGCAATTACCCGGCAGCTGTCGTTTCCATGTTTGTTCCACCACAGCCCCACATCTTTGCCGACTGCATGCGCGTCCTTACCACCAACCCTGAGCTGAACTTTCGCCATAACGTCATCACCGAATACGTCTATCTCGATCAGGACAAGGTACGTAAGCGCCTCGACAAACGCATTCGCCAGGTAAGCCGTGCCAATAAAGGAACCAGCCGCCACGGCACCTTTGAGGGCCGGAAAGCAATGGGCCAACTCTCTAATGTGCGTGAAGAGATCACCGGCGACACTGAGGCTCTCGTCAAAGCCCGCTTCTATGCCGTCATCTACAGCGAGGCCGCGACGAATAAAGAAGATCTCCGAATCTCGCTCCGCAACCTTGACCGCTACTGCGAACAGCTCGTTACCGCGATTCGCCGTATCCCCGGAGCTGAAGCCAACCGCGAAGAACCCGCGGCCCTGCGCGCCGTTTATCATCGTGGGCTTGTTGGCGAACTCAATAACCAGCAAACCGGACGCGAGATACTCGAAACAACCGATTCCCTCGCCCCACTCACTCCCACTGAATCAGCGTGGTCCGGAAGCCCGGACCCGCATACGATCTGCTCGACTCCCACCGGGCACCTAACCGGCTTCAACCTCTACGACCGTAATCTCGTTACCAGCCCACTGGTTCTGCTAATCGCGCAACCACGCGCCGGTAAATCCGTGCTCATGTGCCGGATCATTAACGACGTGCTCGCCACAAAAGCGAATGTCCGTGTGCGCGCCGTTGACTACGGAAAATCGCTCGCCCCGCTCGTCGAAGTACTACACGGCCGTTACCTCCGCTTCGATCAAGGCACCCGCACTATCAATACCTGGGACTACCCTGGCCTCGAGCGCGGGGAAATGCCAGACGACCTACAAAAGACTTTCGTGGTTGCCGATCTCATGCACCTGGCTCGGGCTAACGACACGATAGCGGAAGATATCCTGATGCTGCTCGTGGATGAGGTTTATAAAAACCAAGTGCCTCGCAATCGTCCCGGCCGTCAAAAACATGAACCTCGACTCTCACACTTGCTCGACCTCTTGAAGGTTGTTCCTTTCAAAGAGAAGGTTGCACGGGATCGCTCAGAACTTCTGCGCATCTCGCTCGAGTCATTTAGAGATGACCCGTGGATTGACGCGCCCACTCACGCCGACTTTCTCGCGGAATCGCAACTCGATGTCTATGAAATCGACTCGCTCCAAAACCTGCCCGATCGCGTGCGGCAGTCAATGGCTTTTCGCATTGCCGCGCACGTAATGCGTTCCATTGGTCGCCTGAACGCGGACGGTACTCGCTCTCCGGTCCTACTCGCCTTTGATGAAATGTGGGAAGTGGTAAAACACTACCCGCTCATTCTCGACGTCATTGAACGCGCCGCCCGCACCGGCGGTAAGGAAAACGCTGTCACCTTGCTCGCTTCCCATGCTTACGAGGACTTTACCGGAAGCAAGGATGTTCCTAACCCGATCGGCGTCGCTCTCGCCAAAACCGCCGGCGTCAAACTTATCGGCAAGCAGGTTGGCGACTACACCAGGCTAATAACCGAAACCGGCCTGTCGCCCGCAGCTCATGCTTGCATTGAAGGGATAAAGAACGTACCAGGCGAACACGCGCAGTTCCTCGGCGTCTTTGGCTCCGGCCAGGACAAGATTGTCGAGATGCTCCAGATCGATCTCTCCCCAAGCGAACTCTGGACCTTCACCACCAACCCTGACGAGCGCAACGCACGCGCTCGGGTCCAAAGCATTAAACCCATGTGGCCCATGGCTGTAGTCATCGCCTGGCTCGCAGAACGCTATCCGCGAGGCCTAACCGCCCAAGGGCTCACTGACATTGACGAGTCCGAACTAACCAACGAATTACGAGTAGCTTGAACAGACCGAACTTCCGGAAGAGGTACACCTGCAAATGCGCCATCTATCATTCACCAGACAACTCCTCATCGGCCTACTCCTCGGCCTCATCATCACCCCGGCCCAGCCAGCCAAGGCCCAATGGATCACTCACGACCCAATAGCGTACGCGCTCAAGATCCAGGAGTTCGCCAAAGAGATCGATTTCTGGCTCCAGACCGTAGAGCACTACTCCCAGATGTATGACAAAGCCGTGAAGCAGGTCACCAGTCTGGGAGGCATCCTCACCACCATCGACAAGCAACTCGCTCGTAACAAGAGCCTCGTATCCACCATCGCGAGTATCGGAAACACCGTGCGCCAGATCTACATGCTTAAACGGCAAATTGAAAACATGGTCCAATGCCGTATCCGCGCCGTGCGCTCCCTCGAATCAAGACTCAAAGCGGGAATCTTTAACCCGCAACAAGATTTGCAGGATCTCGAAGAGTACCTGCGCAACTCCATTGGCCGCGCCTCACAAGACACCGTGGCCAACATCGAACGTCTCGCAAATATGGACAACGAGTTCGAGCGTCTCCGTTACGAACTCCAAAACGCCTACGGCCGTCTCGCCGAAGCGCAAGCCGTTCTCAAACAGTATGAAGACATGCTAACCACCGAGATGGCCAAGCCTGAGGACGAGCGCCATTCACTCGGCATCATTCAAACTCAAATTTCTAACACCAAGATTCAGATCGAACAGATCAAGACTCAAATTAACGACCTAACAGAAAAGCTCGCCGCTAAGACTCAACAGTACGGCATTCAGCTTGAGACCCGTGCCGACTACGGCCAACAGGTCCACCAAACAAACAAAGCCTGGGAGGCTACGGTCCCGGTACGTAAAGACATCCTCGACGAAATCGACAAGACATTCGAAAAGGACGAAGGCATCGACGACGATCCCGCAGACGGTAATAACTAGGCAGACACCTCGCGGCCATACAGTGCACCGACAGCGAACAACGTAGCAGATTCAAGAGGAACAAGGATGACAGTCCTACAGCCAACTACAGCCAAACATAATCCCTGGCGCCACCTGATTCCTGTTGCGACCATTGCTTTAATTACAATCATTCTGTTCATCCTCACACCACCTTGTTTTGCTCAAGGCAATGGCGACCCATCCCAGTCCGCTACGCCGCCGCCTGCATCGACTCCATCGCCTCCATCGCCTCCTTGGGAAGCCGGCCAACCAAGCGCACAGATGGTCACCCTGATGAATCTCGTGCGAGAACTCGTTCCTTACATGCGCCGACAGATAGAAAAACCGCTTTTAGAAAAATTCAGCTTCCTGGCAATGATCCTTGCCAGCATCGTCCTTCTTTTTTCCTTTATCAGAATCATTCGGGAAAACGACGGCGCTTCGAGCGAGCTCTATTACTGGTTTGGCCGCGCCGTCTTTTGCATGGCCCTCTTTGCGATTGCGCCTGCCGCAATTTCTACTCTCTATAAGATCGGCCGCACATTAACCATCCCGATCGAACCGATGATCGAGGAAAAGCGCACCGCCTTCAACGATCAGTACTACGCGTTTGTCCAGGGCCACTTCATCATCAAAGACGAAAAGAACGTTTTCATTCAACCAGCCTATATCGAGCCCGGCGAATACGGCTGGGTCGGTATTCTCACAGATCACGAATCCGGCGACGGCAAGCTCAACGGCTTGAAAGCTATGGAAGGCGCTACCGACATGACCTCATGGTCAATGCCTAAGCTTTTCTTCGGCCTTAACCTTGCGCGAGGCATACTTCAGGCAGGAGAGATATTCCTTCTTGTGTTAAGCGGCTTCATCATGATCGGGCTCCGGCTCGCAGTGCCCTTCATGGTCGCCGTCGCTGTCGACAAAAAACTCGCCGAACGAATCTCCTACCCATTCATCTGGGGAACCGTCGTCTTTACTATGATCTTCCCGGTTGTGCGCGACACCCTCACCTTCATCGCTTATACGGTCGGCAGCTTTGGACTGTCGCTGTATGACGGCGCCGCTCCTTACACGATCGACGAGCGTACCTCACAGATCATCAAGAACAATGCCTACGATCCCACTCTGATAATTATCGTCACGCTCTGCATCATGCTCATCAACGGCATGATGCTTTGGCTCTCCCCATACCTGGCCTATCGCATCGCCACCGGCCAGCTCTTCGAGGCTGTTTCGAGCACCGCCTCCGGATGGATGGCCGCAATCATCGGCTCAGCTGTCGAATTCACCGGCCTGAAAACAGGGGCGGCATTACAGCGCCAGGCAGAGAACACACAAACCCAGGGCGGATACCAAGCTGAAATGACCAGAGCTAAAGGTTCGCTCGATGCCTCTAACCTCGGCGCTAACGCAAGACAGATTTCCGGGCACGCGAACATTGAAGGCAATAGACAAGCGACTCTGGCGGCAATCGCCGGCGGCGCTCAAACAGCGCGCGGCATGGCCCAATCAAGTGCTAACTTCACCGTCGCCGCCACGCACGCACAGGTTGCCGATACGAATCGTCAAATGTGGGCTCGCGCCAACCAAGCCAACACCCAGACGGGCATCTCACAAGGGGCAGAGTCGGTCCGCATTGCCAGCGAAGCAAGGGCTCGCAAGCAGGAAATCTGGGGCGGCGCAACCACCGCGATCCCCTATGCCGGCACTGGCGTTATCAATCCCCTATTCGGGAACGTTGCCGTGGGCAACAGAACCCGCAACCTCAACCGAGCTAACAACGAGTTTTCCACCAACACCATACAGAACGAAACAGCCACCGCGAACACCGTACAAAAAAGTCAGTTCACCTATCAGAGCGACATGGAAGCCGCCACCAAGGCACAGCTCGATGGCAACGTCTCGGCCATCAATGCCGGAGCCGGAACCGCCGCCGGCGGCGCTAACCGTGGCGCAGCTATATCCAAAGCCGGAATCGATCAGGCGTACTCCCTTGAAGTGCAAGCCAACCAGGTTCAGTTCGGCAGTACTACAACTGCCGCCGGCCAAATCAAAGACGCGAATCTCGAGGCCGCCCATCTCCGCGAAATCTCAACCATTGTCAGCGGCGTAGCCAGGGATATGGACCGCCGTATCGAAGAAGGAATGCGCCAACGCTACTAACGGTTGGCGAGAGGTAAGAAATCACTATGGTAGCTTCTGAACAAACTCTACCCGACAACGCAGCCACAGCCGCTGGACCACCCACCACAACACAGCGGCAATACTCGCCATTGCCGTCTGTCTTCCGTGCGATTGAATACAACCTGCCGCCGAACTACCGCCGGCTGCACGATGCCGAGCGCGGCTACCACTGGATCTACCGAGTCACGAAAACCAATCTCAGCGCGCGCATTTATCCGAACGTTGACGGAGACACCATTAACATTTCAGTCTTTGATGACAGCAAAAACCCGGACCTCACCGTCAACGGCAGCGAGGTTATAAAAATGTGGTCTGGAGATCTCCGCATGACCGGGAACTGGCGTCGTCGACTCCGGCGCGCCTCCGGCGAAGCCCTCGTTCTCGTCAACCAGCGCCCGAGATGCCCAAACTGCAAGAAGCCTCTTGTCTTGCGCGAACGCCGCGACAATCAACAACAATTCTTCGGATGCGAGGATTATCCGAGGTGTAACGGATCAATAACCATCATCGATCACGACGTGGACAGAAAAAGGGCGGGCAGCTACCTCCCACAAGCCGAGCAATACGTCTCGCAACCACAAACGGCAGCCAGCTAAAGGGAAAGTAACTAGAAAAGTATGAGTACCGTCATCGAGCAAACCCCTGAGGCCTCTTTCACTCCCACTGAGAGACAACTCAAATCGCGGACCCTGGGCTTTAACGCCAGGAAAGTTGCGAGCAAGCGCTACTCGGTTAAAGACCTGCACGGCAACCCAATCGAGGAATGGCCCGATATTGTCAAGCGCGTTGTCGATCACGTCTCAAAGGCTGAAACGAACCCGACAAAGCACCGCGAATTTCATCAAGCCATTACAGAGATCATGCTCAACCGCGAGTTTTTGCCGAACACTCCCTGCCTCGTAAATGCCGGCCGCGACAATGGCCAGCTTGCCGCTTGCTTTGTTCTCGGAATTCCCGACTCCATTGCCGGCATCATGGACCATGCCAAGGTTACCGCGATGATTCATCAAACCGGCGGCGGCACCGGCATGACTTACGAGTCCCTGCGCCCCGCTGGCGCCACTGTCAGCTTGAGACACGGTACAGCCTCCGGGCCCGTTTCTTTCATGAACATCGTCAATCAGGTAACCGATGTCGTGAAACAAGGCGGTGTTCGCCGCGGCGCGAATATGGGAATGATGCGAGTCACCCACCCCGACATTCTCCGCTTTATCCACGCCAAGAACGATCAGCACTCCCTAGTTAACTTCAACATCTCGGTCAACCTCACGGACAACTTTCTCGCTGCCGTTGACAACAACGAATGGTTTCAACTCGAGTTCGATAGCCTACCGTGGACCCATGCGATCTATGATCCTGTCGCCGATGACGACTACGCCATTTACGTTCGCGAAGATAACTTCCCATGCTTCGCACCGGACCCACTAGTCTTTTGCGACCGTGACGCTTTCCTTAAACAGGACCTGACCCGATACAAGAAAGTCACGCCTCCCGGCCCAGGAATGATCTATGCCCGCGACATTTGGAATCGCATTATTGCCAGCGCGCACAAGTATGCCGAACCCGGGATCGCCTTCATCGACGAAGTAAATCGCCACAACCATATGATGGCCTCAATGGGACCGATCTACTCGTGTAACCCTTGCGGCGAACAATTCCTGCACGCCAACAACTCCTGCAATCTTGGCTCGATCGACGTCAGCAAGTTTCACGACACCGACAGCCGCGGTCGCCGCAATATCAACTGGAACCACCTCCGCCACGTCGTCCACACCAGCACGCAGTTTCTGGATAACGTTATTGATACCTGCACCTGGCCACTCCCTGAAATCGAAGACACCGTCAAGCGCACTCGACCTGTTGGGCTCGGTATCATGGGCTTCGCCGACCTCTGTTTGAAACTCGGTATCACCTACGGCTCTCCGGAATCCTGCGCTCTTATGCGAGAGGTCATGGGCTTTGTACGCTATGAAGCCTGGAATAAGAGTCTTCATCTCGGCTTGGAAAAAGGCGCTTTCCCCGAATTTGAAGAGAACCGGCCGGCCTACCAGGAATTTATCTACGACACTATTGGACTTTCGCCCGAAGTACCTTTAACTCCTCGCAACTACGAGACAACCACCTGCGCACCTACAGGCACAATCTCGCTCGTTGCCGAAACATCGAGTGGCGTAGAGCCAAACTTTTCCTGGGCCTACGTCCGCAAAGACACTATCGGCACTCGCACTTACGTACATCCCCTCGCCGCCGAAGCGCTCGGACTCCACGTCGATCAGACAGACCAGATCTCAATCGAACGCGCCGCCGCCTATGTTGTCGAACATTTAAGCGAGCTTCCGGCTCATTTCATTTCTGCGATGGACATCAGCTCCGAGCAACACGTACAGGTACTCGCAGCCACCCAGCTTAATGTAGACAACTCTGTTTCCAAGACCTGCAACGGTGCAAAAGACGACACGCTTGAATCGGTAAGCGAGCTATACATGCTCGCTCGACAACTCGGCTGCAAAGCCGTCAGTTACTATCGCGACGGCTCTCGCGACGAACAGGTTCTCACCAGCATGAAAAAGGACGCGCAGCCCAAGGAAACGACCGCAGATCCCATCCCCTCACTTTCCGAACTCCCGGAAGCGGTTACAGTGATCGATTGGGCTCCCGACCGAGAGGACCGCCCCAAGGAGCTTTCCGGCTCAACCTGGCAGATTGAATTCGACGGTCAAAGACTCTACGTGACTGTTAATCACAACGGTAAGCAAATCCAGGAAATATTTGTCACTGGACCAATCTCATCGAGCGTTGGAAAACTAGCATCGAAAATGCTGCGTGGAGGCTTTCACGTTAAGGAAGTCGCGCACATGCTCGACACTACCACCGGCACTCATTCCGTCTGGTTCAACCAACGGCTGCTTACTTCTCCTGAGCAAGCCATCGCTGAATGTCTACTCATCATGCAACGCCGTTTAGCCGGGCAGATGGATTCTGCGCGAGCTAATAAAACTACACCACATATCCAGCCAAAACAGGCAAGTGGCATGCACAGCATGATCGGAAAATGCGTCGAATGCGGAGGACAGGTAGAGTTTTCTGGAGGCTGCTACGTTTGCCGCGATTGCGGACGTAGTCGCTGTTGAGGCCACACTATGGACCACGCAACCAAAGACACGAGCGCGTGTAGCCCTTATTCATCTGAAAGAATAAAGCCCAAGAAATAAAGATTCGGCGGACGACACCTAAGCCATCAAAATCCGAACGGCCCTGTCAAACACTCCCGATCTCCGATGCCCAACGCGCAAGTCAACAAAAACCGTTCGACCTCAAGGAACCTCGGAACTCGTGCTCCATTGGTCTCCGGCGGCTTCCAGCGCGTAAGCAAGAAGCGCCCGTGCCGCATTTGCGGCAGACCTTATTACTGCGGCTACTCAACCGACGAACGTACTTCCATTTGTATGTGGATAAGTGACGGCTCAACTTACCGCGGAGAATCAAAAAACGGCGGAAACATTCACGTGCACACAGATATCGCTATTACTCCAGCCGTTCACCAAAACGCTCGCCCTGCCCTACCTTCGATACCACTCGCTTCACTCGAGATCCGCGACGCCGTTTTTCAGGAACTAATCAAAGTCTCACCCGCCTTCAGCTACCACGCACAGCTCGTCACCGGCCCCGGCGGCCTGTACTCGCGTGGCCTGCTCGAACACCACGCTAAGAATTACGGCGCTCTCCCACCAACCCAGAAAGAACGCGCAGCGCTTGCATCTGCTTTGCGTAAATTCGTAATTGATACTCTTCCCGAATACGGCAAACTTCACTCGTGCGCCGGCGTGGTCGGCATACCAGGCTTTTGGCAAGATCCCTCTGGTATGGTCCATATCTGGAAACCCCGAAACTATCGAATGCCTATCCTTGTCATACCCTACAAGGATTCAGAAGGGCTGATCCAGGCATGTCAAATTAGACTTCACCCGGTTGATATTCCCACCGGCGAAAAGAAATACCGATGGCTCGCCTCTCCCCTCGAACGCCGCGGCACCAGTTCTGGCACGCCTATACACTTCACTTTCCTGCCACGAGACTATCCGCCCGGTGGAACAATCGTCATTACCGAAGGAGCACTCAAAGCAGAAACGCTTGTAAGGTTCAGGCCAAAAGCTCGCGTCATCGCAACCACCGGCGTCAGCTGCTCGCACTCCCACATCATCGAGGCCTCAAGACCATACAACGCTCTAATAGCCTTTGACGCC
>Ga0137403_10005456_pt1 | contig 14748 bp, 10 predicted proteins | sample CZOMad2_1_16fung_FD_122057 | JGI IMG/M metagenome (GOLD analysis project Ga0137403, IMG submission 122057) | Vadose zone soil fungal communities from Angelo Coast Range Reserve, California, USA - CZOMad2_1_16fungal (Hybrid Assembly) | ecosystem: Environmental > Terrestrial > Soil > Vadose zone... | reverse complement strand
CGGGGACCGTGATCGGTGACGCGCCGAACCCTGTCACGCCGAACACCGTGTAGCCGGCGAAGACGATCAGCGCCGCCGGGAGCAGCGGTTCCGTCCTACAGTCCCCTGGGACGACGGCAGCGAAGATCCATGCGCCCGATCGTCATCCGCACGTGTTCGTCGGGAATCGAGAACCGAACGGGCGTGTCGTCGATCGCCGCGGGCATCGCGGTCGCGATGCTACTATCGGCCGCGATGACGCGATGGCCATTTCTGTTCTTCCTCTCTGGCGTGAGCGGCCTTATCTACCAAGTCGTCTGGGTCCGTCAGTTCGGTAACCTCTTCGGCAATACCGTCTTCGCTGCGTCTCTGGTCATCGCCGTGTTCATGTCTGGCCTCGGCGTGGGCAGTTACGTGGCGGGAGTCTGGGCGGACCGGCGATACATCGTTCGACCGTACGCCGCCGTCCGGGCGTTTGGCTACTCTGAGCTGGCCATCGGCGCCATGGGCTTTGCTCTACTGCTGGGCCTCGGGCGGCTCGACGATTTCCCGGCGGGCTACACCCCCAATGCTGCCGGGTGGTTTGTCCCCTCATGGACCTCGCACGCCGCGCAGTACGCGCTGACGATCCTGTTGCTCGGTCCTGTCACTGCGCTCATGGGCGGCACCCTGACGCTGCTCATTCGCCATCTGCTCCAGCACGACGTGACGGCGGCGGGCTGGAAGATCGGCGCCCTCTACGGGATGAATACGGCGGGCGCGGCGATAGGATGCTTCCTCACTGACTATGCGATGATCCCTCACCTCGGACTCCGCTTGACGGAGGCGCTCGCCGTTCTGTTGAACCTGGCGGTCGGATCGTGCGTCCTGTTCGTCACCCGGCACGAGGCTCGCGCCCCCGCGCCGGGTCCTCGACGCCAACCTCCCAGGCCACGTGAAATCGCCGGCGAGTCCCCAGGGTCAACGCGCGTTCTTGTGCTCGTCGCGGTGGCCATCTTCCTGACCGGGTTTGCGTCGATGGGCCTGGAGATTCTTTGGTTCCGCCACATCAGCGCGCTGGTCGGTCCCTTCCGGGCAGTCTATTCGCTGCTCACCACCGTCATTCTCCTCGCAATGGGTGCTGGCGCCATTCTGAGCGGCGCCATGGCCACCCGAGCCGGGCACCCGTTACTGCTGTTGATCGCCAGCGAGGCGCTGTTCCTCGCCTCCACGGCGTTCGGATTCTGGTCGGCGGACATCCGAGAGGTCCTTTCTGAACAGAGCTCGGCTGCGTCGGCATTCGTCGCCGGCTCAGGCTGGGCCCGCGAACAGATCACCCTCGGGCTGATCGGCCCCCCACTCCTTCGCGAGGCGGCGTTGCCGGCGCTCTTCATGGGCGCGGCCTATCCGCTCGCGACGGCCGCGATTGCCGCCCTGCCGGCGGCCGTCGGCCGGCGGGCGGGCATGGTGTATCTCGCAAACACCGCGGGCGCCGTGGCCGGTTCGATCGTGGCCGCCTTCGTTCTCATGCCGGCCCTCGGTCTGCAGGCCAGTGTCGGCGTGATGTTCATCAGCGTCGGCGTCGGCATGATCGTGATCCTTGCCGCGTGGATGTCATCGCCAAGGCCGCGGGGATCCGTCCGGCGAGGCATCGTCGTTGTCGTGGCGTCGATCACGGTCGCCGCCATGACCGGCATTGTCTGGCTCCGGCTGCCGGCGGACTACATCGCGATGAACAGTCTGCCGCCACTCCGGGAACACGAACAACGGCTCCACGTCGAGGAGGGCGTGACCGAGACGGTCATGGTCACAGAAGTGACGGGCGAGGGGCGCCGGCTCATCACGAATAGCTACGCCATGTCCGCGACGTCTCCCGCCGCGCACCGCTACATGCGGGCGCTCGCCCACCTCCCGCTGCTTTCGATGGAGGCTCCCGAGCGTGTCCTTGTCATCGGCTTCGGTGTTGGCAATACTCTCCACGCCGCGTCCCTGTATCCCTCAGTCCGCCGGTTGGAGATCGTCGACCTCTCTGAAAACGTTCTCCAGCACGCGGCGTTTTTCACCGGCACGAATGGCAACGTGATGGCGAGCCCGCGACTTGCGGTGTACGTCAACGACGGCCGGCATCACTTGACATTGCAATCACCCGACACGTACGACCTCATCACCCTCGAACCGCCGCCGATCGCCGCCGCCGGCGTTGCCTCCCTCTATTCCAGAGAGTTCTATCAGCTCGTACGGAGCCGATTGAAGGCAGGGGGCTACATCACCCAGTGGCTGCCCGCCTACCAGGTGCCGGCCGAGACGACCCTCGCGATGGTCCGCGCGTTCATCGACGTCTTTCCGGCCTCGGTCCTGCTGTCCGGATATCGCAGCGAGCTGATTCTCATGGGAACCCGAGGTCGAACCATCGAAGTCGATCCGATTGCGGTTCTCACACGGATGCATGCGACGCCGGCGCTTCAGGCCGACCTCGAGCACAACTTTCTCGGCACGCTGACGGATGTCATCGGGACCTTCGTCGCATCCGCAGACACGCTCGCGAGGGCCACCACGTCCACCGCCGCGGAGACCGACGACCACCCCGTGCAGGAATATGCGGTGCAGGCCCGCCTCCGGGCGACGCGGATCCCGGAGAGCCTGTTCAACGTCGATAGCCTCGCCGCGTGGTGCCCAAAGTGCTTTCAGGGCGATCAGGTGATCCCCGTCCTTCAGGATTTGCCCGGCTATCTCACCATCCTGGACCGCCTCTATCACTCCGCGGTGTTCCTCGAGCCGAATCACCCAGCGACTCAACCACTACGCCTGGCTGGCGATCACAGGGTCTTCGCCACGATCGAACGCCACCCGTATCTTGCGCTGCTGTTCAGTGTGCGAAGCCGTCAATAGAAAGCAGACCAGGAAGCAGACCCCTCCCAGGGCGACGTCGCTGCACCACCCCCATTCGGGGGTCAAGAAACGCCCATTCGGCGGTAGCGCCTCGGCGCCGATTGTAAGAACGTCCTGAGCATCAGCTGGCCTTCGGGCAATGACGCCGACCGGGAGGGGTTCGTGGACACGCGCGCAACGTTGCGCCAGGTTCGGCCCCTCGCGCTGATCGTCATCGACTCGTGCCTACCGCGTCCCATGTCCCCGAGCTCCACGTCGCAGCAAGGTCCAGTAGGAGGACGATCGATGAAGCTTCTCACCATGCTCGTGACGATGACGCTGCTCGCCGTCACCCTCGCCGCGCCGGCCCGCGCCCAGCTGACCATCGATCCGCTGATGGCGCAGTTCCTCGCGCAGGAGCCGGTGGCCTCTCCAGCCCTCGTGAAGGCCCGGCAGCACTTCTTCGGCGCGGAAAACGTGAACCCCAGGACGGGACGCGTCAATCCCGACAAGGTGATCCTGTCCTGGTTCAGCGTCTCCAGTCTCGCCGCGGCGCTCCGCGGGCACGTGGTGCTCCTCGACACCTACATCGATTCACGCGAAGACTATCCCAATCGCGTTCCCACGACGCTGAACGAGCTCGTCGCGCTCCAGCCGGAATTCATCTTCATCGGGCATGGCCACTTCGATCACGCCGACACCGCGGGCTACATCGCCGCGGTGACGGGCACCACCGTCGTCGGGACGCCCGAGCACTGCGCCCAGGCCCAGCGGGACGCGACGAACGCGCTCGGTCCCGGCGCCACCGTCAACTGCGTGGCGGTCGTCTCGGCGAACTCGGCGCCCGGCAGCGAAGTGAAAGAGCTCGCGCTCCTCGACAACGTCTGCATCACGGCCTTCAAGCATCTGCATTCGGCCGCCGTCGCGCCCGATCCTTCGCACCCCGTCAATCCGCCGCTATTGCTACCCGACCCGGGAACGTACCTGCTGCACCCGCCGGGCCCGGGGCCGAGCGACGGCGTGGGGTCGGCAGGAAATGAAGGCTGGAGCATGTTCTATCAGTTCCGGATCACCGACTTCGCGCTCTCGTGGCACGACACCGTCGGGCCGTTGAAGGAGAACGCGCCACAGGTCTTCGACGTCTTGCGCGCCCTCGCGCCGACGGACGTGCAAGCGGGCGCCATCCTCGGCTTCAACGTGTTCACGAACGGTCTCCGCGATCCGGCGATGTACATCGCGGCGGTGGAACCGAAGATCTTCGCTCCGCTACACCACGACTTCCGGTTCGTGACGCCCGAGGCCTCGGGCGACGACTGGAAGGCCACCATGGATCGCGAGCTCGTCACCATGTCCCCCGACCGTCGACCCGAGCTCCGGTGGCTCTACGACCCCTTCGACTATCTCCGGCCGGGGCTGATGACCTTCGACGTCAAGGCGCCATACTGGAAGACCGGCGACGTCGCGGGCCGCGCGCCCGAGACGTGCAAGAGGTAGCCTCGTGGTGCCCCACCGTCTCGTCTTCACGGCATTCCTGCTCCTCGTCACCGCCGGTGCGGACGCCCACGGCGACAAGCGGGCGCTCGAGCATCCGCCGGACTTCGACACGCGCGTGCTCGCGCGCGTGAACGACGCCGTCATCACCGGACTCGACTTCCATCGCGCGTTCGACGCGCTGGGCGCGGACCAGCAGCTCATGGTGCGCCGGAACCTCACGAAGTTCCTGGAAACGCTGGTGCAGCGCGAGGTCCTGTACCAGGCGGCGCTGCGTGCCGGACTCGACCGCGATCCCGACGTCATCGCGCGCCTGGCCGACATCCGCCGGGCCCTTCTCAGTCAGGAGCTCCTGCGCCGCGAGCAGGCCGCGGCCACGAAGGCGACGCCTCCGGATGCCTCGCGCCGCTACTACGATGCGCATCGCGAGGAATTCACATCGAAGGAGCGGATCAGCGTCAGCCACATCCTGGTCGAGACCCGCGAGAAAGCCGACGCCATCCTCGCGCGCCTCCGCGGTGGCGCCGACTTCGCGGCACTGGCCCAGGAGGTCTCGCGCGACGACGCCAGCCGTGATCGCGGCGGCCGCATTCCCGTCGTCTATCGCGGGCAGATGAGCCGCGAGCTGGAGGCGGCGGCCTTCGCGCTGACGCCGGGCCAGCTGAGCGGCGTCGTCCTGGACGGCGACGGCTATCACGTGCTTGTCCTCCACAGCCACGTGTCGGCGACCCCGACACCATTCGAGAGCGTGCGGGCGTCCATCGAGCGCAAGGTCGCCGCAACGCAGCTCGACCAGCACTTCAAGGACCTCATCGCCACCCTCGAGCGCCAGGCCGACATCGAGATGAACGAGCGTGCGCTCGGCGATGTGCGATAGCGCCGCCCAAAGGAGACCGGTATGAACCGCATCGCGATGCTCCTCGCCGTCGTAGCAATCGTGATGGCTGCCGTCGCCGACGCGCCTGCGCCGGCGCGCGCGGAGGATCGATTCGACATCACGGTGCTGTCGAACCGGGCGGACCTCATCAGCGGCGGCGACGCCCTCATCGAGATCGTGCTGCCGGCCGGGGTCGATCCCGCGAGGGTCCGGGTCGACGTCGACGGGCGCGACGTGACCGCGGCCTTCGGCGTGCGTCTCCACGGCCGCTACATCGGCCTCGTCACCGGGCTGGCGGAGCGCGCGAACGTTCTCACGGCGCGCGCGCCGGACGGCTCGGGCGCGTCGATCACCATCACGAACCATCCCATCGGCGGGCCCGTGTTCGCCGGCTTCCAGGTCCAGCCGTGGATCTGCAACACGGTCGCGAACGGCTTCGGGCCGCCGCTGGACGCGCAGTGCAACGTGCCGACGAAGTACGAGTTCTTCTATCGCGCGACCACCGGCAGCAGCCTGCAGGCTTACGACCCGAACCATCCGGCTTCGGACGTCTCGATGACCACCACCGATCAGGGCCGGACGGTGCCGTTCATCGTGCGCCGGGAGACGGGCGTCATCGATCGCGGCTGGTATTCCATCGCGGTGCTGTTCGATCCGACGCAGCCGTGGGCGGCGTGGGCGCCGCAGGCCGGGTGGAACGGCAAGATCTCGTGGAGCTTCGGGGGGAGCAGCACGTCGGACCACTACCAGCGGAACCCGCCGAGCGTCCTGAACACGGAGCGGCTCGGTGCCGGCTTCATGGTCGCCGCCGGCTCGTTGAACACGCACGGACAGAACAACAACGACGTCGTGTCGTCCGAGACCGTGATGATGATCAAGGAGCGGATCATCGAGCAGTACGGCCAGGTCCGCTACGTGATCGGTGACGGCTGCTCGGGCGGCGCCATCCTGCAGCACATGCTCGCCAACGCCTATCCGGGGTTGATCGACGGCATCCAGCCGTCGTGCAGCTTTCCCGATTCGCGGACCACGGGTCTCGAGTCGGTCGATTGCTCGCTGCTGCTGCGCTATTTCCGCAATACCTCGCCGCAACTGTGGCTCGTCGAGGCACAGCGGGGGGCGGTGTCCGGCCATCCGAGCGAGAGCACCTGCATCGCCTGGGTCGACGTGTTCGCCTTCGACCAGACCGCGAATCCGTCGAACGGCTGCGGCGGCAGTCCGAACGAGCCGTGGGTGTACCACGCGGACACCAATCCCGAAGGCGAGCGCTGCACCAGCGTCGACTATGCGATCGCCGTCTGGGGCCGTCGCGACCCGGATCTACAGGGATCGATCGAGCGGCAGATCGGCCGGGGCTTCGGGCGGAACCCGTATTCCAACGAGGGCGTGCAGTACGGGCGGCACGCGCTGATGTCGGGCGAGATCCTTCCCGAGCAGTTCGTGGACCTCAACGCGAAGATCGGCGGCCGCGACATCGACTACAACTGGATTCCGCAGCGCACGTCCGGCGATCGCACGGGATCGTCCATTGCGTACGGCACCGGCCGCGTGAACGACGCCGTCCGCCTCGACCGGGTGCCGATCATCGACCTCCGCGGTCACGACAACGAGGAGATCCACACCGACATCAACTCCTACATCATGCGGCAGCGGCTGCTCGAGGCGAACGGCCACGCCGACAACCACGTGATGTTCATCGCGCAGACGCCGCTGGTGCTGCCGCCGAGCGTGACCGCAGAGGCGTTCAGCCTCATGGACCAGTGGCTGGCCAACATCGAGGCGGACACCAGCAACGATCCGCGCGAGGTCAAGGTGGTGCGTAACAAGCCGGCGGGCGCCGTGGACTCCTGCTACATCGGCACCGAGAAGGTCACCGACCAGTCGAAGTGCCGGCCCCTGTTCCCGTACTTCGGCACCACGCGCATCGCCGCCGGCGGTCCGCTGGCCAACGACGTGATGAAGTGCGAGCTGACGCCGTTGAACCGGCTCGATTATCTCCCCGTGACCTTCACCGACGAGCAATGGGCGCGGCTGCAGGCGGCCTTTCCGACGGGCGTGTGCGACTTCAACCGGCCGCCCGTGAACGGTCAGCTGTCGGCGGAGTGGGTGACCTTCATGGACGGTCTCGGCATCGGACGCCCGCTCGGGCCCCCGCCCGTCGCCACCGCCATCGCGCCGCTTCCCGATCTCACGGTGACGTCCGTCAGCCTGTCGTCCAGCAAGCTGACCGGCGGCGACCCGCTGACCTTTACGGCGGTCATCACCAACGCTGCGGCCGGCGCCGCGTCGAACGTCGCGGTGCGGTTCCTCGTCGACGGCGCGCCTCTCGGCGCCGAGCAGTCGATCGCCCAGCTCGCCGGCGGCGCCAGCCGGACTCTGACGGCGCAGTGGTCGGCGAAGGACCAGAACGGGACGCACACCGTCGAAGTCGCCGTCGACCCCGCGAACACGATTCCGGAGCTCGACGAGACGAACAACCGCGCCACGAAGACGTTCGCCGTCCAGGGCGGAAAGGTCCAATAGCCCATGATCGGCGTCAGTCGGCTTGATTGTCTCGCCATGGAGGGCGCCCGGCTGGTCTACGTCGCCCGGAGATGCTCTTGACGAATCAGATCGGCCACGGCGTGGTCGCGGACGGGGCCGATGATGATGTTGTCGCTGCTGATGTGACGCATCTCGGGCGACCGCGCAGAGGCGTACAGCCGATGCATCGCCGCCTCGAGCTTCTCCGTGACGGTCGTCACCGCCTCGATCTGCAGTCCGAGGGCGCTCTCGACACCTGCGATGATGTCTGCCTGCGACGGATCGTCCATGGCGATGACGACAACGTCATCCACGCGAAGCAGAGGAACCAGGGAGTGCCGCCGTGCAAAGGCCTCCGAGACCAATCGAGCGAGGTCCCGGTCGATCACGATCGGGTCGATGTCGACAAAATTGACGTGGAGCTGTGTGCAGAGCGCATCTCGCATGGCGGCTTCATTCAGCCACCCCAGGTGGATGAACACCTGGCCAATCGGCACGGACGTCCGACGCTGATACTCGAGGCCCTCCTCGAGCTGGGCTGGCGTGATCCGCCCAGCTTTCAGCAACACTTCGCCGAGGCGCGCGCGCTTCTGATAGCGGTGCAGCATCATCGTGAGGGTCTTCCGTGAAATAAATTTCTGAGCGAGCAGGACGTGGCCGATTGGCACATAGCTCTGCGATGCAGCCTGGAGGCGCAATGCCACCTGGAGCTGCTCATCGGTGATCACCCGCTCCTGGACCAACAATTCCCCGAGACGTCGCGATGAGTCGCCAGAGCCCTGGGTCTCGTGCTGGATGCTGTCGCAGTCTCTCACCGAGCCTTCCGTCGCTGAGATCGATGTCAGGGGCGGCTCCTTGAGAACTCCAGGAGCATCAAGACTGAAACGTTGAAGCCTTCGGAGGAGGTCCGGGAAGATGCGGTTGGAGCAGTCCGACATCTCCTCGGACGTCAGGTCGCTTTGGTCGTCGTAGACGCGGGTCAGGTGCAAGGTGCCGCGTGCTGAGCATACGAAGGCCCGGAGCCGACGATCGCTCGGCAGCCGCCATTGACCGATGAAGTAGTACGGTTGTGGCGCTCGGGGAGGGGTGCCCACTACCTGGTCGGCAGCGCTCCGAAGGTCACCTCGAACCGCACGAGCGGCTCACCAAGGGACATCTCCTTCACGCTGATGTCGAGGCAACTCCCGTTCGGCGCTCCATGGGACGTCGAGATGTATGCGAGGTCCCACCCGTCGTAGAGCGCAGCGTAGGGATTATCCGCCGGTGTCGCCGGACAGAAGACCTGCCGCAGCGTCGCCCCTCCGGTCTCGGGCCCAGCGTAGTTACCGGCGAAGGGAAGTCGAAAGACACCGGTGAACGGAATGGATCTACTGGCGTTCGAAAGCTTCAACGCGCCCACGACGGTGCCATACGGCACGCCGTTCACGAGCGCCGGGGCAAAGTCCATCTTGCCCTGGAAACTGCCGGTCATGACGACGAGCTCCGGCCCGTCGACGGGATTGTCCCCCTGCACGACGACGTTCAGTGTGCCGCCGAAGTCGCCTTGACCGGTGCTGACGTCGATGCGATCCGAACCCGTCGCGTTGACGGCGCACGCGGCGGCGCCGGGGTTATACGAGGCGACCAGAGCGACCGGACACAACGGACTGCCAAGCGCGGCCCATCCGGTCAACGCAGAGGAAGCGATGCGAAACGTTGGACCGTGAGGCCGGAGGAGCATCCGCATGTTCTCGGTCACTTCGTACAACGTCACGTCGGCCGCCGCCGCCGACCGCGGGCTGCTGAACGACGACACCACGCTCACCAGCACCAGCGTGATGAACACCAACGCTGAGCGCTTCATGGCCCTCTCCGCGATGCGTGCCCGCCCGAAAAGGGCGGTCCTCCTACTTCGCCGGGGGCATGTATCGCAAGGGACGGACCAACGCAGTCGCGGCCGACAAGTCCCTGAAAATCAATCATGATGCGCCGGCGGGAGGGCGGGGTCCTGAGTGATAACCGGCCGTCTGCTTGGACAGAGCGGATGGAGATTCACCAGTCAGGAGGCCTGGCCGAGACGGTGTTCTGCTGTCTCTGGATGGTTGCGGGGACCCGCTTTGAATTGTGGAAGCGACTACTGAGGTTCGAGTTTCTCCTCGGGCCCCTTCTCTTCCTGGTGAGCCCCGGTCCGCTATTGGCCGACGAGGTCGTTCATCATCGGCACGTTGACCGTGTCGCAGGTCGCGCCGAGGCAGCCGAGCTGCCAGCCCTCCTGGATCGTCCGCAGGAGGGCGTAGTGGTTGTAGGCGACGGGCGAGCGGCGTGCCGTGTGGTTGGAGCGGGAGATCACGATCGTGAGTACGTGTCCGCCGCCCGGGCTGGCGCCGCAGCATCCGCGTGTGTCAGGAAACCCACCCGAGCCCGTCGTGCTCACATCGCTCTCGTCCCACGTGATGAAGATCACCGGGTTCCCCTGCCAGGCGCGCGAGGCCATGATCTTGCCGACCCAGCTACCGAGGAACGCGTCGCCAGCGGCGATCAGCTTCGACGCGTGCGAGAAGCTGCACGCATCGCTCGCCGGGCCGCGGCCGTGCATGTTATGACACTGATCGGGACTGATCCAGTTGTAGTCGGCGACTTCACCGCGAGCGAGGTCGGCCTCGAGCTCATGCAGGTCGACGATCTTGGCCACCCGCATCGGGTCGCGCTGCACGGTGGCGTAGGAGATGAACGGGTTGTGCTTCCGTACGTAAAGCTCGTTGCCGCACGCGGTGGCCGAGGCGTTGCCGCCGCAGAGCGCGTACGACTGCATGTAGGCTTTCCACGTTTTCCCCCGTGACTCGAGCTGGTCGACGATGTTCGGGACGTCAAGCGTCTGGTCCGCATTGCTGTGATCGCCCGTGAGGCCGGACGTCGCCGCGATGTAGTTCGGCTGGCTGGGGTGGGCGACGCCGTAATAGCTCGTGGCGACCCCGTAGGTGGCAACGGCCCGGTTGATCCACGGCGCGTTCGGGTTACCGATCAGCGAGCGGTAGCCCGTGTTCTCCATCATGATCACGAAGACATGCCCGTAATGCTTGCCGTCGGCCGGGGTCCCCGCCCTGATGACCTTGATACCCGCGGTCGCCCCAAGGACGAGCGCCACGGCGCCGACGGCGGCCAGGAGCCTTCGATTCATCTCAGCAGTCCTCCTCGCTCACGCGGGAACGCAACTGGCGAGGAGACTACTCGTAGCCGAGCGCCTCGATCGGATCGAGGCGTGCGGCCTTCCTCGCTGGATAGAATCCGAAGAAGATGCCGACCGCGGCTGCGAACGCGAAGGCCAGCGCGATCGCCTCCGGCGCCACCACCGTCCGCCAGTCGACGAAGTAGGTGATCGCGCGCGAGCCGGCGAGACCGAGTGCGATCCCGACGACGCCGCCGAGCAGCGAGAGCGTGACGGCCTCGACGAGAAACTGCAGGAGAATGTCGCGGCCGCGCGCCCCGACCGCCATCCGGAGCCCGATCTCGCGCGTCCGCTCCGTCACGGACACCAGCATGATGTTCATGATCCCGATCCCGCCCACCACCAGCGAGACCGACGCGATGGCGGCCAGGAGGTAGGTCATGACCCGCGAGGCCCGTTCCTGCGTTTGTAGCACCTCCGTCAGATTCCGCAGCGAGAAGTCGTCGTCCTGATGAGGCTGAAGCCGGTGGCGTTGCCGAAGGAGCGTGCGGGTCTGCGCCTCGGCTTCCGCCATGTCCGCGCCGGGCCGGATCTTGATGGAGATGGTATTGACCGCGCGCGGACTGGCCTGGCTTACGCCGAGCACCTTCTTCTTCGCCGTCGAGAGCGGAATCAGGATGACGTCGTCCTGGTCCCACCCGTGGGAGCTTTGCCCCTTGCGATGCAGCATCCCGATCACGGTGAACGGGACCTTCTGAATCCGAATGATCTGGCCGAGCGGGTCCGCATCCCCGAAGAGATTCAGGGCGGTGGTCTGTCCGAGCAGTGCAATTTTGGTGGCGCCCTCGACGTCCTCCGGCCCGATCGGCCGCCCGGTAACGAGCGGCCAGTCCCGGGCCTCGACGTAATCCGCGGTCACGCCCTGGATCGTCGTGGCCCAGTTGAGATTGCCGTAGACGACTTGCGCGGTGCCACGCACGGACGGCGCTGCCACCTGTACGGCCGGGACCTCACGAGCGATGGCGGCGGCATCGTCTTCGCTGATCGTGAGCTGGGTGCCCTGGCCGAGCCGGACGCCGCTCGACGTCATGCTGCCGGACATGAGCATGATGAGGTTCGAGCCGAGGCTCTCGATCTGCTCGGCCACGCGGGCCTGCGCCCCCGCGCCCACGCCCACCATGACGATGACAGCGCCCACGCCGATGATGATGCCCAGCATCGTCAATGCGCTGCGCAGTTTATTCACCCGCAGCGCGCGGACGGCGATCCGGGCGCTCTGCCAGACACTCACGCCACGACCTCCTCTTCGAGGAGCGCCAGCTGCGCGGCGGCGTCGCGCGGCGAAGAGACCGGGTCGTCCCGCAGCAGGCGTCCGTCGCGAAACGTGAGCGTCCGGCCCGCGTGCATCGCGATGTCGGGCTCGTGCGTCACGAGGACGATCGTCAGCCCCGCTTCATTGAGGCGCTGGAGCAGCGCCAGGATTTCGATGCTGGTGCGTGTGTCGAGGTTGCCCGTCGGCTCGTCGGCCAGGACCACGGCCGGATCGTTGACGAGCGCGCGCGCGATGGCGACGCGCTGCTGCTGCCCGCCAGAGAGCTGACTCGGGTGGTGGTGCTCGCGGTCGGCGAGGCCGACCTGGGCCAGGCGCTCCCGCGCCCGCGTGCGGCGCTCGCGCGCCGGGATCCCGGCGTAGAGCAGCGGCAGCGTCACGTTGTCCAGCGCGCTCGTGCGCGGCAGCAGATTGAACTGCTGGAAGACGAAGCCGAGCTTCGCGCTACGGATCCGTGCGAGCGCGTCGCGCGACAGCCCCGCCACGTCGTCGTCGTCGAGCAGGTAGCGGCCCGTCGTCGGGGTGTCGAGGCAGCCGAGCAGATTCATGAACGTCGACTTGCCCGAACCTGATGGGCCCATGACGGCGATGAACGCGCCACGTTCGATATCGACGCTGACACCGCGGAGCGCGTGGACGGTGTGGGGGCCGAGCTGGTAGTCCTTCGTGAGTCCGTCGGTCACCATGATCGGGCCCACGGTCAGAGTCTGAGGCGTGGCGACGGGCCGCTCGAGCCCGGACGCCTGCCGCCCGCGGCGCCCACGATCACCTCCTGGCCCTCACGCAGGTCGCCCGAGAGCACCTCGGTCGACGAGCCATCGCTGATGCCGAGCGTCATCGCGACCGCCTTCGGCGTGCCCCCGCCGTCGATCACGAACGCGCGGCCGCGCGTGCCGCCGCCGCTCCCGGCCGCACCGCCGCTCGCGGCTTGGCCGCGTCCTGCGTTCATGGCGGACGCCGGCGCGGCCGTGGCAACACCGTCGGGGCCCGCCGGCCGATAGCGGAGTGCGGCGTTGGGGATCTTCAGCACGTTCGGCTTCTCCGCGACGACGAGCTTGACGTTGGCGGTCATGCCGGGCAGAAGTCGCCCGCCCGGATTGTCCACCGCCACGATCACCGTGTAGGTGACGACGTTCTGCACGATCTGCGCCGCCTTGCGGATCTGCGAGACGGCGCCCCGAAACGTCTGGCCCGGGAACGCGTCGATGGTGAACGTCGCCCTGTCCTCCACGCGGAGTCGGCCGATGTCTGCCTCGTCGACGCTCGTCTCGACTTGCATCTTCGTGAGGTCCCGCGCGATCGTGAAGAGCGTCGGCGCCTGCAGGCTCGCCGCGACGGTCTGGCCCACGTCCACGGCGCGCGAGACGACGACACCGTCCACGGGCGCACGGATCGTCGTGTACGCCAGGTTCGTCTCCGCCTGGCTGAGCGCGGCCTGCTTCAGGTCGACCTGCGCCCGTGTAGACTGCAGCTGCGCCTCCTGAACCTTCAGCTGGGCCCGGGCGGACTGGATGCTCGCCTCGAGCGCCTTCTCACTCGCGCGCGCCGAGTCGGATTGCGCGACGGCCTGCTCGTGATTCGCCTGTGCGGTGTCACGCTCCGCCTGGGCGATCAGCTGGCGCCGGAACAGCTCGGCGCCCCGGTCGTACTGCCGCCGGGCGTCCATCATCGCGGCGTCGGACTTCGCCGTCTGCGCCTTGGCCTGCGCCAGCGCGGCGCGCGCATTCTCGACGTCGGCGTGGGCCTTCTCGACGGTGGCCGTCTGGTTCAGCACGGCGGCCTTTGCGACCTCCAGATCGGCCCTCGCCTGATTCACCTGCGTCTCGAAGATCTGCGGATCGATGCGGGCGATGACCTGGCCCTTCTTGACGAGGGAGTTGAAGTCGACGAACAGCTCCTTGATCTGGCCGGAGACCTGGCTGCCGACCTGGACGGTGATGACGGCGTTGAGGGTGCCGCTGGCGGACACGGCGGCGGTCAGGGGGCCTCGCTCGACCCGCCCCATCCGATATTTGGGTGGGTCGCCCCCGCTCTGCGCATAGAAGTACCCCGAGACGCCGACTGCGACGGCGAACGCGACCAGGACAAGCGACGACGCTCGCGTCAGCACAGGGCACGAAGTCCTTCGTCGAGCATGATCTCGGCCCGGTCAGGCGCGGGGGGAGTCTGGCCGACAATATCGCGCTTCGCGCCGTGCAGGCACTCCAAGGCCCGGTAGAAGGGGAAATTGACCATGGCGTTCTCGCGACCCGACGAGACGTACATGCTCAAGAATTGTTGGGCGGCACTGTCCAAGGCGTGGAGAGAGCCAAGGTACCTGAGCGCCAGACGCTGGAGAGAAACGACGAACCACGCGACGTCTCGGCTGGGGTCGCCCACATCATACTCATCCAGATCGATGGCCGCCGTGCGCGACCCGCTCAAGATCACGTGCTCCGGGATGTAGCTGCCATGCCCGCCGCAGCCTTCGATGGCCGCGAGGGTGGGTGCTGCAGTGTTGAGCTCCTCGAATAGGCGCTCGGACTTGCTGGCGAGCGGCTCTCCGAAGTCGGTCAC
>Ga0137403_10005455_pt1 | contig 14749 bp, 12 predicted proteins | sample CZOMad2_1_16fung_FD_122057 | JGI IMG/M metagenome (GOLD analysis project Ga0137403, IMG submission 122057) | Vadose zone soil fungal communities from Angelo Coast Range Reserve, California, USA - CZOMad2_1_16fungal (Hybrid Assembly) | ecosystem: Environmental > Terrestrial > Soil > Vadose zone... | reverse complement strand
TCGCGTGCTCACGCGCATCCAACTGCCGTCGGGTGAGCAACAAACCGAACGGCGTTCGCTTCCCCGTCCTCCCCCTCGTCGGTTCGATATGAACACGGACATGGAAGCGCCACGGGAGCCGGAGATTCCCGACGATCGGCACGAATTTGTCGCGACGGGCTCAACCGTTGTGGATCTGGATGTGAAGCTGGTCGAAAAGAAGATCGTCACGGTCGACACGATGAAAGCGGCCGACACGGACAGCAAAAAGTTCGAGAACCTGGGTGTCACGCAGACGAAGGAATTTGCCGAGGACGTGATGAACGAGATGAGACGATCGCGGGGCGGCGGCACCGCGAAGGTGGATCAGAGCCGCTACGCCGTGACCCTCCAACGCGTCTTCGGCAAGGACATCGCACCCTGGACCGGCGAAGTGGTCGGATCCCCGGCGTTCTTCGCCAGGAAGACCGTGGATGTGCTTGTCGCCGGCAACGTGATGTACGTGTTCGACAAGAGCAACCAGAAACTCTGGCAGAGCAATTTGTCGTATCCGATCGCCCCGCAGTTTACCCAACGCGAGTACGCCTCGGAATACGGTCGCCACACGGCGTCCGCTGCGCCGTGTGTGGAAAGGGACAATACGCTGTACCTGTTTGACCGCGGGGTGTTGACAGCCTTCGATGCGCAGTCGGGTGCCGTTCGTTGGCGGATGCCGAGTGTGGGAATTTCCAGAATCCAATTTGACGACAAAGGGATGCTGTACGTCAGCACGACCACCGCCAGCAGGAGGATTTCATTGAACATCGCGATTTGAAAATCCGGCTGGAAGCGCAAAAACCTTCCGCCGTCGCTCCAGAACGGCTTCTTCAGTTCAACGTCGAAATGAAACGGCAGCGCCTTCATCAATCCCGAATCCTGCGACTGTTCAAGTGACAGCCGCTGACCAGGCTAGCCCCAGTCTGACGGGAAGCGCCAGCGTCACAGTGATTAACCCGCCGGATAATCAGAAAGCGCAACCCTTTCCTATCAAGCTCGGCACAACGGGAGGGAATGTCAACGACTTCACGATAAAGGGAAGCATTATTACCTGCTGCTCGGGAACGCTAGGGTCGCTGGTTTCGCGCGGAGGCGCGGAATTCATCCTGAGCAATAATCACGTGCTAGCACGGTCAGATCAGGCAAAGCCCGGCGAGGCGATTTCACAGCCCGGCCTAGTGGATAACAGGTGCAAAGCAGGAAACACAGTGGCTCATCTCACGCAAGCTGCACCATTAAAGACCAGCGGTGTGGATGCAGCGCTCGCGGCCGTGGTGTCAGGCGGAGTAGATTCCAGTGGCACAATTCTTGACCTGGGTACAAACCAGGATCCCGCGCCCCCTGCGGGAACACTGGCAACGGCCGCGATGGGAATGGCAGTGGCTAAGAGCGGCCGCTCCAGTGGGCTCACATGCTCCTCGGTGCAGACGATTAACACTTCGGTTCGAATCGACTATCAAACCAGTTGCAATGGCGGAACGACATTTACCGTCACCTTTAACAACCAGGTGGTCGTTGGCGGAGGAAGTTTTAGCGCCGCTGGAGATTCCGGGTCGCTGATCGTCGATTCGCAGACGGCGCAGCCGGTGGCACTCCTTTATGGCGGGAATAGTACAGGCACAGTAGGAAATCCGATTCAGGCCGTGCTGACGGCCTTGAAAGACCCCAGCTCCGGCGCTGTGCCGGCGGTCGTTGGGGGGCCGCAGCATTCGGTGGCTTGCCCAGCCAGCAGCGCGGCACAGGCGAACTCTGTCATGCTTTCAGAACAAGAAGTACAGCGCGCGACGGCGGTAAAGTTGAGGCACGAAGTCAGGCTCATGAGCGACCCGGCGGTTGTCGGAGTGGGCGTTGGAGCGAGCGATGATAATCCGGGCGAGGCGGCACTTGTGTTGTATGTAGATCGGGAAAAAACTCACGCTCCGATTCCTGTGCAGATTGATGGCCTGCGAACGAAGATAATTGCTACAGATAGATTCCATGCAACTTCGACTCAGGAGCAGGTAGCCAACATGAGCCCGCCAGAAGAAGCACTGTCCGATGCTGAGGTGGCCCGCGCGACCGGGGTTAAGGAAAAGCACGCCAGCCGCTTGATGTCTGATCCAGCGATTCTCGGCGTCGGCGTCGGCAGGAGCACCGATGATCGCTCGCAGGCAGCGCTCGTGATCTACGTGGATAAGGACGTTTCTTCCAACCCCATTCCCGCACAAATCGACGGCGTGCGCACCAAAGTGATTCGCACCGACCGCTTCCGCGCGTACGGGTGGGGCAAGCAATCCGAAGAACGACCGGTGTGTTCTCGCGGCCCGAAGGCCGAACGCTGAAACTTTCCCTGGGGGTGTAATCCGCGATGCTCCCAGGTTGACCCTTGGCCGCTTACACGAAATAATGTCGGAGCCTGGCGTCCGCAAACATTGCGTGACGTTTTTTGCATCGAGAAACTTAGAGGATCAGCATGACCGACTTCAACCGCAAGGTCGAAGAAGCCTCGGCACGGGTGAACAAGTCCGTCGGCGAGGCCGCAGAGCGCGTGGAGAAAGAGACCGCGGAGTTCATCAAATATCTAAACAACGAGGTGGTGCCAGCCGTCCGCCAGCACTCGACCAAAGCTTTGAGGATTGCATCCGAGAAGCTCGCGCAGATGGCGAAATACCTCGAAGAACACCAAAAGCAGCAAAAATAGCTGCGCGGCTTACTGCGTTTCTCTCCCTCACTCTCCTGCTTACCGCGTGTGGCGGGCACAAGCAAGCGCGAGTGAAGGTGCCATCGCCGCCCTCGGTCGCCCGATCACGCTCAGAAGCCCCTCCTGCGCCACCACCTTTAGAACCTTCAGCCAAAACGCCTCAAATTCCAGCCGGGCCTGCTCCTGAGATCGGACCTCCACCCCTAGCTCCGGACGCTCGGCCCGTGGCGGCGGAAACGGGGCTTGCCAGTTGGTACGGAGCGCCCTATCACAACCGACGCGGCTCGAATGGCCAAGTTTATGACATGAACGCCATGACCGCGGCGCATCGCACGCTGCCGCTTGGCTCGATTGTGCGGGTGACTAACGTCAAGACCGGACACGCGGCGGTCGTGCGTATTACGGATCGCGGGCCGTTTGTGCCGGGGCGCATTGTCGATCTTTCCTTGGCGGCCGCAAAGAAGACCGACGTCTGGCAACCCGGCATCGCCCGAGTCCGAGTTGAAGTGCTGCAAACGCCTACGCTGCTTGAGACCAGTGGGCGATGGGCGGTGCAGATTGGCGCGTTCGACCAGGAGAACGCCGCACGCACGCTGGCTGGCCGTCTTTCGCAGCGATACCGCACTGCCAAGGTGCTATGTTTCAACAGCCCGGTCGGCGACTGGTGGGTACGGGTGCGGGTTCGAGGTGACGACAAGAAACGAGCGGAGGAGCTGGCGCACGAGACCCAGACTCCGCAAGGATCAATTTTTTTGGTGCGGTTGGACTAAACTGCGACCAAACGTTCTGAGTGGTTAATGGACTAACCACGGAGGACACAGAGGATCACAGAAAACCTGGGGGGAACTCGCCCTCAATTTATGAACGTCAGTCGACGTTTTCCCTCTCCTGCTTATATGTACCGAACTTTTTTGCGATCGGCTTCAACGTCGGATAGAACTGAGTGAAGCTGTGCTCAACCGCCGCATGATCTTCATGGCATTGGAAGCAAGCGGCCTTGGGATTGGCCTGGGCTGATTTTGTGGTTTCGTCAAAATTGAAATAAGCCCATTTCTCTGGAAAATGCGTTTCGTCTTTTACTTCCACGCCGTAGCCCATCAAATCCGTTTGGAAATGACCAGCCTTGTTAATCGAGCCTTTGGTTTGCGAGCTGCGCTCTTCGACGACGAACATGGTCTGGTCCGGCCATTTGCCGTTCTTGAGGAATTCTGAGTAGGCCCAATGCGGCACGAAGACATTCGTGAACATCTGGTGATCGGCGCCTTGTGGGCTATAACTCATGCCCAGCCCGGAAGAGAGAAAGATCCATTCGCGGAAGTTTTTTGGTGGGAGGAGTTTGTTATCGCTGGTGTACTGCGGCTTGTCCGAGGATTGATCGGGCGCAGCTTGCAAGATGGTTAGACAAACAACAATTGTTACGAACACCAACCTGAGTCTCTTCATGTTGGCCCCCCGAAAATGCTGCCAAAACGATACGCAAGCTGGCGGTCGGGCGTTCCGTAAGAGCTTAGACCAGCGTCTTGAGAAAAGGAAAGCAAAAGGGCTCTTGCAGGCGGCGGAGAAAATACGGATTGAGGCGATTCGCCGCCTCAGGGGCTAAAGCCCTCACGGATTTTGGGCTACTTACGCGGCGCTAAAGCGCCGCTCTACCACAGTGCCCAGAGTTCGTAAGTCTTTCTAGCCTGCTAGGTTGTTCGCAGCAGTGGTTGCGTAGCTGAGAACTGGAAACCGATAACTGAGACTTGGTACCCCCAATGCTGGAGGGGCAGCATTCGATCCAGCCCTGCCCCTCTCTTGATTCTCAGCCGTCATGATTCAATTCACTTCGCCACGTTTGCGGAGAAAGGCAGGCACATCAAGATCCTGCTTCTCGAAATTGGCGACCACGGCGTTTCGCACCGCGTCAACCGCGACCACATCAGCCGGAGCGGCTTGAGTTGCAGCCTGCTCCATTACCATCCGCGGCGGAGTGGGTTCAGACTCCGTTTCCGGCTCGAAAAAATCCCGCGAGGCTGCAAATCCAGCCCGGCTTTCCTGCTGGCGCCGGCGAATATCGGAATCCTTGAAGCCGGTGGCAATCACGGTGATTTTGACTGTGTCCTTAGACTTGTCATCGAGCACCGCGCCAAAGATGATGTTGGCATCTTCATGGGCAGCGCCCTGAATGATGCTGCACGCCTCCTGGACCTCGGCCAACTTCAGCGAGCTTGATCCAGTGATGTTGATGAGGATCCCACGCGCCCCATCGATTGCACCAGCCTCCAGCAAAGGCGAAGCGATGGCTTTCTGCGCCGCATCGGTCGCGCGGCGAGCGCCGTTGGCGGTGGCTGTGCCCATGACCGCATATCCCATGCCGGCCATGATCGCCTTCACGTCGGCAAAGTCGCGATTAATGATGCCAGGGATGGTGATGATGTCCGAAATGCCCTGCACGCCTTGTCGCAGGATATCGTCCGCCACGCGGAACGACTCGAAGAAACCGGCATCCTGAGCGACTGCCAGCAGCTTTTCGTTAGGGATCACGATGGTCGTGTCCACCGAATCCATAAGCTCGGAAATGCCACGTTCCGCTTGCTGCATGCGGCGCTTACCTTCGAATGCGAATGGCTTGGTCACGACGGCAACAGTTAGCGCGCCCATCTCGCTGGCGAGTGAAGCAATGATCGGGGCTGCGCCGGTTCCCGTGCCTCCGCCCAACCCGGCGGTGACGAAAACCATGTCTGAGCCCTCGAGCGCCTCGATGATCTTGTCGGAATCTTCGAGCGCGGCTTTGCGCCCGACTTCGGGGTTTGCTCCCGCACCTAAGCCGTTCGTCAACTTGACTCCAAGCTGAATTTTCAACGGCGCATGCGACATGCGCAGCGCCTGCAGGTCTGTGTTGGCCACTACGAACTCGATGCCCTCCATGCCGGCATCAATCATGCGATTGACCGCGTTGTTGCCGCCTCCACCCACACCGATAACCTTGATCTTGGCGTCGTTGCGGGCCTCTTCGTTAAAGCTGATGCGAATGTCGTTTTCTTTTTTCATCTCCGCCGCCCTTCTTTGAAATTTGGTTTCCCTTTCTTTTCCTCCGCGTCCCTTGCGCTGCCTTGGCGCACTCTGCGGTTGAAGACTCTTAACCGCAAAGTTCGCAAAGAACTCGCAAAGTTCGCCGAGACCTGTTCTACCTATGCTCCCTTTCCCACTAACATTGCTTTCAGTTTCGAACTCCAACCATCTCCGTGCATTCCTCGCGCCATGCGAGCTCGATGTCCGTAGAAAATCATTCCGATCGCTGTGGCGTACTCCGGCTCGGCAAGCACGGCTGGCATTTTTGCCAGAGGCGTTGGCCATGACAGGCGCACCGGACAGCGCAACGTCGATTCGGCGATATCGAGAAGCCCTGGCAAACGAGACGCGCCACCACTTAGCACCGTACCCGCCAGGCATAGTTCAAGCATTCCCGAATGACGCAAATTGTCACGCAGCATTTCGAACAGCTCGCGCGCTCTCGGTTCCAGAATCTCGCCGACCATCCGCTGTGAAATCATGCCCGAGGGGCGATCGCCGACGGACGGCACTTCAACTTCGTTTCCTTCCGGAATCAGCGTCACAATCGCATTGCCATACAGCTTTTTGATTTTTTCTGCCTCCGCAACCGGCGTACACAACCCAACAGCGAGGTCGCTAGTGAAATGATCGCCGCCGATCGGGACCACCGCGGTGTGCGCAACCGCACCTTCCAGAAACACAATCAAGCTGGTCGAGCCCGCGCCCACGTCGGCTAGGCAAACACCCATTTCTCGCTCGTCGGCACGCAGCACGGAATCCGCGCAGGCCAGCGGCTCGAAGATCGTGTCATCCACATGAACGCCGGCGCGATTCACGGCGGTTACGACATTCTGAGTAGCGCCTGAGGCCGCGGTCACCATGTGGACTCGGACTTCCAAGCGTGAGCCCATCATGCCGAGAGGATCATGTACTCCGGCTTGATCATCGAGAATGAATTCTTGCGGAAGCAGGTGGAGAATCTCGCGGTCGGAGGGAAGGGGGATGGCCCGCGCCTTTTCCACCGCTGAGCGGATTTCATCCCGCCCAATCTCACGGGCCCGGTTTCCAAAGCTGAGGCCGCCATGACTGTTCACTCCACGGACGTGCCCGCCGGAAACGCCAAGCAGAGCATGTTCGATTGGGACTCCGGCAATATCCTCTGCCTGCTCAACTGCTTTCTGAATCGCGCCAACGGCTTTATCAAGCTCGACGATCACACCTTTCCGCGATCCGCGAGATTCGGCGACACCGTGTCCCCGATAGCGTAAGCCGCTATCGGTGATCTCAGCTGCCAGCGCTCGGGTCTTGGCACTGCCTACATCAATTGCCGTCAGAAGATGCTGATATTGATTCGCCATCCTTAAATTAATGCCCCTGGTCTTTCATTGATGTCCCCGCTTTGGGAATCGCCGGACTCGGCTTCTTTCTGCTCATCGCAGGCACTGCCGGAGCCGCAGTGGTCTTCGCCGCAGGCGCAGTGAGCACGGTTTTCTGCACGACTGGGCTCACCGCTTTCGCTTTTGCTTTCGCTTTCGCTTTCGTTTTCCTGACCACATGCTTGCGTCGCTGTTTCGGCGCTTTAGACTTTGTGGCCTTTGCGGGCGTCTTCGCCTGAGTTGCCGCGACAGGCAGGTGAGGCGCTGGCCCCAAGTGGCTGATTAAGGCTGCTGGCTTCACTCCGGCGGCCATAGCCTTTTTCGCCGCCCACGGAGTTAGTGGTATTTGCTTCGCGGTTCCTTGCAGATCGGGATTTACGATGATCTGCCGGTCATAGCGCAAGTCCACCGATTCCAGCTTGGAAAACTGCTGCCGCCACTCCTGCATGTGTGCCACGTAAATCTTGTAACGTTCGAGGTAATTTGAAGACCCAAGATGCACCAGCACTTCACCGTCACGATTATTCGCGAGGACTTTTACGTCATCCGGATCGGAAAGATCCACTTCACTGAGATCCTGGGAATAATGAGCGCCGCCTGAGTCGAGCTGGCTAACGACATCGTTGTAAATTTTCATCCGGGCGGAGCGCGTGGAGGGTGGTTCGCCGGGATTCATTCCGATGATCACGGGAAATGAGTACTTCTTTTTCGCGGGAAGCTCCATCAGCGTGCCGGCTGAGTCCGTCACCAGGATCTTTGAGCCGACCCGCGCAAACGCGATTGGAGTGCGTTCATGAATCTCAATTCGCAAACGGTTGGGAGCAAACCGCATGACACTGGCCGATTCCACCCACGAAATCTGCTCCAGTTGCTTCTTGCGTTGATCCAGCGGCACGAAAAAGATGTTTCGCCCGATGTCACCGCCCATTACTTCCATCACTTGCGCGCGGCTGACGTTCTGAGTGCCATCAATTTCGATGTCATCGCTCGATTCCACTCGAAAGCGCCAGGAGCGTTCGCCGTAGTGGTAGAGGGAAGCGACCGCAATTCCGGAGAGAAAAACAATCCCGACAGCAAGAGCCGCCCAGGTCAAACGGGCAGCAGTTTTCTTGGGCAGAGACCCGCGGCGGACGGAGACGCGCTTTTGTCCACGCAGGAACGGCGATTCCTCTTCCGCATCCAAGTCGAGCAGCCGCGCATCGTCGAGTTCTTCGCGGACCGGCTCGTCGGGTTGCAGATACAACTCTTCCTGCGAGATGGTAGGAGTTTTCCTGGCCATCAACCCAGGTCAGTTGTCGTCAGGGAATCGCGAGCGAAACCACTATAACTGCTTTTCGCGAATTGAGATAGAAAAATTTGCGGATCTTTTGCACAGGAAGGCAGCAGTTCCACACCACAGAATCGAGACACGCACTGCTGGTTATTGGAGGTCTTCGACGTCCCAATCTCCATCTTCGGGTGAAGACAATACGGCGGTGACCTGACGCCGAGTGCCTATCGCACACCATGAATGCACCCTGGTCGACACAGCCCGTTTCGCATCGATCTTCGCTCGCACAAGCGCCAGGCGGGTTTGGGCACGAGCAATAGTACCCTGGGCATGAGCCCAACCGGGATCGCCTCGGTTGGACATTAGCTGGGCGACGGCGAGTCCCCGCATCGCCTCGGCGGACAGATGGTCTGCTACCGCCGCGGCGCGGTCGCTGAATCCTCGAGCCGAGTCGCTGATCACTGAGCTGCTGATCCCAAGCGCGAGCACGCCCACTGCCACCAGGTACCATCCTCTATCGGAATTCACGATATTGCTCCTTGCCGTTACTCAAAATTTAGACGGGGGAGGTGAAAATTCGTTATCGCCCCGCATGAGGGTATTTACGCCTTTGTAAGCGAAATAGTCCCCCTGAACATCGTCGGAAAAGAGGGTAAAGAACTCTGGATAGATCGAAGTCAGACTTGGCTGACCGGCTGTGTGATGACTGTATTTTCAGATCCTTGCAGCTTCTCCAGGATCATAGGTCCCAGTTGGGAAACGCTTCCTGCGCCAAGGGTTAGAATCATGTCTCCTTCAGTCGCTACCTCGTAAACCAATTTGGCGGCATCTGCAAAGGAACTGGCGTATGTAGCGTTTCTTTTCCCCGTTTCGATGATTTTCCGTGCCAACGCCTCGCCCGTCACGCCCTCGATGGGCTGTTCGCTCGCTTGGTAGACATCCAGAATGATTAGGTTGTCCGCGTCTTGAAAGGCAGTCGCAAATTCGTCCATCAAATCGCGGGTTCGCGTATAGCGATGTGGCTGGAAGATAACGTGAATCTTGCGAAAGCCGCATTGCCGGGCCGCGGCAAGCGTGACGCGAATTTCCGTAGGATGGTGGCCGTAGTCATCGATTACGCTGATGCCGGCAACCTTGCCGCGCAGTTGGAAGCGACGGTCGACGCCGTGAAAGGTTTCGAGTGCCGCGCGAATCTGGCCAACTTGGATATCCAGGCCGATCCCTACGGCAATGGCCGCCGTAGCATTAAGCACGTTGTGGGCTCCGGGCACGCACAGCCGGAACTCTCCAAGATTGCTGCCACGGTAGGTCACGTCGAAACGGCTGACTGCGTGGTTCTCCTGGTTATCGAATCCGCACTCCCGCACCTTGATGTGGAAATCTGATCCTCGCCGCGTACCGTACGTCACCACCCGGCGAGGAATCTGAGGCAGCATGCGGCGCAGAATCGGATCGTCGTTGCAGAGCACGACCATACCGTAGAATGGCACTCGATCCATGAAGTCCAAAAAAGCCCGCTTCACGTCACGCATGTTGCGATAGCAGTCCATGTGTTCGCGGTCGATGTTGGTCACGACCGCCAGGATGGGCGAAAGCTTCAGGAATGAGCGGTCACTCTCGTCGGCCTCCGCGACCATGTACTGTGAGTTGCCGAGCCGGGCGTTGGAGCCCATAGCATCCACGCGTCCGCCGACCACAACTGTGGGATCGAGGCCGCTAGCAGCCAATACAGCCGCGACCATCGAAGTGGTGGTGGTCTTGCCGTGCATGCCGGCTACGGCGATTCCGTATTTCAGGCGCATCAGCTCTGCCAGCATCTCCGCCCGCTGGATCACGGGAATGTGCAGCGTCCGCGCTTCTGCAAGTTCCGGATTGTCGTGAGCTACGGCTGAACTTGCCACGACGACCTCCGCATCGCCCACATTTTCGGGGCGGTGTTCCTCGAAAACAGTGGCGCCGAGGGATGCAAGCCGCTCAGTGACAGCCGATGGCTTCAGGTCTGAGCCGGAAATCTTGAATCCAAGATTCAGCAGCACCTCGGCGATGCCACTCATGCCGATGCCGCCGATCCCGACAAAATGCACGCGTTGAATTTTGGCAAACATTGTTTAATTTCTTGGCCACGGATTTACACGGATTAATACGGATCAATTCAAGAGAATCCGTGAGAATCTGTGCAAATCCGTGGCTTAGTCTTCAATTCCTGCAAGTCGCGCCGCCATCTCGGCAATGTCATGCGCCGCGTTTGGGTGTGCCAGGCTTCGCGCGGCCTCGCTCATCCGAGCGAGCCGCTGGGAATCGCCGAGCATCGTACTGACGGTTTCGACCAGCCAGACTTCATCCAGTTTTGTTTCTTCCAATACCACAGCAGCGCCCGCCCGCTCCAAGGCTCGGGCGTTTACCCGCTGATGGTCATCGGCGGCGCGTGGAAAGGGAACAAAGATAGCCGGCTTTCCGGCTGCCGCGATTTCCGCCACGGTGCTCGCCCCGGAGCGGCACAGCAGCAAATCTGCTCGCGCGAAGAAAGCGGGCATGTCATTAATGAACTTGTGAACCTCGGCAGACGCGCCCGACCGTTGGTACGCAGCTTGCGCCTCATTATAGTCGCGCTCGCCGGTCTGATGGATGATGTGGATCGCGGGCGCTTGCTTCAACAGCTCCGGAAGGCATTGGATCATGGCTTGATTGATGGCATGCGCACCCTGGCTACCGCCAAAAACCAGCAGGGTCGGTTGGGTTTCAGGCGGCTTTGTAGGGGTTTGAAAGAAAGCCTGGCGCACCGGCACCCCAGTTATTTCTGCGTGGCGGAAAAATTTGGCGGTCTCCTCGAAGTGTACAGCCGCTGCCGAGACCCAGCGCGCAACTACGCGATTGGCGAATCCCGGCACAACATTCGGCTCGAACGCCAGAGTCGGAATTCCCTTCATGATGGCCGCCATCATCGCTGGGCCCGAGGCGTAGCCACCAACGCCGATTACGATATCGGGACTGAATTCGACTAAGATGCGGCGCGCCTGCCAGATCGCCGACGGCAACCCGAAATACGTTTTTAGCCGCGTTGCGAGGCTTACGCGATTCAGAGCTCCAACTTCAACCAGGCGAAGCGGAAATCCTGCCGGCGGTACAAGCTTATTCTCAAGTCCGCGTGCCGTCCCAATAAACAGCACTTCCGCTCCGTGGAGTTTCTGCAGGTCTTGCGCGATAGCGAGCGCTGGGATGACGTGTCCGCCGGTTCCCCCTCCCGCCAGAATGGCTCGCATGGAGTGCACTATAAACTACGGTCAGACGGCACGGGCGAGGACGTCCGCGCCTACATTGAAAATCTTCAGTCCGCCTGCTTGCTGATATTCAGCAGCACTCCAACGCATGCGAGAGTCACAAACAATGACGACCCGCCATAAGAGACAAATGGTAGTGGAATGCCTTTGGTAGGCATGAGGCCTAACACCACGCTCACATTGATAAATGCTTGCACCACGACCATGCTGGTTATTCCAACCGATAGTAGTCGTCCGAACATATCTTGCGTGTGCAGGGAGGTGCGGATCCCCCGCCATAAAAAGACTGCGAATAGCGCGATAATAACAAGAGCCCCTACAAGACCTAGTTCCTCCGCGGTCACGGCAAAAATGAAATCAGTGTGCGGCTCTGGAAGATAGAACAGCTTCTGCTTCCCCTCCATCAATCCCAGGCCGGTAATGCCTCCAGTGCTGACGGCGATGAGTGATTGAATAATGTGAAATCCACGTCCCTGCGGATCCGAGTAGGGATCGAGGAATGCCAGAATGCGGTCGCGCCGGTACGCGACATGGAAGATCAAAAAATAAAGCGGCGCAAGCGACGCGAGCAAAGCATAGCCCAGATACCGCAATCTCAGCCCCGCCACAAACAACACAGAGCCTGTAATCGCGGCGCACGCAATGGCAGTTCCGAGATCGGGCTGGAAGATGATTAGGCCAAGAAAAGCAGCGGTAGGGATGATGGCTGGCAGTAATGTGTCCCGCCAGTCATCAATGGATCTCGTTCGGCACTCTAGAAAGAATGCCAAAAATAGAATGAGGGCTGGTTTGGCGATTTCTGAGGGCTGGAACGAAAAGCTTCCCCAATGAATCCAGCGATGCGTGTGGTGGGTGCGGTCGAGGAAAAAGACCGAGATTAGCATCAAGGTGGTTACACCTAGAACGGAGAACACAACTGCGGGATGCTTATAGCGGCGGTAGTCGAGCTTCATGGCGACGAACATCGCTACGATCCCTGTCACCGCCCAGGCAAGCTGGCGAAAAAGAAAGGTGTAACCGGAGCCGTAGCGCTCCTTGGCAATCACAGCCGATGCGCTGAACACCATGACCAGGCCAACAAACACCAGACACAGAGTGACAGTGAACAGCCAGCGATCGGCGCTGACACGTTTTGCCATGAGGACTCATTCCACCACGGAGATACAAGACCACAGAGATTTTTTGCTGCTAATTTATGCAGAAAGGTAACTCTCGTGGTTCAGCGAGTACGTTCAAAACTCAAAATAGCCTCCAGAGGCGCGACGCGAGCCATCATCGGTGCCCGTAGCCGACAGTAAGCCTACAACTCCTCGCAAAGTTTCCCATGCTGCTTGGTTCAGTGCCGGATCCGAGCTGACCAGATCGCGGATCATCTGCCAGGCGACGATGTTGAGGGCGCCTTCCGGTGGAGGTCCCATTGCCAAAGAGACTGAGCACTGTGGGCAGAAACAAATTCGCTGTGCCGCCGATTTTTGCCGCGGTCTTACCCCTACGGTCTGCGCGAACATATACACGGCAACCGATTTGTGTCCCGCTTCGAGCTCCCGATTACAGCGCAGACAATGCAGGTTTCCCAAAGGTCTGTTCCTCGCAGCGAGCTCCCGCCAAGAAAAAATATTGTCTCCACGCCCCTGGTGCAAGTAGGTAGAAAGATTCCCGTTGTGGATGGATTGGCTTCTCGAACGCCGTGTAGGAAGCCCCAAATTAACTCAAGAGCTCGGACTGAATTGAGACGCGACAATCTCCCGCCGGAACCATACTGTGCTCTAGTCAAAAGGGGGCCGCATCGCGCACTCTATGGCGATGAGCGTTGGAGATTCGCGACTAATCATCAGCCCATCACAGGCAGCGACTGCTCAGGCGCCCACTAGGGTCTTTCGAGTATCGCAAGTTCGCAGGCTGCGGAAATGTCAACAGGTCGCCGCAGTGTGCTATCGGATTCGCGGCAGTGGCATTGAGTTCTTGCTGGTTCAGACCCGCGGCGGACGCTGGACCTTTCCTAAGGGCGGCGTCGAACCGGGGCTGACGCACGCTCAGGCGGCTGCCCTCGAAGCTTATGAGGAGGCTGGAGTCCATGGTCGGATGGAGGAGGTCTCATTTACCCGCTACGTTCGCAGGAAGGGCAGCGGCAGCTCTTCTGCAATTGAGGTTGGCGTCAGTGCCCATCTTTGCGAAGTCTTGCGGCTAGGCCCGCCGCAGGAGTTCAATCGAAATCGCACCTGGTTTTCTGCGGAGAAGGCAAAGCGTCGTTTACGCGAAGAACGCTCTCCTGATTACGGAGCCGAACTGGCTCGCGTCGTGGACCGGGCTGTGGCACGTGTCCAACGATTACGCTTGGGAGGTGGCACAGCGACCGATGTCATGCCGAAAGTGCAGTGCATAGATGGCACCTGGCGAATGACGAACCACGACAGAGCTCGAGACCGTCACTGGAAAATTTCGCAGTAAGTGCGGGTTTCGAGCGGGATCAGACAGTTTCCTTCCCGGACAGCCGCTGCACCAGTTCTTTGAAGACTTTGCCCCGGTGCTCGTAATTTCGAAATTGGTCGAAGCTGGCGCAGGCGGGAGCCAGCAACACGATATCTCCCGGCTGGGCACTTGCGCTTGCCCGCTGAACGGCACTGTCCAGAGATTCCGCATGAACAATCTCGGCCGCTTCCCTGACCTGCGATTCAATCTTGTCTGCTGCTGCGCCGATGGTATAGACGCGCTTTACTCGTTGGCGCAGAAGATCGTTGAGGACGGTGTAGTCGCTGCCTTTGTCTTTTCCTCCCAGAATAAGATGGATGTTCGCGGGAAATGATTCCAGAGCCTTGATCGTCGCGTCTACGTTTGTAGCTTTCGAATCGTTGTAGTATTCCACGCCGCGAATTGTGGCGACGTACTCCAGCCGATGCTCTACCGCTTTGAAGTTGCGTACGGCCTCGCGGATGGCCGTGTAATTACAGCCGCTCAATTTGCCCGCGCAAACTGCGGCCAGAACATTTTCTAAGTTGTGGGTACCTTTTAAGGGAATTTCGGAAGCCACCATAATCTCCTGCTGCCCGGATGAATCACGAAACAAAATTCTGCCGTCGCGCAACGATGCTCCCTGCTG
>Ga0137403_10005454_pt1 | contig 14750 bp, 15 predicted proteins | sample CZOMad2_1_16fung_FD_122057 | JGI IMG/M metagenome (GOLD analysis project Ga0137403, IMG submission 122057) | Vadose zone soil fungal communities from Angelo Coast Range Reserve, California, USA - CZOMad2_1_16fungal (Hybrid Assembly) | ecosystem: Environmental > Terrestrial > Soil > Vadose zone... | reverse complement strand
GCGCCTCAGCCCAGGCCTTTGGCGGGCAGAATATCTCGTGCGGAAAGACCGACGCCGCCATTGGCAGTTCGATCCGTCCGCCGGACAGGCCCGCCATGCCGGCGCGGGTGTTCTCCCAGTAGATGCGGGCCGACGACGCGGCGGTATCGGTGAACCAGTAGAGACTGATATCGTCGAGCATCGCATCGACGGAGAGCTCATCTTCAGGATTGCCGTGGTTATCGGTCCACGCCTGGAACTTCTCGTAGATCCACAGCGCCTGGCCCGCGGCCGAGTCTGCAAGCGGATAGCCAATGGTCTGCGGACGCGTCCCCTGTTCGCGGAAATAGCCGCTCTGGTCATTGGTGAACAACGCCGCGCGGTCGATGGCTTTGCGCTCGGCAGGCGTGGGATTCTCCGGCAGCTTTTCGGGAAAGACGAACTGCCAGTTCACATGGGCCGCGATCAGGCCCCGGGGCCGCTGATGCGCCAGGGCGTGCGTTACGCCCGCCCCCCAATCGCCTCCCTGCGCCACCCAGCGCTCGTAGCCAAGGCGTGGCATCAGCGTCGCCCAGGCGCGGGCGATCCTGTTCACGTCCCAGCCCGTCTCAACCGGCTTGTCGGAGAAGGCAAAGCCTGGGAGCGACGGCACGACGACATGGAACGCGTCCTCCGCCCTTCCCCCGTAGCGGGTGGGATCGCTGAGCGGGCCGATGACCTCCATGAACTCCACGACCGATCCCGGCCATCCGTGCGTGAGAATGATCGGCAGCGCGTTCTGCTGAGGGGAGCGCATGTGGATGAAATGAATGCCAACCCCGTCGATCTGGGTCCGGTATTGCGGGAAGGCGTTGATGCGAGCCTCAAAGCGGCGCCAGTCATACTTGTCGCGCCAGTAGGCAACGAGCGCCTGAGCCTTCTGGAGGGGGACGCCCTGCGACCAGTCGCCGACGGTTTCCCGCTCCGGCCACCGCGTGGACGCCAGTCGACGCTTGAGATCGTCGATCGCCCTTTGCGGCACTGACACCTTGAACGGTATCACGGCTTTCGTCGCTGGGGGAAACACGAGTTCCGCGACCTTGTCGGTGCTTGCACGGGCAGTTTCCGGGACAAACTCGGCGGACAAGATCGCGACACCACTGGATGCCGCAGCCGCACGCAGGAACTCGCGGCGCGAGTTGAGGGTCGGCGCTACTTCCATCCTCTTCAAGTCACAACTCAGTTTGTCCATGGTCACTCCAGCAAGTCACTTTGTATGTCAGGCCGTATCCACAAGTATGATTTCAGCGGGCTCGATCGCCGTGATGGCAATTCCGCGTTCGCCCGCAATCGCGATGCCGTCACGCTCTCCGACCTGTTGGTCGTTCACCATGACTCTTCCACGCGCGGGAACGAGATAGCCGTATCGGGTCGAGGGCAAGGGATATGTGATGCGTTGCCCCGCTTCGACCGTGGCGCCGAGTACCCGAGCGTCGGCCTCAATCCGCAGCGAATCTTGGTCTTCGGGAAATCCGCTCGCGATTGGCATGAGCCGACCCGAGCGCTGCATATCGGCAAAGGGTTTAGTGGCCCAACGGGGATCGAGTCCAAGCCGACGGGGCAACAGCCAAATCTGAAAGATTCTCAGGTATGCGTCGGTGTCGTTGTATTCGGAATGGCGCATTCCACGACCGGCGGTGATCACCTGCACGTTTCGCGCACCAATCTCGCCCCTACCACCCGAACTGTCTTCGTGTTGGAGTACGCCTTCGCGCACGTACGTGACGATCTCCATGTCGCGATGCCCGTGCATCGGAAAGCCGCTGTGCGGGGCTATCTCGTCGTCGTTCCAGACTACGAGGTTCCCGAGCTGCGCGTGCGTGTGGTTGCCCTGGCTATCGACGGCGAAGTGGTGCCTGGCCTTGAGCCAGTCACTATTTGCATCTCCCAGGGTGACCAAAGCTCGCAGTTGCAGCATTCGTTCTTAGCTCGCTCGTGCTTGTGGTGCCCCCAAAGGCCCACGACCGGAGAGGCTAGTGTTGCAACAGACCTTTGTTTAGACCCCCATTTGCAGAAGAGTTTTGTCCTACATAGAATAATGAGCCCCCCTCCGCGAGGTTCGTGCCCATGGACGCCTTCCAAGACCTGAACAACCTCTACTTCTTTGCCAGTGTTGTCGATTGCGGCAGCTATACGGCTGCTGCCGAGGCGCTCGGCATGCAGACCTCGAAGCTCAGCCGTCGGATCAGGTCACTGGAGAGGGAACTCGGCGTGCGCCTGCTCAATCGCTCGACGCGCAAACTCTCGCTCACCGAAGCGGGCAAGACGCTCCACCGCCACTGTGTCGCGCTGATTGCCGAAGCTGATGCCGCAAGGGATGCGATCAACCAAACGCTGTCTGCGCCGCGGGGACTGGTTCGGATCAGCTGCCCCACCGGCCTGCTTCAAGGAGGCGTCGCTGATATCATCGTGGGGTATCTCGCCGCATACCCCGAGGTTCGGGTCGCACTCGAGGCGACCAATCGGCGAGTCGACGTCGTTGAGGAGGGCATCGATATTACGATTCGGGTGCGGTTGCCTCCGCTGGAGGATTCTGACTTGGCGATGCGGTCATTCGGTTCGTCGGACATGATCCTGGTCGGCAGTCCCGCGCTCGTAGCTGCCTTTGGACAGCCCCAAGTGCTCACAGACATCGCGCGAATGCCCACGCTATCGACGGGGACACTTGGGAGAGAGCATACGTGGCATTTTGTCGACGCTGAATCAAAACCAGCCGAACTGGTTCACAACCCCCGTCTGAGCGCCAACGACTTCTACAGCGTGCGTCGCGCAGCGCTTCGCGGAGTGGGTGTCGCACGCCTGCCCGCATTGCTTGCCAGAGATGACTTGTCGAGCGGTGCACTGGTTCGGCTGCTGCCGTCGTTGAGCTCTCTGTCGGGTGTTGTGCATGCTGTATTTCCATCAAGGCGCGGGATGGTTCCCGCCGTCCGATCGCTCCTCGATGCCCTTTCGGAGGGCTTCGCCGCTAATCCATGGTTCGAGGGCGATGGCTCAAACGATCGAGCCTGACGGGTAGTTTCGGTGGAACCACCCTGGCGTGCGGGCGGCTAGGGCAGCTCTAGAACGCATCGCCGCTCCAGTTGAGTCCTCCCCGGCCCCTTTGGCTCAAAATAAAAACACGGCTGTGACGCCGTAGACCCGCGCCACCATGAGTATGAACCTCGCAGAGGCGGGGGCATTATTCTAACCACGACAAAAGTCTTCTGCAAATTGGGGCCTAAATAAAGGGTTGTTGCAGCACTAGTCTCTCCGCGGCGAGCCCCGTTCGTGGAGGAAAGACAGTGAAGTCCGCAAGCGAATTACTTGAAACCTATCTGAATAACGTCGGCACCCCCAAGGTATCAGCGGCTCAGTTTGCCGAGAACGGCGTGCTCGAATTGCCGTGGGTCAAGGCTCATGCTCAAGGCCCGGCCGAAGTCGAACGGCTTCTCACGGGCATGATCGCAAAGGTTCCCGACTTTCGCTTCAAGAATCTCACCTACTTCATCCAAACACCTGACAAGGTTGCCGCGGAATACCAGGTCGAAGCTCTGGTCGTCGATACCGGCAAGATCTATCGGCAGACCTACGCCGGCGTGCTGATCGCCGAAAACGGCAAGATTAAATTACTCCGTGAGGCCCTCGACTCCGTCGCAGCTTCGAAGGCCTTCTCTAAGGACTGAACTGAACCAGGCTTCGACTGCACCGATTCTCGTAAAGAGCGCACCGTCCGACGCCAGCAAGAAGGCGGCCTTTGCGACTTCGTTAGGTTCGCCGAAACGACCGGCGATCGTTCGAATGAAGGAAGCCACCGATGAACTACCTAGCAATCCTTAAGAGTGGCATCGTTGCTCTAATGGGCGCCGGCTTCTTCTTGGCGCTTATGGGGGTATTTGGTTTTTCCGCGGCCATCGCCTCCCTAATCGTCTTCATCCTGTCGGCTCTTTGGATTTTCCGTCGGCCCCAGCCCCTCTAGGGAAGTAGAATGACATCAGAGCTTCTAGCGCGCATCCAATTCGCGTTTACCGTCAGCTTCCACATCATCTTTCCGACGATGTCGATCGGGCTCGCCACTTTTTTGGCGATTGTCGAGGGTCTATGGGTCAAGACAGGCGATCCCCTCTATCAGCAGATTTACCGCTTTTGGCTCGGAATCTTTGCGATGGGGTTCGGCGTCGGGGTCGTTACGGGTATCGTGCTATCGTTCGAATTCGGCTTGGGGTTCGCTAAATTTGGTCAGATGGCAGGCCCGGCTATCGGCCCAATAATCGCTCTGGAGGTACTGACGTCATTTTTTCTTGAAGCGGGCTTTCTGGGAATTATGCTGTTCGGCTACAACCGTGTCGGGCCGAAGCTGCACTTCTTCGCAACCTGCATGGTAGCGCTGGGTACGTTGCTTTCTGCATCGTGGATACTCTCAGCCAATAGCTGGATGCAAACACCAGACGGTGTAAGCATCGAGAACGGGCGCATTGTGGTTACGGACTGGTTCCGCGTCATCGTTAATCCGTCTTGGCTCTACCGTTTGCCTCATATGCTGGCCGCCGCTTTCCTCACCGGCTCTTTTTTAGTCGCCGGAGTCGGAGCTTGGTATCTCCTGCGTGGCGAGCACCTCGAGTTCGGACGGCGTACGGTTTCGTTAGGCACCGCTTTCGCGACCGTGGTGATCGCGTGTCAAGTTTTCCTTGGCGACATACTCTATGGAAAAATGCTTGAGCTGCAGCCGTCGAAGATGCAAGCGGCCGAAGGGTTCTGGGAGAAAAAGTCGGAGTCTCCCGCCCCCTACTTATGGATTGTCGTTCCCGACCAGAAAAGCCAGCGCAATAGCTTTGCGCTAGGCACGCCGTATCTCGGAAGTATCTTGCTCACCCATAGCCTCGATGGACGCGTCGAAGGATTGACGAATACTCCCGTCGATCGGCAGCCTTACATGGGCCTCGTCTTCTATGGCTTCCGCGTCATGGTCGTAACCGCCATTCTCATGTTCGGGCTCGCAGTCGCTTCGCTGTGGCTGCGTTATCGGGGACGGCTCTATGCGACCCGATGGCTCCTGCGCGCCCTAGTGATTATGTCGCCCTCTGGCATCGTCGCAACGCTAGGCGGCTGGTACTTGGCCGAGACCGGAAGGCAACCCTGGGTTATTTGGGGGATGTTGAAGACGGCGGATGCCGTCTCGCCGGTGCCGGCGAACGTTCTGCTTTCCACCTTTATCGGGTTCGTCTGCATATACGCTCTATTTATGGCGTCATTTCTCGTCTTCGCGGCGCGAGTCATACGACGCGGCCCAAGCCATGCTCCGGAACATGCCGAACCTACGGGGTCGCTGAAGCCCGCGTTGACGTCTGCAGTCATGCATGCAGCACCGGCGGAGTAATCGAACATGGATCTACCGCTTTGTTCTGCTCTTTTCGTCGCTTTTGCCTTATCGCTCTACGTCCTGCTGGACGGATTCGATCTCGGCGTTGGTGCTTTGCTCCTTCTACAGGCAGACGAAAAGCTCCGCGACCGAATGGTCGATTCGATCACGCCGACGTGGGATGGCAACGAAACTTGGCTGATCATGGCCGGTGTCGGTCTGCTGGCAGGGTTTCCCATCGCATACGGCATCCTGCTGCCAGCCTTCTACATCCCTCTGATCGTCATGTTGCTTGGCCTCGGCCTTCGAGGAGTGTCGTTCGAATTCCGTTATCAGGTCGATCGCAGACGCCGCATCTGGGACCTCGCCTTCGGAGCGGGCTCAATCATAGCCGCACTCATGCAGGGATTCATAGTCGGTGGTCTCGTGCAAGGGATCGCTGTGACGGACGACCACTTCTCGGGAAGCGTTCTTGACGTATTCCGGGCTTTTCCGGCGCTTACGGCGTTGGCGGTCCTGACCGGCTACGTTGTGCTCGGTGCCGGTTGGCTTCATCTCAAAGCGACTTCCAAGTTGCTGGACTTTGCACGCCTCAGCCTTTGGGTGGGCACGCCTATGTTTGCAGGGTTCTTCGCCGCCACTTGCGTCGCTTCTGCTTTCGTCCAACCCCGGGTACAAGAAGCTTGGACGTCCCATCCAGCACCTCTCGGGTTGATCGCTTCAATATTCGCTACCGTCGCCGTTCTTCTCGTGCGCTCGACGGGACGTGAGCCGGCAATTCGTCCGTTCCTGTTCGGCCTGATCCTGTTCGCCTGCGGTGTCGGCGGACTTGGCATCGTGATTTTCCCGAACATCGTTCCCTTCCGGTTATCGCTGTGGGACGCTGCTTCGGCGACGCTGAGTCACGTGTTCATGCTGGCAGGTGCAGCCGTGGTCACACCAATTGTGCTGGCGTACTCGGCATTCGCATACCGCGTATTTCGCGGGAAGACTCCGGAACAAGGATGGGGATCTTGAAGGTGCGCGATCGGCGCCTCCTTTGGTTCGGCACCCTTTATCTAGCTTCGGTCGCAGTTTTGGCGCTTGCAGCCTTCTCGATTCGCGGAGCCCTGCACGCGATGATAACGAACTAGGGTTAATAGAGTCAGAGCGTAGGAAATGGCTGCCATGAGTTCGCTCAACGCGTTCATGCAACATTGGTCGCGAAGTTGCTTGATCCTTTCGTCGGGTCGCACTCCATCCCGATCAGCGCAATCCGTATGTGCGCGGAAAGGCCGTCTTCATTTGTCGCAGGAGATTTGATGAGCGATATATCGGCCGCTGAAAACGACGCTGCTACCAATCCGCCCAAGTCCAGAGGCCGCCTCCGGTGGCTGTTTCCAGCAATGCGGGTCGCGTTCCTGGTCGCGGCAGCTTGGCTGCTTTGGTATGTGGCCGGTCATTGGAATCGTTGGACTGGCGCTGCCCGGCTCGAATCGACCGATGACGCTTTCGTCACCGGAGACGTCACGCCGCTCTCGGCGCGCGTCTCTGGCTACATCACGCAAGTTGCCGTCCATGATTTCCAGAGGGTGCGACAAGGCGACCTCATCGCTGTCATCGACCCTTCCGATTACGAGGCACAGTTCGCCCTCGCCCAGGCCAATCTCGCCGCCGCTCAGGCGACGCTTGCCAATCTTGACAATCAACGCAGCGTGCAGAACGCTCTCATTCGCCAGGCCGAGGCCAGTATCGACGCTGCCGACGCCGACGTGACCCGCTACGAGCTCGAGGCGAAGCGACAGCGCGAGCTGCTCAGAGGCGGAAACGCTGGCACGCCGCAGGCGGTCGAACAGGCTGACGCCAACTTCAAGCGCTCAGCCGCGCAACGGCAATTGAACGCTGCGCAGCTCGAGCAGCAGAAGGCGCTGTTGGCCGCGCTCGACACCCAACAGAAGCAGATAGAGGCGCAGATCCGCGCGTCGGAGGCGCAAGTGGCGCTCGCTTCCGACAATCTCCGATACACCCGCATTCTCTCGCCGGCTGAAGGTCTGGTCGGGCAGCGTCAGGTTCGCCCCGGCCAATTCGTCAATATCGGTACGCAAGTGATCGCCGTCGTTCCGCTGCCGAACATCTGGGTCATCGCCAATTACAAGGAAACCCAAATGACCAATATCCGCGCGGGGCAGCCGGCTCGCATCGTCGTCGATGCATTCTCCGATCTCCGTATCACGGGTCATGTCGAGAGCTGGTCTCCGGGAACGGGCAGCACCTTCGCCCTGCTCCCGCCGGACAACGCCACGGGCAACTTCACCAAGGTGGTCCAACGTGTCCCCGTGAAGATCGTGCTCGACCATGACGTCGCGCTTGGTTCCCTGGTGCGACCTGGCATGTCGGTCGAAGCAACCATCGACACCCGCGGCGGTTCTGGCCATACCGAAGATAGAGAGCCGGCCTCCGCGTCAGCCCGGCCATGACCGTGGCTTTCGAACCGATCACCTCCGCGGGCCGAGCCCTTCACGAGAATGCCGCACACCAGCCGCAGCTGAGCGCTGATAAGTTGCGCCCCTATATCGGCATCGTCGGGGTCCTGCTCGGCGCGATCTTGTCGCTCTTTGGGAGCCGCGTGACGAGCTTCGGCCTCGCCGATCTGCGCGGCGGGCTGCATGTGGGCTTCGATGAGGGGGCCTGGATAACGACGAGCTTCGGTGTGGGCCAGATGCTGATCGGTGTCGCCTGCCCCTATCTCGGCGCTATCTTCGGCGTCAGGCCCGTGCTGCTGTTCGGAATGATCCTGCTGTTCGTCGCGAGCTTGCTGGGCCCGCTTTCGCCCAACCTCAACGCCTTTCTGGCGGCGCAGTTCCTGGCGGGCGTCGGATCGGGTACATTCATCCCGCTCAGCATCGGATTCATCGTCCGCAGCCTGCCGACGAAGCTTGCGATCTATGGCGTCGCGATCTACGCGATGAACTTGGAACTGTCCCAGAACATCGCGGCCTCGCTCGAGGGCTGGTATGCCGATAACTGGTCTTGGCGCTGGATCGATTGGCAGTATTGCTGTGCTCTGCCGCTGATGTTTGCTTGCATCTGGTACGGCGTGCCGCGCGAGAAGGTCAACACAACGATCTTGGCGGATCTCGACTGGCCGGGGCTTGCCTACGCAGGGATCGGTTTCAGCCTCTTATATGCCGGCCTCGATCAGGGCAATCGCCTGGACTGGACGAGCAGCGGGCTGGTCAATGGCCTTCTGATCTCGGGAAGCTTGGTCACCCTTGCCTTCATCGTTCGCGAGTTCTTCGCTGATAAGCCCTTCTTGAATATCCGGGTCCTTGTGAGAGAGGGGATTATTCCGATCCTGCTCCTGCTGGCGGGATTCCGCTTCATCATCCTGTCGACCGCTTACATCATCCCGACCTATCTGCAAGTGGTCCAGAACTATCGCGAAATGCAGGTGGGCGCGGTATTGCTATGGATCGCCCTGCCTCAGCTGCTGATCGTTTTCCCGCTGGGTTGGCTGCTCTCGAGGGTCGATGCCCGATTGGTCCTGACGCTTGGCGCGTCTTTGATCTGCGCTGCTTGCCTGATGGCGACGAATCTCACCGCCGATTGGGCCACCGACGACTTCCTCCCGTCGCAGATCCTGCAGGCGCTGGGTCAATCCTTCGCGCTGACCGCGCTCATCGTCATAGCCGTCCGATCGATGAACCCGACCGACGTCCTGACGATCGGAACGCTTGTGCAGACGAGCCGTCTGTTCGGCGGCGAGATTGGGACGGCATTCATGCAGACATTCGTGCGCGTTCGCGAACAGGTCCATTCCAACCTGATCGGGTTGCATGTCGATAGTCTGGGTGGCCTGACGGCCGATCGCTTGAACACCTATAGCGGCGCGGTGGGGGCTCACAGCGGCGATGTCGCCGCCTCGAGCGCACGAGCCGCGAGCCTGTTGGCCTCGGCCGTCGCGAAACAGGCCGCCATCCTGGCGTATATCGACGGCTTCCTCGCTGCGGCGGTTGGAGCTTTCGCCTGTTTGCTCCTGGTGTCCTGGTTACGGCCTCGGGGTGTCTAAGCTGAAGTTTTGCGCCCGCAATACGCAGCAATGCGAAGCAAATGGCGTGCGCCGCCGCGCTCACCTTTGCCTTCCGCGAACAGGCTATCAAGAGCAGGATCGCAGACCATCGGCGTAAGCTGTATGCCCGGTGGAGGAGTTCAAGACATCGACGGATCCGATCTGCATTGTGAACAGCATTCGACGGAGAGTGGAAAGGCGCGACGATGTTGCAACTAGACAGCGATCCGGTTATTTATGGCGAAAAGGCCAAATCGGTTCTTATATTTCCAACCAGATTGCGCCTTGCGGTGCGCGAGACCACCGGACGAAGCGCGGAAGACGTTGCAGGACGCAGGGGCCCAGGTCGCCTGATAAGATGCCGACGGGCTCCAGCCGATAGATCGCGATATTGGACGACAGCCGCGAAGAACTGGAGATCATTAAGATTCCGCACCATTATCGTCGATCTTTTCCATGATGCATGGCTCAATTCGATAGCAACCGTGACGGGCGATCGATCGTGGAACAGACTTTTGAAGGTGCTTTCGACAGCGTTTGTGCGATGAGAGACGTGAGCGTTCGGTAAGATTCAGAACTGATGGATGTGCTGAATATTGAACTGAGGTCCCGCGAGGGTGTTCTTCACGGAAACCGGAATGTAGACGTTGACGTTTAGGACGCTCCGCTGATTGATCTGCCAGGAAAGACCAGGACCAAGATAGAGCTCCTCTACCCGAGTGAGCGGGGCGCTAAAGCCATTGGTGCGGTCATCTGTCAGCTGCTGCAACCAATATCCGTTTATGCCGGGTCGAATCCCGTCAAACATCTCGTAAGAGCTGGCAAAGTTAATCCAGAACGCCTGTCCAGCTTGGCCATCGTGAAACGCAAATCCGGGAATAATTGGTGGATTGGCACCGCGCATCGTTGAGAGGTTATAGTCATAACTGAATCTTGTGCTGATCTCCCATTTTGGTACCGGAAGAACGGTCGCCGCAAGATACGGTGTTATCGACCAGAACCCCGAACTCTGGTTCAGATCACGACTCGCGTCGAAACCTCCGGTCGGCGCCGTAAAATCCAAGCCAGTTCGCCAGTTGAATACTGATGTGCCGCCAAAGCTGATTGGCTTTGACTGATAGTCGATCCCAAAGGTCAGATCGCCAAAATTCCATCCATTATCATGCAGTTCCAATCCGGATGGATTGAAGTGGGAATCAAAACCAACAATTGGCAAAAGTGCTTCGAAAGCGAGGGCACCGTTTGGAACGCTGATGGGCGAGATGTACACAACGTGAAAGACATTACTAAGCGCCTCGACGCGTGGACTAGCAAAGAGTGGCGAATTGTCGCCATTATTGTCTTTGACTGATGTCAGGTGGTTCCATCTGGCATAGTCCATAAAGATCCAACCAGGGTCCGTGCTCCCGAAACCGTCGTAGAAGCTAGTACCTCCCAGGTTGAGTCCAGCCGGCAATTTAACGACGGCAGGTGGCGGAACAGTCTGTGACTGAGCTTTAACGCTGGTCATGAGCAAGGTGAAAAAAGCCGCTACCACGCAGGCCACAGCTCGGAAATGCTCCCAATGAATTGAAAGGAGTTTGAAAGAAGTTAGAAATTCTAGGATCGCGAGATCGGTATTAATCACTCCGCTCTCGCAAAGAATCTGCGTAAGCAGTGCGTAAGCAACAGAGATGCGCCCGTAGCTCAGCTCTATAGAGCGCCATTAGCCGCCGGGCGGGCGAACGCGAACGTTTCGCGTCGTTGCGTGAGAGGGCACAGACGATGTATTTCGATATTCGCAAACTGATTGGTGGCGGCTCGCCTCTACGGCAAGAGGCTCTACGTCCATCGCAGCCTCCCTTTAAAATACGCCGCTTTGCCTTTGCGTAGGGATAGACCAGCGTTCCGGATGCAAGGTTTGACGGTGACACGACCGTTTGCGTACGAGCGTCTTTGAATTGCGCCAAATCGTTGCCGTCGATGTTCTGGTATTGCGCTTGAGTCTTGGCGTTCATCGTGCGTCCTCCGATGTGCGGCCTAGGCGCCCTTGACTTCGCTGGCCCGAAGCAGCTGCATTTCCCATGCTAGAACAGAACCGGTGGCGCCTCCGTGGTCGGCAAAAATCTTGGCGACCTCCGGGAGATACTGGGTGCGCGCCCAATCACGCTGAAGTTCTCCGGCCATCCCCAGCCAAGTGATCGGTTGAGCGCCCGCCGCGACGAGGCGACGGATGGCCATATCGTGTGCCTCCACCGACACGCCGCCGGACGCATCCGTAACGACATAAACGTCGTACCCCTCGCCCATTGCCTGAATTGCCGGCATCGCCAAGCACATTTCCGTCCAGAGGGCGGCGAAGACAATCTTTTGCCGGCCCGTTTTCTGTACGGCTTTAACAACGCGCTCGTCTTCCCAGGCGTTGATATAGGTGCGGTTAATAGTTTTCTGATCCGGAAAGAGATCCTGAATGCTTTTGAAAATCAGACCCCCACGCTCTTCCGTTACTGTCGTCAAGATCGTGGGGATGCCGTACGCCTTCGCGGTCTTTGCAAGACCAGTAACGTTGTTCATGACCATCGTGGGTTCGTGGCTGTTGACATTCGCGAGTTGGAACGGCTGGTGGTCAATCAGCACAAGAACGCAGTTGTCCGGAGTAAGAAGCGCATCGAGTCCGGCTTTCGGAAATGCTGGCATATTTCAGTTCCTTCTTTTCATCAGTTGTTTGATCTGGTGCACTCAATCCGGTCAGCGCAGTTGAGCGAAGCACTTGCGCAACTCGGCAACGAACAGCTCGGGCTGCTCAAACGCGGCGAAGTGACCGCCCTTAGGAACCTCGTTCCAATAGAAAAGCTTCGAGTACGTACGCTCTCCCCAAACCTTCGGGGGCGTGAACATGTCACCTTTGAATATGCTCACGGCAACGGGGATGTCGAGCGGCATTCGGACGAAGTCTTTGTGGAAGCTCTCGAAATAGAGCCGCGCTGAGGATGCGGCGGTGTCGGTGAACCAATAAAGACTGATGTCATCGAGCATCGCGTCAATGCCGAGCGCATCTTCGGGATTCCCGTGGTTGTCAGTCCACTCCTTAAACTTCTCGTAGATCCACATCCCCTGTCCGACGGGCGCGTCGGCAATGCCGTACCCGAGTGTTTGTGGACGCGTCCCCTGGATCGAGGCATAAGCTGAGCCGTCGCTCGCATACTTGCCAAGCTGAGCGAGCGCTGCCTGTTCCGCGGCCGCATACCCACCGGGAGGTGCTGGTGGTGGCGGAAAGAGGATCGGAAGATTCAGATGGACAGCGGCCAGCCCCTGGAGTTGCTGCTTCGCCATCCAACTCGTCACACCGGCTCCCCAGTCGCCACCTTGCGCGACGTAACGGGTGTAGCCGAGCCGCTGCATCAGACCCCCCCAGACTTTCGCGATACGCGGAAGGCGCCACCCCGGTTCCGTCGGTTTGTCTGAAAACCCGAACCCAGGAAGCGAGGGGATTACGACGTGAAAGGCGTCATCGGGCTTACCGCCGTGGGCCGTCGGATCGACAAAAGGCGCGATGACCTGCAGAAACTCAATGACCGATCCAGGCCAGCCGTGCGTGATAACGATGGGAAGCGCGTCGGGGTACTTCGATCGGACGTGAATGAAGTGAACTCCGAGACCGTCAAGTTGCGTGCGAAACTGTGGCAGCGCATTCAGTGAACGCTCGACACGACGCCAGTCGTAGCGAGTGCGCCAGTATTCGACCAGCGCTCGTGCTTTTGCGAGCGGTACACCCTGGGACCAATCCGCTACCGTTTCCTTGTTCGGCCAGCGGGTATTGGCCAGTCTCCGCTTGAGGTCGTCCAGTGCGGCCTCAGGTACATGGACCTCGAAGGGTGTCACGGCTTTCGTCGCTGGGGGAAGCACGAGTTCCGCGACCTTGTCGGTGCTTGCACGGGCAGTTTCTGGGCGAAACTCTGCGGACAAGATCGCAGCACCACTAGTTGCCGCAGCCGCAGGCAGGAACTCGCGACGCGATCTGAGGGGCACCGATATTTCTGTCTTCTCCTGTGTGTCAATCGCAGGGACGTCACTGTTCAGATTATCCATTGTCACGCCATCAACTCATTCTCGTGCGTCAGGCCGTAGGCTCGCAGGTAGGACGTACGATCAAGTTTCATTGGGACTGTCCTTTGTTCAAGGGGACGGCGTAGATCCGGAACGGCAGGGCGGGTGACTGGCCCTTGCGGGCGGGGTCGAAGAAGAGCGGCATCTGGCCTTCGCTGACCCAGACGACGGACCCCACCCGGGTGACCGAGGTTGGCGTGCGGAACCCGGCGCGCAGGGGCGCAGCCCGGAACCTGTCGCCGTCGACCTCGACCCGGTCCAAGGTCCCAGCGCCCTCGACCAGCAGGAAGCTCTTGCGACCCAGCGGGCGAAGCCCGTCCGGCAGGCCGAGGGCCCGCCCCTGCAGCTTGATCACGCGGCCCGCCCGCCCCTTTTCGACCGCGATGCGAAAGAAGCCGCCCGCGGTGTAGGTCGTCACATAGAGGGCGCCGTCGCCGCCGAAGGCGATCCCGTCCAGCCCGGCGCTGTTCGGCTGCGGCGGCGCGAACTGCGGGTTCGTGGCGAAGACCTCGAACCTAGAGGCCCCCGCGGGGAGCCACAGAACAGTCGGGTTGGCGCTGTCGGTCACATAGACCGCGCCGCCCGCATCGACGGCGATGTCATTGCAGAAGGGGTGCGGCTCCGGCAGCGGCACGCTGCGCTTGGCGGCGCCGGTTCGCAGATCGAAGGCCTTCAGGGCGGCGCCCAGATCGCGCCCCCCCGAGGGGCCGCCCAGGGCGCTCAGATCGTTGGAGCAGGCCCAGAGGGTCCCGGAGGCCTCGTCGGCGAAAACGCCGGTGATCGACCGCGAGCCGGCTGCGCCCGGCGCGACGAATAGCGCGGCCGCCCCGGTCCGTGGATCGGCGCGGACGACGCCGCCCTCACCGAGCCGACCGACGAACAGGGTCCCATCGCGCGCCGAGGTGATGCTCTCTGGAAACGCCCGCTCTCCCGGAAGTGCAATAGACAACGGCCCGGCCTCTGCTGCTGTCATCCAAAGGACAGATGAGAACAGCGCGCCTGCAAACGCCGCTTGTGTGAGGCGCGACACAGATGAGGGGTAGGAACTCACCATCGACATGCAGTCCCTAACCTCGCCGTGACCTGAAGGCCTTCCGTAGCTCTTCGGTGAAGAGCTTTGGCTGCTCGAACGCGGCAAAGTGTCCGCCCCTGTCGACCTCATTCCAATAGAACAGGTTGGGCCACTGCGCCTCAGCCCAGGCCTTTGGCGGGCAGAATATCTCGTGCGGAAAGACCGACGCCGCCATTGGCAGTTCGATCCGT
>Ga0137403_10005453_pt1 | contig 14750 bp, 14 predicted proteins | sample CZOMad2_1_16fung_FD_122057 | JGI IMG/M metagenome (GOLD analysis project Ga0137403, IMG submission 122057) | Vadose zone soil fungal communities from Angelo Coast Range Reserve, California, USA - CZOMad2_1_16fungal (Hybrid Assembly) | ecosystem: Environmental > Terrestrial > Soil > Vadose zone... | reverse complement strand
TTGACGCCGCTGCGGAAGATCGGTGCCGGATTATTTGTCACGGCGGCATCATTTTTTCTCGTCGCCATGATTCAAACGCGCATAGACGCCGGCGAGCGACCGGGCATAATTTGGCAGGTCTGGGCATTCGTGATTTTGACCGCAGGCGAAACGCTGGTTTCGCCCACGCATCTCGAGTTCTCCTACACCCAAGGGCCGATCAAACTCAAATCGCTCGTCATGTGCACTTATTTGTTCGCGGTCTCGCTCGGCAACCAGTTCACCGCCGGGGTCAATTTCTTCATCCAAAATCCCGACGGCACGGTGAAGTTGCAAGGAACCAGCTACTTCATGTTTTTCGTTTGGGTAATGCTGGGTACCGCAGTGCTATTTGCCATCGTCACTCCGTTTTACAAAGGCCGTACCTACTTGCAGGACCAAGCGGACGCTCCGCCTGCGGCTGAACCCGCGGTTGGATTTGTAGTCCAGCCGGAGGCGTAGCAGCCGCCGCCTCGTTTGTCATGTCGAGCGAATATGCCAGTCCGGCTCGGACCGAGACATCTCTTACTGTTCTTCTGCTAAAAATCAGAGATTCCTCGACTGCGCTCGGAATGACAAAGAAAGCGCTCTCGCCAGACAAATCTGCTTTGTGGCGGCCGCTTTCGCCGCTCGTTGTCAGGCGCCACAAAAACCGATTATGAACAAAACTAAAGCTCTCTTTGTATTAGTCCCGTTAATTATGCCGCTCGCGAATCTTCGAGCTACTCCGCAGGATGATCAATTCCAACGCATCGCGCATGACTACATCGAGGGATTCCTAACTAGCAATCCTGAATATGCTACGGAATTGGGCGACCATCGCTTCGACGACAAGCTCACTGATTACTCCGCAGAAACGCGCGCTCAGGAACTGGCACGCGCCCAGCAGACGCGGCAGCAGCTTGAAGCATTCAACGAGCTTTCTCAGCTGACCGGCGCAAACAGAGTCGATATTCGCCTGCTCAGGGACAACGTCGACAACGAAATTTTCGACATCGAAGAACTGAGGGAATGGGAATGGAACCCGCTGGTTTACAATCAAAGTCTGGCCAATAGTATCTATTTGCTGGTGGCGCGCGATTTCGCGCCGGCGGAGCAGCGCATTCCGAATCTGCGGAAACGCCTGGAAGGAATTCCCGCAGTCATCGCCCAAGCCAAGGCGAACTTAAAACACTCACCCAAAATCTATACCGAGACTGCGATCGAGCAGACCCAGGGCGCAATCTCATTGGTGCGGGAAGGTCTTTCGCCCTTGCTTAATCAGGCACCGCAGGCGGCGAAGGATCTCGGACCAATCCAGGAAAAAACGGCCAAGGCACTGGAAGATTACAAAACATGGTTGCAAAAAGATTTGCTCCCGCGCTCTGACGGTGATTTTCGCCTCGGCGCTGATAAGTTCCGCAAGAAACTGCGCTTCGCTCTGGCTTCCGATCTATCGATGGAAGAGATCATGCAGCGCGCCCAGGCTGATTTGGCGCAAACCCAAAAGGCGATCTACGAGACCGCGCTCCCACTTTACAAGAAATATTTCCCGAATGCGGGCAAAGCCACGTTAGAAGACAAAAAGAAAGTCACGGCTGCCGTCCTGGACAAGCTGGGTGAGCAGCATCCCGACGACAATACCATCGTTAGCTACGCGCAAAAAATCGTGCGGGAAGCGACCGACTTCACCAAACAGCACGACGTGGTTACGGTGCCGGAGAAGCCGCTTGAGGTCATCGTTATGCCAGAGTTCAAGCGCGGGCAGGGGATTGCCTATTGCGATTCTCCGGGGCCGCTGGAGCATAATGGCAAAACATTTTTCGCGGTCGAACCGACCCCGAAAGATTGGAGCGCTCAGCGCAAAGAATCATTCTTCAGGGAATACAACAATTACATGTGCCGCGACCTGACCGTGCATGAAGCGATGCCGGGACATTATTTGCAACTGGCTCATGCCAACGAATTCCGCGCGCCCACTCTGGTTCGCGCCGTTTTTCGGAGTGGAACTTTCATCGAAGGCTGGGCCGTTTATTGCGAACAAATGATGGCAGAGCTGGGCTATGGCGGGCCAGAAGTGAAAATGCAACAGTTGAAAATGCGATTGCGCGTGATTTGCAACGCCATCATCGATCAAGGGATCCACGCTAAAAACATGAGCGAAAAAGAAGCGATGGATTTGATGATGAAAGAAGGTTTCCAGCAGGAAGGCGAAGCCGTCGCCAAATGGAAGCGCGCCCGGCTTAGCTCGGCGCAACTATCGACCTATTTCGTCGGTGTGGCCGAGCACCTTGACTTGCGCGATCGTGCCAAAGCCAGAGATGGCACAGCCTTCAACCTCAAGAACTACAACGACGCCGTCATCTCCTTTGGCAGCCCGCCGGTGAAATATGTCCGGGAATTGATGGGGTTGTAGCGGCCGAAACAAGGAGCGGCGGTTTCCAAACCGCTGGTTAATTAAGTCGTCGGCTTGAAGCTGCCGCTCATTTGACTGCTGCATGAACGAACTACGCTTTTTCAATCCCTATGCAGAGATCCGGCACACCGAGAATCGTCTTCCACATTGGGCAACAAGAAAACGCGGTTTACTCTATCACCTTTCGACTGGCTGACGCAGTTCCTTCACATTTGCGCAATCAGTGGGAAAGCGAGCGGGCAAGCTGGCTTCGGTTGCATCCCGAACCTTGGAGCATTGAGATCGAACTCGAGTATCACAAACGTTTCTCCAGAGCGATCGAACGCTGGTTGGACGCGGGGCACGGATCATGTCTTCTTCGCCGAAGCGATTGCGCGAAGATCGTTGGTGAAACACTTCGTCATTTCGACGGGAAGCGTCTCGCGCTGATCGCATCGGTTGTGATGTCGAATCACGTTCACGCACTTCTTGTTCAAGGCCCGGAACAGCCGCTGGAGAAATTGATCCGGAGTTGGAAAACATTCACCGCGCGACAAATTAATTCGACGCTCAGCCGTTCGGGAAGTCTTTGGCAACGGGATTATTTCGATCGCTTGGTGCGCGACGAGGCGCATTTTGCAAACTGCGTACGTTACACCAGGCGTAATCCGGAAAAAGCCAGGCTTGGTGAAGCCGAATACCTCCTTTACGAAAGCGAACTCGCAAGCCCGATCGATAACAAGGAGCGGCGGTTTCTAAACCGCCGTTTTACTTAGTCGGCGACTGGGAAGGCGCCGCTTCGTGATTTAGCGTGACAAAGCTCACTGTTCCGAAATCATGAATTCATGACCTTCAACAAAAACATCGGAATGCTGTTACTCGCGGTCTATTTGATTCTTGTAGGCCTCATCGGAGTTTTCGGATTCTATTTTGGCGTCATTCCAGGAATCATCGCGCTTCTCGCCGGCATCTTCATCATTCTCGGGCACTAACCTCAAGGAACGGCGGTTTCCAAACCGCCGATTAATTTAAGGGCAATCTGAAGACTGCCCATCCCTGAATCGGCGAATAAAAGACGGCCCTTCCTTGATGACTGTCATTCCGAGCGAAAATGCCAGCCGGCTCGGACCGAGGCATCTCGTCGCGTTACCTAGCCTTCGTCACGACATTCCTCGACCCATTCGACTTCGCTCAGGGCTGGCTTTCGCTCGGAATGACGGCAATTTGTGGGATGCGTAATCTCGCCACTTGGATGCGGCGCTCGGACGAGAAATACTTCACGCCTTTCCTGTCGCGTTATTCAGAGGTGAAAGTGTGGAATGCGGCTAAGCGCAAAGTTCCCTTCGAAAAATTGCACGGGTTATTGCTAACCGGCGGATCCGATGTTGCTCCCGAGTTCTTGAACCAGCCCGTTCCCGATCCATCGGTGATCGAAAAGGATGTGAATCCCGATCGGGATCGCTGGGAGCTCAACGCCATCAAGCATGCGGTCGAACGCGGGCTTCCGATTTTCGCGATCTGCAAAGGATTGCAAACTCTCAATGTCGCGCTCGGCGGTACCCTTCATCTCGACATCGCCGGCCATAACCTGCCGGAGCAGAAGACGCACGACATCCAACCGTTGCGATCTGATCGCGGCACGCGTCATCGCTTTGAAAAAGTGAATAGCTCACATCATCAGGCAATCGATAAACTGGGCGCCGGTCTCGAAGTGGAGTCTTGGTGCGCAACCGATGACATCGTCGAGCAGGTAAGACTGCGCGACTATCCCTTCGCTCTCGGAGTGCAGTACCATCCTGAACGGGGACAGATTTATGATGAGTTGTTCGATGATTTTATCTCGCAGATGCGAGACGTTAAATCGTTGAATCGCGAACCGTGAATCGAGAATCGTTATTGTTAATCTAATTCTCGATGTAACGATGTGACGATTTGCGAATCGCGTCCCCGACCATGTCCGCTCCGCAAAACACCATCGCCATCGTCTATGATTACGACCAAACACTGAGTCCGAGCTACATGCAGGACGAGGTGGTGTTTCCGGCGTTTGGAATTAACAGCGAGATTTTCTGGCGGCGTTGTTCCGAGCTAGTGCGCGACCATGGCTACGACAACGAGCTCGCCTACATGAAGGTCCTGCTCGATCAGCTCGGGATGGATCGGCCGACCAATGACGAACTCAAAAAACTGGGGGCGAATCTTAACTTCTACAAAGGTCTGCCGGAAATGTTTGAAGAGTTTCGCGGCGGCGAAGGTTTGCTCACTGCCGAGCATACCGCCCACGGCATCACGGTCGAACATTACATCATTTCATCGGGCATGAAGGTATTGATCGATGGCAGCAGGCTCGCGCCTTATGTGCGTGCTATTTTCGGTTGCGAATTCGCCACTGATCCCGAAGGTCGCATTACTTTCCCGAAGCGCGTCATTAGTCACACCCAAAAGACGCAGTTTCTTTTTCGCATTAATAAAGGCTTCCTCGACATGGCGCAGGACGTGAATGATCACATGGACCCAGAAATCCGGCCGATTCCTTTCCAGAATATGATTTATGTCGGTGACGGGCCAACCGACGTGCCGTGCTTTACCGTGATGAAGAAAAACGGCGGACAGGCAATTGCGGTTTATAATCCCGATGATCCGGTGCGTGTTGGTTTCAAAAAATGCTACCAGCTCTCCACCCACGCCGATCGGGTGAAACACATCGCGCCGGCTGATTATCGGCAGAACACGCATCTGCGGATGTTGCTGGAGCAGATGGTAGAAGAAACCGCGAACCGGATTGTCGAGCAGCGCAAGCTCGTGATCGAAACCGGTACCGTGCGCGCGCCGAAGCATTAGAAGCGAGTGCCCTCCGCTGTAGCCGCTTCGCTCTGCGAAGCGCAGGATGCTGCTGATCACGTTTCAAACCCTGAAGGAGCAATGAATAACTTTGGGCGGACACCACCGCGACTCCACTGGGTCTTCTCACGAAGCCCGTTATTCTTCGTCACCTGTTGTACCTATCGCCGACGACCAATTCTCGCGCGCGGTGAGGTTCATGCCGCGTTAATCGACTTCGCTACCCGAGCGCATGCAGATTTCGGAATAGCCGTCGGTCGTTACGTGATCCTTCCAGACCACATTCATTTATTTGTCGCGGGGCCGGACGATTTCAATCTTGGAAAATGGGTCGGCACCTTAAAACGTGTTCTCGGCAGGGCGATAGCTATGGACAGGTCGCAAGATCCGATCTGGCAGCGCGGTTTCTTCGATCACCTTTTGAGAAGTGAGGAAAGTTATGCGCAAAAGTGGGATTATGTTCGTGGAAATCCAGTTCGTGCTCAGTTAGTCGAGAAAGTCGAAGATTGGCCGTACGCGGGCGAATTCGTAACAATTTATGGTGACTAGCTCTGGGTTGGCTGCCCTCGCTCAATCCGAAGGATGTAGGGTGATGTGCACCGCGTCGCGCAGAGCGCGACGGCTACAGATTTGCCTAAACGGTTGTGCATTCTGTAGTTGGGTCGCTTCTGCGAACGGTAGGTTTCCCGACTTCGTGAGCTAGGAAGCTATCTTCTGCTCCACTGTTAACCGCATCGCTTCCGCAAAGCTGCGGCCGCTTCCCGCCGCGATCGGTTGATATGGGACCGGCGGCGAATTCAGGTCGTTAATGGTAAACTCAGCCGGGACATCACCCATCACGCCCGCAAAAAATTCTGATTGCTGAGTGGTGAACGGAAAGACGGGATACATCGCATAGCCATTGATCCCATTGTTCAACGCCGTCCGCGATACCGTCGATGAAACGGAGAAAACGGCGGCGATAGTTTGATAGTTCCTCAAGAAATAAAGCTCAGCGGCTTCGCGATCCTCTTCGATCCGAAAGCCGTTGAGTTTTAGTCGATCAGCTTCGTTCGTCTCGTTCGGGTGCGGACGATAAATCAAAGCGTGCCCGCTGAAATTCCGCCGCAAATAATCGAGACATGAATTGAGTCGCTCGACATAAACGTCAGGTGACACGTTATGAATAAGTAGGAAGGGCGTGCCGAAAAAAATCACTTGTCGACTCGAACAATCGTCGTTCTTGTCGCTGACTCGCGGCAGATTTTGGAGCTCGGCCACACTCGGAAATTTGGCGCCAATGATTTTCGGATTGTTCGAGACATCGGCCCCTCCGTTACTCATCACTACAATTCGATGGTAGAGCGAGTCCGGATTCTTTTGCAGACGCTCGACCCGCACCCCGTCGCCACCCGGGTTAATGCGCGGCTTGAAATGAAGCGTTCGGTTTAAGCCCGCCATTGGTTCCACAATGCGGTTTTGCAACCAACCCGAGGTAGTAAATCGATAGCGTGTCCGCTCGCCGACACGGGTGAGATCGCGATAAACTTTTTCTGCGACGCAAAGCACCTTCTTCGCCTCCGGATGGGCCGAGATCGTCGCGTTGGAAATGGTCAGAATCCCGCCCACGCAAACAATCAGATCGCGCGCTTTATCGATTGGCAGCTGCGCGATTGCCTCGCGCCTTCCGGCGGATTCGCGGTAAAGCCGTGGCAAATCACGCAAACCACGACAGGTATTCACGCGCGGGAAAGGATGAATCTCGTCAAATCGTCCCGCATAAGGCTGCCAGTGCGCACGATCCCACCATTTCGAATCCTCGCGCAGCAAATGGACTCCGCCCGGAAATTGTGCGCCAACCGCCTGTGCCACCGCGATCGCTGTCGGCAACCGGTCGGGCCGCGAAATCACAATCCAAAGTTTCGGCTGCGCGCCTGTCATTGTCCTGAACTTCCTATCTCCAGCAAAAATCCCAAAGCTCCGGAATTCAAGCTCGAAGGAATCTTCAAACTCCGCGCGTGGTGGGTGCCCAGATAAATTTGTGCATCTGCAGTTGAAAGCGCGCTGCCAGATTATCGGCCAGCATCCACTCCACAATTTGGCGTGGCTCGATCCGGCCAAAAATAGGTGAAAATAGAACGGCATGACAACGCTCCGAGAGATTGTGTTCGCGCATTTTTTCCCGAGACCATTCGTAATCCTCACGCGAGCCGATGACGAATTTCACTTCGTCGCGCGTGGTCAGATGCTTGATGTTCGACCACAGATTGCGTTCGCATTCACCACTCCCCGGTGTCTTCAAATCCATGATGCGATGCACCCGCCGATCGACCTTCGCGATATCGTGTGCCCCACTCGTTTCCAACAGTACCGTCTTTCCGGCATCAGCCAGCGCGCTCATCAAGGGAAGGACATTTTTTTGCAATAACGGCTCCCCTCCGGTGATTTCGACTAGGGGACAATCGAATTTCAAAGCTTCGGTCGTAATCTCGGACAAAGTTTTCTTTTCGCCCTCGTAAAAGGCATAGGCGGTGTCGCAGTAAGTGCAGCGCAGGTCGCAGAAGGTCAGCCGCACGAACACGCATGGAAGTCCCGCCCAGGTGCTCTCACCCTGAATCGAGTGATAGATCTCGTTGATCGTCAGGGTTGCGGTCCGTGGTTCGGTAGTCGGGTTCATGGAAAATGGAGCAGAAGCCGAATGGCAAACCATAACATAACCGCAGCGGCGATGGCTTCGGTCGCGACCTGCCAGTTCGGATGAGAGAAGATCTGCGCGCCGAATTTAAACGCCGTGCACAAGACCACGCCCCAGGTTAGCGCACCGAGGACAACCGCGACCGCGATGGCGAGGGACTGTCGCACACTCGCGCTTTGCGCGGGTTGACTGCCGATCACGGCCAGCCAGAAGCCGACGTTCCACGGACTCATCAACACCACAAAAAGACCAAATAAGAAAGCGCCGCGCCGTTCGCTTTTTGGCGCTTGAAACTCGACACTGCGATGGGCGCGATAGATTTTCCACGCCCCAATGGCGAAACGAACCGCTAGAAATAAGAGCAGTGCGAGACTTACGATCGCTAGCACCCGCCGGATCTCGACCGAGTTGAGCAGGGCCCCTGCGCCGACGGAAACGCCAAAGGCCCAGATGAAATCGCCGGTGCACGCGCCAAGACCAATCGGCCAGGCAGACCAGAATCCGCCGCCGCGATCCTTCGGCAGCAAACCGCGCCGAATCATTTCGGCATTAATCGGCCCGGGCGGCCACGCCACCGACCAGCCCAGAATGTAACCGTTTGCCAGGGGGCTAAGCGTCATCGTTTCACCCGGACTGAATCTGCGCTAAGAATGCCAGCGATGTCAGAACGAATCGAACGTCTTTTTGGTCGATGCCGAGGCGAAAACCGCGCCGCCTTCATTCCCTACATTTGTGCGGGCGATCCAAATTTTGCTCGCACCGTCGAGATCGCGCTTGCTCTGGAGAGAAACGGAGCGGATTTACTCGAGCTTGGCCTGCCATTTTCCGATCCGCTGGCGGATGGCATTGTCAACCAACTGGCGGCGCAACGCGCGCTCGAAGCCGGGGCGACTGCGCATGGCGTGCTCGATTGTGTGCGCGAGATTCGGCGTGCTTCCGAGATCCCGATTGTGCTTTACACCTATCTGAATCCGATTTTCAGATTCGGCATTGAAAAATTTAATCGGGCCGCGGCGGACGCCGGTGTGGATGGTTTGCTCATCCTCGATCTGCCGCCGGAAGAAGATGCGAACGCTCAGAAACTTGACGGCTTAAAGCCGTCAAGTTTGCGCAATGAGAACGACAATAATGCGGCGAAAATAGTCCGGGTCCGGTTGATTGCGCCGACTACGCCGCCAGAGCGGATCGCGCTCATTGCAAAGGCCGCCCGCGGATTTATTTATTATGTCTCGCGCGAAGGCGTGACGGGAGCGCAAGATTCGGTCGCGCAGTCGCTCGAAGAAAAACTAACGATGATCAGGCAATACACCGATTTGCCCATCGCAGTTGGCTTTGGGATCTCGAAACCGGAGCAGGCGGCGATAGTGGCAAAGATTGCGGAAGCCGTCGTGGTCGGAAGCGCGATTGTCGATTTGATTGGAAAGGTTGGGGACAGCGACGTTCTGGCCGATCGCGTCGCTAAATTCGTTACGCCGATTGTGTCGGCGATGCGTAAAACGCACAAAGCTCGTTAACCATCCTGTCATCCCGAGCGAAAGCCGAGGGATCCCGATGCGAGAGCTTTAAGGTAACGCCACGGGATCCCTCGACTTCGCTCGGGATGACCGTAGACGAACGGTTGGCATAGAGGCAGCCCTGTGGTACACGAATCACATGCTGCGATTCGCCAAGATGAACGGGGCGGGGAACGATTTTGTCATGATCGACAATCGCGCCGGCAACGTGCAATTGAGCGCGGAGCAAATCGCGAAAATTTGCGATCGTCATCGCGGGGTTGGGGCGGATGGGGTTTTGCTGGTCGAGCGCGCGACCAACAGCGCTGATTTTCGGATGCGTTACTATAATAGCGACGGCGGCGAAGCAGAAATGTGCGGCAATGGCGCGCGTTGTTTTGCCCGTTTCGTCGAGAAAGTCGCAGATGCAGGTAAAAAAGTTTCGTTTGAGACGCCCGCCGGGATCATTGCCGCACAACTTCATGGCGAGCTTGTGACTTTGAACATGAGCGAGCCGACTGATTTGCAGCTGAATGTCAGAGTTTCGGGTGGCTACGAAAACAAGACCATCCACTTTGTTAACACCGGAGTTCCGCATGTTGTTATTCCAGCTGTGAACATCGAAGAGATTGACGTATTGCGTGAAGGTGCTGCTCTCCGGCGACATGAGATGTTTTCGCCCAAAGGCGCCAACGTAAACTTTCTGCAAAAACGGGGAGGAAACAAAATTGCAATCCGCACTTATGAGCGTGGAGTGGAAAACGAGACGCTCGCCTGTGGCACTGGCGTGGTGGCGAGCGCGCTCATTTTTGCCGCAACGGAAAAAACCGACGGGCCGATTGGCGTCCTGGTGCGTGGCGGCAGCGAATTAAATGTCGATTTTCACCGCGACAGTCAGCGTTTCACCGATGTCACTCTTACCGGCCCGGCCGAGTTTGTTTTCGAGGGCACGATCGAATTGTGAGTGCCTCTTCTGTAGTGGTGGGTAGCGCGCATTCTGCGCGCAGTTCGGACATTTTGTCCGATATTGGGGGAAGCTCCGCAAAATGCGGAGCTAAGCGCACAGGATGTGCGCGCTACCCTTTCTCATCTGTCATTCCGAGCGAAGTCGAGGAATCTCTTACTATTTAAGAGCAGAGATGTCTCGATTGCGCTCGATATGACAAAGGTGGTGTGGCGTTTTAAAATCCGCCAATGTTTCGCGGCACTTTCACCGCTCTGGTTACGCCTTTTCGCGAAAGCGCGATTGATTTCACCGCGCTGCGGAATTTAATCGAATCCCAAATCGCGGCTGGCATCGATGGCATCATTGCCGTTGGAACCACCGGCGAATCGCCCACGCTGACCCATGACGAACGCAAAGAGGTGATTCGTTGCGCCATTGAAACCGCGAACAAGCGCTGTCTCGTTCTTGCTGGGACGGGGTCGTATTCGACGCGAGAAGCAATTGCAGCCACCCAAGAGGCAGAAAAACTCGGCGTTGATGGCGCACTCTTGGTTTCCCCCTACTACAACAAACCAAGTCAGGAAGGCTTGTTTCGTCACTTTTCCGCGATTGCGAAATCAACTCCGCTTCGTCTGATGCTCTACAATATTCCGGGACGATGCGGTGTTGATATCGCTGCGGAAACGGTGGCGCGAATTCAGAGCGATTGCCCGAATGTTGTGTCAATCAAGGAAGCTGGGGGAAATGTGGATCGGGTAAGTGAATTGCGCGCGCGTTTGCCGGACGCCTTCACGGTATTGAGCGGCGACGATGGATTGACTCTTCCATTTTTGGCGGCCGGCGCGGTCGGTGTCGTGAGTGTAGCTTCGAATTTATTGCCGCGTGAAATGTGCGACCTGGTGGACGCTTTCGCGAACGGCGATCTCAAACGGGCGGAGGGATTGCATCGCAAACTTTACTGGTTGTTCAAAGATTTGTTTATCGAACCGAATCCGGTTCCGATAAAGACCGCATTGTCGTGGCGTGGGACAATCCTGGCGGAAGTACGTTTGCCACTCTGCGAAATGAGTGAGGCAAATCAGGCGCGTTTGCGCAAAACCCTGGAGAGATTTGAACGCGAATAATGCTACTTATAGTTGCAGCCGTCGCGGGCGGCAGAATTCCTGGTCCTGCCGCTGGAGACAGCGGCAGCTACAACGGCGGCAGGTAAGACGAAGGCGATGACAAAACTTCGGATTGTACTTGTCGGCGCGGCCGGGCGCATGGGGCAGGCGATTGCGAGCGTCGCCGCAAGTGAGAACGCGGAGATTGTTGCAAAATCGGATCTGGGCGATCGGATCACGTCGGCGGATGCGGATGTGCTGATTGATTTCAGTAGCGCAGCGGCTACTGAAGCTGTTTGCGATGCGGCGGTGAAATCAAGCGCTGCCCTCGTAATCGGAACAACCGGACACTCGGCTAAAGAGAAGCAAGCGATTGAAACGGCGGCGCAAAAAATTCCCGTCGTGTTCGCTTCAAATTTCAGCATCGGGGTGAATGCACTTTTTTCGTTGACAGAACAGGCGGCAAAAATTCTGGGCGAAAATTTCGACCTCGAAATTCTCGAGACGCATCATCGTTTGAAGAAAGATGCGCCAAGCGGAACGGCGAAAACGCTGGCAGAAATTTTGCAACGGGCCCGAAACGCGGGAAAATTGCGGCACGGGCGGGAAGGAATGATTGGCGAGCGTGAGAAATCGGAGATTGGCATTCATTCTGTTCGCGGCGGCGATGTGGTGGGCGATCATACTGTAATTTTTGCCGGACAGGGCGAGCGGGTCGAGCTGACTCATCGGGCGAGCAGCCGCGAAACATTCGCGCGCGGCGCCCTGCGAGCAGCGCAATGGGTCATTGGGAAATCACCCGGGCTTTATGACATGCGCGATGTGCTGGGACTGTCATCCTGAGCTTGTAGCCGCGATCGCCGGTCGCGGCAGCCGCGGCCAACGACCGCGACTACAACGGATAGCAACCGACACGGCTGTTCGACGAAGATCATGAGAGCGGCGATTGCGCTGGGGTCTAATCTTGGTGATCGCCTCGCGAATCTTCAAAATGCGCGGGATCGAATTCGAGCGCTCGATGGCACAGCGGGACTAATTGTGCAATCAGCGATTTATGAGACGTCGCCGGTCGATTGCGAACCGGGAGCGCAGAATTTTTACAACGCAGTTATTGAAGTTGGGTTCGAGAAATCGGCCGATGCGCTTTTGGGAGCACTGCAAGAAATCGAGCGCGCCCTCGGAAGAGAACGAAACCATGAGCGGAGTGTCTCGCGCACGATTGATCTTGATTTGTTGTATTGCGGCAGTGAGCGCCGAGACGACGCAATGTTGCAATTACCACATCCCCGGATGACCGAGCGTAAATTCGTGCTGCAACCATTGTGCGACATCGCGCCGGATCTGCGTTTGCCCGGACAAACAAAAAGTGTAGGTGAGCTACTCGCGCAATTGCCCGACCCGGCTAAAATAACGCGTCTGACCGACAAATGGTAATTTGAATTGGAGGATGGAGTTTCTACCACGCCGGGGCTCTCCCGCAGGACCTCGACCCTCCACGATTTCGCAAGAGTGAACGCGACAGAAAAATTTCGTGAAATGAAGCAACGCGGCCAACGCATCACGGCGCTGACTGCCTACGATTATCCAACCGCGCGTCTGCTCGATGAAAGCGGCCTCGACATTATCCTGGTCGGCGATTCGCTGGGGATGGTTGTGCTCGGTCACGAAGACACGACGCAGGTAACTTTGGATGAAATGTTGCATCATACTCGCGCCGTCGCCCGCGGGGTGAAACGCGCGCTGATCGTGGCGGACATGCCGATTCACAGCTACGATACCGCAGAACAATCTGTTGGGACAGCGCGCTTGTTCATGAAGGCGGGCGCGCAAGCAGTCAAACTTGAGGGCGGCGTAAATCACGTTTCGCAAATTGAGGCGATCGTGTCGGCTGGGATCCCGTTCATGGGGCACATTGGAATGCTGCCGCAAAGCGTGCGCGAGGAGGGTGGCTACAAAGTGAAAGGTCGCACGCAGGAACAGGCCGAAGCGCTGTTGCGGGATGCGCGCGCGGTCGAGGCAGCCGGAGCATTCTCGGTCGTGCTGGAAATTGTTGCCCCTGAAACGGCGAAGATGATTTCACAGGCAATCCAAATTCCAACTATCGGAATCGGGTCAGGGAAAGACTGCGATGGGCAGATCCTTGTGACGCACGATTTGATTGGGTTGTTTCCCTGGTTCACGCCGAAATTTGTCGCGCCAGAGGCGAACGTGGCCGAGCAGATTCGGCAGGCGGCGCGAGCTTTTGTTGCCCGCACTCGAGGCGGTTGACAAGGCCCGGCCGTTGCCGGTTTGTTTATCTAGAAATGGCGCTTCCGGATTCAGATTACAACGACGCTTTGTTAAATGCGACCGGTCAGCGAAACTGGCTCTTTTTGGGGCTGGTGTTGTCGCTCGCGCTCCATTGCCTGCTCTGCTTTTATCTTTATCAAACGCGTTTCGCGTCGGCGGACCTGGCTCTGGCTCCAAGAAGTGTGCCGCCCGTCTTTAAAGTGAAGCCGATTGATACCGAGGCTGCGCTGGACAAGGCGAGCCTGGATCAGACTAATCCGGCAGCAAAGCCGGAGCCGGACAAGACAAACGTGCAATTGCCGGATGAGAAGAAATCGTTCGATGCACTATTGCAGGAAGTTCAGGCGACGACGGCCATGCCCGACGACACGCAAGATGTTTTGCCGGACAAGCCAAGAGTTGACCCTGCGCCGGCGACGTCGATGTTAAACGAGATTGAGCGGAGTACGGCGCAAGCGCTTGCGAAAAACCCAAACGCGACCCATGAACAATCGTTGCTAAATGACTCCGCGGTCTCGGGTCGTCCTCAACCCGCCTTGAGCGGAACCGAACTGGCGACGAGCACGAACATCAAGCGGCCCAACACGTTCACCAGTAAAATCCAGGCGGACAGCGCCGGACCGAACAAGAATCGCGTCGCTGGCTTCAGCGATCTCGATTCGTTGCTGGCCCAAAAAGGCCCGCTCGGATCGGGGACGGCAATCCGAATGCCGGATGACCAGCTCTTTCAATATGATAGCGCAGAGTTGCAGGCGAGTTCGGTCGAGCAATTACAAAAGCTTGGCACGCTGATCAGACGCAATCCGAAGGCGACATTTTCGATCGAGGGTTACACAGACGCATTTGGCAGCTACGAATACAATCTCGATCTAAGCCAGCGCCGCGCCGATAGCGTGAAGAATTATTTGGTGAGCGTGATGGGGATTAATTCGGAACAAGTTCAAGCGCGCGGTTACGGCGCGTCGAAGTTTTTGGTGGCGCCACGGCCGGTGATGGATCCGGCGATGGAGCA
>Ga0137403_10003826_pt1 | contig 14750 bp, 8 predicted proteins | sample CZOMad2_1_16fung_FD_122057 | JGI IMG/M metagenome (GOLD analysis project Ga0137403, IMG submission 122057) | Vadose zone soil fungal communities from Angelo Coast Range Reserve, California, USA - CZOMad2_1_16fungal (Hybrid Assembly) | ecosystem: Environmental > Terrestrial > Soil > Vadose zone... | reverse complement strand
GCATCCAGCACCGATTTGTCCGCGACTTCGCCGGCGACCTCGTCGGCTTCCTTGATGATGCCGTCGATCGCCGGGCAATCCACCGCCTTCACCTGGGCGCCGTGCATCTGGAACACCTGTTCGAGACGCTGCACATGCGTTTTGGTTTCTTCAAGATGCGTCAGAAAACCCTGCTTCAGTTGCTTGTCCGTTGCCTTGTCGGCCATCTTTGGCAGCGCTTTTACGAGCTGCTTCTCGGCATAATAGATGTCCTGCAATTGATGCACGAACAGATCGTTCATGGTCTTGATGTCTTTGGTGAAGAGTCCCATTGCGCTTGTCCTTTTTTGTTTTGGGAACATAACCGCGCGACCTGCGCGTTGCGGGCAGCCGATATGTTCGATTGCGGATACACGCACTAACCGGCAGATCGCGCCGTTGTTCCTGACTGCGGCGAAACCGCGCCAGGGAACATCGGAACTTGGCGAGTCGCTGGAACGCGCCGCACGGCTGAGGTCCGCGACTCAAGGACAGGATCCTGCGCGCTGCGGCATATGTACGGGATATGACAGCGGCGAGGATCGGGGGCCGAAGCTCGCATTGTCAAGGGCTGCACAACGGCACGTTTTTGCCTTATGGGTCTTGCATCCATAGCGATCTGCGCCACTTGCCGACGATCGCTTCAAGAGGCGCAACCTGACGCCGCCCTGCCGGAGGACGAATGTATCGACTGTTGACCACGCTTGGGCGTGGCTTCAAGGAGCGGATCGGCTGGAAACGGCTTGGGGTCGCCGCAAGTCTAATCATCATCGCCTTTGCGATTACCACGCTGGTCCGCACCCTCAAGGGCGTCGATACCGGCGTGATGCTGGTTGCGCTGACGGAAATACCCCCGCACCGCATCGCTCTCGCCGCGATGTGCGTGGTCGGCGCATTCTGCACATTGACCTTCTATGATTTCTTTGCGTTGCGGACGATCGGCAAGAAACACGTGCCCTACCGGATCGCGGCACTGTCGAGTTTCACCAGCTATTCGATCGGCCACAACATCGGCGCGACTGTTTTTACCGGCGGCGCGATACGTTTCCGGATCTATTCGGATTACGGCTTGAGCGCCGTCGACGTCGCCAAGATCTGCTTTCTCTCCGGTCTGACATTCTGGCTCGGCAATGCCTTCGTGCTCGGCATCGGCATGGCCTGGCACCCGTGGGCCGCATCCGCGATGGACCAACTGCCGCCTGCGATCAACCGGCTGATCGCCCTTGGCGTGGTCGCCGCCATCGTCGCCTACTTTGTCTGGCTCAGCCTCGGCGAGGAACGGCGCGAACTCGGGCAAAACGGCTGGAAGGTGATGTTGCCCTCGGCACCGCTGACGCTGGTGCAGATCCTGATCGGCGTGCTCGATCTCGGATTCTGCGCGATGGCCATGTACTTGCTGATGCCGGCGCAGCCGGGCATCGATTTCATCTCGCTCGCGGTGGTGTTCATTCTGGCCACCCTGCTCGGCTTCGCCAGTCATGCGCCGGGTTCAATCGGCGTCTTCGATGCGGCGATGCTGGTCGCGCTGCCTCAATTCGGCAGGGAGCAATTGCTGGCGACGCTCGTGGTGTTTCGCATCCTTTACTTCATGATTCCGTTCGGTATCGCCATCTCGGTCATGGGTACCCGCGAACTCTGGCTTAGTGTGGTGATACCGTGGCAGGAACGCCGCCGCAGGCTGAACGAACCTCCGCCCGGCGAAGCACCTGAAGTGGCCGAGGTGAAAGCCCCGTTACCGTTTGCGCAACGCTCTCGCCTGCGCTCACGTCAATAAATCAGACGCGACATTTCAATTCGTCTCAGCGCGCAGGCGCGGGCGGCGCGGATTTTTTGACATTGGCGGGCGGCTTCGTGACCGGGACCTGAGCCTGAGCGGGCAGGTATTTGGCCAGGATGGCCGGATCGACGGAAGCAAGCTCGGTGTCCGGCAGACGGTGCCAGGTTTCATTTTTGCCAAACATCGGCGTGAGCACATAACCCCGCAGGATGAGAGCCTGTCCGTCGGCGCTGATGGTCATCTTCGCCCTCCAGATTTCGCCGTCGCGCGGATCCAGAATGTTGCCGCCTTCGTATTCGAGGCCGTTGCGCTTCATGTTCCGGATGAGGGAGATACCGAGCACCGGCGCATTCTTACGATCGTCGGTGCATTTGGCGCAAATCTCGGTTGGAGGCTCGCCAGGCCTCGGAAAGGTCTTGGCGATGACGCCCTCGAACATGCCGTCGCGGTGGTCAACCATGAGAATCCAAACCACAGGCTTGCCGTCCTCGACCTTCTGCCACAAGCCCGCGGCCGTGGGCTCGGCGGCCCGCCCTGGAACGGTGGTGGCGAACAGCAGCGCAAGGCCGGTCGCGATCGGAAACATCGGTCGCAATCTGGATAAGGTATTCCACATCATCATCACCTGATCAGCCTGCCGAACAATGGCAGAGATTAGGGCCATTTCGCCAGGCGTTCCAGTGCCCCCAGATATCCAGCGAGCTTGTGCGCGACCCAACACCGCCACAAACAGGTCGCAACATGAGCGCGGGCATCCCACGCCATGTGCTCGCACTTGTTCTGCCGCTCAGTTGACGCCGAGCTTCTTCTGCAGGCTTGAGGATGACGTCGTGTATTGGAATACCAGGCGCTTGTCCGGAAAAACGTAACGGTACGCCTTCTGCGCCATCAGCGCTCCCTCGTGGAAGCCGCACAGGATGAGCTTGAGCTTGCCGGGATAGGTGTTGATATCGCCAATGGCAAAGATACCGGGAACACTGGTCTCGAAGGCCGAGGTTTCGACCGGCACCAGATTGTGCTCAAGCGCGATGCCCCAGTTCGCAACCGGCCCCAACTTCATGGTCAGGCCGAAGAACGGCAGCAAGGTATTGCACGCGATCCTCGAGACGACGTTGTCGTTGCTTTTCATCGTGGCACCGGTGAGCACGCCACCCTCGCCCTCGAGTGCCGTGACCTGACCGATCTTCAAGTCCAGCTTTCCGGAAGCCACCAGCGCGCGCATCTGCTCGACGCTGTGGGGTGCCGCGCGGAATTCATCACGGCGATGCAACAGCGTTACCCGCTTGGCAATCGGATGCAGGTTGAGTGTCCAGTCGAGCGCAGAATCGCCGCCGCCGACGATCAGGATATCCTTGTCCCGGAACTGCTCCATCTTGCGCACCGAGTAAAACACCGAAGTGCCCTCGTAGGCCTCGATGCCGGGCACCGGCGGGCGCTTGGGCTGGAATGAACCGCCGCCAGCAGAGATCACCACCACCTTGCATTCGAATACCTTGCCGGCATCGGTGGTGACACGAAAAGCGGGATCGCCGATCTTCTCGATCTTCTCCACCATCTCGTTGAGATGGAAGGCCGGATTGAACGGCTTGACCTGCTCCATCAATGCATCCGTCAGGCCCTGGCCGGTGACGAAGGGAATTCCCGGGATGTCGTAGATCGGCTTTTCCGGATAGAGTTCGGCGCATTGGCCGCCGATCTTGTCGAGAATATCGACAAGGTGCACCTTCATATCGAGCAGGCCCAATTCGAAAACGGCAAACAGCCCGCATGGGCCCGCGCCAATGATCAGCACGTCGGTTTTGATCGCTTCGCTCATATCGTTTCTTTTCGGTTGGACAGGACCGCCAGGCGCCCTTTTTGGCTGCGCCTGTCTAGCCAACAGGGAACGGCGAGGAAAGCGATAATATGGTGGCCGGGCAGCGCCGCAACCCCTTGCCGGCGTTCGACAACTGCGCTGTAAGGGCCTGAATCTCGGAGACCCTCGCCGTGAACGCCCCTGCCCGTCTCGATTCAACGCCGCAGCTGGAGGATTTTCCCTTCCGGCTGACCGACAATGTGCGCTTTGCCGATCTCGATCCCAATCAGCACGTCAACAACGCTGTCTATGCGACCTATTTCGAGACCGGCCGTGTCACCCTGATGAAGGACCGCAATCAAGGGCTGGTGCCCGCAGGCCTGGCCTGGATCATGGTGAAGCTCGACATCCACTTCCGGGCTGAGCTGCGTTGGCCGGGCACCATCGAGATGGGGCTCGGCGTCTCGAAATTCGGCCGAACCTCCGTCACCTTCGATCAGGTGGTGTTTTCACAAGATCGATGCGTGGCGTCGGCGCAAGCGGTGACGGTGCTGATCGACGAGGCCACACGCAAGCCGACGCCGCTGACACCCGAGATCATCGCGAATTTCCAGCGCTGGCTTCGCCGCGGCGCGGATGACAAGTGAGGAATCCGACAGCGGCGGATTGATTTTGCGGGGAGGAAAATAAGGGCGAGGTTCAAGTTGGTGCTTGCGATGCTTGCCGTGACCATCAGCGTCGCCGCGACGCAAGCGCGCACGGGCGCGAAAAAGACCGATCCGACGAGCGACCACCGGTTTGCGGTGCAATCAACGCTTCGGCTTTATCATTCCAGCGAATGATCAGGCACTCCGGACGGAACAAGCCTGCAAACCGATAAAACTTCAGGCTGAATCGCAACCGGATACTGCACTTAAGCGGGCTACAATAGGGAGTACGCTTCAGATTCAGCTGCAACCTGCGAATGTTGCCGAATTACCGCAGATCACAAGATTCTAGGCCTCGTTGGGGTAGGCGGGCTATGCGACTTGGAATCTGCCGGTAAAGGTACTCAATACAACTCCAGAGAGTAACCTTTTTTTCGGATGGCTCGCCGCGAACAATAAAAATCGAGCCACGAAACGCGCTTGGGAAGACGTCAGTATGATGAAGAGTATTGTCGGGATTCGCGGTTGTATGCTGCGATCCTTTGCTTCGTTGAGAGCTATTGCGGTAGCTCTGATGGCCGTTCAGGCCATCGCGCTGATAACGGCATCTGCGGTCGAGGCCCTTGATCATAATTTTTCCGATTGCTTCTGATGGCCCGCGTATCCCGGGCTGCACTGCTGAACGACGCCTGAAGGTCGATCAGGTTTAAGGGAGAGACATGTGCTGAATATCTTGAGGCTGACGCGTGCAGGCGGTCATTTGCCTGATTCATTGAAGCCCCGATGGTGTCATTCGCCAACCGTGACCCGTGTGGCGCTGAGCATCGGCATTTTGGCGATCCTCTTGATGCAGTCGGAGAACGCCTTGGCGGCGTGTACCACTACCGGTCTCCAGACCGCTCCGGTCACCCTGACATGCGCGGCGAACACAACAACGACTAATACGCCCAATACAGTAAGTCCTGCCACGACCAGCGACAGGACACAGGATCTCAATTCGAGCATCATCGCGCAGGTCAATGGTGGCGTCACGGTCGACGGATTTGGCCTCAATCTTATCACGACGCTTCCCGGTTCAACGGTATCGGTGACAAACGACGGCTTGATTACGACTAATCAGAACAACGGTATTCGCGCGCTTCAGGTGAGCCCCGGAGCGGCAGGCAATTTCGGAACTTTTACTTATTCGGGCGCGGGCAGCATCTCCAATACGGGAAGCGGCGATGCGCTGAACATCAGTAATTCCGGCACTGGCGGCATCAGTATCACCGTAAGCGGTACCAGCACGATTGCTGCCACGAATACGGGAACCGGTATCGGGACAGGAAGCGGCACCGGCGCCGTCGGGGTGACCGTGCAATCGGGTGGCACCGTGCAGGGCGGCGCCGGTGTCAGCTTCGGTGGAGCGGCCGGCAACACGTTGACGAACTCCGGAACGGTGCAAGGAATTGGTGCGCTTTCAGTCGGCGTCTCCGCCACGGCCGCGACGATCATCAATTCCGGGAACATCACCGCGCTGGGGCGCGGGGCACTCGGAGACAATCTCAACATAACCAACAATCTCGGCGGCACCATCCAGGCGACGGGTGTGGGCGGCGTGGGTGTGCAGGCTATCGGGGCCATCGGATTTGCAAATATCACCAACAACACGGGAGCGACGATCAGCGCGACCAACACCAATGGAATCGCCATCGCTACCGCGACGGCCGCAGTCAATAATTCCGGGACAATTTCGGGAGCATTCGACGGCGTCAACACCCAAAATACGACCACGCTGACAAATTCCGGCATGATTATAGGGACCGCTCGCTCTGGTGTCCGGGTCGGCAGTAACGCCAGTATCGACAATAGCGGCACCATCACCGGCTTGGCCGGAATCGTGTTCAGAGATGCGGGCGTGGGTTTCGGTGCGCCGACGAACGGAAGCGTCATCAATTCAGGGACGATTACAGGGATCGGCGGCACCGCCATTAACTTCGCGGCTACGCCGGGCGCCGGCCCGTCCAGCCTCACGATCGCATCGACCAGTGTCATCAACGGCAACGTGCTCGGCACCGGAGCCGACACCTTTCAACTCGGCAGCTCCAGCGCTGGCGCGTTTAATGTGAGCAACATTGGAGCCACCCAGCAGTATCGCGGTTTCGCGACGTTCAACAAAATCGGAACTTCCACATGGACGCTAACCGGGTCGGGTGCGCAGAACTGGACCATCAGCCAAGGCACCTTAATCGGTGACACCAATAGCTTGGCGGGAACTTCGATCACCAACAACGCCGCACTCGTATACAGTCAAAACTTCGATGGCGTGCATTCGGGGGCAATCAGCGGATCCGGCACCTTGACCAAGAATGGTTCCGGAACCGTGATTTTAGCGGCAGATAACGTATATTCCGGCGGCACGACGATCTCTGCGGGCAAATTGCAGCTTGGCAATGGCGGTGTGACGGGATCGATCCTCGGCAATGTCACTGACAACGCAGTGTTCGCGATCAACCGCTCAAACGCTTATACCTTCGCCGGCATCATCCTCGGCTCAGGGGCATTCGAACAGAATGGCTCCGGTAACACCGATCTCACCGCCACCAATAGCTACACCGGCACGACGACAGTGAACGGCGGTACGTTGCAGGTGGACGGCTCGATTGCTTCGTCCAGTCTGACCACGGTGAATACCAGTGCCACGTTAGCCGGCATCGGAACAGTCGGTAAGACCACGATCGCCAATGGCGGAACATTTATGCCCGGCAACGGCACGCCGGGCTCGTCGATGACGGTGGCAGGCAATCTCGCGTTCCAGTCGGGCGCGCTATATCTAGTGCAGGTCAATCCCGCCACCGCATCGATCGCCAATGTCGCGGGCACGGCTACCCTGGGCGGCGCCACAGCGAACGCGATTTATGCCAATGGCAGCTATGTCGCGAAGAAGTATACCATCCTGACCGCTACAGGTGGCGTCAGCGGCACATTCGCTTCGCTTGTTAACACCAACCTTCCCTCCAGTGTCTCGGCCAGCCTGAGCTACGACGCCCATGATGTCTTTCTTAACCTGACCTTGAATTTATCAGTTCCGGGCAGCCTCAACGGTAATCAGCAGAACGTCGCCAATGCGCTGACCAATTTCTTCAATGCCAATGGCGGCATTCCAGGGGCGTTTGCCGTGCTGTCGCCCGCGGGTCTCACACAGGCCGCGGGCGAGACCGCGACCGGATCGCAGCAGACCACATTTGACGCAATGCACCAGTTCATGGGCGTGATGACCGATCCCTTCATTGCAGGCCGCGGCGATCCCGTGACGTCAGCGACGGGAGCACCGCCATACGCCGAGGAGGATAACGGTGCCAGCGCGTATGCGGCCGACGGCAAGCCGCGTTCGAAGAGCGAGCGCGATGCTTACGCTGCGATCTACCGCAAGGCGCAGCCAATGGCCGATCCGCTCGTGCAGCGCTGGAGCGTGTGGGCCGCGGGATTTGGCGGGTCACAGACCACCGACGGCAATGCCACGGTGGGATCGAACACGGCGACCAGCCGTATCTTCGGCACCGCGGTCGGCGCCGATTACCGTTTCTCCCCGTTTACGTTGGCAGGCTTCGCGCTGGCCGGCGGCGGCACCAACTTCAGCGTCAATGGTTTGGGCACCGGCCGATCCGACCTGTTCCAGGCCGGCGCCTATGTGCGTCACACCGCAGGCCCGGCCTATGTCACCGCCGCGCTCGCCTATGGCTGGCAGGACATCACCACCGATCGCACCGTCACCATCAACGGCGTCGACCGGCTGCGCGCCGAGTTCAACGCCAATGCCTTCTCGGGCCGTGCCGAAGGCGGCTACCGCCTGGTGGCGCCATGGACGGGCGGCATCGGCTTCACGCCCTACGCCGCCGGGCAGTTCGTTACCTTCGACCTGCCGGCTTACGCCGAACAGGTCGTGTCGGGGGCGAATACGTTTGCGCAGACTTACGGCTCGAAGAGCGTGACCGACACGCGCTCGGAACTCGGTGTTCGCACCGATAAGTCCTTCGCAATGCCGGATGCGATCCTGACCTTGCGCGGCCGCGCCGCCTGGGCACACGACTTCAACCCCGATCGCAACATCGCAGCCACCTTCCAGGCGCTGCCGGGTGCGAGCTTCGTCGTCAACGGCGCGGCGCAAGCCAGCGACTCCGCGCTGATCACCGCTTCGGCCGAAATGAAATGGCTGAACGGCTGGTCCGCTGCCGCCACCTTCGAAGGCGAATTCTCCAACGTGACACGTTCCTACGCCGGCAAGGGCGTGGTGCGCTACGCGTGGTAAACCGCCGGCCCTCGAGCATGATCCGGAAGCGGCAAACCGATTTTCCCTGGCGACAAACGCGCAGCGTTTGCGCGGAGATCATGCTCAAACAAAATTGGATCACGATCCGATTCAACCTGATCGGATCGCGACCTAAGCCTGTCGTTCCGGCGTCGAGACCACGAGGCCGTCGAGTTCGTCGCTGACCTTGATCTGGCAGGACAGCCGCGAATTCGGCCTCACGTCGAACCCGAAGTCCAGCATGTCCTCTTCCATCGGCGACGGCGAACCTACCTTTTCGCGCCAGGCCTCATCGACATAGACATGGCAGGTGGCGCAGGCGCAGGCGCCGCCGCATTCGGCCTCGATCCCCGGGATCGCATTGCGGATCGCCGCTTCCATCACGGTGGCACCGTTTTCGACATCGATAATGCGGGTTTCGCCGGAATGGTCGACAAAGTGAATCTTGGCCATGTTCGCTCGTGCTGCCGGATGAAAGAGGTCCGGGCAGTCCTATAACGGGTCGGTCCGCTCCGCGCTAGTGCGGGAGATTTGGCATTTCCGTCAGTTGGTCCTGCGGGTCCGCGATGCCGATGTCAAATCCGAAACCGCACGGAAATCCACGATTTGCTGGTGCCGTTGGGCCCCTTGCATGACCGCTGAACTGTTAGGTTCGTTCGCTCGGAATCAGGACCGGTGCAGGATCGCGTCGATGGCCGTGCGGGCTTCGGCCACGGCATCGCTAAGTTCGGCCAAGGCCGGAGCCGGATCTCCGCCGCTCTGGATCGCCACCTCCAGGCAGGCCGCAGCATCGGCCACGCCAAACGCGCCGATCGCCCGCGCCGAACCCTTGAGCGTATGGGTCAGCACACCCGCGTCGGATGGCAGGGTGGCGAGAGCTCCAACCAGACCGACGGCCTGGGCCGAAAACATCGCCAGCACCTCGCGCTCGAGGCTGGCATCGCCAAGCGTCATTCGCCGAAGATGGGCGATATCGATTGGCCCGTCATCGGGGACAAGTGGCGGCGATGGCATCCAATCGATCCGATCCAGATGAAGCGACATGTGGATAATCCGAAATCTTTTCCGCCTGAGCGATCCGACGGCAAAGTGTCGCCACCCAATCATGGAAAATGTTAATGGAACGTTTGGCGTACCCGCCGCAAGTTCGCCTTGTTTTCGGCAAAGAGTCGGCTCAATTAGCCAGCACGCGCAAGAAGTTCGAGGACTTGTAAGGCCTTACGGCACGGCGCTATTAACGATGATTAAGATTGTATTAATCGCAGCCATTTCATTCGCGCCGCCTAGCCAATAGGATGTTTGCCGGACCTAGCGGACGGGCCGGCCTCAATGGCCGCGCTTGGGGCGCTGCACGAGATATGACGCCGGTTTGGAGCTTGCGGGGGGCGGTCGCGCAAGGGCTCTTCCGGGATGCGTAAAAGATAAAAGAGGGGTCAGACTGAACATGGCGAACAATCCCAAGAAGGTCAAAGACCCAACCGAAGTCGCGCTTTCTGCCATTCAGGAAGCCTTGAACATCAGTGATGTTTCCGCGACCGATAACAACAGGGGTTCAGTCCACAACGATGCCGCGCCGGCGGATCCTTTCGCGACGCCTTCTTACAGCGAGCCTTCACTTGACACCCGGCCTGGCGACAACCGGCCGATCTTCGAAACCATGGAAGAGCCGCGCCCGACGCGCCGCGCCGCCAATGACGACCGCGAAACCATTGGCCAAATTCTGCAAGCCATTCAGAAAGGCCGCCCCGCGCGCAACGTCTTCACGCTCGCTACCCTCTTTGCGGGGGTCTGGATTCTGGGCGCAATTATCCTCACGATCAGTTTTCTGCCCTCATTGCAGGCGGCGATCGGTCAGGGTGCCGGCGGCACGCTGGCGATGGCCGGCCTTGCGGCTTTGTTCGCCGCGCCGGTTTTGCTGATTTATTTTCTGGCAATGCTTTCCTGGCGCGGTCAGGAAATGCGCATGATCGCGCAATCGATGGCGCAAGTTGCGATCCGTTTCTCGGAGCCCGAAAGCGCCGCCAGCGACTCGATGGTAACGGTCGGTCAGGCGATCCGCCGCGAAGTCGCGGCCATGGGCGACGGCGTCGAACGCGCCATCGCGCGCGCCGGCGAACTTGAAACCCTGGTGGCCAACGAAGTCGCAGCGCTCGAGCGCGCCTACAGCGACAACGAGGTGCGGATCCGCGCCCTTCTGCAGGACATCGCCCATCAGCGCGACAATCTGGTCGGCCAGGCCGAACAGGTCCGCAGCGCCATCTCCGGCGTGCAAATCGACCTGCGCCACGACATCGCGCTGATTTCGGACGCCATCGCCTCGCGAGTCGACGAGGTTGCCAAGAGCATCACCGGCGCGCTGGAAGAACGCGGCGCCCACATCACGAGCGCGCTCGGCAATGCCGGCGACAATATGATCCTGGCGCTCGGCGAGCGCGGCGGCGACCTGCTCGACCGGCTCGAGGAAGCGAGCGCCGAGACGACGCGCGCCGTGCTCGACGCCAGCGAGCGGCTGACGACCAGCCTCAATTTCAAGACCGGGCACGTCCACGACGAGTTCGTCGAACTTGCCGACCGCGTGCACGAGATGCTGAACGAGCGGATCGACCGTGTCACATCCGAATTCGAGCAACGCTCCTCCACCATCGTGGACGTAATTTCCGAGCGCACCGAACAGGTCCACGACTCGCTGAAGAATTCGAGCGACTCGCTCCTGCTTGAGCTTGAACTGCGCAGCGGCGACCTCGTGAACAAGATCGACGAGGCCGGCAATCGTCTCGCGGCGAACATCCTCACCTCCGGCGACAAGGCGAGCGAAGCGCTCGATGTGACGGCGAACTCGCTGGTGGCGAAGGTCGTCAGCCAAACTGAAAATGCTCACGACTCGCTTAGTCTGCAGATCAGCGCCTTCGACGAATTGGTGAAGAACCAGGGCGGCGAGCTCGCGGAAAAATTCGCTCGCGACAGCGGCACCCTCGGTGCCGTGATCACCCGCCACATTTCCGAGTTCGATCGCACCGTTAAAACCTTCGGCGGCGAAATCGTCGAACGCATGGGCCAGCGCACCCACGACATCGCCGAAACCCTGAAGAGCTATGTCGATACATTCGACACGCGGCTGACCTCGAACGGCGGTGAGATCACCGCCTCGCTCGACCAGCGCCTCATGCAATTCGAGACGACACTGGGGATCCGTGTCGCCAATCTGGATACCTCGCTCGACACCAAGATCAAATCTTTCGATGTATCCATCGACGGCCGTCTCAAGTCGCTTGAGCAGACCTTCGAAACGCGCGCCAAATCGGTCACGGAAACCATCGACAATCGGCTCGGTTCGCTGACTTCCTCGCTAACCGACGGCGCCGCGCAGGCGATCCACTCGATCGACTCGCGCCTCACCCTGCTGACGACGTCGCTGACGGAAGGCGCCTTGCAGGCCGTTGAGGCTGTCGATCGCCGCATCGCCAACGTGACCCAGACCATCGACGGCCGCAGCGCCCAGTTGACCGAAACCATCACGGCGCGCTTCCAGGATATCCATCAGGGCATCGAGGCCCGGGTCGGCGCGGTAGCCTCCGATATCGATGTGCGCGTGGCGCAGTTCGAAGATCTCTTGGGGTCGCGCGTCGAAGCCGTGGCCGGCCGCATCGAGAGCAGCGGGCGGCAGGCCAGCGAAGGCCTCATGGCCCGCGCCGAGGAATTGTCGCAGGGGATCAGGTCCCACGTCGAGGACGCCGAGCGCTCGCTGACCAACCTTGTCGTCAATACAAGCGAGACCATCCAGACCGGCGCCCGCGCCGCCCAGCAGGCGCTGCTGACGGTTTCCTCTGATGTCGGCGCCCAGCTCAAGCTGACCTCGTCGGAAGTCGAGCGTGCGCTCACCGCCGTCGGCAGCGACGCCGCCAACTCGATCGTGACCAGCGCCCGTGATGCGCAGGCCAGCCTTGTGTCGGCCTCCTCAGAGGCCGCCAGCCAGGTTAAATCCCTGTCCGCCGACGTCGAGCGAACGCTCTCAGCCGCCGGCTCGACAACCGCCGGATCGATCGTTGCCGGTGCGCGTGAGGCGCAGACCACGCTTATCAACGCCTCATCGGAAGCAGCCACCCACGTCAAGTCGCTCGCGACCGATGTGGAGCGTACGCTGGCGGCGGTCGGCGCGGATACCGCCGCCTCCATTCTGAACAGCGCGCGGGAGGCCCAGAGTTCGCTTACCGCGACGTCGGCGGATGCCGCCAGCAGGATCAAGGCGATCTCGACGGATATCGAGCGGTCGCTAAGCACGATTACCGCCGGCACCACGGACAATATCGTGACCAGCGCTCAAAATGCGCAGAACGCGCTGGTGGCGGCGTCCAACGAAGTCAGCTCGAAGGTCAAGTCGACCACGGTCGAGGTGGAGCGCTCGGTTCTCGCCGCCAGCGGCGCCTTCGGCTTGGCGATAAGTGGCAAGGCCGAGGAAATCGTCACTTATGTGCAACAGCAGACCGACCGTCTCGCGCAAGCCATCGACGGCAAGCGCGGATCGCTTGTCGAGGCCATCGGCGCGAAGGCCAATCAGCTTACGGCCGATATCGACCGCGTCACTTCAGAGGCGCTGAAATCGATCGAAACCCGCGGGCAGACCTTCTCGCAATCGGTGCTGGGAAGTGGCACCGAAGTAGCGCGGACGATCACCTCCGCCGGCGAGCTCGCCAGCAGCGCCGTCAGCAAGTCGCTGAAGGAGCTGGAACAGTCTTCGCGGGCGGCCATCGACCAGTCGCGCCATGTCTCGACTGCGGCCGTGACCGAGATGCAGGAAACCAGCAAGATCCTGCGCACCGATACGGTCGCCCTGTTCGAGCGCCTGCGCGAGGGCAATATCCTGCTGCAGGAAGTGCTTACCGGCGCCCACGACAACCTCAATTCGCTCGAGCGCGCCCTGGTTACGCGTGTGGCCGACTTCGTGTCGGCCATGAACGACGTCACCTCGCGCAACGGTGCCGCCACCCGGACACTGGAAGATCAGCTGAGCGTCTTCAACTCCAAGACCTCGAAGGCACTGGAGAATCTCGGCTCGCTTTCCGGCCAGTTCGAGAGCCACGGCAAGACGCTCGTCGATGCCGCGGCCGTTGTCGAGCAAAGCAACCGCAGCACCACCTCCTCCGTCGCCGAACGCAAGGCGGCGCTGGAATCGCTGGTAACCACGATCGACCTGCGAACCACCGATCTCGATCAGCGGTTATCGCGCTTCACCGGCTTGCTCGATGAATCGCTGGCGGCCGCGGAAGAACGCGCGCGCGATATCGCTCGCGTGGTGGCGGAGACGGCAGGCGCAGGTTCGGCCGCGATCAGCCGGCAGTTCGAGGCGGTCCGTACGGCCGCCGAAGAGGAACGCCGCCAGACAACGAACGCCATGAGCGAAATCTATCAGCAGAGCACGCAGGAAGCGGATGCGATGTTCAAGCAGTCCGCCGAGCGCTTCGCCGAGATGGTCGCGAGCATGAAGCAGATGGCCGCCGAAATGCATCAGGAGCTTGAATCCACGCGCACCGAGCTGCGCCGCGGCGTGCTTGAGATGCCGCAGGAAGCTGCCGAAAATACCGCGCAGATGCGCAAGGTCATTGTCGACCAGATCGAGGCGCTGGCCGAATTGAACCGCATCGTCGCACGCCACGGTCATGGGTTAGACGTTGTCTCCACCAGCCGCACCGGCGTGCACCGTGAGGAAGAGCCGATGCTGGCCGCCGCCAGCGGACGCGGAGAGGCGCGGTCCGCGCCGCGCATGCGTGATGGCGGCAGCGCATCGAACCTGCCGCCGCCCGATCTCGGAATGCCCGCCTCGCGGCGCACGGAGGCCCCGCCGGTTTCGCCGGCAGGTTCCGACCAGGGACGCGATGGATGGCTGTCCGATCTGCTGAGCCGCACCGATGGCGGCGCGACAGCCGGCGCAGGCAATGTTCCGCGCGGCCGCCCGGCCCAGCCGGCCAACGGCGGCAACCCGCTGGAGTCGCTGTCACTCGACATCGGCCGCCTGATGGACCGCAACCTCGCCGCCGAGATGTGGGATCGCTATCAGCGCGGCGAGAGCAAGGCCTTCTCCAAGCGGCTCTACACGCCGGCCGGCCAGAAGGCGTTCGACGAAGTCGCCCGCAAATACCGCGCCGACCGCAACTTCAAGCAGACGGTCGACCGCTACATCGCCGAGTTCGAACGCCTGCTCGACGAAGTCGCGCGCGAGGATCGGGGGCC
>Ga0137403_10005451_pt1 | contig 14753 bp, 9 predicted proteins | sample CZOMad2_1_16fung_FD_122057 | JGI IMG/M metagenome (GOLD analysis project Ga0137403, IMG submission 122057) | Vadose zone soil fungal communities from Angelo Coast Range Reserve, California, USA - CZOMad2_1_16fungal (Hybrid Assembly) | ecosystem: Environmental > Terrestrial > Soil > Vadose zone... | reverse complement strand
ATCTGCGGATTCTGAAGGAGTTACGCGGCTGTTTAGCGGATCTGCGGATTGTAAAAGGGTTAGGAGAAAGTGAGGGGTGAGCAGGGGGTAGTGAGTCATTTTCGGATTGCTGCATTTCGGTCGTCTTGTGTTGTGCATATTTTGGCTTGTTTGGCAAATAAACCGACCCTGCTCGGCTCGCGGGGTGCGGGAATGAGGCGAAGCAGCGTAAGAACTTTCTTCAGGGTCTGAAGCCCATTGCGAGCGAGTCGGTATGTCGGAGCTGAAGCTCCGACCCCGTAAGGAAAAAGTCCCGAGCTATGAAGGAAACTTCCAAGGCCTCGCCCACTGTCATCCCGAATCCGCGGTTTTTGCGGGTGAGGGATCTGTTGTTCGCGGGAAGTCCCAAGAACGAAAAGAGAAAGCAGATTCCTCACCCGTTCCAACACCGAACGGGATTCGGAATGACAGGTTGCTCACTCGTCCGCGGGTACGCCGGAGGAGAGCGCCGGAGCGGGCAGCTCGGGGGCGGAGAGGTGGGTGGCGTTTTCGATCATGTCTTTCCAGCCCTCATAGGAATAGACGAAGGTGGTTTCTTTTTTGGCCAGGGGTAGGGTGTGGAGCATGATCTGGCCGAGGTAGGCGAGGGTGGCGGCGGTGCGTTGGGGGATGCGGTTTTGGGCCAGGGCGGTGAAGACTTTGCTGAGGACGTGGTTGATGTCGGCGGCGGTGAGGTAGTCGCCGGTGTAGGAGGTGGCGATTTGTGCGCCGAGGTTGTGGGATTCCAGGAGTTGTTGCTCATCACGGGCGTGGAAGGGGCAGAGGGTGGGGTGGTTGGTTTGGCGGAGCATGCGGCAGCGGCGGTTGTCGGAGAAGGTGTATTGGCAGAATTCGGGGTGGGTGGAGCGGGTTGCGGTCATTTGTGGGTCGTCCTTTAGGGGAAGATTTTTAGTTGCAGAGAGCACGGGGTGCTCCGAGAAGCGAAGTAACGACGTAACGACGTACTGAGGTAACGAGTGGCGGGGAACTTGGCCGGGGTGGCGCGCGGACACGGGGAGCCTTTCTGTTTCTCCTCCCCATTCATAGAAACAAGATCATTATACACGAAACTGAAATGAAGTCAAGGAGATTATCTTACCTAGTGGTTATTCGAATGGCTTTCAGCGGCGATTATGTCGCGGAGCCTGCATCTGAGGCGGAGAAGTAGACGCGTTCGAATCGTGAGAAATGGGAAGGAAGGGCAACCCAAAGACTCAGTTCGAAAAACGAACCTGGGGCACCTGGCAGGATTGGCAGACGAGGAAGTACGTCGCGGAGGAGTATTCCAAATCGACGAAGCCTTCGCTGCCAACGCCGCCTTAACGAGCACAGGTGACGGAAACGGGGAAAAGTGGATCGCAAGACCCAGGTTCAAAAACCGAACCTGCGGCGCCCTCCGCGTCCAGTCAGACTGCGAGCGACCAGAAGTCTACTTACCCGGGCCACCCGCCTTGGACGTTTGGAGTCGAGTAGAGTCCTAAAACCGAAGAGAGATTTCTCTCTGCGCGGGCCGACCCATTCGCAGGAAGCGAATGGGGAAGAAAAAGTCGGCCCGCTCCGTTCGAAATGACGGTGTCGGCAGCGAGGCGAGGTGACGTGGGATGGCGGCGAGGTGTGGTCGGTGGGACGGGGTGGCGGAGGAGACGGCTAGGATTGCAGGCTTAGGTTGTTCCATTGCGGATTTGGTAGACGAGGTCGGAAGAACCTGCCAAGAAAAGCGAGATGCGAGGTTTTCGCTTCCTGCGAATGGGGAAGAAAAAAGTCGGCCCGCTTCGTTCGAAATGACGGTGTGGTGGCGTGGGCGACGGGAACGAAGAAAGAGGCAAGAGGCGCACCTTAAGGCCACAGGGTGCGGCGCCTGGCCTGGGACTGTGTTTAGCTCGCGAAACGTGGGGCTGGGGCCGAGAAAAGGAGGTGTTCGAATCTGGTGTGACGGAAATCGTGTACGAGGCAATTAGGCGACGCCGTGGCGGGAAATCGTGTCCCGTTCCTTGGCGGGCGTCTTAACTGGGAAAATGGCGGTAATTTTTGTGCCCAAGGGATTGGAATCAATGGTCAATTGGCCATGACACAGGCGTACGCGCTCTTGCATTCCTCTTATCCCGACACTGACCGCTTGGGATTGAACCTCTGCGAATCGTTCTGGCGACATGCCCTTACCGCGATCCAGAACCTCCACACAAATCTTGTCCGCCTCGCGAGCAATGCGGATCAGAGCAGTTTTGCTTCCGGAATGGCGATGGACGTTGGTCAAGCATTCTTGCACGAGACGAAATATGGCGAGTTCCATTTCCGGGGCAAGCCTGTCGAGGTCGTCGGGAACATTCACGTCGATACGAAGGCCGCTGCGCTCCGCCAGGCCCTCCGCGTACCAGCGAAGCGCAGACGATAGTCCGAATTCGTCCAGCATTGGCGGGTGCAAAAGATAAGACGTCGTGCGGATCTCCTGGGTCAGACCCTCGATTAAATCCCGGGCATCCTTGACGCTTTTGGAAAATCGCGCAGGATCGCGTTTGGCGTCGTTTTCGAGTCCGGCGAGGGTCATTCCCAGTGCAGCCAGATTCTGGCCAGCGCTGTCGTGCAGCTCACGGGCAATGCGCCGACGCTCGTCGTCTTGCACACGCATCAATCTTCCTGAAAGGTCTCGAAGCTGATCCGACTGAAGAAGGATCTCCGCGTTTCGGCGGCGCAGCTCTTGAGTGCGAAATTGCACTTGAATATCAAGGGCATCCGCGAGTTGGCGAGAACGTTGTTCGCTCTCATACAATTCACGCTCGATGCGCTTACGCCCGGTGACATCGCGCGCTATTTTCGAAGCACCGATGATTTTGCCTGCGGCGTCGCGGACTGGGGAGATTGACAGTGATACCTCAAGAGTTGTGCCATCTTTTCGCAGGCGAACGGTATCGAAATGATCGATGCGCTGGCCTTGGCTGAGTCCCGCAAGGATGCGGGTTTCCTCGTCGCGGCGATCGAGCGGAATAATCATCGAGATATGCTGCCCTATGGCTTCCGCAGCTGTATATCCAAAGAGTCGCTCGGCACCTGCGTTCCAAGTGGTGATGACGCCCTCTAGAGTTTTGCTGACAATCGCATCATCGGAAGAGTCTACGATGGCGGCGAGCCAGCCGATGGCCTCATCGGCTTTGAGTCGCAAGGCGGGAAGCTCGTCCAAAATGGATTGAGTGACGTTGTCCGTGCTGGCTTCCGGATCTTCAATAATGCAACCCGCTAGCACTTCGTGCGTCGCCAGAAGCTGCTTGATGTCATCCTCAAATTGGATTTCAGGATGGACCCTGGTCCAGTAGTGCGCCGCGCGAACGAACGACAGGAAAAGCAGGAGGTACTGAAGTTGAACAGCGCCGAGCAATCGTTCGAGTGCATCGAGGCATGTCGAGGCGTCCGCCGTCTGCAAAAATACATGACTGGCGAGAGAAAACAGCCCATCTTCCATCAGCGTGTCGGCGGTCGGCATTTCAACAAGAGGCGCGGGACATTGCGCGCAGAACGAAAGGCGTGACTTTAGTTCAGGCCCGCGTGGAAGGGGCCGGCGCAGCAATCTGACTACGTCCACAACGCTTTGAGCGCGGGCGGCCTTATCGCCGGCGGGACGACCCAGCCCAATCAAGAAACCAGTGTGGCGGGCGATACAGTAGCGGACTGCACAAAAGCGAGAGAGATGGACGAAAAGGCGTTCTTTGAAAACCGAGGGTAGGGGGTTATCGAGATAGGCTGCCTGGGCAAATCCCCAGAGTTTTTCGGTGATCTCGGGAGTCTCGGGCAAGAGCCGGAAGAAGTTCGGAAGGACGCCAAAGCGGTCGTTGACGCGCCGGTGCAAGTCCGATGCACTAGCCGCCGATTGAGCATTGTTGGATGCCATAGACCCGCCGCCCCAGTTGATCACGATATGCTGGACAAGGGTAGCAGATGCGAGTGTGACGGGGAATCGTCGTGGAGACGGTTCCGGGTTTCGAGGCGATGGCCGATCCGCTGGGCTAATAGCGCCTTTAGCGGTATTTGAGCATCCTTTGAAATGACGGTGGTGGTGAGGGTCGATGCAAAAGATGCAGAGAATTATTCGTAGCGGAGGGCTTCCATGGGGTCTACGCGCATGGCCCGGTGGGCTGGGATGTAGCAGGCGATGAAGGCGGAGAGGATCAGGAGGGCGGCGACCGTTACGAAGGTTATGGGGTCATAGGAGGTTACACCTACGAGGAAGCTGGATAGGAATTTGGTTATGGCCAGGGCGGCGAGGAGGCCGACGGCGATTCCTGCGCCTACCAGGATGGCGGCTTGCCGTAGGACCAGACGGAAGACGTTGGCGGGCTTGGCGCCTAGCGCCATGCGGACTCCGATTTCGTGGGTGCGGCGGGCGGCGTTGTAGGAGACGACGCCGTAGACGCCTACTACCGCGAGGAGCAGGCCGAGCGCGCCTAGAGTTCCTGCGAAGGCTGCGCCCATTTTGTAGAGGAAGAAGCCGTTGGCGCCCATGAGGGATCGGTCCATGGTCATTACGTCGTAGAGCGGCAGGTTGGGATCGAGTTGCTGGATTTGGGATTCGATGGCGTTTACGAGAGTTTCTGGAGGCACCGTGGTGCGCAATTGCAGGACGTGGCTGGCGTTGTAGTCCTGGGCTTGGGGAACGTAGAAGTAGTTGCGACCTTCGTGGAGGAGGTCTTGCGTCTTGGAGTTGCGGGCTACGCCGACGATGGTGACGAACGGGCCTTTTTCGCCTTTGTAGCTGAATTTGTGGCCGATGGGATCTTGATTGGGCCACAGGGTTTTGGCCATGGATTGGTTGATGATGGCGACGAGTTGAGTGGAGCTGGTATCGGCTTCGGTGAAGGCGCGCCCGGCTACGATGGGCGTGCGTAGGGTGGAGAAATAGTTGGAATCGACGATGTTGCGTCCTGCGCCCGGGGCTTGATTGTTGGAATTCAGGATTTGCCCTTCGATATAAATTGAGCCGCCGGCGCTGTAGTAGCTGAGGGGCACGGAGAAGGCGATGGTGGCCGACTCGACGCCGGGAATGGATTTGGCGCGGCGCAGGAGTTCGCGGAAGAAGGCTTCGGCGCGGGGGCGGTCGTAGTTTTGTAGCTCGGGGTTGATGCCTACGTTGAGGAGATTGTGGGGGTCGTAGCCGAGGTCGATGGATTCGGCGCGGGTCAGGCTGCGGAAGAAGAGGCCGGCGGCAACGAGGACGACGATGGAGCCGGCGACTTGGGCGATTACTAGCGTGTTGCGTAGCGTGTGGCGACGTCCGCCTTCGCCGATCAGGCCGCGGCCGCCTTCGCGCAGGGTTTCGTTGAGATTCGAGCGGGAGGTGCGCAGGGCTGGGGCCAGGCCAGCCAGGATGCCGGAAGCTGCGGCGATGCCGGCAACGTAGCCGAAGACCCGCCAGTCGAATGCGAAACCGAAGCGGAGAGGGAAATCGCCTAGCGGGCGAAGATTTTCGAGCGCGCTGCAGACCCAGCGGCCCAGGAGGGCTCCAGAGGCGCCGCCTGCTACTGCTAGCAGAATACTTTCGGTGAGCATTTGGCGGATCAGGCGGACGCGTGTGGCGCCCATGGAGGAACGGATGGCGATTTCTTTTTGGCGGGAAGAGGAGCGAGCGAGGAGAAGGTTGGCGACGTTGATGCAGGCGACCATCAGGACGAGGCCGACTAAGACGAGGAAGACGGTGGCGATTAGTGGCAGCGAATCGGCGGAGCTGGCTTCGGGTCGCGCGATGCGTTCGGGGAAGACACGGACGATTTGTCCCTTGTTGGTGGTGGGATATTGTTCGGCCAGGCGCTGAGTGACGATTTGAAGGGCGACCTGGGCTTGTTGGGGCGTGACGCCGGGCTTGAGCGTGCCAAGGACGAAGAGCTCGCGGTCGGTGCGATCGATGAAGAGGTTGGTGCTATTGGTGCCGATGCCGTTCATCCCGCCTGTCGCGTAAACATCCATTTCAACTATGGAGTAGGGACCGTGGAATTGCTTTTCGACCACTCCGATTACGGTGGCTTCGTGGCCGTCGTAACTGATGCTGCGGCCGACCACGGCGGGGTCGCCAGCGAAGCGTTTTTGCCAATAGCTGTAGCCCAGGACCAATAGGTTGGCGGAACGGGGTTGATCGCCCTCGCCCGGGCTGATTAGGCGGCCAGCTGCTGGGTGGATACCTAACATTGTGAAGAAATTGCTTTGGACTTCGGCGGCGATCACGCGCTCGGCGTGGCCATTGGTGCCTACGCCTACGAGATCGAGATTGTAGGCGGTCATTTCGGTGAAGACGGTGGATTGCTGTTTGTAGTCGAGGAAGTCGAGGTAGGAGACGCGGTCGGGGTCGGCCTTGGCGCTGCTTTGGACGGCGATCACGGTTAGGCGGTCGGCGTCCTTTACTGGGAGTGGGCGGAAGAGAAAGACGTTGGCGATGCTGAAAATGGCGGTGTTGGCGCCGATGCCCAGGGCCAGGGTGAGGATGGCGATGGCGGTGAAGGCGGGGGATTTTGCGAGCGTGCGGAGGCTAAAGCGGATGTCTTGCCAGAGCGTTTGCATGGTGCCTCCTGCTGCTGGTCTATTGACGGCTCGATTCTCGGTTTTATACAAATGGTCTGGCGATAGATACGAAGTCGGGCGAATTTAAGTTTCCGGCTATTTTGAAGGTGCGGCAGGATGCGTGGGGACGGACGGAGCGTTTGGGAGAAGGTGTTTACTTGAGGTCCTTCGGCGATCATGGTCGGATCGCCCGGGGAGAGAAGGCTACTAGGAAAAGGAAGATGAGCGGCGTGGGAGCGGGATTTCGCGCGTGTGGTAGAATAGTTGGTTTAAGAAGGAGTCGAAAACTTCATTGGGAATGCCTGAAGAACCACTCACACACGTTAGCGTATTTGATCCAGAAGATGAATATCGGCCGGAGCCTGAGCCGGAGCCTTTGCCGCCGGTCTGGATGGACGGCTCGTTGCGCATTGGGATTCATACTTCTATTGCTGGTAGTCATCTGAACGCGCTGGAATCGGCTGCGAAGCTTGGTTGCAACGCTTTGCAGATTTTTTCTGCAAATCCGCGGATGTGGGCTGGCGGGCCTGGAGCTGCACGGATTGCGGACGTGGATGCGGCGGCGTTTCGGTTGCGGCGAGAGGAGTTGGGGCTTGGGCCGCTGGTTATTCATGCGAATTATTTGATTAATTTGGCGGCGCCGGAGCCTATGTTGCGGACTCGGTCGATTCAAGCGTTTCGCGATGAGTTGGTGCGGGGATTGGCGCTGGGGGCGGATTTTGTGGTGGTGCACCCTGGGGCGTTTGGGGATTCGCGGGCCTCGCAAGGTGTGACGGCGGCTGTGGATTCGATCAAGCAGGCTTGTAAGAGATTGCCGCCGTCGGGGATGCGGATTTTGGTGGAGAATACGGCGGGGATGGGGACCGCGATTGGATGGAGATTGGAAGAGTTGGGGGAGATTGTTGCGGGATTGACTGAGGTGGGGGTGGGGGCCTGTTTGGATACGGCGCATTTGTTTGCTGCTGGGTATGACATTCGGAGTGAGAGTGGATTGGAAACTACTTTGGAATTGATTGACCGGACCGTTGGGTTGGAGTCGGTGCCGGTGTTTCATGTGAATGATTCGAAGATTGCGTTGGGTGGACGGGTGGATCGGCATGAGCATATTGGCGAGGGGAAGATTGGGGCGGCGGCGTTTCGGAGGATTTTGACGCATCCGCGGTTGGGGGCGGCTGCACCTGAGGGATTGGCTGGGCGAGCGTTTTTGGCGGAGACGCCAATTGAGGATCCTGGGGATGATCGGAAGGATGTGGCGGCGCTTTGGGAATTGGCGGGGTTGGCGGAGTCGGCGCCCGATGCTGAGAAGGGTTATTCGATGCTGACGGTCGCTGCGAAGAAGAGGGCTGTGGAGATTCAGAAGGCGGAGATTGGGAGAAAGAAGAAGGAAGCGAAGAAGGGGAAACCTTAGCGCGGAGTTGGATGCTCGACGCACGAAGGCCGGCTCGCGTAGCGCTCGCAGGGTCACGCTAAAGCGCGCCCCCTACGTTGTCAACTGACCTGGGTCGATTGGGCTAAGTTGGCGCGAAGGGCAGCATTGAGAGGATTTAGGGGGACTTTGGGGCGTGGTTGACGATCATTCGCGCGATGCGGGGGGAAGTGGCGGGGGAGCCGGAGAGGATGTCCTTCAGAGTTCAGGACAAGCCGGTGTTACCAGTGCGGGCGGCGTTGAAAGGGCGAAGTACGATCCTTGGGTTATTGAGGCTAAGTGGCAGCGGCGGTGGGACGAGGCGCGGGTTTTTGAAGTGGAGGCGGATCCTTCCAAACCTAAATATTATGTTTTAGAGATGTTGCCCTACCCTTCGGGGACTATGCACATGGGGCACATGCGCAACTACGCCATCGGGGATGTAGTAGCGCGCGTGAAGCGGATGCAGGGATTTAATGTTTTGCACCCCATGGGTTGGGATGCGTTCGGTTTGCCGGCGGAAAACGCGGCGATTAAGAATAATACTCACCCTCGGACCTGGACTAACAACAACATTGCGGAGTTTCAGCGGACGCTGCGGCGTTTTGGGTTCAGCTATGACTGGCGGCGGGAGATTTCTACTTGCGAGCCGGAATATTACCGGTGGAACCAGTGGTTTTTTCTGCGGATGCTGGAGCGGGGGTTGGCTTACCGGAAGAAGAGCCGGGTGAATTGGTGCCCGAAATGTTGCACGGTTTTGGCCAACGAGCAGGTGGTTAACGGATATTGCTGGCGGCATGAGGATACTTTGGTGGAGGTGCGGGAGCTGGAGCAGTGGTTTTTGAAGACTACGGCTTATGCGGAGCAGTTGATTGACGATTTGAAATTGCTGGAAGGGCAGTGGCCGGACCGCGTTATTACTATGCAGCGGAATTGGATTGGGAGGTCGGTGGGAGCGCGGGTTCGGTTTGCGGTGGCGGATTTGGCTGGCGTGGAGCCGATCGAAGTTTTTACTACGCGGATCGATACGATTTATGGGGCTACCGCGATTATTTTGGCGGCGGCGCATCCGTTGGTGGCGATGTTGTTGGAGGGGTCGGTCTCGCGGGCTGAGGCGGAAGAACAACTTAAGAAGATGCGGTTGGCGTCGGTGAAGGCTGAGGATTTGGAGACGGCGGAGAAGGTGGGATTTTTTACTGGGCGGTTTGCTGCGAATCCGTTTAGTGGGGAGAAGATTCCCATCTGGGTGGGGAATTTCGTGCTGATGGAATATGGGACTGGCGCGATTATGGCCGTGCCTGCTCATGATGAGCGGGATTTTGAGTTTTGCAGGAAGTACGGGTTGCCGGTGAGAGTAGTGGTGCAACCTGCAGGGGGTGAGGCGCTGTCGGGCGAAACGATGACGGCGGCGTTTGATGAACACCAGAACGGGAAGTTGGTGAACTCAGGGCCATACGACGGACTGGCGGTGAATGATGCGATTGTGGCGATGGCGGCGCATGCCACGGAGAAGGGATTTGGGAAGCGCGAGACTACCTATCGATTGAAGGATTGGGGAATTTCGCGGCAGAGGTATTGGGGGACGCCGATTCCGGTGGTGTATTGCGAGAAGGACGGGATTGTGGCGGTTCCGGATGAGCAGTTGCCGGTGGTGCTGCCGGCGAATGTGGCTTTGACTGGTAAAGGTGGCTCGCCTTTGGCGGCTACGCCAGAGTTTGTGAATGCTACTTGTCCGAAGTGTGGAGGATCGGCGCGGCGCGAGACGGATACGATGGATACGTTTGTGGATTCGTCTTGGTATTTCTACCGGTATTGCGATCCACACAATGACAAGCAGCCTTTTGATCCGGCGAAGGCCGCGTATTGGTTTCCGATTGACCAGTATATTGGCGGGATTACGCATGCGATTCTGCACCTGCTGTATTCGCGGTTCTGGTGCAAGGTGATGCGGGATTTGGGATTGGTGAAGCACGACGAGCCGATTGCGCGGCTGTTTACGCAGGGGATGGTGCAAAAAGGCGGCGTGGCGATGTCGAAGTCGCGCGGGAATGTGGTGGGCGCAGAAGAGATGGCGGAGAAGTATGGGGCGGATACGGGAAGGCTGTACACGTTGTTTGCGGCGCCGCCGGAGAAGGATCTGGAGTGGAGCGAAGAAAGCATTGATGGGGCGTGGAGGTTTTTGAATAGGGTTTATCGGATGGTGGATAAGCACAAAGAGGGAAAAGAGAAAAGCTTTACCACAGAGACCACAGAGGAGCCGCAGAGTTCGCAGAGAAGAGAAACCCAAGACCCAGGTGCGACCACGGCACCTGGGGCACCCAGGGAAAAAGAAAGAGAGTTGCTGCGGAAGGCGCACCAGAGTTTGCAGAGGGTGACACAGGATTTTGAGGGCAGGTGGCATTTTAATTCCGCGATTGCGCAGATTATGGAATTGGTGAACGCGATTTATGCGGCGGAGCCGTTGGATGAGGGAGTGCGGCCGGCGGTGCAGAAGGAAGTGCTGGAACTGGTGACGTTGATGCTGGCGCCGATGACGCCGCATCTGGCGGAAGAGTTGTGGGAAATGCTGGGACACACGGAAGGATTGTGGACCGTGAGTTGGCCGGCGATAAATGCGGAGTTGGCGAAAGAAGATGAGGTGGAGATTCCGGTGCAGGTGAATGGGAAAGTGCGGGGGCGTGTGACCGTGCCGGCGGGGAGTTTGCAGGATGAGGTGATGAAGTTGGCGGCGGCGGATGCGGGTGTGGCGGGGCATTTGTCGGGGAAGACGGTGCGGAAGGTGATTTTTGTGGCGGATAAGATGTTGAATGTAGTGGTGGGGTGAGGAAGAACTGAACGCAGAGGCGCAGAGTTCGCAGAGAAGAGAGACCCAAGAGGGGCACGATTTATCGTGCCCCTACGTGTTTTCGGACTAAAATCGGCGGAGACGTGAGGTGAGCTGATGGAAGGAACGGCGAAGATGGCGCAGAGCAATCCACAGGCGATATTGAAGACGGAGCGGGGCGGGATTGTGGTGTTGGATTTTGGGGGGCAGTATACGCAGCTGATTGCGCGGCGGGTGCGCGAGCAGCAGGTCTTCAGCGCGGTTTTGCCGTGCACGAGTTCGGTGGAAGAGATTCGGAAGCTCGAGCCAGCAGGCATTATTTTGTCGGGCGGGCCTAGCTCGGTGTACGACAAGGATGCGCCGGTGTGCGATCCGGCGGTGCTGGCGCAGGGAATTCCGGTGCTGGGAATTTGTTACGGCATGCAGTGGATGGCGAAGAATTTGGGCGGGAAAGTGGAGCCGGTGCAGCGGCGCGAATACGGGCCGGCGCATTTCAACCTGGAAAAGGCGGAGAGCCACATCCTGGGCGGGTTGCCGGAAAAGCTGAAGATCTGGGCGAGCCACGGGGACAACGTGCTGGAGCTGCCGCCGGGATTTCACCTGACGGGCAAGACGGCGAACGCGATTGCGTCGGCGGAAGATCAGAAGCGGAAGATGTATGCGGTGCAGTTTCACCCGGAAGTGAATCACACGGACCGCGGGACGGAGATTCTGCGGAATTTTCTTTTCCGGGTGTGCAAGGCGGAGCCGAAGTGGAGCGGGAAAGCGTTCATTGAAGAGACGGTGGAAGCGATCCGGCAGAAGGTGGGTACGCACCACGCGATTTGCGGGTTGAGCGGCGGAGTGGATTCGACGGTGGCGGCGGTGCTGGTGCATCGCGCGATGGGCGAGCGGCTGACGAATATTTTCGTAAACACCGGGCTGCTGCGGAAGAACGAGTTTGAGCACACGCTGGAGATGTACCGCGAACGGCTGGGGCTGCGGGTGATTGGAGTGGACGCTTCGGAACATTTTCTGGCGAAGCTGGAGGGCGTAAGCGATCCGGAGCAGAAGCGCAAGATTATCGGGCGCGAGTTCATTACGATTTTTGCTGCGGAAGCGGAAAAGTTGCAGAAGGGCGCGGCGGGAGATATCAAGTTTCTGGTGCAGGGGACGCTTTATCCCGACGTGATTGAATCCGTGTCGGTGAAGGGGCCTTCGGCGACGATCAAGACACATCACAATGTAGGCGGACTGCCGGAGAACATGCCGTTCGCGCTGGTGGAGCCGCTGCGGGATTTATTTAAGGATGAGGTGCGGCGGATTGGAAAAGACTTAGGTTTGCCGGAAGAGATTCTGGTGAAGCATCCGTTTCCGGGGCCGGGGCTGGCGGTGCGGTTGCTTGGCGCGATTACGAAGAAGGATCTGGAGACGCTGCGAGAAGCAGATGCGATTGTGGTAGAGGAGATTCGGCGGGCGGGATTGTACGAGAAAGTTTGGCAGGCGTTTGCGGTGCTGCTACCGGTGAGAAGCGTGGGCGTCATGGGAGATGGAAGGACTTACGGATTGACGGTGGCTGTGCGGGTGGTGCAGTCGGATGACGCGATGACGGCGGATTGGGTACGGCTGCCGGGGGAAGTGCTGGAGCGGATGTCCACGCGGATTGTAAATGAGGTGCCGGGAGTGACGCGGGTGGTGTATGACGTGAGCAGCAAGCCGCCGAGTACGATTGAGTGGGAGTGAGCGAAGAAAGCTGTCAGTAATCAGTAAGAGGGAATCGTGGTTGAATTTGGAAATTGGGTTTAAGTTGAGGTCCTTCGCGCATCCTTATCGGATGCGCTCCCTCCTGCGGCGGGCAGGCAGGATGACAAATTTCGGGGCTAGGCGTAGGTGGGTAAGAACGAAAAAGCCGCTCGGGCGCGGAGGAAGAGCGGCTCTTTCCAGTTAAGGTTGTATCTACGCAAACGCGGGCCGGATCGCCGAACTACTACCGATTGGCCATTTTTTGGGCCATATACAGCAGCAGCTTGCGATCTTCCTCGTCGGCTTTGCTCAGCAAGCGACGTAGCTTGTTGAGGTAGCGCGCCTCTTTCCCTGCGCTGCCCCATGCGATATCGTCGGACGATTTACGCTTGGGGAGGTTCGGAAGTTGAGGTGGCTCTTCGCCGTCGTAGAAGAGTTGATAAAGTGGGCACTCGAGAGCACGCGCCAGCTTTTCCAACGTCTCGATGGCCGGGACGGTGTGGCCATTCTCAACGCGGGAAATGTAACACCGGAGGAGACCAGTGCGCTTCTCGATATCACCCTGGGAGAGTTTCTTTTCCTCGCGCAGAGCGCGAAGACGATCGCCAATAATCATGGGTTGAGTATTCCATAGATAGTCAAGGGTAGCAAGTCGAAACTAGCGGTAAGCTGTGGAACTGGCGGAACTAGGCGGTTAGCCCCAAGTGGACATCGGGTGGACAAGGGAAGCAAATTAGCGTAACCAAAGACCTATGGCACGCGTCCCAAAACCAGTGGCTCTGGCGATTACAGGACTGGGCAAGCCCAGGACGGCGGGGGAAGGGGTCTCGGCGCGTGTGGAGGAGGACCGGGAGCTGGTCCGGCGCGCGCAAAAGGAAGATAAGGAAGCCTTTGAGGAGCTGGTCAGGAGGCACCAAAACCGGGTATTTGCGGTGGCGGGGGGCATCCTGAGGAACCGGGAAGACGTGGAAGACATAGCCCAGCAGGTGTTCCTGAAAGCTTACTTTTCTATAAGAAGGTTTGACCAGCGGGCGGCATTCAGCACCTGGCTGTACAAGATCACGGTGAATGAATGCTGGGACCTACTAAGAAAAAAGAAGGTTCGGCCGCTGGTGTTTGAGGCGGAGTTGAGCGAGGAGCAGGCCCAGGTATACCAGGCGTCCTCGGAGCAGGCGGATGGCAGGCCGGATACGAGCGAGCGACTGGCGGCGCGGGAGCAGGTGGAAGATTTAATGAGCTGCCTGGAAGAGCGCGACCGCACGATGCTGGTGCTGAAGGAAGTGCAGGGATTTTCGGTGGAAGAGATTGCGGAGCTGATGGAGATCAATGGGAACACGGTGAAAGTGAGGCTGTTCCGTGCTCGGCAACGGATTACGGAGCGGATGCGGCGAAAGCGGGCGGCAGCAGCCAGGTAGGCGGGGAGTTCGAAGGCAGAAGAACAGGAATCGGGAAGAAAAAGAGGCAAAGAAAGAATGGGGAACCCTTTGAATCGGGACGAACAGAATTGCCGGCGCTTTCTGGATGCGCTGGAGGAATTGCCACTTAGCGGCGGTTTGCAGAAGAGCACCGAGGAGTGGCGGGCCGAGTTGCCTGAAGCGGAAGATGCTGGACTCCGCGATGTGGACCATCAACTCGCCAAAGCTCATCTCGGCGGCGACCGGTCTGAATTCATATTGGTCTGCCGGCATGGCCCGCGCCACTGCCAGTGTGAACTCCTTCGAGATCCGCCATTCTTCGGCGAATTCGGTCGCGGGCAGCAGTTCCGCGGCGAAGACCGGAGCGAAGGCCATCGTCAGCAGAGATGCCACACAAATTCGCATGCAGCAATTGTACGCGCCGAAGGGCGGTTTGCCTATTATTGTGCGACGAGTGAATGGAAGGCCGCGACCAGCGGTTATAATTGACGCCGCAACAGTCCTTCGGCGCGGTCGCGGTATCGCCTGCTCATGGCCACTTGGGATCCGTCGCGCATTACCAGCGTGTAGTCGCCGCCGGGCATCTGATGCAATTCCCGAATCGCGCGGACGTTCACGATGGTGGACCGGTGTACGCGAAGGAATGCGTCGGGATCGAGCCGGCTTTCGAGGGCGTTCATGGTTTCCCGAGTGAGGTAGCAATCCTTGCCGACCCAAATGCGAACGTAGTCGCGCTCAGCTTCGATGCGATCGATTCGGGGTGCTTCCACCAGGACGATGCGGTTCTCGACTTTGATCGAGAGCAGGCCGGCGCCTCGACTGTCCGGCGCAC
>Ga0137403_10005450_pt1 | contig 14756 bp, 19 predicted proteins | sample CZOMad2_1_16fung_FD_122057 | JGI IMG/M metagenome (GOLD analysis project Ga0137403, IMG submission 122057) | Vadose zone soil fungal communities from Angelo Coast Range Reserve, California, USA - CZOMad2_1_16fungal (Hybrid Assembly) | ecosystem: Environmental > Terrestrial > Soil > Vadose zone... | reverse complement strand
GCGTCGACCGGGAGTGCCTGGTGGGTGTCTCCCCCTTATGGGCGGTATTGCCCCCGGCCGCCCCGTTCCGCTAAAGGACCGCGACCCACCACCACGAGAGCATACAGATCTGGGGGCAACACAGCCCTCCGGCTACCATACGCCCATCCCTTGTCCATCATCCAGCCGGAGGAGTGTTCCCATGAAGATCACCGTTCAACTGGGGCTAGCGGGAGGGACGCTGCGATAAGACGCAATAGCGTATGCCATCCCTCGGTCTTCACCCCGCAGACGCCATCCCTGAGTGCCTCCCTGTCACCATTAGCATCACCCCTATGAGGCAGACCCCGGCGGCGACGAAGAAGGGAGTCTGGGGCGCCAACGTCCACAGCAGCCCTCCGAGCAGGCTGGCCGGCATGACGACCAGGCCGCGCGTGAAGTAATACACCCCCACCATCTGCCCCCGCTGGGCGGCGTTGGCGAGGTCTACGATCATGGCCTTACGTGCCGGTTCCCCAATTTCCCGCAGTCCGGCGCACACAAACGCCGCGACAAGGCCTGCGGGCCCCTGGGCGCTCACGAGGAGGAACGGGAAGAGGGCGTAGCACAGGAAGCCTGCCATGACGAACGGCGTGCGCCCTTGCCGATCGGCGAGTGTTGCGACCGGGATGTACGCCAGAATGGAGGTCGCCATCCGCAGCGCGACGAGGGCCCCAAACGTGGCGGCCGTCAGCCCCAACACATTCGTGACATAGAGGACGACAAAGATCTCCGCGAGGCCTTGGCCGATCCGGACGATGCTCTCGGTCAGGAGTAGGCGTTTCAAGGCGACTGGCAAGGCGTGCAAGCTGCGCCGCAGGCCGAGGGGTGCGGGCCTGGGCGCTTCCAGGGGCGCTTCCGCATAGAACCGATGTTGGGCCAGCAGGCTGAGAATCCCCAGGACTGAGGTGATGGTTAAGCCGACGCGGACCCCGGCGACCAGCCCGATGCTGCCGATGAGCAGCCCGCCGAGGGGCGGGGCGAGCACGATGGGCAGGCGCTTGAGGATCGATTGGACGGTGAAACCCATGGCACGCCGCTCGGGGGGCAGACTATCGCCGATGACGGCAAAGGTTGCCGGCAGGGCGAGGCTCGACCAGGCCATGGTGAACGCGAGTCCCACGAAGATGAACGGCCAGCTGGGGCTCACGAGATAGAGGCCGTAGCCCACCAGCGCCAGACCATTGAAGATCACCAGGGCGCGCTTCCGTCCCCATCGATCCGCCAGCAACCCCCCTGGGTACGGGTAGAGTCCTTCCAAGAGGTCTTGGAAGGTGCCAAAGGCGCCGATGGCTAGGACACTCGCCCCCAGTGCTTCAAGGTATTTGGGCAGAAACCGGGCCCACAGCTCTTCGCCCAGCCCAACACAGAAGATGGCCAGAGACAGGACGACAATATTCCGTCGGAGCCCTAAGACATCGACGATGACGGGCAGGTGCATGCTGATGGCCTGGCTGATCCACACCCCGCGACTGCCGTGAGGCATCGGTGCCCCCTCCTATTCGCACGGGGCAACAGCAGCAACCCATAGGGTTGCCATTCCTCTGCATACCCATGAGGAGAAGATGCTCGATGCACAGGGGTCAGCGTGATATGGCATCTTTGCCTCGCCCTGCATGCATGTCTCGAAGGTCACAAAAGGCATTTCCCCCAATGGGTAGAACCGGCACTATGCTGGCAGAACGACAGAGGGATAGGGGGGTCGGGCGGCTATTCTAGCAGGAAACTACCGGGACCAAAATATGTTGTGGAAATTCCTGCGCCGCGTGAGTTATTGCGTCTCATCGCAGCATCCCTCCAGTTAGCCCAACTGGTCGTCTGCGACGGCGATGATCACAAAGCAACCCGCACCGATATGGTCGTCCTGGAGAAGGGGTCTGAGTATGAATGGAACGGAAAGCTAGGGAGTTCCGCGTCAGGGGGTCCCATGTGTCGTGGCGGTACGTACGTTTTTGCCAGGCAGAATCTTCGTAAATTTTTGAGATTGAATGCTGATAGCCAGGACTCAAGCAACATTGGCACGGACGTGTGCCCGCACGTCGGTCGACCTACGGGAAGCGACTCACAGGGATGGATTCCTTACAGGTACCCCCTCTTTATCCACGTAACCTACTATTTATAAAAAGGTTATGCACGATCCCAGTTTTCTGTTCGGATCATACTCAGACCCCGAGACTAAAGAGACGCTGGGTCGGCGTATTGCGCGCCTGGAGACGGGCATGGCCTGGGCCGAGGACCCACCGTCGTGCACGCGCCACATGCTGAGCAATATCGAGGTGGAGCCCGGCGACGCGGCGTCAGAGCTCAAGGTCTACACCAACTTTCTGGTGTACCGCAGCCGGTCGGAGACCGAACAAGACTTCTACGTCGGTGCGTGGCAGGATGTTCTGCGGCAAGTAGACGGTGCGTGGAAGATCGCTCGCCGCAAGATCATCCTGGACCAGACCGTGCTCCTGGCGAAGAACGTCAGTAGCTTCTTTTAAGCCGCGGCCGTGTGAGGGCATAGCCCCTCGGGTCCTTGCGGTCCAAGTCGCCGACAGAGGCGCCTATGCTGTATCCGTACAGGGTCGGCGATTGTCCGTCCAATTGTCGGGACGGATGTCCACGACCGGCACGCCGTTCATCGTCAGGTCCTTGAGGACGAGAGAGTGCTAAAAGTTGGGTTCATAGCCGTTTTTGGTGAGAGTCTGAAAAGATATACAACAGGAGTGTCTCTTGCCTGCATCAGCGTGCTGTATGCCCAGACTCGCCAGGTATTGAGCCAGCCCCTCGTGGGATCGACGCGACAACACGCCCCACGCTGGATGGCGGAAGCTCGGCGTCGTGAAGGACCGTGTCGACGCGCAGAAGTCCGTGGACATGAGCTCTGTCCGTGAGGCGGCCAGCCGGCGCAACTGCTGCTCGCGCGGCGCACGAGCTTTTCCGCTTGCCTATTGACATGGCGCGGTGCTATCGTACGATGGAATGGCCTCAAGCCACAGGAGGATCTGCGATGAGCGACGCCCCCGACGCGATCAGAAACCGAGGCTATCACGCGCATATCTACTATGATCCGGAAAGAACCCGCCCGACTGCCGAGCGGCTCTGCGACGTCATCGGCCAGCAGTTCCAGGTCCAGTTCGGCGGGTTCCGCGACGAGCCGGTCGGCCCGCATCCGGTCGCCAACGTCCAGGTCATCTTCGCGCCCGAGCAGTTTCAGCCCGTCGTCGAGTGGCTGATGCTGCACCGCGACGGCCTTGACGTGCTGATCCATCCGCTGACCGACAACTCGCTCGACGACCACAGCCGCTACGCGATGTGGCTCGGCTCGCCGGTGCCGCTGAAGCTCGACACCTTGCGGCGCACGTACCGGCCCGAACTGCTGCCGAGCGCCTGAGCTGCCACCACATTGGCATGGGACGGCATCATCGCGGGCCTGGCTTTGGTCATGTCGCTGCGGGTTTCATGGGCGGCCTCGGCCGGGGAGGCCAGGCTTCCGTACCGGTCGGGGATCTGCAGCAGCAGATGCGCCCCACGTGGGGTCCAGGCCATCTGCTGTTTCTTGCAGAAGCGCTTGCTGATCACTTGGTTGACCGTCGATTCCACGAAGCCGGTGCTGATCCGCTCTCCTGCCCGGTAGCGCTCGCCATAATTGGGAATGAAGCCCTGGTTATTCGCGATATAGGTATGGAACTCCTCTACGGCTTTGAGGAGTTTCCGGGCCGTGCCATGGTCACTCATGGCCACCGCGGCGTCGAGGTCCATCTCGACGGACTGCACCACCTGCAAGGCCTTGTAGGCGTTTCCATGCCACACGTACCATTTGAGGCGGTCCAGGTTCCGTACAACCGGATCACGCAGCGGATAGTCCACCTCCTCATTCCTGGTCTGCTCCGGCAAGCCTTTCGCGGTCTGCTGGAGCACGGTCAACCGCATCGTGTCGAGTAAGGAGATGACGGTACCGCCGTCCCCTCCTCTAAGAACCGGACAGATCAGTTTCCCAATATCAGGGTGGCGGGCAATTCAGTGCTCATGCCGAGCTCCCCATAATCACTATTATGCCCGCTACCAACATCGGCAGCACCGCTACCTCAACAACCGCGCCGAAAACTCCCACCAACCGACGCGCCAGCGGGAACGACGCATGCAGCGGTTCAAGTCGCCCGGACACGCCCAGCGCTTTCTTGCGGCCTATGGGCCTATCGCCTCACACTTCCGACCGCGGCGCCACCAGTTCTCGGCCCTAGCGTATCGCCAGGAGATGGGTCAACGATTCCAGGTCTAGCGAGAAGTCACGGGGTTGGCTCCTGCCGCATAAGTGTCAAGAAGGGTGCAGTGGTCCACCTCCAGACCTGGTCATGGTATCGAAACACGTTAATTTGACAACGCCGGGAGCGCATCTGCTCTTGCAAACCCGAGTCAAAACGCTCAATCGGGAACTCGGGACGGTGTTCCAACGTTGGTATCCGGATTTGCAGCTGGCGGAGGAGCCCCTGGCAGCGTGACCCCCAGCTTTTTGATGCTCTCGACTAAAAGAATTCCACCCGTGCCTCACGAAACCACACGGTATTGGCTGGGGCTGCCGAAATCGGCCCGTTGATGCCAAAGACGGCAATGTGGAACGTGTCGCCAGGAGAGACCGCGTCGCTCAGGACTAGGCGTTGGGGCATGTTAAACCCTTGGATCGTCGCCGGGCTGGGTCGGCCAGCGGCACGCGGCAGTTCGCCATTCACCCAGATTTCTGCATAATCGTCAATGCACAGCGCCAGCACGACCTTGGCACCCGCCGGATCGAAGGCACCAATCCGGGTCGGGATCGTCAACTGCGTGCGAAACCACAGGAAAGACACTTTGCCACCGCCGCGCTTCGCCTCCAATGCGGTCGGGAGGATAATGGGCCACGCTGAGTCGTCGAAACCCGCGTCACCAGCGTGCGGATCGATGTCGTAGGTGGTCTTGAATTCCGGCATGGCGTCCGGAATCGCCGGCACTTCAATGATTTTTGCTTCCCTGGTCTTCCACTGCGCGCCAAAAATGGCCGACCCTTCCAGCCTCATCAGATCAACGGTACACACGGGTGGAAGCGACGGGGCAATGGCAGGTTGCGGTGCGGCTAACGGTCGTACTGGGGTGGCGGCGATGATGACTGGTGGCGCGACCAGATGGTGCTGCGTCGGCATGGCTGCTCCTCTCATGTTGCCCCCTGCGATGTACGCATGTGTCGGGGAAAGTTGTGTGGGTCGTGTTTCAAAAGTGGAGATGGCCCTGGTGACACCGCCCGTCCACAGGCATAGCGGTTGACAAATAAGCCCATGACGATGTCGTGCATCTGCGTCGATGTTGAAAAGCCGATGGTCTTGCGGACCAAGCGTTGAATCCGTGTCCGTCAGGTCAGATCCGGGCACTCGATTTGCTGGGTGTTGCGTTTGCCTGGGCTATGCACGTCGGGGTCCAGATGCCGGGTGTAGGCGCCCCAATGAGCAGTGTAGTAGCGGGTGAGCCCGAAGGGCTCAAGCAGCGCTTTGAGCTGCAAAAAGACCTCATCTTGGCGGCGACCAAAGAGAGGTTATTTGCACGACCCCTCGAAACGGTGCACTCAGCAAAACCAGGAGTGATTGGCCTCAACGCCAAACAATGCATACCACATTGAATTTATGGATGATATAAGCGATATCCAGTCACAGAAAAAGACGTCTCGTCAGGTATATGTTCAGAGACAGCCGGGTATACGTGTCTCTTTCCAGATCTCGGTAGACGATTCTCAAATCATCTTTAAAGCTCTGAGACATCAAAGGTTTATAGAAAGCTTTCCTCACGACCGAAGTGGTGACACCACCCTCATGCACCGATTCGAGGGGTCGTGTAAATAACCCGGACATCCGATAGCCTCCGCCAACGCGGGCGTCGAACGCATGGACCTTGCCGGTCATCTCTCCCGGCGACAGCCAGACAGCCAAAGCTGCAGGGTGGGAAAACGCGCGGTAGAGAGCTTCGCACGGAGCCTTGATGACTCGCGAGGTTCGCGTCCTGGCAGCTGAGTTCGCCTCGATCATGGGTGTATCCCTTCGCCATCGAGCCGGGCCTGGTCGCCCAGCATGATACGGGTGTACAGATCAGCGTTCCACCTGCAGTGGGAATTCACACTGACCCACGACCCGCGGTGATGCCACCTTGGGACCTCGAGAACACTCCCTGATCCCGGCGCACGGGGATCGAAACCTCGTTGCCGATAGAGTCATGGGCAGACCGTTGACCCACCGCGTTGAGGCATGCGATCGGGGATGCTCGTCATTCACCATGCGAGACAGCAGTTATGCGGTAAACTGGGGATAGTGTTGGGTGATCCACTGCTCAACGAGCTGCCGAAACGCCTGCGCCTTCTCCAGGAGCTCGCGCACCTCGGTCTCAGTGGCCACGTTCGCCATGTCGTAATCGAGCATGTTGCGCTTCCGGCGGCAGGTCTCGAAATAATCCGCAAGCGGCGCCACCCTGCGCCCCATCGCCAGCTTCACGGCTTCAAAGGTGGTGACGTGATGGCCCTGCCCCACGACGCGGTAGCCGGCACAGGCGATCGCCATCTTTGCCAGCTGCAGGACGGCATTGTAGGCGGTGGCAAATTGGCGGTCCGTCGAGAGGCCCGGCACCTCTGCATCGCCCAAGTCACGCGCGGCGACGGCCCGCAGGCCGTCGAGCTCGTGGCGGCTCGGCGCGTGTCGCTGCACCCGGTGCGCTGCAAGCAGTTGCTGCCAGCTCATGGGGATCCCCTAGGATGAAGAGCTTCTCCCCGTCAAGCACCGCTTTCAGAAAGTGGTGCCCGGCTTGCAGCTTCGTAGCAAATTCCTCGCGGGTGTACAAGGTCGGGTTCACCGCCCTGCCGAGCTGTGCTTCAGCGCGGCGAAGCGCTGGCGTGAGCTCGGCTAATCCCACTTGGCCGATGAGCATCAGGTCGACGTCGCTGGAGGCGAGCTCTTCGGCACGCGCGATGGAGCCGTAGACAAATGCCCAGTCGATGCGTGTGGCGAAGCGGCTGAGTGCCTCCCGGAGGATGTCTACCACCCCCACCGTCTTCACCAGCAAGCCCTGGAGGTCCGGCAGAAAGGGACAGTCCGGGTTCGCTTGGAAATAGACCCGGTTCCCATCCTGACGTCGGTTGAGGATGCCAGCCTCAACAAGAGCCGCGAGCTCCCGCTGCAGACTCGACGGTCGAACGCCCAGATGCTTGGCGAGGTCGCTGAGATACCACCACCGCTCGGGGTGGAGCACCGTGGCCGCCAGGAGCGCCTGGCGTATTCGGGGAAAGAAGGCGTCCAGGGCTGGTGATTTACGCATAATCCGTAAATATATACGCAAATAGCGTAAATAGCAAGCGTCCGTGCATCGGTGTGAGTGCCGGGAAAATACATTATCGGGGGTTGGAAGGGGAGAAAAAAACAGTCAGGGCCAAATAGGGGTAACAGAAGGGGCGGTGCGATGAGATGCAATAAAGATCGTAACCTATTGAAAAAAATGGATCTTCAAGAGTACCGTGCAATCGTTGATTTCCTATGGGGTAGGACATGCGTCGGAGATTCAGATCGTTAAGAATCAATACGTTAGGAATACTGGGTTCGCTTGTTGCATCTTATCTCACGTTCCCTCCCGCTGCCCCTTTTATCGATGAACCGGTCTTTCGGATTCAGGCCTAATTCTACTCTGTGAGATCATATAGGCTCTGTGACAGGATACGTGTCATGTAGGCCACGTTGTGCATCTTCGCTTCCTAACTCTCTGAATCACCATGGCTTTAGCAACTTTGCCGAAAACGATGCTTCAGGAGCCGTATGGTCCCAGGTCAATATGCGCATACTTTCAGGATACCACCGTGCAAACTCCGCCGAAAACACGCTTTTACGGCAACGTTTCACTCCAGACCATGTGGTGACAAGACGCCTTATTGGCCTCTATGACACGTACCCTGTCACAGGGCCACGATGGCTGACACGCGGGCACCTGGCACCCCAGGGATAGCCACGGCGGCGCAGGTATGAGACAATAGCTGGTGGAGGCGCGCGTCACCGAGGCCGAGCGACCGGCGTGGAGGTGAGGGCCCCCAGGCCGGCAGCCATCCACGTCGCACAGGCATGGGGCGCGCTGGGGTCTGCCTGTTCGCCGACCAGGCCGCTATGGGACATCTCAGGAGGGATGCCAAGGATGCCCAGACACTCGCCGTCGGAGGGGAGGCGCGTCTCGCCGATGTCCCCACACACGCCTCGCCCCAAGGGCGGGGCAGGGAGCGAGAGAAGGGAGGCAGCCGATGACGGGGCACGTGAGCTATGTGGACAAAACCGTGGTGGTCCAGGGCCTCACGCTTCACTATTTGGAATGGGGTGACCCCTCGTCGCCCACGCTGATCGCCCTCCATGGACTGCGGGGTCATGGGCACTCATGGGACAGCTTCTCGGCGCCCATGGCTGGGGCGTACCACATCCTCGCCCTCGATCAGCGCGGGCGTGGCGACAGCGACTGGGCGCCCGACGGCCAGTACACCACCGAGGCCTATGTGAAAGATCTCGAAGGCTTCTGCGAGGCCTTGCAGCTGCGGCACTTCATCTTGATGGGCCACTCCATGGGGGGGCGGAACAGCCTGGTCTTCACCGCGCGCCATCCCGCCATGGTTACCCGCCTCATCATTGTGGATATCGGCCCAGAAGGCGACCTGCGGGGGACCGCGCGGATCACGCGCGAGATCATAGCCGCCCAGGAGGAATACACTTCCTTCGAGGCGCTGTTCGAGGCCCAACAGAAAAGCAATCCCCTGCTCTTGCCTGAGGTGCTGCGGCGACGTCTGACCTATCAGACCAAAACCCTGCCCAATGGCACGATTGGCTGGCGCTATGACGTGGAGATTCGCCGGCAGTGGCGGGAGGACAGGCGTCCACCCCAGGAAGACCTTTGGCCAGCGATCGCCACGATTCCGTGCCCCACGCTCATCGTGCGGGGGCTGGAGACGGACGTCCTGCCGCTGTACGTGGCCCAGCGTATGGTACAGGTCATGCCGAAGGCCCAACTGGCTCACGTGGAGCAGGCGGCGCACATGGTGATGGAGGAGAACCCCGAAGGCTTCCTCCGCGTGGTGCGGGACTTCCTGGAGTGCCCCGCGTAGGCGGCCTGCCACGAAGCACGGCGGTCGCCGTAAGCACGGCCACGATCCTCTGCCGCGTGTGTGGCGTGTCACGATCAGTGCCCGCACGATCGAGGACGTGCCTGACACTCGGGGGGCCCGGATGCTGTCCAGTCCCTGCCGGCGGAGCCTCACGCGAGGTCTGGGCCGCGCGTTACCACCTGTGTGCGGGTGACTCGCGCGGGAGGACAACCGCCACCGGCGCAGGGAACATGTTACCGACCCAGACGAGGCTCCGGTGGGTGGTGATGCCCCCGATGCCGGTGCGGGGCCGACGCGCGTGTCGGACCAACGGGATGGCATGGGCGCGAGGACGCCATCAGCGCCCGCGACCGGCACAAACCCATGGCGGTTGCCATGCGCTGGATCGTGACGCGCGTCTGCCACCACAGGGCATCGACGGTTGGGGGTGATGCACGCCGATGCGGGTGTTCCAGCCATGGCATGCGTCATGGGGTCCCCTCGGACCGTCCCCCCCCTTGAAGGCCCTGCGCGAGCCGCGCCATGCCGTCGTCGATGCGACAATACCGAGGAGAACGGAGGTGAAGTGACGCCATGCAACCCCGCTATTATTGTGACACCTGCGACTGGGAGGGGGAAGCGCCCGTGCTCACCGAACGCTTAGGCCGCGGCTGTGGCGGTGTGCTGTGGACCATGCCCTGCTGCCCGGTGTGTGGCGAGATCGTGTCTTCGACCGTGCGGCGCAAGGATGGGGGGGAGGCCCTTGCGTGACCTGTCAGACGAGAAGGCTGGGCACCCGCGAGCGGAGTGCTTCGACGGGGGGCGTGGTCCTCGATAAACCTGCCCGCCACGTCCAGGAGGCGCTTGCCTCAGGCACGAATCGGCCCCGCGCCCGAAAGCGCGGTTGCCTACCCCTTTGAGGGCATGGAGCAGCCCCAGCGTGACCACCTCGCTGGGCCAGAGGTGCGCCTCCGGGTGCTTGGGCACGGTGCGCAGTTGCTCATCGACGTGGTCGAACAAGGCGGTGATACACTCCACAGTGGTCATGGGCTCCTCCGCGCACGGCAGGGTTTCACGCTCCTGACCAGCGTGGAGGACGTGCATGACCAATGCAAGGTGCCCAGCGAGTACTAGGGCGTGTTTGCAAAGTTTATATAACCCCTACCCATGAGATGGTTGCTGCAATCAGCCACATGGCTTTGAAGTTAGCTGCGCGCTTCTCGTCGCGCGTCGCCAATCGGCGGAACTGCTTGCAGCGATTGATGAGGCGCGCGATCCGGTTGCGGAGACGGTAGAGGCCTCGATCGAACGGCCCGGTGCGCCCTTCGTTCCGCTGGCGCGGCATGGTGAGCCGAATCCCAGGCTGGCGTGCGTAGCGCCGAATCTGTCCGCTGCTGTACCCTTTATCGCCCACGACACGATGGGGGCGGCGCTTGGGGCGGCCTGGCCCACGCCGCTCGACGGCACCAGCCTCCATGAGTTGTTCGAAGACCACTGCCTCGTGTCGCTGTCCCGGTGTGAGGACGAGGGTCATCAGCTGGCCGCCCCCTGCGGCCCGCAGATGGACTGTGGTACTGAAACCGCCCCGGCTACGGCCGAAGGCTTCGGACTCTGGGTCCCTTTTGTTGCCCCAGCCGCAGGCTGATGGGCTCGGATCATGGTGCCATCGAGATCATGGCTATCCCAGTTCAGCTGGCCATGGGCGTCGGCTTGGGCTTGCACCGCCGAGAAGAGCTGCTCCCAGATGCCAGCCCGCTGCCAGCGATAGAAGCGACTGGCGACGGTGCGCCACGGACCATAGCGTTCGGGCAGATCCCGCCACGGGGCCCCGGTGCGCAGAATCCAGAGCATGCCGTTGAGGATGCGTCGATGATCGACAGCCGGCCGGCCGGTCTTGGGTTTTTGTGGAAGGAGCAGCGGTTGGAGCCGCTCCCAGTGCGTGTTGGTCAAATCGCCTCGGTTCATACTCGATAGTATACGGATCAGAGCCGAGTTTGCAAACACGCCCTAGTCCTCGTCGTAGTAACGCACGGCATCGACGTACATGTCCTGCCCGACGTCGAACACGTTGGGGCCGCCGTCGGGGCATGCAAAGCCAAAAAATTGGTCGGCCAGACCGGTGGCGTCGCTCTCCAGGCTGCCGTCGCCTTTCTTGTGCGTCGACGGGCCGTGGAAGCACCTGATCGTGGCACCGCCAGGCGCGTGGCTGTCCGCCCCCACCGTCGGGGACGGTCCGGTTGCCGGCTCGGCCAGCTCCCAGCACTTGCACGCTGTTCCCGTCCAGTAGGGCTGATCCTCTTGGACCGCGGGTGGATTCAGACTGAGGGGATTGACCGGGGTACACCCACTGGAATCGTCTAACAACGCGCGCTCCTGGGCGGCGTCGTTGCAGCCAGCAACAGTGGAGGTCCGGGCCAAGGCCCCTGATGCAAGAACCACGAGGGTGAGCGCGAGCATGAGGGTGGTGGCGATAACAGCCTTGCTGCGAGCGTTCATGGGGGTCTTCCTTTCACTGAGTCGAGCGGGATAGATGGACGGTAGATATGGTATACACCAGGACCGGCACAAGGCCCCTCCCGGTTGAAGGGGGAGACAGGCACACGATACCATAGGTGGCGTGTGCTCGATGAATTCCCCGCGGAAAATGTTGAAAGCGTGCGAAAATTACCTTGAGGGGACATGACGTCTGATCGCCGCGTCCCTCCTGTCGGTGGTCGAGGGGCTGCGAGGGTGTGTGAATGAGTCTTGTGCGCGACGGTTCCATGCGCTTGCGCGACGCTCTCGGTCCGCTGCAGATAATGTGAGCCGGCGCGACATAGGTGCGTGCCCAGGATCAATCATGGGGGGTTCCGGTGCAATGAGTGTGAGCCGGACGCCTCGGATAGAATCAATGATTGTGGGCCAGGATGGGTGCATTATTGCGAGCCGGACGTTCAATGAGTGCGAGCCGCAAGTGCGACCCGAAGTCGCATAGGTCAAGTGTCTGGTCTCAGGCTGGGCTAGCACCCAAAGCCCATTTCCGTACTGCCGGGGCGTCGCGAGTCATCGCGGGGTCTCAAGCAGGCAGTAAAAGCAAAAAGAAAGTAGGCAGCCACCGCTGAAATCTATGCGAGGAAAAGTCGGAGTCGAGTTGAACGTCCGTGAAGCCTTGGTTGAAGCGTCGCTACGCACAAAGGGACGAAGGTGGTGGACATGTCCCTAGTAGGGCCATGGTCAGTTGGTGTTTGCGGGTCGGCGGAGACGGTGCCCCGCTCCCGGCGTCGAGAGGCCAACTCGCCCGATGCATCTTGCCTATGCGGAAGGTGGTAACCCGTTGCAGTCTGGAGGCATCCAGTCACCCCATTGTAAGAGCGGGCCAACACTGCAGCAGGCACAGGAAGGCTCAAGAAGCGAAGGCCGGCATGCCGAAAGGCAAGGGGAACGCATAACCCGCCGGATAGCGCCGTATGGCGTCACCCGAAAGGGGGCTAACGTGAGCCTGACCATCGACCCAAAGAACGTTGTGAGGGGGCTGCAACCAGGAGGAAAAGTTGGATGCAGCGTGCTGCAAACGTCACTTCTGGTGACCTCCTAGACCGGCATGCCATTGATTGGAAGCACGTCTACCGGATGGTGAAGAACCTGAGACAGCGGATCTTTCGGGCGTCAAGAGACGGTGATCTGAAGAAAGTCCAGTCGCTATGGCGGCTGATGCTGCGGAGCAGGGTGAACATCTACGAGAGCGTTCGTCGAGTCACCCAGCTGAACCATGCCAAGGACACTCCGGGTGTCGACCACATTCGTGTGACGATCCCGGAGGAGCAAGCGGCACTGTGCCAGAGGCTCAGCCAACTTGCCCTGCACCAGGTTCACCCAGTTCGGAGGGTCTACAATCCCAAGCAGAAGGGCACACGACCGCTGGGCATTCCCACCATCGTCGATCGATGTATCCAGGCTATGGTGAAAAACGCCCTGGAGCCATTCTGGGAAGCACGGATTGAGGGGATTATCTACGGGTTTCGCCCCGGCCGGGGATGTCATGACGCGATCCAGAAACTCTTTGGCTTGGCGCGGCCCAATATGACGAGGCCGTGGGTCTTAGATGCTGATATTGAAGGGGCCTTCGATAATATCGGACATACAGCCCTATTGCAGGCTCTTGGCAACTTCCCCGCACGGGGGTTGATCAAGCAGTGGCTCAAAGCCGGGTATATGGGTATATGGAGGATGCGAGGCTGCATCCTACCGACACCGGTGTGCCGCGGGGTGGGGTGATCGGCTCGTTGTTGTTGAATGTCGTCCTCCTTGGCATAGAGCAAGCACTTGGGAGTCACTATACACCCGAAGGTGTGCTCTGTGGGACATATGCCTTGGTCAGGTATGCTGATGATCTGGCCGTCTTGTGTCCGACCAAACAGCGGCGATCGACGCCCAAGACATCCTAGCTATGTAGCTGGGGACGCGAGGATTGCGATGGTCGGAAGCAAAAACCCACATTCGCCACCTCACGGAGGGCTTCAATTTCCTGGGGTTCAACATCCGGCATTATCCGGCGCCTCAGAGTTCGCGTAGCGGCTATAATCTGCTGATCAAGCCGAGCTAGGACTCCACCCAGCAGATCCGGCGGAAGGTCAAGGCCCTCTGGCAAAGGCACGTGGGCTCACCCATGGTGGCGCTGATCAACGCGATGAACCCGCTGATCAGAGGTTGGAGTCAGTACTTCCGCTGCGGAGCGGCTTCCCGGGTCTTCACCGACCTGGATCACTTCATCTACGCTCGCGCTCAGCGGTACATGAGGCGACGCCACCCGCGCAAATCAGGCTAGTGTAGAACCCAGAAGTACTGGGGCCGGACCATCGGAGCTCGGCGGGACCGTTGGGCTTTCATGGATACTGAGCGCCATGTCACGCTCAGGAAATTCGCCTAGACACGGATGATGCGGCATCGGCTCGTGCCCAAGACCCACTCCCCCGATGACCCGACCCTCGAGGACTACTGGAGACAACGGCGGAGCAGACATCAAGCCCTGGCGGGTCGCCCACGGCCACGCGCGAGTCTGCAGCAAGGTCTGTGTCCCGTCTGTCACCAACGGCTCGAAAGCGGCGAGGACCTACACGTGCCTCATGTGCTTCCCAAGCAACATGGTGGCACGGACGACCTCGTTGTCGTCCGCGAACTGTGAAACGCCATGCGGTGGCGAGCGTCTCCTCATCGCTCGTCGCCACATCGCTCACCGTCTCGACCAAGTCGAGGAGCCTCGTGTGCGGAGATTCGACCATGGTGGCGGGCTCCTTTCCCTATCCGGTTCATGTTCTTGGGGCCTTGGATCCCCTCATCGACTCGGAGGGAGGGCCAGTTGCCGACCATCGCCGACCCGCACGCGGGAGACGCCTCCATGGCTCAATGGATGACCAGCGCCTGTCCATCAATCACGAGCCTGGGGTGCGATCGGCCTGTGCGTATCTCGGATCCCTCCTGTGTCTCCTCTTTCGTCCTAGAATATAGACGCGTCTTATCAATAGATCAATATATATTTATATATTTCTTAATGACGAGGCGTGCGAGGACCTACGGGAGGGACACTTCCATGAGACGGCTGGTCTGTGTCACGCAGACTTTTCCCTTGGCAGTCTCAGACCGCCTTCTTTTACCGTCGTGC
>Ga0137403_10005448_pt1 | contig 14758 bp, 13 predicted proteins | sample CZOMad2_1_16fung_FD_122057 | JGI IMG/M metagenome (GOLD analysis project Ga0137403, IMG submission 122057) | Vadose zone soil fungal communities from Angelo Coast Range Reserve, California, USA - CZOMad2_1_16fungal (Hybrid Assembly) | ecosystem: Environmental > Terrestrial > Soil > Vadose zone... | reverse complement strand
CAACCACAGAACGCTGGAGAGGCGTTTCGTCCCTCTCTGGAACATTCTCTTTGGACGCTGGTTGACTCGGATGCGGCTAAATTCAAGCATTCGCTGTCTCGGCTATAATCGAGTGTACCGATGTTTGCTGATCTCCACAGCCGTGCTTCAGAAAATGAAGCGGCGGAGGTACGTGCTGGGCTGAGGGACGCGGCGGACGACCTGCGGGCCGACCCCGAATTTCGGATCCTTATCGACGGTTGCGGCCTCTACCCTCTCGACGCTCGCGCCAAGGTTCGTGTGACCGGCGAAGACCGCACGCGCTGGCTGAATGGGATGGTGACCAACAACGTTCGGGATTTGGCGCCGGACCATGGTTTGTATGCGTTTCTGCTGAATGCCCAGGGGCGGATTCAAGGCGACCTCTATGCCTTCAACCGCGGCGACCGGATTATGCTGGACGTGGATCGGGCACAGGCTCGGAGGTTGATTGGGCTGTTCGATCATTACATCGTTATGGACGACGTGGTGATTGAGGACGTGACGAACCAGTGGACGGCCATCGGCGTACAAGGGCCGAACGCTAGAGCAACACTCCGGGCTTCGGACATCGCGGCACCGGAGCTTGCGCCACTCGAGCTCACGAGCCTGACCTGGCAAGGCGCTGAATTCACTCTGCTGCGTGCTGAAGCCTGGAAGGGTGAGGCTTACGAGATTTGGGTGGCGCCGGAGCAGGCGGCTGCTGTTTTCGAGGCTCTGCAACAAGCTGGAGCCGAGCGGGTCGGCGCGCCCGCACAGCGGCTCTATCGCATGGCTGCAGGAATTCCGCAGTTCGGCGAAGACATCCGAGAGCGGGATTTGCCGCAGGAGACAGGGCAGGACCGAGCGCTGCACTTCGCCAAAGGCTGTTACGTGGGTCAGGAAATTGTGGAGCGTATTCGCTCGCGCGGGCAGGTGCACCGCGTCTTTTCGGGCTTTGAGCTGACGGCTCCGTCTGCAGCTGGAGACAAAATTGAGGCCGAGGGCAAAGAAGTCGGCGAGATTACCAGTACCGCGAATTTTTCTGGGCTCGAGGAAACCCGGCGGATCGGGCTTGGTTACCTGCGGCGCGAGGCCTTCGGCAAAGCCCTGACGATTCACGGCGCTGCGGTACGGCGGCGCGAACTTCCATTTCAAGAACTTTTGCAACACTGAGAGTCCCCCATGGCAAAAAGAAAAGAAGAAGAGAGTTTTACAGTATCGGACCGGCGACTATTTTCGACGGACGGCGAGTTGCGCCCCGAGGCGGATGGCGGCGAACAAGCCGCTGACAGAGCCAGTGAAGCCAGCGTGAGGCTGGTCGCCGACGATCCGCAACCTGCGGCGGCTACGGGAGTCGAGTCTGCCTCAGTAATCGCGGAACCGCCTGAGAACGCGCCTCCGCCGCCTTCCGCCGAGCAGCAATCGGCGCAGGCCGATGCCTACCAGCAGACCAACCGTTCGATGGACGAAGCGATCAGCAAGGAAATGGGTGCTGGTGTTTCTGATTTGGAAGTTACGTTCGAACGCTTTTTGGGATCGCTGTATATGACTGCGCTGATGCAGCTCGGTCTCGCGCATGAGCCGAATGGGCAGCCGCGTCTCGACATTATCAGCGCCCGCCAGACTATTGACACGGTCGGACTACTGGCGGAGAAGACCAAGGGTAACCTCACCTCCGCCGAACAGAACTTCCTGCAGAACGCGCTCTACGAACTGCGCATGGCCTATCTGGAAGTCACGAATGCGCTGGCGCGCGGGCCGCGTCCCGGAGCACCCGGCGGACCGGCCTCTGTCGGATCGGGCCCGCTGGTTCGCTAGCCGCTTGGGATGAATGCCACCCTCACGGTTCTCGGCAGCGGCACCTCCATGGGCGTGCCGACTCTGGGTTGCGAGTGTGCGGTGTGCCGGTCGCCCGACCCGCGTGACCGCCGAACCCGCCCGTCTGTTCTGGTCGATTTTGGCGGGAACACTGTACTCATCGATACGACTCCGGACTTCCGCGAGCAGGCATTGCGCGAAAAAGTCCGCAACATCGACGCCGTGCTCTATACGCACGCGCACGCAGACCACGTGCTGGGGCTGGATGATCTCCGACCGCTCAGCCTTCGGCGTCCGAACAAGATTCCTCTCTACGCAGCGGCGGAACACTCCGAAATTATTCACACCATGTTTCGATACGCCTTCGATGGAGTGTATAAGCACGGCAATCTTCCGCAAGTGCAACTGAAGCCTCTGGAAGGGCCGCTCGAGCTGTTTGGAGCGCGATTTGAGCCGATTTCCGTGTTGCACGGCGACGCGGAGATCTGGGGGTTTCGCTTTGGTTCGGCAGCTTATCTCACCGACTTTTCGGAGATCCCGGAAAGTTCGATGGAGAGATTGAAAGACTTGGACGTCCTGTTTCTCGACGCGCTTCGCCACAAACCTCACCCTACGCACTCCACCGTCGAAAACTCCTTGCGAATTGCTGAGCGCCTAAGGGCGCGGCGCACTTTCTTCACTCACATCTCTCACGATTTGCCGCACGAAGAGACCAACCGGACCCTCCCTCCCGGCGTACAGCTCGCGTATGACGGATTGAAGCTGGAGTTTGAAATCTAGATGCAAGTCTTTCGTCGGCTCAATGAGATTCCGTCTGGGTTTGGACCCGCCATCGTCAGCGTGGGCAACTTTGACGGAATCCATCGCGCACATTGCTACATGCTGGAACAGATCGTGAAGCGCGCGAAGGAGCAAGGCAGCGTCTCGGTGGCGGTGACGTTCAACCCGCACCCGGCGCGCTATTTGCGGCCTGGGTCTTCGCTGAAACTGCTGACGCCGGAGCCGGAAAAACTTCGCTTGTTTGCCGAGACTGGCCTGGATGCCGTCGGGTTGCTTCCATTTGATGAAGAGATGCGGCTGACAACTGCTCACGACTTCGCTGCGAAGGTCCTCCGTGACGCGTTGCATACTCGGGAGATTCACGAAGGTTTTAATTTCCGTTTTGGCAACAAAGGGGCTGGGGACATCCATACGCTGGCTGAATTCGGGCGCGAATTTGGGTTTGAGGTGTTTTCCTATCCGGAGATGCGGTTGCGTGGAATGGAAGTTTCGAGCAGCGGCATCCGCAAGTTGTTGCTTGAGGGTGAGGTGCATCTGGCACGCCATCTGTTGGGACGCGTGTTCAGTTTGCTTTCGACCCCCGTTCCTGGACGCGGGTACGGGTCGAAGTATACGGTTCCGACCATTAATCTGGCACCCTACACTGAACTCATCCCGCAGAACGGTGTTTATGTATCGCGGACGCGGGTGGGACAGGAATTGTTTGACTCTGTGACGAATATTGGTAACCGTCCCACTTTCGGCGCTGAATCATTCGCCATCGAAACGCACTTGCTGGATTTCCACCCCGTGGATTTGAGTGAGGATACGGAAGTGGAAGTGTTTTTTCTGCGGCGGTTGCGACCGGAGATCAAGTTTTCTTCGCCGGAGGCACTGCGGGAGCAGATTGGGAAGGATGTGGGGGCCGCGAGACGGTATCAGAGGTTGCGGGTTGTTTTTGGGCGTGAATCCGATTCGCAGCTTGACCCCTAAGGTAAGGTTAAGCAACGATGGAAGGTTCGTATCAGGGCGCGCCTTCAGGCATGCCGAAAGAGCGACCCCGCGACAGAGCCCTCTGGCGCTGGAATCCTTGCTCGCGCGAAACCGGCGCGATCCTCGCTCTGGCGGCGATCACTTCACTCGTCGCATTCCTCCATTATTTTCACCGCAACCAGATTCTCCTCTACGGCGACGCCGAAGGCCACATCAACATCGCCCGCCGCGTCTTCGACTCCCGCAGCCCCGGCCCGCTCCAACTCGGCACAGTCTGGCTTCCCCTCCCACACTTGCTGATGATGCCGTTCCTCATCTCCGACTGGGCTTGGCGCACAGCCGTAGGCGGATCCATCCCGACAATGATCGCCTACGTGTTTTCCACAATAGGAATATTCCGCCTGGTGCGGACAAGCTCGAGCAACCAATTCGCAGCCTGGTTCGCCGTGCTGTTCTTCGCCGGAAACCCCAGCCTGATCTACCTGCAAGCCACTGCCATGACCGAGCCACTCTACCTCGCGCTCTTCGTCTGGGCCGCCGTGTACCTCACAGAATTTGCGCAAGCCGTTTCAGCTTCAGACTGGTTTACCGCCCGTCAGGCACTCTCATGGTGCGGTCTTATCCTTGCCGGATGCACCATGACTCGCTACGACGGATGGATCGCCATGTCCGTGGCGGCCGCCGCCGTACTACTTGTCGCTTTCCGTACCCGAAAATCCCCCGCAGCCGGGTCGCTGCAAAAGCCCATCCTGCGCTTCTTACTAGTCTGCGCCGCCGGACCGATCCTCTGGCTCGCCTACAACACAGCCGTCTACCGCAACCCCCTCGAATTCGCCAACGGACCGTACTCCGCCAAAGCCATCGAGCACCGCATTCCGCAAGCCTCCCATCCCGGCACAGACGACCCCTGGCTGGCCGAACTCTATTTCGTACGTGCAGCGGAAATGAATCTAGCCGCCAGCACCAGCACGGCCAAGCTCTGGCTTTGGCTGGCCGCGCTGGGAACACTCCTAACCCTGCGCCGCCCCAATTCCTGGACCATGCTGCTGCTCTGGATTCCGCTGCCGTTCTACGCGCTTTCCGTCGCCTACGGCGGTGTCCCCATCTTCGTCCCCGAGTGGTGGCCGTTCGGCGTCTACAACCTCCGCTACGGATTGCAACTCCTTCCGGCAGTGGCCGTCTTCAGCGCCATCGCGCTCGACGCTGCCCTTTCGGCCATTTCTTCCAAACCCGCCCGGCTTACTCTCGCCCTCGCCGCGACCTTTCTATGGTTCTGGGGTGTCCTCCTCGCCTCGAAGATGCCAGCCAGCTTTCTCGAGGCCGTTCATAACATGCAGGGCCGCGTTACGTTACAGGAACAACTGGCCGTCGAACTCCAGCGTCTCCCGCCCAATTCTTCGATACTCATGGCGGTAAGAGACTTCCCCGGTGCCCCGCAGCGGGCCGGGGTCCATCTGCGCCGCCTCATCAACGAAGGCGACCAACGCGCGTGGATCCGTCCCCGCGACGATCAAGGCCTTTGGGTCCGAGCCCTCGCGAATCCCCAGCTGTACGCCGACTACGCCGTAGGATTCGCGGGCGACCCCGTCGATGCTTCCGCCACCCAGCACCACCTTCCACCGATCTTCTCGCTTGAAGTCGCCGGCCAACCCCGCGCCACCCTCTACCGTACCCGCTAATCCAGCGAAACCTGCGTGGAGACGGCCGCCCTCGGCCGTCTAGGGGAGCGAAGCTTCGCTGTGCAAGCTTATTTTTCAAATGCGCACTCGCCAGCGGAAACTCCCGCACGTTTCCACTGGTAACCTCCCCCGTCAACGCGCCCCGGCCTGCAACATCGTCGCAGGATGATACATTTCAGCTTAGGCGTCCAGGGCTAGCATGCATCTTCCAGACTCTCTTCGTTCCATCGCGTCGACCCTCCCGGTGGCTGCCCTCATCCGGCTGCTTTTGGCGGCGCTGCTTGGCGGCATCATCGGATTGGAAAGGGAACTGAAGCACCGCCCCGCCGGACTTCGCACCAACATGTTCATCTGCTTCGGCGCGGCCATGTTTACCCTTCTCTCGGCGGAACTCTCCCACGGCACTGATGTCACCCGCATCTCCTCGCAGATCATCCCGGGCATCGGATTCATCGGCGCCGGATCCATCATCCACGGCCGTCTCGTCAGCGGACTTACTACCGCCGCCACGCTCTTCGTCGTCGCATCGGTAGGAATGGCCGTCGGCGGCGGCCTGTACGTCACCGCCATCTTCGCCACCCTGGTGGTGCTTCTAGTCCTCTACTCGCTCGGCAAGTTCGAAGACATCTTCAATCTCAAGGTTTTCAGCTTTTCCTACGAAGTGACCGCCAAGACTTCTGAAGAGGTCATCACCGAGGTCAACAGCCTCCTCGAAGCCGACCACCGCATGATGGACAACCTCCGCATCGCGCAAACACCCAAACACTTTCGTGTGCAGTTCACCGTCGATGGAACCTTCCGCGAAAGCGCCCGTCTGTTGGCTCAACTGCGCGAGTGCGAGATCATCGAGAGCGTATACTCAGCCGGCCCCACGGAACATGAATGAAGACGGACGAATGAAGTCGGTTCCGTTCGTGAAAGCAACCGCTTGCGGCAACGACTTCCTGCTAATTGACGCAAAAGAAGTGAACGGGGATAAGGCCATGTTTACCCGCCAAATCTGCGACCGCCACCACGGCGTGGGCGCCGATGGCGTCGAGTGGCTCTCTCCTTCGGCAAGTGCCGATCTCGAAATCCATCTCATCAACGCCGACGGCAGCCCCGCCGAAATCTCCGGCAACGGTACCCGCTGCGTCGCCGCGCACTGGATCGCCCGAAAAACAGTTTCCCAAAAAACGATGGATCGCGTCACGATCCAAACCGATGCCGGCCTCAAAATCTGCAACCTCATCCGCCGCGCCGATCCGGAATTCGAATTCGAAACCGAAATGGGCCAGGCCACAGTAGGCACTCCGCTATCTCTAACTTTGAAAAGCGGCCCAGTGCAGGGCATTCCGGTCTCGACGGGCAACCCCCACTACGTGATCTTCGTTGACGCCTTCCCTCCAAACTGGCAGCAGCAAGCCGCCGAGATCGGCGCCCACGCTCACTTCCCGCAGGGAGTCAACGTCGAACTGGTCAAGGTCCTCAGCGAGGCCATCGAAATCCGCATCTACGAACGCGGCGCGGGAGAAACGCAATCTTCCGGCACAGGTTCCTGCGCCTCGGCCGTAGCCGCGATCGCAGCCAGTCGCGCCCACTCCCCCCTCCAAGTAATGGCCCCAGGCGGCCCACAAACCGTTCGCTGGGAAAACAACGAAATCTATCTACTCGGTCCAGCCCGCATCATCTGCCGGGGGGAGTATCTATGGGCAGTGTGAGCCGCGTCCGCCCTCCAGCCCTGCGCCCCGGCGACACCATCGGCATCATCGCCCCAGCCAGCGCCATAAAAGAAGACGCCCTGGTCAAAGGATGCGAGACCCTGACCCGCATGGGCTACAAGCCCATCTACGAGAATTCAATCCTGGAACACGACCTCTACTTCGCGGGCACCGCCGAGCGCCGCCTCAAGGAACTCCATTCCATGTTCCAGCGCCCCGGCGTCCATGCCATCCTTTGCGCCCGAGGCGGCTACGGCGCTAACTACCTCGTTGACGGTTTGGACCTAGCCCTTATCCGCAAGCACCCCAAAATCTTCATCGGCTATAGCGATAACACCACTCTCCTCACTCTTTTGGCCGACGAAGCCAACCTCACCGTCTTCCACGGCCCCATGGCCACGAAAGATTTCGCGGAAGAAGACGGAGTCGACGTTGCCTCCTGGGAATCCGCTCTAACTGCCGCAGCGTCCTGGGAAGTGAAAAACTCCGGCGCCAAAGGCCTGGTCGCGGGTGATGCCGAGGGCATCTTCTACGGCGGCTGCCTGCCCATGATGACAGCCACGCTGGGCACCCGCCACGAAATCCAGACCGAAGGTACAATTCTTTTTCTGGAAGACGTAGGGTCGAAGCCCTACCAGATCGACCGCATGCTAATCCAACTCCAGCAAGGTGGAAAGTTTGAAGGCGTCCGCGGCATCGTCTTCGGCGAGATGAACGACTGCATTCAGCACCCGCAACAAACCTACACGCTCGAAGAGGTCGTCCTTCGCATCGTAGGCAACCTTGGCATTCCGGTAGCGTACGGTCTGCGATCAGGTCATGTAACCCGAAGCAACATCACACTCCCGATTGGCGTCGCAGCTTCTCTGGTCGTAACCGGCGATCAAGCTAAATTAGAATTCCTGGAGCCAGCCACCACAGCATGACAGAGAAAATGCCAGACAAAAAACACATTCACCTGATCGGGATCTGCGGCACCGCAATGGCCTCTTTAGCTGGACTCCTGCAAACCGGCGGCCACCGCGTAACCGGCTCCGACACCGCCGCCTACCCGCCGATGTCCGATTTCCTGCTCTCGCTGGGAATTCACGTTGCCCAACCGTTTTCGCCCAAGAACCTCGATCCCGTCCCCGACCTGGTAGTAGTCGGAAACGTCGTCTCCCGCGGCAACGTGGAATTGGAACACATCCTCGACACGCGCATCCCCTTCTGCTCACTCCCGCAAATCCTTCACCACGAATTCCTCCAAAGCAGGGAAGTGCTGGCCATCGCCGGGACTCATGGGAAAACCACCACCACGTCCATGCTCTCGTGGATCTTCCACTCTGCCGGCCGCAATCCGTCTTTCCTAATTGGCGGCATCGCCGAAAATTTCGGCAGCAGCTTCGCCGTCGGCTCCGGCAAGAACTTCATCATCGAAGCCGACGAATACGACACCGCATTTTTCGACAAAGGCCCCAAGTTCCTCCACTATTTTCCGCAGAGTGCCATCCTCACATCAGTGGAATTCGATCACGCCGACATCTACGACGACCTTAAGGCCGTCGAAACCGCCTTCAAGCGCCTGGTCAATCTGCTGCCTCGCAGCGGCAAACTCATCGCCCACGATACCGGCGAAAGCCTCGATCGCTGTCTCGCGAAGGCCTTCTGCCCCGTCGAGCGCTACGGTATGAAAGAATCTTCCGACTGGCGCATCACCGACATGCACGTCTCGCCGATCAAGACCGCCTGGAAGGTGCACCACTCCGGAAAGGAATGGGCGAATCTGGAATTCCCGCTGGCCGGCGAATACAACGTCCTCAATGCCACCGCCGCCGCCGCCCTGGCCGCGAACTACAGCATCACCGCCGGCGAAATCTCCGCTGCCCTCAAGACCTTCAAGAGCGTCAAGCGCCGTCTCGAAGTCAAAGCCGTCGTCAACGGCATCACCATCGTCGACGATTTTGCGCATCACCCAACCGCCATCGCGGGAACACTAGCCGCCCTCCGCGGCCGTTACCCCGGTAGTCGCCTCTGGGTCATCCTTGAGCCCCGTTCGAACACCCTCCGTCGCCGTGTCCTGCAAGACGCTCTCGCGAAAAGCCTCTCCGGCGCCGACGAAATCGTCATTGCCCAGGTCTTTAAGATCGACGCGATTCCGGAAGAAGAACGCCTCGACGTCAATACTCTTGCCGCGCAGATCAGCCAATCCGGCCGTCGCGTCCAGGTCCTCGAAGACGCCGACCGCATTGTCGATGCAATCGTCCCTGACCTCCGCTCCGGAGATGTAGTCGCCATCCTTTCCAATGGCGGCTTCGGCGGCATCTACGAAAAGCTCCCCCGCCGCCTCCGCGAATCGACTGACAGCAGCGCCCGCGGAGTCGGAGCCCACGGAGCTGGAGCAGAGAACGCATGAGCCAGAGTCCCGGGCTTTTGGGCGGAGCAGCGCTTCGGCGCTGCATTCAAGCGTCCTTATCGGGGGGCTTTAGCCCCCGAGGTAAAGACGCAAATCAAAACCGCAAATTCATCCCGACCAAATGCCTCCAAACGGCTTTCGCTGTCCTCTTGGCACTCGCCCAGGGTACCGCCCAAACCCGCACCCCTACCCCCATCCGCTACACCATCACCCTCACCAACCCCACTGAACACTTTGTGGAAGTCGCCATCGCCATCCCTCCCGGCCCCGCCCAGCGCGAGCTCCAGTTGCCAGTCTGGAACGCCACTTACCAGATTCGGGATTTCGCCGAGTATGTCCTCTGGATTCGCGCCCGCACCCCCAGCGGTGCGCCTCTCCCAACCCGCAAACTCAATAAAAGTCGCTGGCAAATCGACGGCCTGAGCCAAGGCGGAGTCGTCGAATACGAAGTCCTGGCCGACCAACCCGGCCCGTTCGGCGCGCAACTCAACAACGAACACGCGTTTTTCAATTTCGCGGAAATCCTGATGTATCCCGCCGACGCCCGCGATGTTCCCATGTCGGTGCGCTTCGCAGCAGTCCCCAACGGTTGGCATATAGCGTCTCCGCTTCCAGAGGAACAAAATGAACTCCAGGCCCCAAACTACGACGGGCTCGTCGATTCCCCTGTCGAACTCAGCAAGTTCCAGGAATCGACGTTCATCGAGAATGGCGGCCATTACCGTATCGTGGTCCATGCCGCCCCCGATCTCTGTGATCTGCCCCGCCTCACCGACACGCTCCGGAAGATCGTTCACGCTGAGACCGCCTGGATGCAGGACCGCCCTTTCCAGAACTACCTCTTTCTCTTCCATTTCCCAGAGGATCGTGGTGACGGCGGCATGGAGCACGCCTACTCGACCGCCATTGAACTCAGCGGTCCCTCTCTGCAGTCGGATCCCGGACAACTCGCCTCCATGGCCGCGCACGAGTTCTTCCATCTATGGAATGTGAAAAGAATTCGCCCGCAGACTCTTGCCCCGCCCGACTATACGAAAGAGAACTACACTCGCGCCCTCTGGTTCAGTGAGGGCGTTACCAGCACGGTCGAGCAGTACGCTCTGCTGCAAAGCCACCTCATCGACGAAAAAGGCTTTCTCCGAAATCTCTCGGATGAAATCACCGTGCTGCAAAACCGCCCGGCTCACCTCACCCAATCCGCCGAGGAATCGAGCCTCGACACCTGGCTCGAGAAGTACCCGCAATATCGCCAGCCCGGCCGCAGCATCAGCTATTACAACAAGGGATTTCTTCTCGGAATCCTATTGGATTTAGCCATTCGGCGGGCCAGTAACGACGAAGCCTCCTTACAGGAGCTATTCCAATACCTGAACCAGACTTATGCCAGGAAGGAAAAGTTTTTTGACGACTCTGAGGGAATCCGAAAAGCTGCGGAAGTCGTCAGCGGCGCGGATCTATCTTCGTTCTTTAATAAATACGTCGCAGGAACCGATGAAATTCCCTACGATGAATTCCTCGCCTGGGTAGGCCTCCGTGTTGTTGCCCACGAAAAAACCATATCTGACCCCGGTTTCCGCGCCGCCCGCAACTTTGATCTAGCGCCTGTCGTTGTCTACGTCCAACCCAACGGTAATGCCGCCCATGCGGGCCTTGTTCCAGGAGACACGTTGCTCACCGTGGACGAAGCTCCGGTTTCGCGCGACTATGAGGCGCGCATTGCCGGCCGCCCCGTCGGCGAAATGCTGCACGTCAGAGTGCGCGCTTCCAATGGGTCGGAGCGAGACCTCACGTGGAAACTCAGCGCGGGAAAAACTCTCGAGTACGAAGTCACCGAAATCGAATACCCCACGCTGCAACAATTGCTCCATCGCAGAAGTTGGCTAACCGCACGCGAGGCCAAAGTCACTCACGCCAACGCCGATGGAGGCACGGGCGTCCTCGCCCGTGCGCCATTCAGTGCCCCCAGCGCAAAATACCGACAGCCAATTCATCCAGACCCTGCGATAGAACGGCCCTCCGCTGCAAAAGGCTCGCAGCCGTGATCCGCACCCTGCTCATGCTGGGCTTCTGGGCCCTGGCCCTACCCCCCACGGCTCTGTTCTGTTTTCCGTACACTATCATCACTGGAGATGCAAGCCTGCTCTATCGCGTCGCTATCTGGTTTGCAGCCGCGGGCGTAAGGCTCACTGGCGTCCGCTGGCAAGCCGTAGGGCTCGAAAAGCTCGACCCCAAACAACGCTATATCTTCATGGCCAACCACGTTTCCAACATCGATCCGCCACTGCTGCTACCAATGATCCCCGGCCGCACGGCGGTTATGGTCAAGAAAGAACTCTTCGACTATCCAATCCTCGGTAGGGCCATGCGCCTCGGCTCGTTCATCCCCGTCGACCGCGGCAATCGCGATGCCGGCATCGCCGCCGTCCGCGAAGCCAAAAAAGTCATCGAACAGGGCATCAGCATGACCATCTTTCCCGAAGGCAAACGCTCCTTTGATGGCAAGCTCCTTCCCTTCAAGCGCGGACCGTTTTACCTGGCCATGGAATGTGGCTTGCCTGTCGTTCCAATTACTATAGTAGGAACAGAAATTGCCATGCCCAAAGGAAGATTCTCGGTACAGCCCGAGCAGGTCACCGTTACCTTCCACGCGCCCATCGATCCCACACAATTCACCGATCGCGACGCCCTCATGCAAGCCGTCCGCCGCAGCATCGACGCCGGCCTTCCTCCGCAATATCAGGAAGCCAACACTCCGCCCCTAGCCGCGCCTATCGCTCCGGCCGCAACTTCTTAGCCATCTCCGGCAGACGTTGGAACAGCGCCACGCACCGCAGCCACAGCTTGTTGTCCATAGCAGGGTAGCCGCTCACCACCGCCCCCGCCGCAACATCATTGGGGATGCCGCTCTGCGCGGTCGCTACCGCCCCATCGCCAATCTTGCAATGGCCCGCGACACCCACTTGCCCCGCCAGGATTACGTTCTTGCCAACTTCGGTCGAACCCGCAAGCCCCACCTGCGCGCACAGCAGAGAATTCTCCCCCACGCTCGACCCATGCCCCACCTGCACCAAATTGTCGAGCTTCGCGCCCCGCTTAACCCGCGTCTCGCCCACGCTCGCCCGATCCACACATGCGTTCGCTTGCACTTCCACTGCATCTTCCAAAACGGTAGGTCCAGACTGGACGATCTTGTGCCAGCCTCCTACGTCGTCCTTGGCAAACCCGAACCCATCCCCGCCAATTACCGCGCCGTTCTGCAAAATCACGCCATCGCCCAACGTGCAGTTCTCCCGCACCACTGCATGTGCGTGAGCGAAGAAGCTGTTCCCAATCCGGCAACCGCGATAAATCACGGCATGCGCCAGAATCGTCGCGTTCGTTCCGATAACAACGTCCGCATCCACCACCACATACGGCCCCACATGCGCGCCCTGCCCAATTTTCGCCGACGCATCAATCACCGCTGTTGGATGAATTCCGGGTACATACCGCGGCGGCTCGTAAAACAACTCCAACGCCTTCGCAAACGCCAGATAAGGGTTCTTGCACCGCAACAGCGGCGTCGCCAGCGCAGGGAACTTCTCGTCCACAATAATGGCCGACGCCGCGGTCGTCTTGGCCAGCGCCGCATACTTCGGATTCGCCACAAAAGCAACTTGCCCAGCCGTGGCCTGTTCCAAACCGGCAATACCAATAATCTCCAGATCCGGAGACCCACCTTCAATCCTCGCGCCCAGTTTCGCTGCAATCTCGCTAAGTTTCATTTTGGTCCCAGACATCTCTCTTGCAGTCTGTCGCGCCTCACCTGAGACAGCAAGTCAACCGTGCTCCCTGCCGAAATGCTTCGTCCCAGTCCGACACGGTAAAGCGGGCTTCAGGCCCGCGTGCAACTTCACAAATACTGGGCTTCAACCCCCGAGGTAAGGGTTAGGCGAACAATGAGGATTTTTCCCTTCGGCTCTACTACCTCTCGACAAGTTCTCCTGCAACTCTTGACCGTCGGGAGGAATCTGCATTCCAGTTTTTGGGCGGCGCAGGGCTTCAGAGTGTGCGTGAGAACTGGTGCTTCATCCATTGGCTTCGATCTTGGGCGGGTACGCGGCAACGTAAACCCTCCCCTCGGGGGCTGAAGCCCGCGTTTTTGGCGCTGAACGCGGGCCTGAAGGCCCGCTCTACCGTGTCGGGATGGGGAGAGGAAAGGCAAGTTCTGTCTTCGGTCGCCGACCTTGTAGTTCTCACCAGTCTCTTCAGCCCTGCGATAAAACTTCCGAAGGGTAGCGGCTTTAGCCGCTGAGGTAAGGGATGCACCAAGGATGATTTTCACTCGCCCTACTGCTCCTCAAACAACTTCTCCTGCAATTCCCCAGGAACCCCTCGCCGCTTCCGCTTCACCGCTCCCACCACCGCCAACACCGTAAACGACGCCAAGGCTGTCCGCGGAACAAAAATCCTCTGCGTATTCGACCGCAAATCCGGAGGATTCACCAAATACCCCTCAGCCGGAGACTGCGTCAAATCCACCGGCATGGTCCCCTCCAGAATCTCATTGTCCTTAAACCGCAGCCGGACCCAAAGCCCCGCCGACCGAGGCCGCGTCGTAAACGTCTTCCTAGCTAGAAGGTCCGTTTCGTGAAAGTCCCGCACGAAATAAACGCTCTTAATGTCTTTTAAATCAATACCGACCACCACCCCGGCCGTGTTCAGCATTTCCAATTTCCCATCCACCAGAAAGCTCGACGACGCGACATACCCGTTCATTGAGTCGCGATCCAATTTCTGCACGATGATCTTCTTGTGAGTGGAGGACATTCGCTTTGTTTTCAGCGGCTTTCGGACCGCGGCTCACTGAACACTGCTCAATGAGACAGGTAGAGCTGGCCTTCAGGCCAGCGTTTAACCTCCGAAAAACCGGGGCTTTAGCCCCCGAGGCATGGTCAGCCCCCTGATTTTCGCACTTTCCAGCCTGCAAACGAAGTTTTTGCCGTTCTCTGTAGCCAAATGGTCAACGGTTGTGCTAACTTCAATAGTTTGCCAGGACTCCTCACATCGGTCTAAGCCCATTGCGTAGAGACACTTACAGCCAAATTCGGATCGCGCCAGCGGGTTGCCGCAGCTCTGGATTGCAAGATACCCGTGTCCGCAGGGAAGAACTGATGCTGCCGGTGGCCGCCCCTGGGCCGTTTGGACTGAGCCTCTAAGAATGGCAGATTACATCTACACCCTCGAAAGCCGTCTGACGCCCGACCAAATGCGCGGCGTCACCCTGATCCAGGACCTCTCTCGCGCCGCAGGCCTCAACGTCTACCTCACCGGTGGCGCCGTACGCGACATCCTCACCGGCTTTCCCATCCGCGACCTAGACTTCACTCTCCAGGGTAGCCCTCTCAAACTACAAAAGGAGCTGGAGAAGGCCG
>Ga0137403_10005446_pt1 | contig 14759 bp, 13 predicted proteins | sample CZOMad2_1_16fung_FD_122057 | JGI IMG/M metagenome (GOLD analysis project Ga0137403, IMG submission 122057) | Vadose zone soil fungal communities from Angelo Coast Range Reserve, California, USA - CZOMad2_1_16fungal (Hybrid Assembly) | ecosystem: Environmental > Terrestrial > Soil > Vadose zone... | reverse complement strand
CCACCAGGTCGGGATTGGCGCACAGCATCGGCAGCCTCCGGGCCGCCGCTTCGGTCAGGCGTTTGCGCCACTGTTCAGGTTCGGCGGCACTATCGTCGAGTCCGCCGAGCAGGATAAAATCGGCGTCGCGCATGTCGGCAACGACCGCAAGGTCGAGCCCGTCGACGATGGAGTGGTCGCCGTCGCGCGAGATCAGGAAGCAGGCCTTTCCGAGACCCGCAAAGGGAGCATGCGCGCGTGCATGCAGACCGCGCCAAGTGACTTCGCCTGACGACAACACGCCGTCATAGGCGTCCGCCGGCAAGCCGAGCGCGGCGAGGCGCCGCTGATTGCTGCTCGCGCGTTTGCCGGAATTGGAGAGGATCAGAACCCGCTTGCCGGCGTCGTGCAGCCTCACCACGCATTCATGGGCGGCAGGAAAGACCGCCATGCCTTCATGCAGCGTGCCCCATTGATCGATCAGCGCGTGATCGAAGCGATCGGCGATGGTGCGCAGGCCGGGGATCGCAGTGGCGGTGGCGGTCATGGCGGTCCGCCCCGTAGCGCCAGCAGTGCCGCGCCGTAGCTTGCTTCGGTTTGCTCTGCGACCGTAACATCGACGCCGAGAACGCGACGCCTGATCTCGGTCCATGCATCGTTCCTCGCGCCGCCGCCGATGCTGATGACACGCCGCAGCGCGGGTGCGCCGAGCAGCGCGAGGCGCTGGTAGGCGAGAGCCTCGACCGACGCGACGCCTTCGAGCAGGCCCTGAAAGAAGCGATGATCTTCGGCGGGACGCGGAGTGATCCTGGCCGCCAGGGTCGGATCAGCAATCGGAAAACGCTCGCCGGGCTTGGGGAGCGGGTAATAATCGAGCCCGATCGGTTGCTCCGGCCTGAGCTGCGGCGTCAGGCGTTCCATGTCGGCTGTGGTGAAATGCATCAAGAGGGCCGCGCCACCGGAATTGGAGGCGCCGCCGGCAAGCCAGCGATCGCCGAGGCGGTGCGAATAGACGCCCTGATGGGCCGCGAAGATCGGCTGCGTCGCCAGCAATTTGACGACCAGCGTGGTGCCAAGCGAGGTGACGGCGTCGCCGGGGGTGTCAGCGCGCGTGGCGATGAAGGCGGCCACGCCATCGGTCGTGCCGGCTGCGATGCGCGCCCGCGGCGACAGGCCGAGCATGCGTGCGACGTTGGGGTCGATGTCGGCAAAGGGCGTGCCCGACACCATCACGTCAGGCAGTAGGTCGCGGGGCACGCCGAGTTGGTCGAGCCAGGCCGGCCAGGCGCGAGCCACCGGATCGTAACCGAGCTTCAAGGCGTTGTTCTCGTCGCTGATGCCGTGGCGTTCGGCGAGGCGGCCGGCAATCCAATCGGCCTGATGAACGGCGTGGCGCGCAGCTCCGACATCGTCGCGGCCGAGAAGATGCAGCAGCTTCGCCAGTGCGCTGCTGGCGCCATGTGCGCCGCTTTCCGCCGGTGCAACCGTGGCGATACGGGCGGCCTCTTTGATCGCGCGGGCATCGTTGTACATCAGCCCCGGCGTGCATGGCCGCCCCGCCGCATCGATCAATAGCAGCGTTCCCGATGTGCCGTCGACAACGATGCGTTCGATGCTGCCGAGATCGACGCGCTCGCCGAGCCTGCGTATGGCGGCGAGCGCGGCCTGCCACCACAGGTCCGGCTGCTGATCGATGGCGTCGCCGTTGATGCGCGGCGGGGGCAACGTAGCGGATGCCAGGCACTGGATTGCCGCTTGCGCGTCGATGGCGCAAGCGCGGACCCCGCCAGTTCCGACGTCAATTCCGAGGAACAAGCCTGCCATTCGATCTCACCGCGGTTTGGCACCTTGATGACTGACGCGCCTGGTCTTTTGGGCTCAAGCCGCACGCGCGGCCGGCACGCCGATTGCGCTGCAGCATGTTTGGGGGATTGACGCCCCGCCCGGCCTCTGCAATTTTTTGCAAGATGTGAAGAAATTTGCAAGTGGGCTTTTCGCGCGTGGCTGCACCTTCCGACAGATTGCCGATGGTCGACGGCGAGGCGTCGCTCGCGACGCGGGCGGCGTGGCTTTATTTCGCGGCCGGGCTGACGCAGTCCGAGGTTGCGGACCGGCTCAACATCCAGAGCACGAAGGCGCATCGGCTGATCGCGCGTGCCAGCCGCGAGGGCATGATCCGCGTCTTCGTCGAGGGACCGGTCGCCGAATGCGTGGCGCTGGAAAACACCCTGTCCGAGCGCTACGGTCTCTCGTTCTGCCGCGTTGCGCCCGATCTCGGCGAAGGCGATCTGCCGTTGAAGGCGCTGGCGCTGGAAGGCGCGAGCTTCCTGCGCCAACTCCTGGAGCGCGGCGAGCACAAGATCATCGGGGTCGGCCACGGCCGCACGCTCGCAGCCGTGGTCGAGCAGTTGCCGCAGACGCCGGCGCGCAACGTACAATTCGTGTCGTTGCTCGGCGGGTTGACGCGGAAGTTCGCCGCCAATCCGTTCGACGTGATCCATCGTCTCGCCGAGCGCACCGGGGCGGAAGCCTATCTGCTGCCGGTGCCCGTGTTCGCGAATTCCGTGGCCGATCGCGCCGTGCTGATGCAGCAGTTCGGCATCGCCGACGTGTTCTCCCTCGCGCGCAAAGCTTCGCTTCTGTTCGTCGGCATCGGCCAGATCCATCGTGACGGCTTTCTGGTGTCGAGCGGCATGATCAGGCCCGACGAGGTCGTTGAATTGAAGCGGGCCGGCGCCTGCGCCGATCTGCTCGGGCATTTCTTCAGCGCGGACGGCGCGATGCTGGACATCGATTTGTCGGCGCGCGCCACCTCGATGAAGCCGGCGGATATGAAGAAGCACCGCATCGTCGCGGTCGCCGGTGGACTGGCCAAGGTGAGGGCGCTGCGCGCCGTGCTGCGGAGCGGCCTGTTGCACGGGCTCATCATCGACGAAGCGACCGCTTCTGCGCTCGCTGCAGACAAGCCGGAGACGACATCCGGCAAAAGCAAAAACAAGCGTCTGAAGGGAAAAGTAAACGCGAAAAATGGGAGGATCTAACGTGTTCGATCGAGAAAAGAATCTATTTGACTCCTACGCCGCCAAACGCATCAGCCGGCGTGATCTGCTGGACGGTGCCGCCAAGCTCGGTATTGCGGGCGTCGCCGCCAACGCGGCCTTCGCATCCTCGGTGTCGCGGGCGATGGCCGCGGACTTCAACTGGAAGGCCCAGAGCGGCAAGACGATCAAGCTGCTGCTCAACAAGCATCCTTACGTCGATGCGATGATCGGGGATATCGAGGCGTTCAAGACCCTGACCGGCATGAACCTCTCCGACGACATCTTCCCGGAAGATGTCTATTTCGACAAGGTGACGGCGGCGCTGTCCTCGAAGTCGGACCAGTACGACGCCTTCATGACCGGCGCCTACATGACCTGGACCTACGGTCCCGCCGGCTGGATCGAGGACCTCAACACCTACATCAAGGATCCCGCCAAAACCAATCCGTCCTTTGCCTGGGACGACGTGCTGCCGGGCCTGCGTGCCTCGACGGCATGGGACGGCGTCGCCGGCTCCGAGCTCGGCTCGGGCAAGGCCAAGCAGTGGTGCATCCCGTGGGGCTATGAACTCAACAACATCGCCTACAACCGCAACATCTTCGACAAGGTCGGCGTCAAGCCGCCGAAGAACCTCGACGAGATGCTCGAGGTGGCTGCGAAGATCACCAAGGATGCGGGCGGGCCCTACGGCGTCGGCGTCCGCGGCTCGCGCTCCTGGGCGACCATCCACCCGGGCTTCCTGTCGGCCTATTCGAACTTCGGCCAGAAGGATTTCGTGATGGAGGGCGGCAAGCTGAAAGCCGCGATGAACACCAAGGCCTCGAAGGACTTCCACGAGAAGTGGGTCAAGATGATCCAGGGCTCGGGTCCGAAGAACTGGTCGACCTACACCTGGTACCAGGTCGGCACCGACCTCGGCGCCGGCGCGTCCGGCATGATCTTCGACGCCGATATCCTGGGCTACTTCATGAACGGCGGAGAGAACAAGGAGCGGGGACATCTCGGCTACGCGCCGTTCGCTGCCAACCCCGCGGCCAAGGCGCCGACACCGAACGTCTGGATCTGGTCGCTCGCCATGTCGAGCTTCTCCAAGCAGAAGGATGCGGCGTGGCTGTTCATGCAATGGGCGGCGTCAACCGAGCATGACCTGTTCGGCGCGCGCAAGATGGACTTCGTCAACCCGGTGCGGGCCTCGGTCTGGAAGGACAGCGAGTTCCGCGATCGGATCGCGAAATCCTATCCCGGCTATCTCGAGCAGCATGACGTCTCGGCGCCCGGAGCGAAGATCTACTTCACGGCGCAGCCGCTGTTCTTCGACCTGACGACGGAATGGGCCGCTTCCTTGCAGAAGATGGTCGCCAAGGAGGTCAGTGTCGACGAAGGGCTCGACAAGCTCGCCGACAGCATCAACCGCCAGCTCAAGCAGGCCGGTCTCGGTTGATGCACTGCGTGGTGTCTGGTCCCCCACACCACGCCAACCCGCCGGTTCGGACCGAGGCCCTTTCCGAGCCGGCGGTGTTCACGCGAACGAGCGATCCTGTATCATCATGAGCATGGCCCAACTCCTCCAGACCAACGCGCCTGCGCGCCGCACGGTGAGACCGCGCGGCCGCCTGCTGCCTTATCTGCTGAGCCTGCCGGCCTTGCTCGTCTGCATCGCCATCCTGGTGCCGTTCGCGACGGCGGCGGTGTATTCGCTGCAGCGCTATCGGCTGAACCTGCCGTATCTGCGCGGCTTCATCGGCGTCGATAACTACATCGATTTCCTGTCCGACCCCGCGTTCTGGAACACGCTGCGCATTTCGCTCACCTACACCGCGCTGACGGTGGTTTTCGAGCTCCTGCTCGGCCTCGGGATCGCCCTGTTGCTGCGGCGGCCGACGCGTTTCCACAATGCGGTGTCGATCGTGCTGCTGCTGCCGCTGATGACGGCGCCGGCGATCGCAGCGCTGATGTGGAAGCTCATGACCAATCCGAGCTTCGGCATCCTGTCCTATTTGGTCAGCCTGTTCGGCGTCCACGACTTCAAATGGGCATCCGATCCGTCGACTGCGCTGTTCACGGTGGTCCTGGTCGATGTCTGGGTCTACACGCCCTTTATCATGATCCTGCTGCTTGCCGGGCTGCGCTCGCTGCCGCGCCAGCCGTTCGAGGCGGCAGCGCTCGACGGCGTGCCGGCAAGCTTCGTGTTCTTCCGCATCACGCTGCCGATGCTGACGCCCTATATCATCACGGCCTCGCTGTTCCGTATGCTGGACTCGATCCAGCAGTTCGACATCATCTACGCGATGACGCAAGGCGGGCCCGGCGATCGGCTCATGGTGTTCCAGGTGCAGGCCTATCTCGAATTCTTCCAATACACCAATGTCGGGCGTTCGGCGGCGCTGTTGATGGTCCTCTGGCTCATCACCAACATCCTCTCCAATATCTTCATCAAGAACTGGCTGCGGCTGCGGGCGCGCGCCCACGGCCACGCGTGACGATCGAGGGGATGCGGTGATGGAACACAGCAGTCTTGCAGGTCGTATCTTCCGGGGCGCGGCGCTCACGCTCGTGCTCGTCTTCTTCATGTTTCCGATCTTCTGGATCCTGTTGATGTCGTTCCAGAGCAACGAGCAGATCCTGCGGATCCCGCCGCGCATCCTGTTCGAGCCGACGCTCGCCAATTACCAAACGCTGATTTCGGGCCAGCTGCGCACGGCTGCGGGCAATCTCGAAATCTCCTTCATGCGCAACCTGCTGAACAGCTTCGTGCTGTCGAGCGCCGCGGTGCTGCTGGCGCTGCTGTTGGGGGTGCCGGCGGCCTACGCTTTCGCGCGGTTCAAGTTCCGCCTCGGTGAGACCATCGCCTTCACGCTGCTGTCGTTCCGCTTCGCGCCGCCCTTGCTCGTGCTGCTGCCGCTTTCGCTCTACTATCAGCAGCTCGGCCTCAACGACACGTATTTCGGTATCGTCTGGGTCTATCAGTTGATCGCGCTGCCGTTGATCCTGTGGATCGTGCGTGGCTATTTCGAGGATATCAGTCCCGACATCGAGCATGCCTATCGCCTGGCGGGGCATTCCTGGCGCGAGGCCTTCACGCGCATCGCCGTGCCGCTCGCCGGTCCCGGCATCGCGGCCGCCGGACTGTTGTCATTCATCTTCTGCTGGAACAATTTTGTGTTTGCCTTGATCCTCGCGTCTGCCGACAAGCAGCCGGTGACGGTCGGCGCGCTTGCGTTCGTGACCGCGTCAGGCATCCAATACGGCCAGATCGCCGCTGCGATCGTACTTTCGGTGACGCCGACCTTGCTGCTCGCCCTCTATGCGCAGCGCTATCTGGTCGAGGGGCTGTCGCTCGGCGCGGTGAAAGGCTGAAGGGGTGAAAGGCTGAAGGTATGGCGCGTCTTGAACTCAACGCCGTCGGCAAGACATTCGGCCCGGTCTGCTGCGCCGACGGCCTCTCGCTTGTCGTCGAGCCCGGAGAGATCGTCGCCGTATTCGGCCCGTCCGGCAGCGGCAAGACCGTGCTTCTGCGCATGATCGCGGGCATGTTCGAGCCGGACGAAGGCGATATTCTGGTCGCCGGTCGGTCGATCGTCGGCGCACCGCCGGAGCGGCGTGGCATCGGCATGGCGTTTCAGAACTTTGCTCTGTTTCCGCACATGACGGCCCGCGCCAACATCGCGAGCGGTTTGCGCGCAAAGGCGGCGGGCGGAGACCTTGCCACAAAGGTCCGGTCGATCAGTCGGCTCCTGAAGATCGAGCACGTGCTCGGTCACATGCCGCGCGAACTGTCGAATGGACAAAAGCAGCGCACGGCGCTGGCGCGCGCGTTGATCGGCAATCCCGAGGTGCTCCTGCTGGATGATCCGCTCCGCAACGTCGATGCCAAGCTGCGCTATGAAATGCGGCTCGAACTGCCGAGCCTGCTGCGGCGCGGCACCGCATCCGTGCTCTATGTGACGCAGGATTATCGCGAGGCGATGGCGATTGCGGATCGGATCGCCGTGCTGATCGATGGCCGCCTCGTGCAGGTCGCGCGGCCTGAAGACATCTATGTCCGGCCGGCTTCGGTTGCGGTGGCGCGCTTGTTCGGCGATCCCAGCATCAATCTGGCTGAGGTCGCACCTGTCGCCGAGCACGGTGGATTGTTCGCGGATGTCTCGGGCACACGGGTGCGGCTCGACTCGGCGGACCGCCAACCGAAGGATTTGGGGCCGTGCTGGGTCGGCGTTCGGCCCGACGATCTCGTGATTTCGAACGCTGCCGGCGAAGGTGCCATTGCGGCGCGCATTGTTGCGGTGACCCCGATGCACGAGAAGGCGGTGCTGCTGCTGCGCTTCGCCGATGGCACCGAGTGGCTGGCGGCGCTGCCGCCGAACGCGCCGATGGCCAGCGCCGACGACAGCGTGTTCGTCCGTTTTGCGCCGGAGGCTGCGCTGTTGTTCGATCGCGCAACCGGGCTTCGCGTCGGGCTGCCGCACCGGCGGCAGGCGGCGTGATGGGGGTGGAATGACCATGGGCATGCTCGAGCTGCAAAATGTCGACAAGGTCTACCGCAGCCGCGGCAAGCCGCCCGTGCATGCCGTGCGTGCGCTCGACATGGAGGTCGGGAAGGGCGAAATTGTCGCGCTGCTGGGATCCTCGGGCTGCGGCAAGACCTCGACCTTGCGCATGATCGCCGGCTTCGAGGATGTCACGTCCGGCTCCATCGCGCTCGGCAAGCGGCGCATCGAGGAGCTGCCGCCGGCCCGGCGCAGGGTAGCGATGGCCTTCGAGGGTTACTCGCTTTATCCGCCGCTGACGGTTCGCGAGAACATCGGCTTTGCGCTGAAGGCGCAGCAATTGTCGCGCAGCGACGTATCGCGGCGCGTCCATGCGATTGCGCGGCTGGTCGAGATCGAGGACATCCTGGACAGCTTTCCGCGCGCGATTTCGGGCGGACAACAGCAGCGCGTGTCGCTGGCGCGGGCGCTGGTGCGTGATGCCGATCTCTATCTCCTGGACGAGCCGATGGGCCAGCTCGAGCCGCAGCTTCGCGCGGTGCTGCGCGGACGGATCAAGGGCCTGCTCGCCGAGCGCGGCATGACCGCCATCTTCGTCACCCACGACCAGACCGAGGCCAGCGCGCTGGCCGACCGCATCGCGGTGATGGAAGACGGGATCCTGCAGCAATTCGCGAGCGAGCGGGAATTGAAGAACCGTCCCGCCAATCTGTTCGTCGCAAGCTTCATCGGCGAGCCGCCGATGAATCTGCTGGAGACCGAGGTGGCACGGACCGATGGCGGTTTCCGCCTGTCGGTCGGCACGGACATGGCGTTTCAGATCCCGGGCGATACGCTCGACGCCGCGGCCCGGAAGGCGCTGGAGCAGGCGCCGCGCGTGCGCGTCGGCATCCGGCCGCAGAAGATCGCGGTCGGAACGGGAGATGTGCACCTCCGCGTCGTGTCCAATCAATGGCTCGGTGATCAGTCGCATGTCGCCGCGGAATGCGCCGGCAACCTTCTGATTGCAGTAACGGCGAGCAGGATCGCGGCGCGGCCGGGAGAGAGCATCGCGTTCGCGCTCGAGCCGCGTCATCTGCATATTTTCGGTCCCGACGGCATCTGCATCCGTCACGCGGAGGTGTCGTGACGATGCGCACCCCGCAGGGCCGTGATGTGATCGTCGGCATCGATGCCGGCACCTCCCTGATCAAGACCGTGGCGTTCACGCGGGACGGTAAACAGCTTGGCGATTTTTCGCTGCCGAACGGCTACAGCACCGCGCCCGGCGGGCGCGTCGAGCAGGACATGTCGCGGACCTGGACCGATACGGTTGCAGCCCTTCGCGGGCTGGTGGCGGCGGTGCCCGATCTTGCCTCGCGCGTGGTGGCCATCGCGGTGACGGGGCAGGGTGACGGAACATGGCTGATCGACGATAACGATCATCCCGTCGCGCCGGCGCTGCTCTGGCTGGATTCCCGCGCGGCGCCGATCGTGGAGGAGATCCGTGCCAGCGAGCGCAACGCGGCGCTCTATCGGCGGACCGGCTCCGGCCTGAATGCCTGCCAGCAGGGGCCGCAACTGGCCTGGCTGCAGGCGCATGCGCCGCAAATCCTGTCGCGAGCCGGGACCGTGTTTCATTGCAAGGACTGGCTCTACTTCCGCCTGACCGGCGAGCGCGCGACCGATCCGTCGGAGGCGACGTTTTCCTGCGGCGAATTTCACAAGCGCCGTTTCGATGTGGAAACGGCGCGGCTGATCGGCATCTCCGATTGCTTTCGCCTGTTTCCCGACGTCGTCGACGGGGTGACGACGACCCATCCGCTCAGCGCCACCGCGGCGGCGGAAACTGGTTTGCCCGAGGGCGTGCCGGTCTCGCTCGGCTATGTCGACGTGATCTGCAACGCGCTCGGGGCGGGCCTTTACGACCCGACGCCCGATGTCGGCTGCACCATCATCGGTTCGACCGGCATGCATATGCGGCTGGTGTCGAGCGCGGACGCGGTCGCGCTGAACGCCGAGGCGACCGGCTACACCATGCCGTTCCCGGTCCCCTCTCACTACGCGCAGATGCAATCCAATATGGCCGCGACGCTGAACATCGATTGGCTGCTCGATCTTGCCCGCGGCCTGCTTGCTGCCGAGGGCGTTGCGCGGTCACGCGCCGACCTGATCCGCGGCCTGGATGAGCGGGTGCTGCAGGCGAAGCCGGGCGAATTGTTGTTTCATCCGTTCATCTCCGATGCCGGCGAACGCGGCCCGTTCATTGCGCATGAGGCCTGCGCGCAGTTTCTCGGCTTGCGCTCGCGCCACGGCTACTGGGACCTGATGCGGGCCGTCATGGAGGGGCTCGCCTTTGCCGCGCGCGATTGCTATGCGGCCATGGGAGCCTTGCCGCGCGATGTGCGGATCACCGGTGGCGCGGCACGCAGCCGCGCGCTCGGCGTGATTTTGGGGGCCGCGCTCGAATGCAATGTCCGGGTCTGCAGCCGCGGCGAAGCAGGCGCGGCTGGCGCGGCCATGATCGCCGCCGTCGCAACCGGCCTTTATCCGGACATGGCTAGTTGCGCCGAGGATTGGGTGAGACCGTATTTGAACGAACCACAGGCGCCGGATGCGGCATTGGCCTTTCGCTATGCGCAGATGTTTCCGGCCTATCTCGATGCCCGGCTCGCTTCGCGGCCGGTCTGGAAGCAGCTCGCGGCGCTGCGCGCAGGAGCTGGCCATGCCTAATTCCATCGCCATCGTCGGCGATCGCTTCATGCTGCCGTCGGTTTTTGCCGAGCGGATTACGGCGGCCTGCGGCAACGGCATCGCCATTCGGACGCTCGAGCAGTCCTGGCCGGACGAGCCGATGGAGCACGGCTATGCCGGCTCGAAGCTCGACGGTTTGAAGGAATTCATGGGAGACCCCGACGAAGTCATCGCGTTCATCGGCGACGCTTCGCTGCTGGTCACGCATCTGGCGCCGATCTCGCGCGCGATGCTGGAGCGGTTGCCCGACCTCAAATTCATCGCGGTCTCGCGCGGCGGCCCGGTCAATATCGACATGCAGGCGGCACGCGATCACGGCGTGCTGGTCGTCAACACGCCCGGCCGCAACGCCAGCGCGGTCGCAGAGTTCACCATCGGCGCCATCCTCGCCGAGACACGGTTGATCCGCCGCGGCCATGAGTCGCTGCGTGCCGGCGAATGGCGCGGCGATCTCTATCGTGCCGATCGCACTGCGCGCGAGCTCGGCGAGATGACGGTCGGGATCGTCGGCTATGGCGCGATCGGCAGCCGCGTCGTGAAACTGCTCAAGGCGTTCGGCTGCAGGATTCTGGTGGCGGATCCCTATGTCCAGCTCAGCGCACAGGATCGCAATGACGGCGTCGAGCATATCGCGCTCGCCGACCTCTTGGCGCGCGCTGACATAGTGACCTTGCATGCGCGGGTGACGCCCGAGACCACCGGCTTCATCGGCCATGACGCGCTGGCCGGCATGAAGAAGGACGCGTTCCTCATCAACACCGCGCGCGGCCCGCTGGTCGATTACAAGGCGCTCCATGACGCACTGTCCGCGGGGCGGCTTGGCGGCGCCATGCTCGATACGTTCGCGGTCGAGCCGGTGCCGCCGGACTGGCCGCTGCTGCAACTGCCGAACGTCACGCTGACCCCGCACATCGCCGGCGCCTCCGTGCGCACCGTCACCATCGCCGCCAATCAGGCGGCCGAAGAGGTTCGCCGCTATCTTGCCGGCGAACCGCCGCTCAATCCGTGCTGAAGACGAAAGGTATTTCGAGATGACCCGTGAGGAGCGACAATTGCGCGAAGCGATCATTGCCAAATGTCGATGGATGAACGCGTCGGGTCTCAACCAGGGCACCTCAGGCAATATTTCCGCACGCTACAAGGACGTAATGCTGATCACGCCATCGGCCACGCCTTACGACGCGATGAAGCCGGAGATGATCGCAGCGATGCCGCTCGAAGGCGAGTACGGGGCATGGTCGGGGCCGTTGCAGCCGTCCACCGAATGGCGCTTTCATCTCGACATCATGCGTGGCCGCCCCGATGTCGGCGGCGTCGTCCACACCCATTCGACCTTCGCCACCGTGCTTGCGATTGCCCGCAAGCCGATCCCGGCCTGCCACTACATGATGGCGGCGTTCGGCGGAAACGATATCCGCTGTGCCGGCTATGCGCGCTACGGTACCCCGGAATTGTCCGAGCTTGCGCTCGCCGCGCTCGAAGGCCGCAACGGCTGCCTGCTCGCCAATCACGGCATGATTGCCGTCGGTGCCAATCTCGACAAGGCGATGTGGCTCGCGGTCGAGCTCGAGACGATCGCGCGGCAATATTATCTCTCGCTGGCGCTCGGCCCGCCCTTCATTCTCGGCGAAGGAGAAATCGCGGAGACCGCAAGGGGCTTCTCGACCTATGGCTTACAGTCGTCCAAGCCCAAGCTCAAGCCGGCGGCGAAGGCGCGCGCCACCGCCGAGGCGGCACCGCGGCGCGTCGAGAAGAAGCGCAGCTGAAAGCGATGACGGCGGCTGCACCGGGCGCGGGCAGGGATCACGGGCTGGTCGATATCGCCATCATCGGCGGTGGCATCAATGGCGCCGGCATTGCCCGCGATGCGGCGGGGCGCGGCCTCAAAGTCCTGCTTTGCGAGAAGGACGATTTTGCCGAAGGCACCTCGTCGCGCTCCGGAAAGCTCGTGCATGGCGGACTGCGCTATCTCGAATATTACGAGTTCCGCCTGGTGCGCGAGGCCTTGATCGAGCGGGAGGTTCTGCTCGCCTCGGCGCCGCATATCATCTGGCCGTTGCGCTTCGTGCTGCCGCATTCGCCGGAGCAGCGGCCGGCCTGGCTGGTTCGCACGGGGCTGTTTTTCTACGATCATCTCGGCGGCCGCAAGCGCCTGCCGGCGAGCCGCAGTCTGAATCTGGCGCAGGCCGCCGAAGGCGCACCGCTGCGTCCCGAATTTCGCCGCGGATTCGAATATTCCGACTGCTGGGTCGACGATGCGCGGCTCGTGATCCTCAACCTGATCGCGGCCGCGCAGAAGGGCGCCCGGATCCTGCCGCGTACGCGCGCGGCGAGCGCACGCCGGGACGGCGATGTCTGGCAGCTCGAGATGCAGGGTGCGGATGGCAACCTCCATCTCGTCCGGGCGCGTGCGCTGGTCAACGCGGCGGGACCCTGGGTGCAGGACGTCGTGCAGGGGGTGACGGGACTCAACTCCGCGCACAATGTCCGGCTCGTGAAGGGAAGCCATTTGGTGGTGCCGAAATTCTGGAGCGGGCCGCACGCCTATTTGCTGCAGAACGAGGACCGCCGCGTCATTTTCGTCAACCCGTATGAGGGTGATCTGGCCCTGATCGGCACCACGGACATTCCCTACGAAGGACGTCCTGAGGATGTTGCGATCGACGACGGTGAGATCGCGTATCTGTTGCAGGTGCTGGACCGTTTTTTTCGCTCTCCGCCGCGCCGGGCCGATATCGTTCATGCCTTCTCCGGCGTGCGGCCGCTCTACGACGACAATGCGGAGAATCCGTCAGCAGTGACGCGCGACTACGTATTCGAGGTTCACGGCTCGCCGGACATGCCGCCGCTGCTTTCGATCTTCGGCGGAAAGATCACCACCTATCGAAGGCTTGCCGAGCAGGCGCTGGAGCGTTTGGAGCCGTGGTTTCCAAGAATCCTGCCGGCGTGGACGGCGGGCAGGCCTTTGCCTGGCGGGGACGTCGGTGGCAGCTTTGATGATTTCGTCGTCGGCTTGGCGCAAGAATATCCCCGCTTTTCACCGAAGCTGATCCATCATTATGCGCGGCTTTACGGCACGCGTTCGCGCGATCTCCTGGGGTCATCGCAGACCTCTGCCGACCTTGGTCGTCATTTCGGCGGAAATCTCTTTGAACGCGAGGCGGCCTATCTTCGAGAGACGGAATGGGCCACGAGGGCTGCTGATATTTTAGATCGACGCACGAAACATGGTCTACATCTGACGCCGAGCCAGCGTTCGGCTTTCGAAACGAGCGCTGAAAAGTGATGATCCGCGAACCGGTCGCCGCGTTCGGCCATCTGTTGCTGTCCAGGCTCGGCACTATCGTCGGAATGATGCTGATCCCGCTGATTCTGTCGGCGCCGTTTGCGTTTACGGCCATCAATCTGCCGGAATTCAATTGCTTGCGCCGCGTGGCGTCGGGCCTGGTCAACCGCAAGCCATGAGTGCGCGCTGATCTGTTTCGCCGTTGCGCCGATTGACCGCGGCGGAAACCGAGGGATACACTGCCGCAACAATACATGGAGGAAGCGCCATTCAGACGATCGGCATGCCCGGTGGTCGGTCGTTGTTGCTGGCCGGCGTCGTTGCGGCGCTCGCAGCAACCGCGGGTGCCGCATGGCTGCACGAGGTGCGGCCGCGGTCGGTGGTGCAACCGGTGGCCCAAACTGTCAGCACGCGAGCCGAGAAACCCCAGCCGCCGGCATTGACGGCGGACGAAGAACGCTTCGCGACAGCCTTGTGGGCGGTCCACCGGGAGGCGACCCGGTTGGCGGTGGCGATGAGCTTTGCCGGCATCTCCTATCAGACCGAGGATCGGGACGCGCGTGCGTTCGCACGAAAGATCGAGCCGATGGCGAAGTTCTTTCATGATGCCGAGATACAGGTCCGCGCCATGAGCGCGCCGCCCTCGATGTCAACGACGCAAGGGCAGTACGTCGACGCAATGGCGCTCTACGCCAACGCTGCCGGCGAGATGCTGAAATTCACTGAAGATGGCGACCAGCAGCGACTCGGCGTCGCCCACGGGATGGACGTAAGGGCTTCGGAAGACATGCTGCGCGTCGGCGAAGTGCTATGGCCGGGACAATATAAGCCGCACTAGGGGCCAATTGGACAAGGAGAGAAAAGACAGGCGCAGTCCTATCTCAATCAGAAAAACTCAATCAAGCTGCAGGGAGGAAGGCTATGAGAAAACGCGCATTACGAAGTCATCTGTTGGCGTTAACCGCCGCGATAGCGGCGCTGGCATGCCTGTTTGGCGCGCCGGCGCGGGCCCAGCAACCGGTCTGCTCGGCATGGCTGATCGAGAGCAGCCGTTTCATGAATGTGCCGTTCGGCTCGTTCATGCCCGACCGCGCATTCGTGCCCGGCAGCACCAAGCCCGAGAGCAACATTCCGAGCGTCGATCTGCCGGTGAACATCGGCGTGATCAAGTGCGGCAGTGAGTTGATCCTCTACGATACCGGCTGGAAGCAGCAGGATTATCTGAAGATGACC